>Ga0207691_10001391_pt1 | contig 24198 bp, 18 predicted proteins | sample KBSM13metaG_FD_184327 | JGI IMG/M metagenome (GOLD analysis project Ga0207691, IMG submission 184327) | Miscanthus rhizosphere microbial communities from Kellogg Biological Station, Michigan, USA - KBS M1-3 metaG (SPAdes) (version 2) | ecosystem: Host-associated > Plants > Roots > Rhizosphere >...
GGCTTTCCTGGTCGATGATCTGGTGCGTATAAATTGACTTGAGCGTCGTTGCGATTTCGCCGGTCAGCACCATCACCGCCGAGCGATCAAGCAGCGCCTGCGCCACCGCCGTCGTCGTGTTTGTAATGCCGGGACCGAGTGTTGCAACCAGGACGCCGGGCTTGCCGGTGAGCTGATACGTGGCGTCGGCCATGATGCCCGCGCCCAACTCCTGCTTGGTGAGTATGAATTTGATCCCGACCTTGCGAAACGCCTCGAGTAATTCGAGCACTTCACCGCCGGGAATACCGAAGGCGTAACGAATGCCGTCTTCATGCAGCGCGCTGGCAATGATCTCTGCGGTCTTCGGCACTGCGCGGTTACTCCTCGACGATCCAGCGCGCGCGGCCGCACCGTTTTCTTTTACGTGTGGGCAGCCGACACATTCAATAGAGCCGCGATAATAGCACGGGCTTTTCAGGGTTTTCGCTGGGAATAGCGAGCTGCTCGCGATCACGTACGCGCGGGCGGCGAATAACAATACCTGCTCGCAAACCGCGCGAATTCAGAGCACGCGTCTTTACACGAAACGCGCTGAGTGGTTACAATTAAAGGCTCGTTTCGATCCCGTTTTTCCGCAAAAAACAGGCGGTGCTTGCAGTCTCCTGCCCTCCTGCTTCTAAGCGAATGGCAACTCGTGCTCGGGCGTTCTGCTTGCCCGGATAACGGCGTATTCGTTTTCTAACGATTGCGCTATTTGTAACCAATGCATGGAATGGCTCGCTGGAGCCCCACACGGAGTGCATGATGAGTCACAACCTTTACGATTCTCAGCAGGAGTTCAAATTCGGCGCAGGCAAAAGCGGCAAGTACTACTCGCTGCCGGCGCTCGAGAAAGCCGGCGTCGGCAAGATCTCGCGGCTACCGATCAGCCTGCGGGTTGTGCTTGAATCGGCGCTGAGAAATTATGACGGCAAAAAAATCACCGAAGCGCATCTGAAGAGCCTCGCGAGCTGGAAACCCACCGCGTCGCGTACGCAGGAGGTTCCGATCGTCGTTGCGCGCGTGCTGCTCCAGGACATGACAGGCGTGCCGCTCGTTGTCGACTTCGCAGCGATGCGCGAAGCGGCGAAGGCGCAGGGCAAGGATCCCGGCATCATCGAACCGCTGTGTCCCGGCCACCTGATCATGGACCACTCGGTGCAGATCGACACGTACGGTACACCTGACGCGCTGAAGAAGAACATGGAAATCGAGTTCAAGCGCAATCGCGAGCGCTATCAGTTCCTCAAGTGGAGCGCACAGGCTTTCAACACGTTCCAGATCATCCCGCCAGGCAATGGCATCTGTCACCAGATTAATCTCGAGTACGTTTCACAGGTCGTGTGGCACAAGGACGGCACCTACTATCCCGACAGTCTGGTCGGTATCGACTCGCACACCACGATGGTTAACGGGCTTGGTGTACTGGGCTGGGGTGTCGGCGGCATCGAAGCGGAAGCCGCGATGCTCGGCCAGCCGATGTACTTCCTCGAGCCGGACGTCGTTGGCGTACACCTGACCGGCAAGTTGAACGACGGCGTAACCGCCACCGATCTCGTGCTTGCGATCGTGGAGTTGCTGCGGCAGAAGAAGGTGGTCGGTAAATTCGTCGAATTCTTTGGCGAAGGCGCCGCATCGCTGACGATCCCTGATCGCGCGACGATCGGCAACATGTCACCGGAATACGGCGCGACCTGCGGATTCTTCCCGGTCGACGACGCATCATGCGAATTCCTCCGCATGACAGGCCGCGGCGATATCGTGCCGGCTGTCAAAGCGTACTACGAAGCACAGGGGATGTACGGGATGCCAAAGAAAGGGGACATCGACTACAGCGATGTTGTTGAACTCAGTCTGGCCAGCGTAAAACCGGCCGTGTCCGGCCCGCGCCGCCCGCATGACCGTCTCGATCTGCCGGCGCTCAAGGGTAAATTCACCGAGCTGATGAGTAAGAGCTTCGTCGACGGCGGTTACGGTAAAGCCAGCGAAATGGACAAGCGCGTGCCCACCAGCCAAACGGGAATCGACGTGGGCCATGGCGACGTGCTGATTTCGGCAATCACGTCGTGCACCAACACGTCGAATCCCGGGGTGTTATTAGGCGCCGGCCTTCTCGCCAAGAAAGCAGTGGAAAAAGGCCTCAAGCCGCATCCGCGTGTGAAGACATCGCTCGGACCCGGCTCACTCGCAGTCACCGAGTACCTAAAAAACGCGGGTCTGCTGACTTACCTCGAGCAGCTTGGATATTACGTCGCCGGTTACGGATGCACGACCTGCATCGGCAATTCCGGCCCGCTGGATGCACATATCGACGACGCTGTCAGCAAGAACGATATCGTTGCGGCGGCCGTGCTCTCGGGCAATCGCAATTTCGAGGCGCGCATACACCAGAATATCAAAGCGAACTTCCTGATGAGTCCGCCGCTGGTCGTCGCATTCGGTCTCGCCGGCACCATCGAAATCGATATGACGAAAGATCCGCTGGGCACCGGCAAGGACGGTAAGCCGGTTTACCTCAAGGATATCTGGCCCTCCACGGCCGAAGTCGGAGCAGTGATGAAATTTGCGACCGATCCGGCCATGTACAAGAAGCTTTTCTCGGCGTTCGGCGAAGGCAACCCGATGTGGGATGAGATTCCGACCTCGGTCGGCGCTACCTACCAGTGGGACGACAACTCAACGTATGTACGCCACCCGCCCTACTTCGATGGCTTCAAGATGCAGGCGGGCAAGGTCAGCGACGTCAAAGGCGCGCGCGTGCTCGGGATTTTTGGCGATTCCATCACCACGGATCACATCAGCCCCGCCGGCGGGATTCGAGCGTCGGCGCCGGCCGGCCAGTATCTGCAGGAACATGGCGTCAGCATCGCCGACTTCAACACTTACGGTGCGCGCCGCGGCAATCATGAGGTAATGATGCGCGGAACGTTTGCGAACGTGCGCATCAAGAATCTGATGGTGCCTGGCACAGAGGGCGGCGTCACCGTGCACTACCCAAGTGGGGAGGAGACTTCCATCTACGAAGCCGCAATGCGCTACAAGCAAGCCGGCGTGCCGAGCGTCGTCTTCGGCGGTGACGAGTACGGGCAGGGATCCTCGCGCGACTGGGCGGCGAAGGGCCCGCAACTGCTCGGCGTCAAAGCCGTGATCGTACGCAATTTCGAGCGCATCCATCGCGCCAATCTCGTGTTCATGGGCGTGCTGCCTTTGCAGTTCCGCGAAGGTGTCACTGCACAGTCGCTCAAACTCGATGGCTCCGAAGTGATCGATATCACCGGTCTCGAAAAAGGTATCACGCCGATGCAGGATGTGACCATGACTGTGCACCGCAAAGACGGAAAGACGGATACGGTGCCGCTCAAGCTGCGCATTGACACACCGATTGAGGTCGACTATTACACGCACGGCGGCATACTTCCGTACGTGCTGCGCGAGCTCCTCGCGTAATCGAAAGCAACGGCGCTGTCGTCGCCGCAAACTGAAAACCGGAAGCGTCACCGCTTCCGGTTTTTTTACATACGCTATGGGGTGATGCGGCGATTGTTATACTGGCGGCCGCAGCGGCGCAGGAAATAAAATCCGCCTGCGACGCTCACGGAGGCAGCTCTAATGTCAGTTCGTCTGCTGATCGGGTTTGCATTGTTCGCTCTTGCTGCGTGTGCAGCGGCCGAAGTCTCGGAAGTCCGGCTGGCACAGCAGTTCAGCATGGGTTACATGCAGTTCAGCATCATGGATCGTTTCAAGCTCGTCGAAAAGCACGCGAAAGCAGCCGGGCTTGGCGACATGAAAGTGTACTGGGATACGTTCAACGGTCCCGATCACATGAACGACGCGCTGCTCGCCGGGAAGGTGGACTTCGTGTCCGGCGGCGTTCCGGGCCTTATAACATTATGGGAGAAAACCGTCGGCACGCCGCAGGAGATGCGCGGCGTTTCGGCGCTCAGCTCGCAGCCGTTTTTCCTGAATAGCCGTGACGCGAACATCAAATCCATCCGTGATGTGACCGCGAAAGACAGGATCGCGCTGCCTGCGGTGAAGGTTTCGGTGCAGGCGGTGACGCTGCAGATGGCGGCGGCCAAAGAATTCGGCGACGCGAATTTCGCTAAGTTCGATGCACAGACGATGTCGCTCCCGCCGCCCGACGCGACGGTGGCGCTGCTGTCGGGCGCGGGTGAGATAAACAATGTGTTCAGCGTGCCGCCGTTCCAGTATCAACAGCTCGAGAAACCAAACATACATACGGTGCTCAACTCGTTCGACGTCATGGGCGGGCCGCACACCTTCACGGTGATTTGGACGAGCAGGAAGTTCCGCGACGCCAACCCCAAGGCGTATGGCGCAGTCATGGCCGCGTTGCAGGAAGCGACGGACATACTCAACAAGGACCGGCGCGCTGCGGCGCAGATCTGGGCAGAATCAACGAAGAGCAAGCTTACCGGCGACTGGCTGTACGACAGGATATTGTCGAATCCGCAGGTGCAATATACGCTTGTCCCGCAGAACACCATGAAGTACGCGGACTTCATGTCCAAAGTGGGAACGATCCGCAAGAAACCCGCAACCTGGAAGGATCTCTTCTTCCCTGAAATCCACAACGCGGCAGGCAGCTAACACACGGCAGAAATCATCGATCAGCTTTCTATGAACGCTCCATCCGAAATCGCGCGCGATATGCGTGCACGCCTCGAGGCTATCGTCGGGCCGCGCGGACTGATCACGGCGCCAGATGAGATCGCGCCGTACCTCGTTGACTGGCGCGCGCTCTATGAAGGCAGCGCGCTCGCGGTAGTGCGGCCGGCGAGCACTGTGGAAGTAGCTGCTGTCGTGAAGCTGTGCGCTGAGACGGAAACGCCCATGGTGCCGCAAGGCGGCAACACCGGCATGTGCGGGGCCGCCACGCCGGACGCGAGCGGCAAAGGCGTCGTTGTCAATCTCGGGCGCATGAACAAGATTATCGAAGTCAACGCGCTGAACAACACGATGACGGTCGAAGCAGGTTGCATACTCGCAAACGTGCAGCAAGCGGCGGCAGACGCCGATCGTCTGTTTCCTTTGAGCCTCGGCGGCGAAGGCAGCTGCGTTATCGGCGGCAATATCTCCACCAACGCGGGCGGTATCAACGTGCTGCGTTACGGCAACACGCGCGATCTCGTGCTAGGTATCGAAGCGGTGCTGCCCGACGGCCGCGTTTGGGATGGTCTCAGGGGATTGCGCAAAGACAATACGGGCTACGATCTAAAGCATCTCTTCATCGGCGCCGAAGGCACGCTCGGCATCATCACCAAGGCTGTGCTCAAGCTTTTCCCGCGACCGCATGCTCGCGTTACCGCGATGGCAGGCGTTGACACACCGGACAACGCGGTCGAGCTGCTGGCGCTGCTGCGCGAGCATTGCGGCGATGGTGTGAACGCGTTCGAGCTCATCTCGCGCAATTGCATCGAGCTCGTGTTGCGCCGGATCCCGGGCACACGCGATCCGCTTCCTACACCTCATCAATGGTATGTGCTCACCGAACTTACGGAAGCGCGCGAGACCGGCGCCTTGCGGCAGACTGTCGAGACCGGGCTTGGCGCGGCCCTCGAAAAAGGTCTGGTCGCCGATGCGGCGATCGCGGAAACGCAGGCGCAAAGCAATGCGCTATGGCGACTGCGTGAATCCATACCCGACGCCGCGCGCCTGGAAGGACTTGTCTATCGGCACGATATCGCGCTCGCGATCAGCCGCATACCCGAGTTCCTTACCACCGCCGGCGCCGCGCTAAAAACTGCATTCCCGACAGTCCACTTGATCTGCTTCGGCCATCTCGGCGATGGCAACCTGCACTACAACGCCTTCATCCCCGGACGGGAACGAAGCGATATCGCGGCACGCGCCATGACCGATGTGAACCGCATTGTGCACGACATCGTGCAACAGTTTGGCGGCAGCATCAGCGCCGAACATGGCATCGGCCAGTCGAAACGCGACGAGCTAGCGCATTACAAGAGCGCGACCGAGCTCGATCTCATGCGCATGGTCAAGAAGGCGATCGACCCGCGAAATCTGATGAATCCCGGCAAAGTGCTCTGACAGCGGCCGGCCTGTGTCCGAACTCACGCACGAGGACGTCGAACAGATACTGAAAATCATCGACGGGATGCATGATTGCGACGTGCATTTTGAAGCAGGTGCGCTCAAGCTGCATGTGACGCGCGGCCATGCGGGTTTACAACCGTTTGCGGCAGCAACAGCTAACGAAGCGCAGAGCCCACGCGGATCTCCAGAGGCAGTTGCTGCACCCGATACAAACACACCGCCGCCGACATATGTGCCTCCCGGACACGTCGCAATACGCGCGCCTACAATGGGTACGTTCTACCGCGCGGCCTCGCCGGGCGCGAAGCCACATGCTGAGATAGGTGACCATGTGGAGCCGGACGATACCGTCTGCGTGTTCGAAGTCATGAAACTGTTCAGCACGCTGAAAGCGGGCATAGCCGGCCGCATCACGGCGTTTCCCGTTGCGAATGAAGCGCAGGTCGAGCCCGACCAGGTGCTGGTGGTGATCAAACCGGACTGAGGCCGTCATGCCAGAGATAAAAGTCATCGATACCACCTTGCGCGACGCACATCAATGTCTCTGGGCAACGCGCATGACAACGGCGATGATGCTGCCTGTCGCCAAGACCATGGACCGCATCGGGCTCGAGTGCATCGATCTCATGAGCGCCATTCAGTTTGATGTATGCGTGCGCTACCTGAAAGAAGATCCATGGCAGCGTCTGCGACTCATGCGCGAGCGCGTAACGCGCACGAAAATGCAATCGGCAATGCGCAGCAAAAGCCTGCTCTCATTCGATGTGCAGCCCGACGACGTTAATTATCTCTGGCTTGAATGTCTGCACAGGAACGGCATCAGACGCGTGCGCGCGATCGATGCGCTGTGCGATCTCGACAACATCGTCGGCATTCTGCGCCGCGTGAAAGAGCTCGGCATGGAATCCGTCGGCTCGATCGTGTTCTGTCAGAGCCCCGTGCATACCGACGATTTCTACGCGGCCAAGACACGCGAGCTCATTGAGCGCGCGGACATCGACGTAATGATGATCAAAGATCCGGGCGGCCTTCTCACACCCGACCGTATACGGACACTCGTGCCGCCGATGCTGAAAGCGTGCGGGAAGGTCCCGCTCGAGCTGCATAGCCACTGCATGACAGGCCTCGCACCACTGGTTTATCTTGAAGGCGTAAAACTGGGCGTGACCCAGATCCAGACCTCGATTGCACCGCTCGCCAACGGTCCCGCGCAACCCGCGACCCAAACAGTGGTGCGCAATCTTCGCAGCATGGGTTATGAAATCAAGATCGACGACCGCCTCGTCGATACAGTCGGGGCCCATTTCCGGACAGTTGCGGAGCAGGAGCACCTGCCGCTGGGCGTGCCGATGGAATACGATCAGTTCCATTACGAACATCAGTTGCCCGGCGGCATGCTGACGAACATGAAATTTCAACTCGCGCAGGCCGGGCTCGCGCACAAGTTCAACGATGTTCTGGTCGAGACCGCACGTGTTTTCACCGAACTCGGCTGGCCGGCCATGGTGACGCCGTTCTCACAGCTCGTCGGCACTCAGGCCGTCCTCAATGTCATGCAAGGCGAGCGCTACAAGACCGTGCCGGACGAAGTGAAAAAATACGCGCTCGGCTACTACGGCAAAACGCTGGCACCGGTGGAACCTAATGTGCTCGACCGCATCATAGCGAACGGGTCGCCCAGGATAGCGCTCAAACCGCAGCCGCTCGCACCGGCGGTAGCGGCGATGCGCGCAAAATATCCGGGCATCAGCGATGAGGAACGGCTGTTGCGGCACTTGTATGCCGGATCACAGGTCGATGATATGCGCGGCGCAGGAGCGCTGCAGACCGAATATCACTTTGATAAACCGGTCGTAAGGCTCATGAAAGAACTTGCCAGGCGGCCGCGCGCCGGCCGTGTATATATCGAGAAAGGGGATTTTCGCCTGACGCTCGATAGCACGGTTGCTAGCTAGCTTGGTGGCAACCGGCAACAGACGCATGTCGTCTGCGTATTCACGACATGCATGGCGTCGCGTCCGTCAAATGGACAAGCGCGAGCCAACACCCGATAATTGCCGGATATGAAATTTCTTTTTGACCTTTTCCCGGTCATCCTGTTTTTCGTCGCTTTCAAGTTCTTTGGCATTTATATCGCGACCGCCGTCGCCATGGCGGGAACCTTTGCCCAGATCGGATGGGTCTGGTTCCGCCACGGCAAGGTAGACACCATGCTGTGGGTGAGTCTCGGCGTGATTGTGGTGTTCGGCGGAGCGACGCTGCTCCTGCACGACGAAACATTCATCAAGTGGAAGCCGACCGTGCTGTACTGGCTGTTCAGCGTATCACTGCTGGTGGCTGAATTCGGCTTCAACAAGAATGCCATCAAGGCGATGATGGGCAAGCAGATGGTGCTGCCGGAATCGGTGTGGCGCAAAATGCTGATTGCGTGGGCGGGTTTTTTCGCGATGATGGGTGTGCTCAATCTCTACATCGCTTTCAATTTTTCGACCGACGCCTGGGTAAATTTCAAGCTGTTCGGTGGCATGGGACTGATGATCGTCTTTGTGCTGCTGCAGGCGGTGTTTATATCGAAGCATATCGATGATGGGCAGGCAAAGTGACGACGACTCTTGAACGCATTGAACAACGATTAGCCGTATTGACGCCGGACAGCGTCGAGCTTATCGACGACAGCGAGAAGCATGCCGGCCACGAAGGCGCTAAAGGCGGCGGTGGACACTTCGAGCTCATCATCGTTTCGCCGCAGTTCGAAGGCAAGTCGACGCAGGCGCGCCATCGCATGATTCATGCAGCGCTTGGAGACATGCTCCAGCGGGAGATACACGCGCTTTCGATCAAAGCGTATACTCCCGACGAAATTTGATTTGACCCAAGGATAAAGGATGAAAAAACGAAATATCTTGAGGCTGCGCGCAATCGCATGCGCGGCCTCCTTCGCCGTTGCGCCGCTCGGCGCACAGGCAGCCGATCCCGTCGCAAAAGTAAATGGCAAAGAAATCCCGCAGAGCCGCATGGACTTCGTAATCAAGGCCAACGCCGGACAGGGGCAGGCTGACTCGCCGGACTTGCGCAACCGCGTGCGCGAAGCACTGATCCGCAATGAATTGCTTGCCCAGGAGGCCGCGAAAAAAGGACTCGACAAAACGCCCGAGTACATCACTCAAGTCGACATCGGGAAACAGGAAGCGCTCGTCAACGCTTACGTGCAGGATTACGTCAAGAACAATCCGATCACGGACGATGCGATCAAAGCAGAGTACGAACGCGCCAAATCGCAGGCCGGCGACAAGGAATTCAAAGCGCGCCATATTCTCGTCAAAGACGAGAACGAGGCGAAACAAATCATCGCGCAGATCAAGAAAGGCGGCAGCTTCGAAAAAATTGCCGCGCAAAAATCCGAAGATCCGGGCTCAAAGGCCAAGGGCGGCGATCTGGACTGGGCGCCCGGCGGTCGCTATGTGCCGGCCTTTAGCGATGCGCTCAGGAAGCTGAAAAAAGGCCAGATGACGGATACGCCCGTACAAACGCAGTTCGGCTATCACATCATCCGTCTCGATGACGAGCGGCCGATGAAGTTCCCGACAATGGAAGAAGTGAAACCGCAGATCACGCAGGGCCTGCAGCGACAGGCGGTCGAGAAAATGATCGCCGACCTGCGCTCAAAAGCGAAAGTGGAATAAGGCTGCTGCGAATAACGTACTGGCAATTACCGATCACGGCGCCGCGAGGCGCCGTTTTCTTGCCGGCCTAGCGCATCACTGTCAGCTTGTTTTCCACCGCTCTGACGCCTTTCACATGTTCGGCCAGCCGCACCGCCCGCTCGCTTTGTTTGGCATCGCCGATTTCTCCCGTCAGCGTGACGACGTTGCGCAAAGTCTCGACATGCAATCCCGTAGCCTGCAAGTCTTTCGACTTGACCAATGCGGCTTTAACCTTATGCTTGATTACACTGTCGCTAACGTAAGTGCCCGAGCGGCGTGCCGATTGCACGGATTTGAGCTTATGGAATTCTTCGGGGCTCAGCTTGCCGTCCTGGTTTGCGTCGTAAAGCGCAAACTCGCGTGCGGTCGATTTCTCGCCGCTGACCTCCGCATAGGATAGGAAACCGTCGCGATTGAGATCAAGCCGCTCGAAATGCGCATCGCGGCCATCGGCCGCCTGAGCGATGGCGGGCCGCATCGTCAACAGCACAATGCATGCGCAGCCAATCAGCGCGTTGCTGCAAGACGGCGTTCGCATCATTTCTCCCTTCGCGCGAGTTTAACTCGATGCGACCCACTTGCTTGCATTGCGGAAAATGCGCATCCAAGGTCCGTCTTCGCCCCACTCGGGCGGGTGCCAGGAGTTCTGGACAGTGCGAAACACGCGCTCTGGGTGCGGCATCACCACCGTGAAGCGGCCGTCCGTAGTCGTGAGGCCGGTGATGCCCGCGGGTGATCCGTTCGGATTGTAAGGATAGGCCGATGCAATCGCGCCGCGGTTATCCACGAACCGCAGCGTCACCTGCGCCCGCGCCCGTTGGGCGTCCGACTCGAACTCCGCATAGCCTTCGCCATGCGAGACGACGATCGGCAGCCGGCTGCCTGCCATGCCGGTAAAAAAGATCGACGGCGAGGGCGGCACTTCGACCATCACAAAACGCGCTTCGAATTGTTCGGACTTGTTGCGAACGAAATGCGGCCACGCGTCGCTGCCCGGAATGATCTCGTGCAGATTGCTCATCATCTGGCAGCCGTTACACACGCCGAGAGCAAAGCTATCCGGCCGGCTGAAAAACGCAGCGAAGTCGTCGCGAGCACGGCCGTTGAATAATATGGATTTCGCCCAGCCCTCCCCCGCGCCCAGTACGTCGCCATAAGAAAATCCACCGCACGCCGCAAACCCATGGAAGTCTTTCAGCGTCGCGCGGCCGGCGATGATGTCGCTCATATGGACGTCCACCGTCTGGAAGCCGGCGCGGTCAAAGGCCGCTGCCATCTCGAGCTGACCGTTGACGCCCTGCTCACGCAGAATTGCTATGCGCGGCCGCGCCGTCTTTACGTTGGCAAAGCGGATGTTCTCGACAGGATCGAAAGTGAGATGCGGCGTGATGCCGGGATCCGTATCGTCAAGAACACGATCGTATTCATCCTGAGCGCAGTCCGGGTTGTCGCGCATTTGCTGCAAGCGAAACGTCGTCTCAGACCATATGCGCTGCAGCTCCCGACGGTGCTCGGTGAAGATTGGTGCGCCGTCCCACGCTATCGCGATTTGACCGCCGGCGACCGGCTTGCCGATCTCGTGCAACAAATGGCCTAACCCTGCGCTTTTGCAAGCGTCGCGTACGACGGCAAGATCGTGGCGCCGTATCTGCATCACGACGCCAAGCTCTTCATTGAAGAGTGCGGCGAGCACATCCGGGCTTGCTGTCCCTGACTCGAGTGAGATATCGAGGCCGGTGCGCGATGCGAAGGCCATCTCGCACAGACATGTGAACAGGCCACCATCGGAGCGGTCGTGATAAGCGAGAATCCGCCCTTCGCCATTGAGCTGCTGAATGACGGCAAATCCATTAGCGAACATCCGCGCGTCGTCGAGATCGGGGCATACATCACCGAGCTGCCCGTAAACCTGGGCGAGCGCTGAACCACCGAGCCGGTTCCTGCCGGCGCCGTAGTCGAGTAATACGAGCAGCGTTTCACCCTGATCGAGCTGCAACTGCGGCGTCAGCGTGTTGCGCGCGTCCGTCATGCGCGCGAACGCGGAAATGATAAGGGACAGCGGAGCGGTAACTTCCTTTCGCGTGCCTCCATCGCTCCACGTCGTCTTCATCGACATCGAGTCTTTGCCGACGGGGATGCTGATCTTGAGCTCGGGACACAGTTCCATACCGATCGCACACACGGTGTCGTAGAGGACAGCATCTTCGCCGGGGTGGCCCGCTGCAGCCATCCAATTCGCGGATAGTTTAATGTCGCTCAGATCGCCAATCGACGCGGCAGCGATGTTCGTTAGCGCTTCACCGACTGCCATGCGTCCGGACGCAGGTCCATCGATCAGTGCGAGCTGCGTGCGTTCACCGATCGCCATGGCCTCGCCGCGGTATTCGTCGAAGCCGAGCAATGTGACTGCCACATCGGCGACGGGGACTTGCCACGGACCGACCATCTGATCGCGCGCCGTCATGCCGCCGACGGTGCGATCACCGATCGAAATCAGAAATGTCTTATCGGCAACGGCGGGCAGCCGCAGCACGCGCATGCAGGCGTCGCGTAGATCGATTTTCGACAGGTCGATTGGCGGAAGCGGCACGCGCCGATGCACAACGTCGCGCAGCATGCGCGGCGGCTTGCCAAGGAGAACGGACAACTCCATATCGACGGGGGAATTCCGGAAAATGCTGTCGCCCACCACGAGCCTGTCGTCCGCAGTGGCGCTGCCGACGACCGCATAGGGGCATCGCTCACGCTCGCAGATGGCTTTAAACGCATCCAGCCGCGAAGGCATAACCGCCAGCACATAACGCTCCTGCGCTTCGTTGCACCAGATCTGCAGCGGCGACATGCCCGGTTCTTCGTTCGGGATCTTGCGCAGATCGAGGTTTGCTCCGCACGCCGCGCCGTGCGCCAGTTCAGGCAGTGCATTGGAGAGTCCGCCGGCGCCCACGTCGTGTATCGATAGAATCGGATTGTCAGCTCCCAATCCCCAGCACCGGTCAATCACCTCCTGCGCCCGGCGCTCGATCTCAGCGTTCCCGCGCTGTACGGAGTCGAAGTCTAGGTTCTCGATATTGCTGCCGGTTTGCATGCTCGACGCAGCGCCGCCGCCGAGTCCGATCAGTAGTCCCGGCCCGCCGAGCTGAATGAGCAACGTGCCCGCGTCGAACCGATGTTTATGCGCATGCGCAGCCGAAATATTGCCGATGCCGCCCGCAAGCATGATCGGCTTGTGATACCCGCGCATTTCGCCCGCGACCATTTGCTCAAAGCTGCGAAAGTATCCGCATAAATTCGGCCGTCCGAATTCATTGTTGAATGACGCGCCGCCAATCGGTCCATCGATCATGATCTGCAATGCGGACGATATTCGCCCCGGCATGCCGTATTGTTCACGCTCCCATGGCTGGATGAAGTCCGGGATGGAAAGATTGGAGACGCTGAATCCTGTCAGCCCCGCTTTCGGTTTCGCACCGCGGCCCGTTGCCCCTTCATCGCGTATCTCCCCGCCTGCGCCCGTCGCCGCACCCGGGTACGGCGAAATTGCGGTCGGGTGATTGTGCGTCTCGACCTTCATGAGAATATGCGTCTCGTCGTCGACGTATGCGTATTCACCATCTTGCCGCGGATAGAACCGGCGCACACGCGCGCCCTCCATGATTGCGGAATTGTCGGAATAAGCGACGATGGTTCCGCGCGGATGCAATTCGTGCGTGTTGCGGATCATGCTGAACAACGACTTCTGCCGGGACTGCCCGTCGATTATCCAGTCCGCGTTGAAAATCTTGTGGCGGCAGTGCTCGGAATTCGCCTGCGCAAACATCATCAACTCGGTATCCGTCGGATTGCGCTCGAGGCGTGTGAAGTATCGCCACAGATAATCGATTTCGTCTTCGGAAAGCGCGAGGCCGAGGTCGCGATTCGCCGTCTGCAGGGCTTCCATGCCAGCAGCGAGGATGTCGATGTATTTAAGCGGCTGTGGCGGATAATGATGAAACAACTGCACCGCTTCATCGAAGCTGCGGAGCACCGTTTCCGTCATGCGGTCATGGATGTGGGGTAACAGTTCGACCTGTTCGGTTGCCGATAGCTGCTCACCATCGGCCCTGGTTAGATAGAAAGCGGTGCCGCGTTCGATGCGCTCGATTGGGTGGAGGCCGCACTGGCGCGCAATGTCGGTTGCCTTTGATGACCACGGCGATATTGTTCCGAGACGCGGTACCACGAGCAAAAGATGTCCGTCTTCTGCAACCGGTTGCGCGGACGGTCCGTACGTCAGCAAACGCTCTAATACTGTGGTCTGATCGCTGTCAAGGGACTCGCTGCAGCTGACGAAATGCCAGTGTTCGGCGCTGATGCTGGACAGCTTGAGTCGGGCGTTGCGGAGGGCCTGCTGAAGCTTGCGTAACCGGAATTCGGACAGGGCATTGCGCCCCCGCAAGCTGAGGATTTGCGGCATTTAATTCGCGCGATCGTAAAACCGGATTTTACCCGAATCCAGAGCCTGTCTCACCTACATGCGCGGTGTATAGGCGGGAGCATGAGATAACATACGGGGCTCCGGCGCACATGCCACTCGCTATAAAAAAGCGTAACGGGTGCCAGCGCTTGCAAGCAACGTTTTCGCGAAAATGGGTTTTATATCTCGAACGACGCTCCCGGTATATCGCACCGCCGGCATCCGCGAGGTCGAAGCGCGCGCCGTCATTGCCGCGCATGCGCCGTCGCTGATGGAGCGCGCCGGACTCGCCGCCGCTCAAATCGCACGCGACATGATCGCGGACGGAGCGCGTGGTGTACTCGTCCTGGCCGGGCCGGGGAACAACGGCGGTGACGCCTTTGTGGTCGCGCGGCATCTCAAAGAATGGTGGTTTTCGGTCGATGTCGTTTTCGCCGGTGATGAAGCAAAGCTCTCCGGCGACTCGCGTGCGGCACTCGCGGCATGGCGCAAATGTGGCGGCAGCATGCCTAGTGAGATTCCGGCAAACAAACGCTGGGATCTCGTGATCGACGGTCTCTTCGGGATTGGCCTTACACGAGATCTGACTGGCCGCTACGCTGAACTCATAGCAATCATCAACAGTGCTGGCACTCGCATCCTCGCGTTGGACATCGCGAGCGGCCTTGACGCGGACACGGGGCGGGTACTCGGCTGCGCTGTGCGTGCCGATCGCACCGCCACCTTCATTGCATTGAAGCCGGGACTGCTTACATTGGATGGTCCGGACTACAGCGGTGAAGTGAATCTCTGCCCGCTTGATGTCGACGCAGTCAATCTCAGTTCATCGTCCGGTTGGCTGATCGGTAGTGACATCATGCGCACCGTATTGCCTCCGCGCGGTTTGAACACCCATAAGGGTACTTATGGCAGTGCGGCCATCATCGGGGGGGCGCCCGGCATGGTGGGCGCTGCGCTTCTCGCGGGGCGCGCCGCAATCAATCTAGGGGCGGGCCGGGTCTACGTCGGTCTGCTCGCTGACGACGCGCTGGGCTACGATCCGGTTCAACCCGAACTGATGTTGCGGCCGGCGCACGAGATTCCTGTCCTCGATCGGCTCGATTGCATCGCAGTGGGCCCGGGTCTAGGACAGAGTCCGGATGCGTGGCAGGTATTGCACAGCACGTTGCAGAGCGCCGTTCCGCTCGTAGTCGACGCAGATGCGCTGAACATGATCGCGACCGATGCGAATTTGCGCGCGCTTGTTGCGCAGCGCACCGCTGCGACAATTCTGACACCGCACCCCGCAGAAGGCGCGCGGATCCTCGAGTGCACCATCGCAGCAGTCCAGCATGATCGCGTATCCGCTGCGTGCCAAATCGCCACGCGGTTACGGAGCAGCGTCGTGCTGAAAGGCGCCGGCAGCATCTGCGCGTTCGCGGATGGAACATGGTTCGTCAATACGAGCGGCAACCCCGGGATGGCGAGCGCGGGCATGGGCGACGCGTTGACGGGTATGGTTGCGGCGCTACTGGCGCAGGGCGCTGATGCGCATAGCGCGCTGCTCGTCGGCGTGCACATGCACGGTGCTGCGGCCGACATAATTGCCGCCGAAAGCGGCGGCCAATTGGGGATAACCGCGAGCCGGGTCATTGAGAGCGCGCGTAATGTGCTCAACCGCGCGCGCAACGCTGCATCAACTTCGCATTAGTACCGCTTGAGGAATTCGCATGGATTTGAATCTTAAAGGCCGCACCGCATTCGTTACCGGCGCCAGCCGCGGCATCGGCCGGTCGATCGCGATCGCCTTGGCCGCCGAGGGCGTAAACCTGGCGTTGTTCGGGCGCGATGTCGAGCGCTGTGATGCCGTTGCAGCCGAATTGCGACGCAAACATCCGGATATACAGTGTTCGGTTATTGCGCTCGACCTTGGAGACGCTGCTGCGATTAAACCTGCCATCGACAGTGCAATCGCGCAGATGGGCGGCGTTGATATCCTTGTGAACTGTGCAGGCGGCGCATTTCGCGGGCGGCTGAATGAAATACCTGACGACGCATGGGAGCGCTATTTTGCAGTCAAGCCGCTCGGCCTCATCCGCATGACCCGCGAAGCTCTACCGTTCCTCAAGAAATCGAGCCAGGCGCGCATCATCAACATCTCGGGCACGCGCGGGCGCGAGCCGGGTGGCGTCTCCGTCATGTCGGGCCCCATCAATCTCGGCACGCTCAGCATCACGAAGGCGCTTGCGAATGAATTCGGTCAGTACGGCATCACCGTAAATGCGATCTGTCCGGGCTCGACAGATACGGGGCGTTGGACCGAACTCGTCAACATCACTGCGCGCGAGCGCGGCATTTCCATCGATGCGGCGAAAAAACATCTGACCGCGGAAGTGCCGATGGGTCGGGTGGTAGTGCCCGAAGATATCTCCGATCTGACGGTCTTCCTCGCATCGGCGCGCGCGGGAATGATCACCGGCACTGCCATCAATGTCGACGGCGGACGCACGCGCGGCATCTGACAGCGCATGCAAAAGACCCCGGCGCTCGCATGCTGCTTCATTGCAACGCTGGCATTGATAGCGCACGCCGCTGCGCAAGGTTATCCTGCGAAGCCGATCCGTCTTATCGTGCCATTGGCGCCGGGCGGCGGTAATGACGGCGCCGCGCGGCTGGTCGGGCACCGACTGAGTGAAGCGCTGGGACAGCAGGTCATCGTTGAGAATCGTCCGGGCGCCGGGAGCGTGCTGGCATCCGAGGTGGTCGCCAAATCGCCGCCCGACGGCTATACGCTCTATCTCGTGAGTACCGCATTCACCGTCGCGCCCGCTCTATATAAAACGCTTCCATTCGATCCGCTGACCGACTTCGCGCCACTTACTCGCGTCACGATTGCGCCGGGCGCGCTGATCGTGCACCGCTCGTTGCCGGTTCATTCAGTACGCGATCTGGTAACCCTGGCGAAAGCGAAGCCGGGCGAGATCACATTTGGTTCCGCGGGCGTCGGCGCCGGATCGCACCTCGGCGGCGAACTGTTCAATATGCTCGCGAACGTGAAGCTTGTGCATGTACCGTATAAGGGCAGTGCGATTTCAACAGCGGCGGTCATGAGTGGCGAGGTCGCCGTCGCCTTTACCAATCCGGTTGCCTCCATGCCGCACATCAAAAGCGGACGACTCAGGATGATCGCGGTGACAACTGGGCAGCGCTGGCCCCTGTTTCCCGATCTGCCAACAATTGCCGAATCGGGCGTGCCCGGTTACGAGTTACTCCTTTGGAACGGGGTCTCGGCGCCTGCGGCAACACCGATGACCGTCCTGACAACACTGCATCGTGAATTGACACTCATCATGAGCGCAGCATCAACCGCGGAAGTACTTGCTGCTGAAGGGTCACGTCCTTATATAGAGCCGCGGCATGTATTCGCCGCATTTCTCGAACACGAAATCATCAAATGGAAACAGGTTGTGCAGCGCGCGCGAATTAACGCGAACTGACAGCCTGAACTATCACTGGCTTGCTTCCAGACCGGCGACCTTAATCACGGCGGACCACTTAGCCATCTCTGATCTGATGAAAGCGGCGAACTGATCCGGCGTGCTTGCAACCGGTTCTGCGCCCTGCTTGCTCATACTTTCTTTCGTTTCGGGCACCAGCAGACGCGCCGCGATTTCTTTCTGCAGCTTATCCACGATGTCGCGCGATGTGCCGGTGGGCGCTAGCAGCCCCGTCCATCCCGTGATCACGACCGTCTTGTAACCCGCTTCGGTCATGCTCGGCACGTCCGGAAATGCAGCGGCGCGCTCCACGCCACACGTCGCGAGCAGCTTCAGCTTGCCCGCCTTGATATGCGGAACAACGCCCTGCATCGGCGTGAAGATAAGCGCGATTTGCCCACTCAGGAGATCGACGACTGCCGGCGTCTCACCCTTGTAAGGGACGTGCAGCATGCGAATGCCGATCTGTGACGAGAAAAGCTCGCCGCCAAGATGAGTCTGATTGCCGATGCCGAATGACCCAAAGCCTAATTCGCCCGGCCGCGATTTCGCGAGTGCAACCAGCTCGCGGACATTTCGAACCGGCAATGACGGATTGATCACGAGGCCAAAAGTATTCGTCGCTGTTTGCGTGATCGGCACGAAATCGCGCAATGTATCGTACGGTATGGACTTATAAACATAGGGATTCATCGTCAGCGAACTCGGCACGCCGAGACTCAGCGTGTAGCCATCCGGCTTCGCCTTGGCGCCGGCTTCGAGACCGATGATGCCGTTGGCGCCGGGACGGTTGTCCACCACGAATTGCTGCCCCCATGCGTCGGTCAGTTTCTGTGCAACCACGCGTGCGGTGAGATCGACACCGGAACCAGCGGCCTGCGGAACAATGATGCGAACCGGCCGTGTCGGATAATCAGTGCGCGTTTGCGCCATAGTGGACATCGGATAGATGCCGGCGCCGATAAGGAGTGGTAGCAAAAACCTCTCGTGTTGCATGGCTTACGTCCCTCGCGCTATACGCTGAGCCATCGTACGGTCGCTATGCCGAGATACGTCATCGCCAGCGAGCCAAGCAAATGCGAGGCAACAAGTATAAATGTCGAACCCAGCTCGCGGTCCATCAGGAGTTCCACTGCTTCGGCAGAGAACGATGAGAATGTCGTGAGGCCGCCGAGAAAACCGACGATTACAAAGAGACGGAATTCGGGCGGCACGCTGTCGTGGTGAAGAAAATATTCAACAGCAATGCCGATTAGGTAACCACCGACCAGATTGGCCATCAGTGTACCGAGCAGAATGTTCGAAAGCAGCGGGTTGAGTCCGATGCCGAGGAGCCAGCGCAGCCATGCGCCCAGAGTCGCACCGGCACCTACTGCAAGGAATCCATAAAGCGTCATGCGGTGACCTCCCGTCACACGAGACCTGAGAATAGCAGGGAATTTCGCGGGCTTGTGACGCGACGCGCACGCCGGCTCGCGCGGGCCGCGATGCTATACTATTTTTTTCGCGCATCCTCTCTCATGAGCAACCGGCTAGCAAGCGAAACAAGTCCGTATCTCAGGCAGCACGCCGACAATCCGGTTGACTGGTATCCCTGGGGAGATGAAGCGCTCGCGGCCGCACGCGAGCAGGACAAGCCCATACTGCTGTCGATCGGATACTCAGCTTGCCACTGGTGTCACGTCATGGCGCACGAATCATTTGAAGATGCGGAAGTGGCGACAGTGATGAACAAGCTGTTCATCAACATCAAGGTAGATCGCGAAGAGCGTCCGGATCTCGACCAGATTTATCAGACTGCGCATAACGTACTGACCGCGCGCCGCGGCGGCTGGCCGCTCACCATGTTCCTGCTGCCGGATCAGACGCCGTTTTTCGGCGGCACCTACTTTCCCAAGACAGCGCGCTATGACAAGCCCGGATTCATGGATGTCATGCCGCAGGTAGCCGCCTCTTATCGCGAACGACGCGGTGAACTCGAACAGAAGGGCAAATCGCTGCGCGATGCTCTCGTGCAGGTGATTCCGCAGGGAAGCGGCGTGCAGTCACTGAGCCCGGATCTCCTCGATAGCGCACTCGCCGGCATCAAACGAATGTTTGACGAGACCGACGGCGGCATACGGGACCCGCTCAAGTTTCCGCATACAGCCGAGTTTGAATTCTGTCTGCGCCGCGCTGTTCTCGGTGATGAGCATGCCATGCGCGTCACGACACTCACACTGACCAACATGGCGGAGCGCGGGCTCTACGATCAACTCCGCGGCGGCTTTTACCGCTATTGCGTCGACCAGCAATGGAAAATACCTCACTTTGAAAAAATGCTGTACGACAACGGCCCGTTGCTCGCGCTATATACAGACCTGTGGCTGGTTGACCGTCAGCCGCTGTATGCGCGCGTCGTTGCCGACACTGCCGCGTGGGCAATGCGCGAAATGCAGGCGCCGGACGGCGGCTACTATTCGACGCTCGACGCGGACTCGGAGCACGAGGAAGGAAAATTCTACGTTTGGACGCCTGAGGAAGTGCGCGGTGTCCTGACAGAGCAGGAGTATGCCGTCGTTGCACCTCATTTCGGACTCGATGCGCCGCCAAACTTTGAACACAAGTATTGGCACTTGCAGGTCGTAAAACCGCTGGCTGCCATCGTTGCCGGGCTCGGCATCACAATGCAAGAAGCGCAAGCGCGGCTGGACGAGGCTCGCGTGAAGCTGCTTGCATTGCGCGGGCGCCGCGTCCGGCCGGCGCGCGACGAAAAGATACTCACGAGCTGGAATGCGCTCATGATCAAAGGAATGACACATGCGTCACGTGTCTTCGATCAGCCGCAATGGCTCGCGTCAGCTCGCAGCGCTGCGGAGTTTATCCGCGCGAGTCTCTGGATTCCCGATGCAGAACGTGGAAACGGCGGCGGCAGACTGCTTGCCACCTATAAGGACGGCAAGGCTCATCTCAACGCCTATCTCGATGACTACGCATTTTTGCTCGACGCGCTGCTGGAGCTTATGCAGGCGGAGTTTTCGGCGATCGATCTCGAATGGGCGCGTTCACTCGCAGAAGTGATGCTCGACCGCTTTGAAGACCGCGAGCACGGCGGTTTCTTTTTTGTAAGCGACGATCATGAGCAGCTTCTGCATCGGGCGAAGATCGGGCCGCGCAGCGACACACCGTCGGGCAACAGCGTTGCTGCCGTGGCGCTCGAACGCCTGGGTCACATACTTGGCGAGCCGCGCTACACCGAAGCGGCGCGCCGCACCGTCGAGGCATTGGCTCCGTTGCTCGAAACGCAGCCAAACGCACATGGGACTCTCTGCGTTGCATTGGAGGAACAGCTCACACCGCCTGCCGTAACGGTACTGACTGGACCAGCGGCCACTCGGCTGGAATGGCAGCGACAGCTCAATTCACGGTATCTTCCCGGGGTGATCACGCTCTCCATAGCGCCCGATATGCAGGGGCTGCCGCCGATACTTATTAAACCGGCAAGTAAGTCGTCGCAGGCGTGGGTGTGCAAGGGCGTGAGCTGCCTGCCGCCGATCAGCGCATTGCCGCCGCTGCTCACAGCGCTTGCAGACCGCGCAGCGTAAGATCCCGCATTAGAAATCGAAGGAACACCATCATCGCTACGAACTTACAAATGTCCGCCTGTCACGCGCTGCCGTATCACGTCCACGATACGACGCACGCAGTTACGTCTGCGCGCGCCGCGTCGTCAGTCATCCGTTCGGTGTCCCGCATGGCGCTTCGTGTAGCATGCGCTTGCCTGCTGCTCGTGACGTTCGTGACCGTCGCGCCGGCATCAGAGCTGTCGATTGGTATGAGCGCCGACGTGACTTCGCTCGACCCGCATTACGTGGCCACGCAGCACAATGTAGCTATCGGCTGGCACGTGTTTGACGCCTTGACACATGTCGATTCGCGCGCCCGCATCATTCCCGGCCTGGCAATATCGTGGCGCGCCATCGATCCGCTGACGTGGGAATTCAAATTGCGCAAAGGCGTGAAATTTCATGACGGCTCTCCGCTGACCGCGGAGGATGTCGCATTCTCGCTTGTGCGGCCGCTGTCGATTGCAGGCAGCCCGGGCGGCTTCGCGGTCTATGTGCGCCGCATCGTCTCCAAGGAGATCGTTGATCCGTTAACCATACGCCTGAAGACAGCGACGCCATACGGCGCGCTGCCGCAGGATCTCAATGCGGTCATGATCGTATCGAAGAACGTCGCGCTCAAAGCGACGTCCGCTGACTTCGATTCCGGCAAGGCGATGATCGGCAGTGGACCGTTCAAGTTCGTACGCTGGGCGCGCGGCGACCGCGTGGAGCTGGCGCGCTTCGACGGTTACTGGGACAAACCCTCCGCATGGGACAAAGTGAGTTTCCGTGCGATGCCGAGCGATCCTGCGCGTACTGCGGCGCTGCTGGCAGGCGACGTCGACGTGATAGAAAACGTTCCGCCGGCGGACCTCGAGCGGCTGCGCAAGGAAGCGTCGCTGCGCATCGCGCAGACCGTGTCCTGGCGAACCATTTTTTTCCACCTCGATCAGTACCGCCCGAACCCGCCGTCAATAACTGATCTCGACGGCAAGCCGCTTGGCAAGAACCCATTCATGGACCGGCGCGTGCGGCAGGCGGTCTCGAAGGCCATCAACCGCAAAGCGCTGGTAGAACGCGCCATGGAAAACGTCGCCGTGCCGGCGTCAAATGTCGTGGCACCGCAGATTTTCGGTTACAACAGCGCCCTCAAAGTGGAGGCCTTCGATCCAGACGGTGCTAAAAAACTGCTCGCGGAGGCAGGCTACCCGAGCGGCTTTGCGCTGAAAGTTTCGGCGCCGAGCGACCGCTATATCAACGATGACCAGGTAGCACAGGCGGTTGCACAAATGCTGTCGCGCGTCGGGATCAAGTGCACTGTCGAGGCGATGCCCTTCAATGTGTATCTGTCTAAAGCCCGCGACCAGCAGTTCGCTTTCGCCATGCTAGGCTGGGGATCATATGCGGCGGACCTCGCGTTGCGCGCGCTTCTCATGACGCCGAATACCGATATGGGCAACGGCGCATGGAACTGGGCGCACTATGCCAACCCGAAACTTGATCGGCTCGTCGAGCAAGCGCTCGATACCGTCGATGAGAAGAAACGTGAGTCGATCGCACGTGAAGCGTCCGCGGTCGCAGCGGCGGACTACGGCATCATTCCGCTCTACCATCAGATCGTAACCTGGGCGATGAAGAAAAGTATCAACTACGAAGCGCGCACCGATGAGCGCTCGCTCGCCGAGTTCTTTCGTCCGCAATAAACAACCGCCCGCGATTACAGCGTAACGGATGCGATTGAGTCCCTCACAAGACGACGATCGTCGTTCGCGCTTGCTCTGGCTCAAGGCACGGTAACGGGGAAAACGTATGAACACTGCACGTCTGCGCGGGCTCGCCTGGGTCAGCCTCGTCGCCGTACCGCTGCTGCTTGCGGTAATCGAATTGTTCCATCCCGGGCAATTCACCGCGGACCCCGGAATGAGCGCTTTTTTATCTCATCCGCATGACGGCGGTATGCCATTCAACGTCATTCGATACTTCGGGCCCGATTGGTGGTTTCTGATGCACATGATCCAGACACCGCTGATCGTGATCATCGCATTTGGGCTCCTGCTGCTGACCGACGCGTTCGGCGATACCGGCGCAGTACGATTCAATGCCCTCGCCTGGGTGTCACGTATTGCGACGGTTGTCTTCATGACCTACTACACCGTGCTCGACGGCATCGGCGGCATAGGTCTCGGTCGCCAGCTTGTGGTCGTGCAGGAAATGACGGACGCGGGGACTCTAACGGCGCAGCAAGCCGACGCCGTGCGCCTCTTTCTTGACCGCATGTGGGTCGACCATTGGGTGGGCGGAGTTGGTTCCTTCATCAGTCTCACGGGATCGTGGGCAGTATTGGTCGCCGCCCTTGCCGCCGGCGCCTATCTTCTGCTGAATCGTAAAGCGACGTGGCTCGAAGTCGCGCTACTGGCGGCGTTTGGCTGGCAACTACAAATTGCGCATGCCAGTTATCACGGGCCGCTCGCTTTAGCGCTGCTGGCGGCTGCATGCGCGCTGCTGCTGTATCGTAAGCGCGCGGGCATTGTGCGCTAGCATACCAGCATCACACGTCTGGCCGTATCGGCGCCGCTACATAACGCTTAACGACAATCGCGCATGCACCGCGTGGACTTTGTGTCGGGTCGGTCATCGACGTAGAAGTTGCCGGCGTTCGGCATCTTTACTTTCGGCAGGGTGTTCTGATCCATTACAGCGTCCGCTGGAATCAGGCCATTCAGATTCAAGATGTACGCCGAGACCGCATAGACCTCATTCGGCGTGAGCGACTGCGGTTTATCCATCGGCATCGCGCGATTGATGTAATCGTAGAGAATGGGCGCGTACGGATACATGCTGCCCGGCGTCAATACGCGCTTTTCGGTTTTAAACGAACCGAT
>Ga0207691_10001392_pt1 | contig 24188 bp, 19 predicted proteins | sample KBSM13metaG_FD_184327 | JGI IMG/M metagenome (GOLD analysis project Ga0207691, IMG submission 184327) | Miscanthus rhizosphere microbial communities from Kellogg Biological Station, Michigan, USA - KBS M1-3 metaG (SPAdes) (version 2) | ecosystem: Host-associated > Plants > Roots > Rhizosphere >...
GAGTTGCCCATGCTGGGGTTGGTAGAGCACGTGCCGGAACGGTTGCAACTCGAACAGGACGTGGCGCATGACGGCCCGCGGGTCGCGCTGGAAATTGTCGGTTTCGCGCGAGACGAACGCGCAGTACGACACGAACCGATCGAACGGATTGCGCACGAACGCGAACTTGAAGTACGTGGAGAACACGTCCTCGCCCAGGAACGGCCGGACCTGCGCAAGCCCGAGATGCCCATGGCGAAGCTGCGCCAACTCGGGATAGGGAAAGCGCTTGTCAACGAACAGACCGACCTGTTCGATGTCTTCCGGCCCCATCTGTTCCCGCAATGCGGCGCGCACGGAATGCGTGCCGGTTTTCGGGATCGCCGTGAAAATGAACCGATGCCGGTGGGAAACGATCATGGAATCGCCGGAGACAGTGCCGCCGGCATGATAGGCAACGCGTCCCGGCAATGCGACCGCCAACGCGCGCGGGAGGCGGATTGCGGTTGCGATTCCGCCGATACACGCGGTCACGCGAACCGCCACCGGGCGCCGGCGACGCGCGCCGATTAACGACTTGGTCACGTGACGTTTCACCGTGAATTGACCGGGGGATGTCGATGGTGGGGATCTTCTTTACTGGCGGGCTATCCATGCGTCCGAACGGATTCGGGGATATGCGGAAGGGGTCGGACGGATGACGTCGACGACGCCGACCGACCGCGCGCGTGCGCGCCTCGCGAATCATCCCTGGCTTGTCGCGCTGGCATTTCTGCTGCTCGCGATCATCGTGCTCATCGCGCTGTGGGACTGGAACTGGTTCAAGGGTCCTGTCGAACGCCAGGTGACGGCCCGCACGGGCCGCAGCTTCGATATCGGTGGCGACCTGGATGTCGATCTCGGGCGCGTGACGACCATTCGCGCCGACAAGCTTGCGTTCGGCAATGCCGCGTGGTCGAAGCAACCGACGATGGCGAGCGTCGATCGCCTGCAATTCGAGATCGAAGTATGGCCGCTGTTCCACCGACAGGTCCGCATTCCCGAAATCCACCTGGACCGTCCGCGCCTGTTGCTGGAGAACGGGCCCAAGGGCATCGGCAACTGGGTGTTCGGTTCGCCAGGCCAAACGCAGGTGCAGTTCGGCCGGCTCTGGATCGACGATGGTCGCCTGCGCTACGCCGACACGGCGGCGAAGACCGACATCGACGCCGTCGTCAACAGCAGTGCGCCGGGCAAGGGCGACGGCGCGCCGCCAATCGACGTCACCGGCGGCGGCCACTGGAAGGGCACGAAGTTCTCGGTCCGCGGCCATGCGCAGTCGCCGCTCGCATTGCGCGACACGCAGCAGCCATACCACATCGATGCGCACGCGCAGGCCGGCAATACCAGGGCACATGCCCGCGGCACCCTGGTCGACCCCCTGCAGTTGCGCGACTTCGACCTGAAACTCGCGCTCAGCGGGACCAACCTCGGGGACCTGTATCCGTTGCTCGGCATCGCAGTACCGGATTCGCCACCCTATGAGTTCGATGGTCGCTTCACCCGCGAACTGAAAGGTGCACTGACGATCTGGCACTACGACGGATTCACCGGCAAGGTCGGTGACAGCGACCTGTCCGGCACCGCGAGCCTGGCGACAGGCGGCAAGCGTCCGGACCTGCATGCCGAGCTCGTGTCGCAACGGCTGGATTTCGACGACCTCGCCGTCTTCGTGGGCAAGGCGCCCCAGGCCCAGGCCGGTGAGTCGACCAATCCGGCGCTGGCGGCCGAAGCGGCGCGCGAGGGCGCGAGCGGCCGGGTGCTGCCCGATACGCCGTACGACCTCGAAAAACTCCGTGCGATGGATGCCGACGTGCGCTGGAAGGCGCACCGCATCAACGCGCCAAAGCTGCCGCTCGACGACATGGTCGTGCATCTGAAGAACGATGGCGGGCTGTTGCAGTTGGTACCGCTCGACTTCGGCGTCGCCGACGGAAACATCCGCTCGAACATCCGCATGGACGCGCGCGAATCGCCCATCCGCACGCACGCCGACATCACCGTTCGCGGCCTCAACCTCGGCAAGCTCATGCCGGAAACGGAACTGATGAAGCAGGCGATCGGCAAGATCGGCGGCCAGGCCGCGCTCACGGGAAGCGGCAATTCGGTCGCGAAAATGCTGGCCACGTCCGATGGAAATGTCGCCGTCGGGCTGGGCAAGGGGCGCATCGGCAATCTTGTGATGGAACTGGCGGGCATCGACATCGCCGAGTCGCTGAAATTCCTGATCGAAGGCGACCACACGATCCCGATCCGCTGCGCATTCGGCGACTTCTCGGTCGCCGACGGACTCATGACCTCGCGGGCGCTGGCGTTCGACACCACCGACACGATCATCGTCGGCGACGGCACCATCAACCTGCGCGACGAGACGTTGAATCTCCGCCTGCGACCACGGCCGAAGGATCGCAGCCTGCTGGTCTTCCGCTCACCGCTGATCGTGGGTGGCACGTTCAAGGACCCGAGCTTCCGTCCCGACATGAAACGCGTCGGCCTGCGCGGCGCATTGGCGCTCGTGCTCGGCAGCATCGCCCCGCCGGCCGCGCTGCTGGCAACGCTGGAGCTCGGACCGGGCGAAAACGCGAACTGTGGCGGGCACTACGCGAAATAATCGCGAGACGTCATCGGCGGGCGTTGCGCCTGCCCAGGCAAGCGCCGGACCCGATCAACTGGCGATGTAGCGCTGTAGCTGGTCCAGTTCCAGCTGCTGGTCTTCGATCACCGCCTTGACCAGGTCGCCGATCGATACGACGCCGAGCACCGCATCGCCGTCGAGAACCGGCAGGTGGCGGATGCGGCGATCGGTGACGAGTTGCATGCAACGGTCGGCGCTGTCACTGAGACCGACGGTCATCACCTCGGCGGTCATGATGTCGCGCACCGGCGTGTCCTTCGACGAGCGGCCCTGCAGCACGACCTTTCGTGCGTAATCGCGCTCCGAAACGATTCCGACGAGCCTGCCGGCGTCCATCACCAGCAGCGCGCCGATCCGCTTGTCGGCCATCAACTTGATCGCGTCGAGCACGGGCGCATTGGGCCCGATCGCGAACACCTCAGGCGCTTTCGCCTCGAGCAACTGGCGGACTGTGCGCATGGTCGTCTCCTTCCTGGATGGGGACTGCTCCGGAGGATACTCCCGTGGCAGGGACCCAGGCGTCGACGAGATACAGCGGCCGCTGCTTGGATTCGGTGTACAGGCGGCCGAGGTATTCGCCGATCAGGCCCAACGCTATCAGCTGGACGCCGCCGAGGAACAGGATCACCGACATCATCGTCGGCCAGCCGGCGACGGGATCGCCCCACAGCAGCGCCTTGGCCACGATCCACAACGCGTACGCGAATGCGAGCAACGCCGTGACCACGCCGAGATAGGTCGCAAGACGCAGCGGCGCGGTGCTGAAGCTGGTGATGCCCTCGAGCGCGAAGTTCCACAGCTTCCACAGGTTGAACTTGCTGCTCCCGGCCAGCCGCGGCGCGCGCTCGTACGGAATCGAGAACTGGCGAAATCCGATCCAGCCGAACAGCCCTTTCATGAAACGGTGCCGTTCGCGCAACTGGCGCAACGCGGCCAGTGCGCGCGGCGACAGCAGGCGGAAATCGCCGGTGTCTTCGGGAATCGGCGTCTTCGACAACCAGCCGATCAGGCGATAGAAACCGTGCGCGGTGGATTTCTTGATCCAGCCCTCGCCCTCGCGCAACGTCCGCGTGCCGTACACGTCGTCGAAACCTTCACGCCACTTCGCGACGAATTCGGGGATCAGCTCGGGAGGATCCTGGCCGTCGGCGTCGAGGATGAGCGCGGCACCCTCCCCGACGAGATCCAGGCCCGCCGTCAACGCCGCTTCCTTGCCGAAGTTGCGCGACAACCGCAGCAGCGACACGCGCCCGTCGCGCGACGCGATTTCTCGCAACACCCACCAGCTGGCATCGGTGCTGCCATCGTCAACATACAGAATGCGGCTGTCGACGCGATCCTGGCGCAGGCCGTCCAGCACCTGCGCGATGCGTGGCTGCAACAGCGGCAGGGTGTCGGCCTCGTTATAGACGGCAATGACGAGGGTGAGGGCGTCAGGCATGCCGCATCCTAACCGGGGCAATGTTCGCGGGCGCGAGCGTCAGTGGTCCGCACGCAGGTAGCCTCCGCCGCCCAGATGGTGCATCTGGCGCTGGATGCCGTTGGTCCTGCGCTGCACGTACGGACCAGGCCTGGCGGCGTGGTAACGCTTCGGACTCGGCAGCACGGCGGCCAGGCGGGCGCTTTCGGCCGGCGTCAGGCGGCTGGCGTCCTTGCCGAAGAACGTGCGTGATGCGGCCTGCGCGCCGTAAACGCCATCGCCGAATTCGGCGATGTTCGCGTACATCTCCAGGATCCGGTGCTTGGGCCAGAAGGTTTCGATCAGCACCGTGTACCAGGCTTCGATCCCCTTGCGCACCCAGCTGCGCCCGCTCCAGAGAAAGAGGTTCTTGGCCACCTGCTGGCTGATCGTGCTGGCGCCGCGCACCTTGCGTCCGCGGGCATTGCTCCGGCGCGCTTTCTCGATCGCCTTGAAGTCGAAGCCGTTGTGCACGGGGAAGTTCTGGTCCTCCGCCGCGACCAGCGCCAGCGGCAGGCTCGGCGCCATGCGGTCGAGGTCGCGCCAGTCGTAAGCGACGCGGGACTTGAAGTCCCGGTGCGTCATCGCCGACAGCTGCCTGGCCACCATGAACGCCGAGAACGGCGGATCGATGAAGCGCAGCGCCACCACCTGCAGCACCGACAACAGCATGCAGGCGAGCATCAGCAGCGCCAGGCGCCGCAGCCAGCGGCGGGGGCGGCGGTCACGTCGGCGTGGTTCGCGTACGGCTTGCACTAGCGCTGGCCCGTCCCCATCCATCTGGTCCCACAACGTGCCATCTGCATGTCCCCTTCATTGCCGGCGCGCGCATTATCGCGTCGCGGCGCCAAAACATACGAGCCCACGATGAGCGACGCGCGCACCGAGCCTTCCCATCCGCAAGCTGCCCAGGCCAGCGACGACGCCTCGGCAGACAGCCTGACCCGCTTCCTCCTCCAGCACGCCGGCGTGCGCGGCGTTCGAGTGCACCTGGATGCGGCGTGGCAGCAGATCCGCGAACGCGCGGAGTATCCGGTCGCCGTCCGCGAACTCCTCGGCGAGGCCGTTGCGGCCGCGGCGCTGTTCACCGGCCACGCGAAGATCGATGGCCGGCTGTCGGTGCAACTGCGCGGCGAAGGCGCGTTGCGCACGCTGTTCGCCGAATGCACCGCCGCCGGCACGTTGCGCGGTATCGCGCAGATCGAGGACGACACCGCGTTTCCGCGCGACCTGCGTGCATTGGGCGCAAACGCGATCCTGGCGATCACCATCGAGAATCCGGGTACTGCAGGCCGGGAGCCGACGCGATACCAGGGACTGGTCGCACTGGAATCCGACTCACTGGCCGGCGCCTTCGAGGATTACTTCCGGCAATCCGAACAGCTGCCGACGCGCCTGCTGCTTGCGGTGGACGACGAGCGTGCCGCTGGCCTGATGCTGCAGAAGCTGCCGGGCGACGCCGGCGACGAGGACGGGTGGAACCGGGCGGTTGCCCTGTTCGAGACCCTGTCGGCAAAGGAACTGCTCGAATTGCCGGCCGAGCTGCTCCTGCATCGCTTGTTCCACGAAGATGGCGTGGAAGTGCTGGGCGTGCGGCCGTTGCGATTCGGGTGTTCATGCTCGCGGGACCGGGTGGCGGCGATGCTGCAGTCGCTGGGCCAGCAGGAAGCCGACGCGGCGGCGGCGGAAGGAGTGGCGGAAATCCGCTGCGAGTTCTGCGGACAGCAGTACCATTTCGACGCGGACCAGATTGCGGGGCTGTTCCAACCCCACGGTATCGAGATTCAGGCTCCTGACCGGCTCCAGTAGGTAATTCCCCCACAATGGATTGTTAAATAAACATAAACCGGGTAGATTTGTGCCGGTCCCCCAAGGAACTCGGCCGCCAGCCCACGGTCCCACGCCCGCCATGCCTGCCCGCCTCCTCAAATTGCCGCTTGCACTGCTGCTCGTCCTGGGCATTGCGACGGGCGCGTCTGCCCAGACTCGCGACAGGAGCGCGGCCGATAGGCGCGGCCAAGCCGTGCTGCCGGTCTGGAACAACGCCAACGGCAAGCTTGAAGCACTGCTGGTGCTCGAGCCCGTCGATGGCGCCCAGGTTGGCACGCGCTGGCATTTCGGCAACAACTCCCTGGACAGCACGCTGGGCCTGGAATCAGGCGATTCCCTCGCATTGCTCTGCAATCGCAAGACGGGCGTGGCCGGCGGACTTGGCAACCTTCCCAACAACTGCATGCTCGCCACGCTCGGCGCGGGCCTGGCCGACAACGGCAGTCACCGTGTCAGTGCGAACGCCGGCATCAACCGCAACGGCGGCAAGCTGGGCGTGTCGGTCGGCAGTGGCCACGACACGATCCCTGCATGGTTGACGCCGGGTGCCGCGACCAACAGCCGGGTTGATGTCAACGACCTGACCGTATTCGGCCAGAAGAACGTCGGCAAGCAAGGCTTCGTCTCGATCGCCGGGACGGTGGCAAAGGCCCGGCTGGCCTCGCCCACCGAGTTTCCGGACCTGGCGGACCGCTGGAGCAGCAAATCCGTGGTGGTGGGCGGCGGCATCGGTTCCTTCGGTGCCAGCATCGTCGGCCACGTCGTCGATACCCCCGGGCAACCGCGCTGGGAGGGACTCGGCCTGGGGCTGACCTGGCGGACGCCCTGGAGCGGCCAGCTGACCGTCGGCGCCGACAACGTGGTCACCCGCGGCAAGAACCCGTTTTCCACGGGTGCCGACCCGACGGACGAGGAAGGGACAGTCCCCTACGTCCGCTACGAGCAGGACCTCTAAGGCCTAGCTCCGGGGCGGCTTTCGCCGCCCGTTTAACAACACTTTAATTTTTCTCCGAGGCGGGCTAGTATCGGCCCCGGCCTTGCCGGCGTTGGCGTCATTCTTGACTCCACCGGGGAGGTTCCCATGGGAAACAACCCAAGACTCACTTGGAGAGAGAGATGACCTTGAAGACGAACACGCTACGCGACGCGATCACATTCGCGCTCGCCGTAGGCGCCACCGCAGTTGCGGGTACGGGTATTGCGTTCGCACAGGACGCCACCACTCCGGCCCCGGCCGCACCTGCCGACCAGCAGGCAACCAACCTCGATCGCATCGAGGTGACCGGTTCGCGCATCCGTCGCGTCGATGCCGAAAACGCAAGCCCCGTCGTCACCATCGATCGCGCCGCGATCGAGAAGACCGGCAAGCTCACCATCGGCGAAATCGTGCAGGAACTGCCGAACATCGCCGGCGCCGCGACCAACCCGACCGTCAACAACGGTGGTGGTACCGGTGCATCGACCGTGGACCTTCGCGGTCTGGGTTCGCAGCGCACCCTGATCCTGGTCAACGGCCGTCGCGTCGTGCACCAGGGCGGTACCGACGGTGGTGCCGACGTCAACGCCATTCCGGCGTCTGCGGTCGAGCGCATCGAAGTGCTGACCGTCGGCGCATCGTCGGTCTACGGTTCGGACGCAGTGGCCGGCGTGGTGAACTTCATCATGCGCAAGGACTTCGAGGGCATGCAGGCCTCGATCGACTACGGCATCTCCGATCGCCAGGACGGCCAGCGCCAGGGCGGTTCCTTCACGTTCGGCCAGGTCGGCGAGAAGGGCAACGTCATCGCCGGTGTCAACTACAACAAGTTCGACGCGATTTCGTCGGGCGATCGCGACTTCTCCAAGGACGCGACCTACCTGTACGCCGGCTACGTCACCAAGATCGGCTCAAGCCGCAATCCGCGTGGCTACATCAAGCTGGCTGACACCGACCCGACCGCGATCGCGCTCGGCTGCACCACGCTCACCCGCATTCCGGGCGCCGCCGGCACCGATCCGACCAACGACTACCGCTGCTACAGCAGCGCCGCCGACTCGTACAACTATCAGGCGGTCAACCTGGTCCAGACGCCGCAGGAGCGCAGCAACGCGTTCTTCCTCGGCAACTTCCAGATGACCGATGACACCAGCGCGTTCATCGAGTACTACCACAACAAGACCGCGTCGAACTTCGCGATCGCCGCCCTGCCGTTCGATGCGCGTGGCGACGCCGTGCTCATCTCGGCCGACAACTACTACAACCCGTTCGGCGTGGACTTCGGCCGTAATGACAGCATCGAAGGCAACGACTTCCGCAGCCGCTGGACGTCGGTTGGCCAGCGCCGTTCGCTGTACAACACCACCACCGATCAGATCGTGGCGGGTTTCGAAGGCTTCCTCGGCGAGACCTGGAAGTGGGACTTCGGACTGAACTACGGTCATATCTCGCAGTACAACCAGAGCTACGGCTACATGGACTACGCCGGTCTGGCGCAGGCGCTTGGACCGTCGTTCCTTGACCCGACGACCGGCGTTGTCACCTGCGGTACGGCAGCGAATCCGATCCCGCTGACGGCCTGCACGCCGCTGAACGTGTTCAACATCGAAGACCCGCAGACCATCGCGACGTTGACGGCGTTCGAATCGCGTCCGATCTATTCGACGACCTACGTGTCGCGTGGCTTTGAAGCCAATGCTTCGGGCGAGCTGTTCGACCTGCCGGCCGGTGCCGCGCAGCTGGCGTTCGGTGCCGCATGGCGTCGCGAATACCAGCGCAGCGAAGTCGACTACACCGCGATCTCGCGTCCGGACGGCACCTGCAGCATCTCGCAGGAAGCCTGCAGCACGCCGCTGTCGGGTGGCTTCTCCGTCGGCGAAATGTACGGTGAGTTGTTCGTGCCGGTGTTGAAGGACATGCCGTTCGCGAAGGCCTTGAACGTGACCTTCGGTACGCGTTTCTCCGACTACAGCAACTTCGGCAACACCACCAACAGCAAGCTGCAGGTGGAATGGCGTCCGCTCGACGACCTGCTGTTCCGCGGCACGGTGGCCGAAGTGTTCCGCGCGCCGAGCATCGGCGACCTGTTCGCGGGTCCCCAGGGCAATGCGCCGACGGCAACCGACCCGTGCGTGGGCTACACGAACGATCCAGCTCACGTCGGTGCGTGCGGTGCGCCCACGGGCGCGATCAACATCCCGACCGGTGGCATCACCTCGACCGGCCTGAGCCAGACGACGGGCGTCATCTCCGGCTCCGTTGCCGCGGGTTACGACCTGCAGCCGGAACAGGGCAAGTCGTTCGACTGGGGCGTGGTGTATGACCCGAGCTGGCTGCCCGGCTTCTCGGCGAGCCTGGACTACTGGCGCCTGTACCTCAACGACACGATCACCGTCATTGGTGCCCAGACCGTCCTCAATTCCTGCTATGCCGACAGCACGAGCCCGTTCTGCCCGTTCATCCACCGCTTCCAGGACGGCCAGATCAACTTCATCCAGCAGCCGACGGTCAACCTCGGCCGCCTGGACGTGAAGGGTTGGGACCTTGCGCTGCGCTACAAGCTGCCTGACACCTCGTGGGGCGCGTGGAACTTCGGCCTCGATAGCAGCTACATCGCACAGTGGGACAACGACGTCGACACGAACAGCGATCTGGATGCCGTGTTGCACATCGCCGGTCACTACAACAAGGACTACGGCATGTACTCGCGTGTCCGCGGCCGCCTCTTCGCCAACTGGTCGCTCGGCGACTGGAGCGCGAGCTGGCGCATCCGCTACACCGGTCCGTTCGACGTGGGCAACGCAGACGTTCGCCAAGGCAGCAGCGGCGACGCCTCGATCGATCACCCGGGCGTGGAACTGCCCTACGGCAGCTACGTGAACCACAGCTTCAACGTGGGCTATGCGCTGCCGTCGATCAACTCGCGCGTCGAGCTGGGCGTGGACAACGTGTTCGACAAGCAGCCGCCGCTGCTGTACCAGAACAACGTGCTCAACGCCAACACCGATCCGAGCACGTTCGACACGATCGGCCGCTACTACTGGGCGCGTTACACCGTCAAGTTCTGATCGTTCGTTTCAATTGCTAGACTTCAGGGCCGCACGGGAAACCGTGCGGCCCTTTCTATTTGACGATCCCGATGAACCAGCCCCAGCTCGAAGCCGCCGCGGCCGCATACCGGGCCGGCCGTTTCGACGAATCCGCCGCTCGTTGCACGGAGGCGTTGTCGTACTCGCCCGGCGACGAGGCACTGACGACGTTGCTAGCCATTTCGGAGCACGCCGCGGGGCACACCCAAGCGGCCGCGGACGCGTTCCGCGCCCTAGTCGGCCTTCGACCTGACATCCCCGAGCATTGGGCCAACCTTGGCTACATGCTGCGACTCCTCGGGCGGTATTCCGAAGCCGAAGAAGCCTTTGCCAAGGCGCTCGAACTGGCTCCCACGTCGCTGCAGACTCTGCTCAACTACGGGTTGTTGTTGCTGGACATGGGTCGGTTCGGCGACGCCAGGCATCGATTCCTCGATGCGGTCGACAACCATCCGGAGTCCGTGGAGGCACGGATCTATGCAGCATCCGCGTGCTTCGAGTGCGGAGACGCCCGTCGCGCCGCGCACCTGATCCCCCCACCCGAAACGTGGCCGGCACTGGAGGGTGACCTGAGGCATGACCTGGCCATGCTCCTGATCCATGTAGGACGCATCGGCGAAGCGGAACAGATGCTCAACCCCGACGCGTTGGACGCAGCGGATCCTGCAGCGATCGCGCGGCTGGCGATGTTGCACGAGCGGACCAACCGCATCGACAGCGCCAAGGCGTTGCTGGAGCGCATCCGATCGGCTGCGGAGGCAGGCGACCAAGATCTCAAGGCGGACGTGCTGACGGCGGACGCGGCACTGGCGATGCGCGAAAAGGATTTCGCACGGGCGCGCGACCGTACCAACGAGCTGTTGGCCCTGGAACTGCCGGCCACGGCACAGGCCAATGCGTACTTCACCCTCGCCTCGATCGCGGACAAGGAAGGCGACCCCGGGCTCGCCATGCAAATGCTGTCCGACGCCCATGCCATCCACCTGCGCCTGGCAAGGGAAATCGCGCCGGACATCGCCGACTCCGACGAGGAGCCGTTGCGCATCGCCACCAAGCGGATGCTCCCCGGGCAGGTGAATTTCGCGCCCGATCCTTCCGCTCCGTCGGCCGGCCAATCGCCGGTGTTCATCGTCGGCTTTCCGCGTTCGGGCACGACGATGCTGGAGCAGATGCTCGACGCGCACCCGCGGTTCGTGTCGATGGACGAGCAACCCATCCTGCAGAGCTGCATCGAACGGATGAAGGCGATGGGGCTGGAGTATCCCTATCAGCTGGATCAGCTCGATGCCGCCGGAATGTCCGTCATCCGGGACGTGTACTGGGCGGAAGTGGCGAAGATCGCGCCTCCCAGCAATGCGCAACAACTGGTTGACAAGAACCCTCTGAACCTGTTGCGCCTGCCGATGATCCGCCGCCTCTTCCCGCAGGCGAAGATCATCCTTGCGTTGCGCCATCCCTGCGACGTGATCCTCAGCTGCTACATGCAGAACTTCCGGTCACCGGCGTTCATGCTGCTGTGTTCGAGCCTGGAGCGCCTGGCCATGAGTTACGCCAATTCGATGGAGTCCTGGATCCATCACCAGCAGTTGCTGCGGCCTGACGTGCTGACGCTTCGCTACGAAGACACGGTGACCGACTTCCCCGCCCAGGTCGACCGCATCGCCGACTTCCTCGACATCGAGGATCGGCGGCACCTGGCGGAATTTTCCGCGCACGCGGCACGCAAGGGTTACATCAGCACCCCCAGCTACTCGCAGGTGATCGAGCCGGTGAACACGAGGGCGATGGGACGCTGGCGTGCCTACAAGCCCTGGTTCGAGCCGGCCCTGCCAATCCTGCGGCCGGTCGCGGATCATTGGGGCTACACGCTCGGGGTGGACTGATGCACAGCCTGGCGGACTACATCCGTGTCTACGACGACGCCCTGACCGCCGACTTCTGCGGCCGGCTCGTGGCGGGCTTCGAGCAATCGGTTGCGGAGCAGTTCCGCAACGGGCGCGGCGTGCACGACGCCCTCGACAAGAGCGCATGGACCGAGCTGGATATCGGCCGATTCGCAGACGAGGCGTTCCTCGGGTTCTTCCTCGCGCAGATCGATGCGTCGCTGGCGCGCTACAACCGCGACGTTCCGCTCACCATTCCAATCCCAATGCGGCCACGCACGGACCGCCTGATCCTGAAACGCTATCGCCCGGGCGGCGAGGAATCCTTCCAGCCCCACTTCGATTCCATCGATGCCGTCAGCGGCCGGTACATGGTGTTCCTCTGGTACCTCAACGATGTCGAACAGGGCGGCGAAACCCAATTCTGCGACCTCGGCGTCAAGGTCGCGCCGCGAACCGGGCGGTTGCTGATGTTCCCGCCGTACTGGATGTACCAGCATGCGGGCCTGCCGCCGGTCAGCGGCGACAAGTACATCCTGTCGACATACCTGATGTTCTGACGCGAGCCCGCGATCAGCTGATGCCGGCGCGCGCGTTGAAATCGCCGATGCGCTCGACCAGGTCCTTCAGCGCGACGCACTCTTCCGGGGTCAGATCCGGATTCCAGGTGTCCAGGATCAGCACGACGCGCTGGTGGTCGGTTCGATTCCAGGCCTCGTGCAGGAATGTGTCATCGAAGGTTACGCACCGACCCGGATCCCAGGCGTGTCCGACGCCACCGACGACGAGCTTGCAATCGCCTTGCGGGATCAGCAGCGGCAGGTGCGTCACGACCCGCGTATTGGTGACCCCATAGTGCGGTTTGATATGGGTCTGCGGCGCCAGCACCGAAAACAATACTTCCGGCGCGTGTCCGGCGATGCGCGTCAGCGGCACGCTTTCCAGTGCCGCGGATGTCCGCGGGCAGGCAGCGTGCCGGGCGGCATGTCGTTGCCCGTGGCGATAGAAGAAGAACGCATCCCACGCGCGGCTGCGCGGATCACCGCCCAGGTAATCCTCTTCGGCATTGCGATCGTCGATGACGAGGAATGGCTCGAGTTCGCGTTCCGCATCCAGCGCTCCGCCTAATTCTTCGCAAATGTCGGGCGCGGCTGCTTCGAGCGCGTCGTACCACGGTTGGCTCGGATAGAACGGCTTGGGGAGCAGGCCCGGCATCCAGAAGAATTTCGGCTGCTGGCGTGGATCGCGCGCCGGCGGCCGCTGCGTCCCCAGGTACACATGCAGTGCCTCGGCGACGCGCGCCATCGCGGCGCGACCGAATGCGTCGACGTGTGGCTGGAACACGCGTTCGAACAGATCCTGGCGACCGGCGTCGATCAGGTCCATTGCCCGCTTCACCCGTGCACGCAGCGCGGGAATCGTCGTGGCGTCGTTGAGCCAGCGCCCGTAGCGCTGCGCGACGTGCACCGCACGGAAGTATTCGGGCAGCGCGGCGGCGGCATCGACTTGCCGTTCGAGGCATTCGGCGTAGGCCAGGCGCGAGGTGAAATCCTCCGGGGACTGCACGAGGAGGATTTCGAAAGTGCGTATCGCCGCGCTTCGATCGCCTGCGGCGACCTGGCACATCGCCAGCGCCGACTGCAGCGCCGGGTCCGCGCCTGCGTCCGACGCCTGCGGGGCCAGCACATCCACGGCCTCGGTCGGCCGTCCGGCCGCCATGAGCGCCGCCGCGCGCAAGGTCAAAGCATCGGCAACGTGAGGCTGCGCCTCCAGCAAGGCGGCACTGGACGACAGCGCGCCAGCGATGTCCCCCGATGCGAGGCGGCGCTCCACCTCCTCGCGGCTCGCGGCGATGGCCACGGCAATCAGGTGGACGCTTTCGACAGCGAGTCGGCGATCCGGCGCTGTTCGTCCTTGAGCGCCTGCGGCATCCGCGGACCGTATTCGTCGAGATAGCTGCCGATCCCCTCGAACTCGGCCCGCCAGCCATCGCGATCGAAGCCGAACAATTTCTCGCTCGCCTCATCGGACAGCGGAATGCCGTCGAGGTTGATTTCGTCCTGTCGCGGCAACGCGCCGATCGGGGTTTCCACCGCTCCGGCCTCGCCGTCGACGCGCTTGATCATCCATTCCAGCACGCGCAGGTTGTCGCCGAAACCGGGCCACAGGAACTTGCCGCCGTCGCCCTTGCGGAACCAGTTGACGTGGAAGATCTTCGGCAGCTTCGCGCCAGGCTTGTCGAACGACAGCCAGTGCGCGAAGTAGTCGGCGAAGTTGTAGCCGCAGAAGGGCTTCATCGCCATCGGATCGCGGCGCATCACGCCGACCGCACCGGTCGCCGCGGCCGTGGTCTCCGATCCCATCGCGGCTCCGACAAGGACCCCGTGGGCCCAGTCGCGGGCTTCGAAGACCAGCGGCACCAGCGACGCGCGCCGGCCGCCGAACACGATCGCGGAGATCGGCACGCCCTGCGCGTCCTCGGCCATGGGCGAGTAGCTCGGGCACTGCTTCGCGCTGACCGTGAACCGCGAATTCGGATGCGCGGCCGGACGCTTGGCGGGGTCGTACGGCTCCCCACGCCAGTCGGTCACCGCCACCTGGCCGTTGTCGATGCCTTCCCACCACGGCTGGTTGTCCGCGGTGACGCCGACATTGGTGAAGATCGTGTCGTGCTGGATCGACGCCAGCGCATTCGGATTGGACTTCTTCGACGTGCCCGGCGCGACCCCGAAGAAGCCGGCCTCCGGGTTGATCGCGTACAGGCGGCCGTCGGCGCCGGGGCGCATCCAGCAGATGTCGTCGCCGATGGTCCAGATCTTCCAGCCCTCGCGACGATAACCTTCCGGCGGGATCAGCATCGCCAGGTTGGTCTTGCCGCAGGCGCTCGGGAATGCCGCGGCGATGTAGTGGGTTTCGCCCTTGGGGCTCTCGATGCCAAGGATCAGCATGTGCTCGGCGAGCCAGCCTTCGCTGCGCGCCTGGTGCGACGCAATGCGCAACGCATGGCACTTCTTGCCCAGCAGCGCGTTGCCGCCGTAACCCGAACCGTACGACTTGATCGTGAGTTCTTCCGGGAAATGCATGATGAAGCGGCGGTTGGGATCGAGTTCGCCGACCGAGTGCAGCCCCTTCACGAAACGCCGGTCGCGCTCGATGCGTGCCAGTGCCGCGGCACCCATGCGCGTCATGATGCGCATGTTGGCGACCACGTACGGCGAGTCGGTGACCTCGACGCCGCAGCGCGACAGCGGCGAATCGATCGGTCCCATGCAATAGGGGATCACGTACATCGTGCGCCCGCGCATGCAGCCGTCGAACAATTCGTCCATCTGCGCGTGGCCGTCGGCCGGCGGCATCCAATGGTTGTTCGGACCGGCGTCATCGCGTTCGCTGGTGCAGACGAACGTCAGATGTTCGACGCGCGCCACGTCGTCCGGATGCGAGCGGTGCAGCCAACTGCGCGGATGCGTTTCGGCGTTGAGCGGGATGAGCGTGCCATCGGCCTCCATCTGCTCGGTCAGCGTCGCGAATTCGCTGTCGCTGCCGTCGCACCAGTGGATCCGGTCCGGCTGGGTGAGGCGCGCGACCTGCAGCACCCACTGGTTCAACGCGTCCAGGCGGCTACTCATCGCCTGGCCCTCCACGCCCGGGTTCAGCCCGGGGGGCGCCGGTTGGGATCCGGCGTCCGATACAGTCACTGCGTTCAAAAGCATGTCCTCTCAGCTTGTGTTCCTTGTCGCGAGCCCACGCGTCCGACCAGCGTGCATCGACATGGCGCGCCTTGATCGGCCGCGCCCTCATGGTGCGGGGATCAGCGTCGCCATCACGTGTTCCACGTAGGCTTCGAATTCGTCGTGCTGCAGCCGTGGCTGGTGCAGCTGGTTGAGCTGCAGGAAACCGACGTACGCGGCGTAAGCCAGCCGCGCGCGGTGCTGCGCTTCCGCGCGCCCCAACCCCGTCTGCCGAAGCGACGCAGTCAGGTAGTCCAGCCGGCGACCCGACACGCGTTCGATCACGGGCTTGACCGTCGGATGGTCCAGCGCCTTGAGCAGCTCGCTATAGATGATGTGGGACCGGGCTTCGTGCGCGACGACCTGGAACAGGGCGCGCAGCCGCTCCCGCGGGTCGGGCACCGCCTCGAGCGAACCGAAGACGGTTTCCTGCTCGACCAGCTCCCAGCGCTCCAGCGCCGCCTGCAACAGGGCGTCGCGCGAAGGAAAGTGCCAGTAGAAGCTGCCCTTGGTGACTCCCAGGCGCCGGGCCAGCGGCTCCACTGCGACGGCGGCCACGCCCTGCTCGGCGATGAGGTCCAGTGCGCCCTGCGCCCAGTCGTCGGCGCTCAGTCGTCCGCCACGCTCGGGGGCCCTTGCTGCTGGTTTTGCGGCCGCGCCCGTCATCGTGAAAGTGTATCCATACGCCAGCGTCGAGAACAGTATGTAAGCCGGCAGCGGCGGCCAGAACCAATTGACAGGCCGGGTTTGCCATTTCCATACTTTTGCGTATGGTAAGTCCTGCACGGCAACGTGGCACCGTTGTCCGAAACCACCAAAGCCCGGAACGCCGAGCGTCCCGCCGGAGCACCCCATGAGCGTCGCCATCCCCTTCGTTCTCGTGCTCCTCGCGGGCGCCTTCGCTGCCTACCACCGCTTGCGACTGGCGACCTGGGTCGCGATCAGCGCCGCACTGCTCACGGCGTGCTGGCTGTTCGGTGCGAACCACGTTGCGGTCGGCATCGCGGCAGCGCTGATTGCGATCGTCGCCCTGCCGTTGCTCCTGCCCGGGGTGCGCAAGCGCCGGATCACCGCGCCGTTGCTTGGTTTCTATACCCGCATCCTGCCGCCGCTATCCGATACCGAGCGCACCGCGCTGGAATCGGGAACGGTCGGATTCGAAGGCGAACTGTTTTCGGGCAAGCCCGACTGGAGCCGGCTGCTCTCGCAACCGAAGCCGGCGCTTTCGGCCGAGGAGCAGGCATTCCTCGATGGCCCGTGCGAGACGCTGTGCCGGATGAGCGACGACTGGGACATCACCCACGTCCGCGCAGACCTGCCGCCGGAACTGTGGGAGTTCATGAAGCGCAACAAGTTCTTCGGTCTGAACATCCCGAAGGAGTATGGCGGCCTGGGCTTCACCGCGCTGATGAACCACAAGGTGATCCAGAAGCTGTCGTCGATTTCCTCGACCGTCAGCACCACCGTCGGCGTCCCCAACTCGCTCGGCCCGGCCGAACTGCTGATGCATTACGGCAGCGAGGAACAGAAGCAGTACTACCTGCCGCGGTTGGCCGATGGGCGCGAGGTGCCCTGCTTCGCACTGACGGGACCATTCGCGGGATCCGATGCGACCTCGATTCCCGATTACGGCATCGTCGGCATGGGCGAATGGAACGGCGCGCAGGTGCTTGGCATCCGCCTGACGCTCGACAAGCGCTACATCACGCTCGCACCGGTCGCAACGCTGATCGGGGTCGCCTTCCGCATGTACGACCCCGACGGCCTGCTCGGCGATACGAAGGACATCGGGATTTCGCTTGCGCTGGTGCCACGCGAGACGCCGGGACTGGACATCGGTCGTCGCCATTTCCCGCTCAACAATCCGTTCCAGAACGGACCGATCCATGGCGACGGGGTGTTCGTGCCGTTGTCGCAACTGATCGGCGGCGAGGATTACGCCGGCAAGGGCTGGCAGATGCTGATGGAATGCCTGTCGATCGGGCGCTCGATCACGCTGCCGTCGATCGCCAGCGGCGGTTCCAAGGCGGTGGCCTGCGTCACCGGCGCCTACGCCCGCATCCGCAAGCAGTTCGGTTTGTCGGTGGGGCGCTTCGAAGGCGTCGAGGAAGCGCTTGCGCGCATCGGCGGCAAGGCGTACGCGATCAGCGCGCTGGCACAGGCGACGGCCGCGGCGGTCTCACGCGGCGAAAACCCGGCGGTGCCATCGACGATCGCCAAATACCACTGCACCGAGATGGGCCGGGAAGTCATGCGCGACGCGATGGACATCCATGGCGGCAAAGGCATCATCCTCGGCCCGCGCAACTACCTGGGCCGCGGCTGGCAGGCGTTGCCGATCAGCATCACGGTGGAAGGCGCGAACATCATGACGCGCAGCCTCATGATCTTCGGCCAAGGCGCCATCCTCTGCCATCCGTGGGTGATGAAGGAGATGAAGGCTGCGCAGCTGGAGGATCCGCAGCAGCGCATCGATGAGTTCGATCGCAACCTGTTCGGACATATCGCGTTCGCCATCTCCAACGCAGTGCGGGCCTTCTGGTTCGGGCTGACTGCATCGACGATCGGCAAGGCGCCCGGCGACGACTACACACGCCGCTTCTACCGCAAGCTCAATCGCTATTCGGCAACGCTGGCGGTGATGGCCGATACCTCGATGCTGCTGCTCGGCGGAAAGCTCAAGTTCAAGGAATCCCTGTCCGGACGCCTGGGCGACGTGCTCAGCAACCTCTACATCGCCAGCGCGATGCTCAAGCGCTACGAGGACGAAGGCCGTCCGGTCGGCGACCAGCCATTGCTGGCGTGGGCGTTCCACGACGCGGTGAACAAGATCGAACTCGCGTTGTCCGGAGCGCTGCGCAACTTCCCGATCCGTCCGGTCGGCTGGCTGTTGTGGATGCTGATCTTCCCGCTCGGGCGGCGCGCGCAGGCGCCGAGCGACCGGCTCGGCCATCGCGCCGCTGCGTTGCTGATGACGCCATGCGATGCGCGTGCGCGCCTGGCCGACGGCGTGTTCCTTACGCCCTGTGAGAACAACCCGGCCGGTCGTATCGACAGCTACCTGCCGAAGGTCGTGCTCGCCGAACCGGTCGAGCGCAAGTTCCTGAAGGCGCTGAAGAACAGCGAAATCCAGGCACTCGATTTCGACGCGCAACTAGACGAAGCCGTGCGCGAAGGCTGGATCACCGCCGTCGAACGGGGACAACTCGCCGAGTTGCGCGCGATGACGCTGGATGCGATCACGGTGGACGATTTCGAATCGTGGGAGTTGCGCGGCGCGGCGTACTACGGCGGCCTTGGCGACCAGCCTCCCCTCGAAGCTTCGGGTAGCCGCGAAGCGGCCTGAACATCACGACCGTATCCGTGGGGAGCGACATCGGTCGCGAGGTCGCTCCCATGCGAAGGCACGATGGCCAACCGCATGACTCCTGCGGGACACCTCCCGCAGGACGAAGGGACTGCTACTCCAGATCGAGCGTGGTGTCGCCGGAAAAACTCTCCAGCTGGATCTCCCCCGAGCCGCTGCCGTAACGCTGCTCGAAGCTCGAGCCCGGTCCGAATTCTTCCTTCTGGATCTTCGCGCCGGGCGCGCGCAGCTCGCCGCTGAAGCTCTCCGCACTCACCCGTGCGTTCAGCGACCTGGGCAGGCGCAGGCGCAGGTCACCGCTCACGGTGTCGGACTTGATCTCGCCGCCGTCGCTCAGCGCGGCATGGATCGTGGTGTCGCCCGAGACCGTGCTCGTGGTCAGCCGGCGCAGGGCTTCGCCGTTGCTGTCGATCGACAGTTGCCCGGACACGGTCTCGCCGTGCACCTGCCCCTTCAGGCGGCCGTTGAGCAGCACGTCCCCGCTGACGGTCTCGACGCTGACCTCGTTGCTGTTGAGCGTGACGTGCAGGTCGCCGCTCACACTGTTCAGGTCGGCATTTCCAGGCGCCGCGGCGACCGTCACCTGCCCGCTGACGGTGTCGACGTTGAGATCGCCCGACGCCACGCCGGCGACGTCGATGTCGGCGGACACCGATTCGATGTCCAGGTCCGCACGTAGCGGCACCTGCAGGACCAGATCGGTGGGTCCCGTGCGATCGCCACGCAATCCGCCCATGTGCTTCGGATACTCGGCGCGCACGGTGAGGTGGTCCTTGTCGCCATCGACGACGAGCTTCTCGACGCCGTCGCCCAGCGATCCCGTGACCTGCACCTCGTTGCGATCCCAGGCCCGCACCTGGATGCGGCCCTTGAGGTTGTCGATTTCGACGGTGCCGCGCGGATCCAGCGGACGCGTCTGGTTGATGGGCGTCGCTGCCGGTAGCAGCGGACTCGCAAGGCAGGCGCACAGCGCCAGTGCCAGGGTGGTGGTCTTGCTTGCCGGGCGTTGCATGGTCGACTCCAGTGGAAATCCAACGGTTTCAGGTCAGCGCCGCGCGCTGGGTCAGCGCAAGGCGCATTGCGTAGGTATGGCGCAACCGCTCGAGCAGGAAGCGCGCATCGGGATCCTTGGCCAGTGCTCCACGGATCTGCGCCGCGCTGCGATCGAGTTCGCGCAGGGCCGGGTCCGCTTCGACGCTGGACGGGACACTCGCTGCAATCACTTGCAGCGCGCCGCGGTATTCCCGCGTCAACGCCTGGGCCTCGTGCGAGATCAGCTGCGCTTCACCTGAACGCCGTTCCAGTGGGCGCATCTGCCACGCGACCGTGAACGCGAGCGCTACCGATGCCGCGAGCGCCCACGGGACGAATCGCCTTGCGGAGGCGCGCCGGTTCGTCCGCGCGGTCGTCGGCGCGGTCGTCGGCGCGGTTGCGATGCGTGCCTGGATTCCTGGCCACAGGTCGCGTTCGGGCGACTGGTCGCGTCGCAGCTGCCGCAATGCCAGTCGCAGCGCGTCGTCGTCGCCGTCGATGTCCATGCCGATCCTGTCGTTCATGCCTCACCTCCCAGGCGCGTGCGCAGCAGTCCGCGCGCGCGATGCAACTGTGCCTTGGAACTGCCGACCGCCATGCCCAGCGCCTCGGCGATCTCCTCGTGTTTCCAGCCCTCGACGTCGAACAGCACCAGCACGGCGCGTGCGCGGGGCGGCAGGGTCGCGACGGCACGCGCCAGGTCGAGCGACAGCGCGGTAGCGTGCCCCGCCGAATCCGGCGTGCCGAAATCCTCGAGTCCATCGTCGCCATCGGCCTGCGGACGGCTGCGACGTGCGCGCAATTCCATCAACGCCGTGTTCGCGGCCAGGCGATACAACCAGGTACCGAATGCACTCTCGAACCGGTAACCGGGCAGCGCCTGCCATGCGCGCACGAAGGTTTCCTGGGTCAGGTCCTCGGCGCGCGCCCCCTGGTGCCCGACCAGCCGCGCGATCACGCCATGGACCCGGCCGACGTGCCGCCGATACAAGGATTCGAACGCCGCCACCTCGCCCCGCGCCGCCGAACGCGCCAGCGCCTGGTCGATATCCACGACCGGTGCCGGACTCGAAGCTTCAGGCATGTATTCCGTCACGGTGGCAGTGAGCATGCTCGGTGGGATGCGCGACGGGCGCTCCGGGTTTAGGGCAGGCCGCGCTCAAGCCGTTCAGGCGCAGGCCGCGCCGCGGTAGCGCCCCGCTCCGCGAGCGTATGCCTTGAGCGGGCCCGGGTGCGACTTCGGGCCTTACCGGACTACCTTGCCGCGCGCAGCGTCAACCTTGAAATTTCCGGCGGCACCCGATAACGGAACGGGAGGATGCTCGTCCCGATGCCCGGAGTGACGAACAGCTGCCGGCCACGGTCGGAAATCGGCCCGGCGATGTAATGGCCGAAGCGCATCGACGGCTGTCCCGGCAGCAGGTTCACCTGGCCACCGTGCGTGTGCCCGGCGATCACCAGCGACGCGCGCGCCGGCATTTCGGGAAAGAGATCCGGGTTGTGCGTGATCGCGATGGCGGGGGCGTCGTCGTCGATCCCGGCGAAGGCGCGGCGCACGTCCGGATGGCCTTCCCAGAGATCGCCGACACCGACCAGCCACAACCGGCACTGCCCGAACTCGACTTCCGTCGCCTGGTTCTCCAGCACCACGACGCCGACCGACTCCAGCGCACGGCGTACGCGACCGCCGTTTTTCCACCAGTCGTGGTTGCCGAGCACCGCATACACGCGTTTGTGCGCAAGCAGCGGCTTCAGGTGGGCGGCGACTACCTCGGGCGTGACGTACCTGCCGAGGAACACCTTCAGGATCACGTAGTCGCCCGCCAGGATCACGACGTCGCTATTGCTGGCGGACAGCCGTTGCACGACGCGATCGAGCTTGTCGACGCCGTTGCGCGGCGAGCCGGTATGGATGTCGGCGGCGACATCCAGGCGCAGGCCGTCGCATTGCGGCGACCAGTGCGGCAGTGCGATCGTGTAATCGCGCTGGACCAGTCGCCCCGGTTCCCAGACGAATCCCCACGCCAGGAATGCGAAGGTCGCGATCGTGACCAGCCACGCCAGCCGCTTGCGCAGGCGGCGCCGGCGCAGATCGCGATGGGCAGTGTCCAGCGGCGCGGTCACCGCGACCCGGACGCGCTCACGGCTGCTGCGCGGCGCGGATCACGCGCCCGCCCTTCATCACGAAGCCAACGTGTTCCAGCACGCTGACATCGGCCAGCGGATCGCCGCTGACGGCGATCATGTCGGCGTAGTACCCGGGCTTGAGCGCGCCGACTTGGTCTTTCCAGCCCAGTAGATCCGCAGCATCGGTCGTCGCCGAGCGGATCGCCTGCAGCGGCGTCATGCCCCACTGCACTTCCTTGGCGAACTGCTTCGCGTTCCACCCGTGCGGATAGACGCCGGCGTCGGTCGCGAACGCCATCTTCTCGCCGGCCTGCACCGCCTTGCGGAAATTCTCGCGCTGCACGCGGCCGACCAGCTTCTCCTTCTCGATCTGCGCCTGCGGCACGCCGAGCTTGGCGTACTCGGTGAGGATGTAGTCGTCGTTATAGATGTCGAAGTCGAGGTAGGTACCGTGCTGCTTCGCCAGCTTCAGGCCTTCGTCGTCGATGAAGCTGCAGTGCTCGACCGAATCCACGCCGGCGCGGATCGCCATCTTGATCGCTTCGGTCCCGTGCGCGTGCGCGGCGACCTTCCTGCCCCATCGATGCGCTTCGTCGACGATCGCGTCCATTTCGGCTTGCGAGTACTGCGGCGCGCCGACCGACGTCTCGTTGCTGAGCACCCCGGCGCTGGCCATGAACTTGATGACATCGGCCCCGTGCTTGACGTTCTCGCGCACGCGCTCGCGCACGGCATCCACCCCGTTCGCGACGCCGGTGACACCGTGGAACTCGATGTTGGGCGCGAATCCCGTGGTTTCGTCGACATGGCCGCCGGTGGCGCCGATCGGAACCGTGGCGACGAGCATGCGCGGGCCGGTTACCAGGCCGCGATTGATGGCGTTGCGCAGCGCGACATCGATGTATTCGTCCGCACCGACGTTGCGGACCGTGGTGAATCCCGCATCGAGCGTGCGCTTGGCGAACGTCGGCGCCATCACCGCCGAATCCATCGGCCCCTGCGTCAGCGCATCCTGGTAGTAGTTGCCGGTGCTGACCGTCGGGTCGCCGGTCAGGTGTACGTGCACGTCGATCAAGCCTGGCAGCAGCGTCGCGTCGCCAAGTTCGACGAGTTGCGCCCCGGCGGGCGCGCTGCCCCCGGCAGTGACCGAAACGATCCGGTCGCCTTCGACCAGCACGAGCGGGTCGGCGACCATGCGGCCGCTTTCCACATCGAGCATGCGGGCGGCGTGGATCGCCAAGCGCGCGGGAGTCGCAACGGTCGCGGCATCGGCGCGGACATTCGTGGCGGGTGCCACCGACAGGGCCATGGCGGTGGCCATCAGGAAGACAGGACGCATCAGGGAATCCTCGGGGAGCAAGCGTCATGATCGCATGCAGGCGGCGGCCCGCATCGCTACGCCGCGCACGCTGCGGCATAGTGGGGCCGTCGATTCCATCCACGGAATGCAGGTGTACGACACCATCATCATCGGCGCCGGTTCGGCCGGCTGCGTGCTTGCAAACCGGCTGACCGAGGATCCCGACACCCGGGTGCTCCTGATCGAAGCCGGGCCACGCGACCGCCACCCCTTCATCCACATGCCCGCTGGCCTGGCGAAGCTCGCATCGAACAAACGCATCAACTGGGGCTACAGCACGGCCCCCGAACCGCAACTCGACCATCGCGCACTGTGGTGGCCACGCGGGAAAGTCCTCGGCGGCTCCAGTTCGATCAACGCGATGTGTTACGTGCGCGGCGTGCCTGCGGACTACGACGCCTGGGCCGCATCGGGTGCGGATGGCTGGGACTGGCGGTCGGTGCTGCCGTATTTCCGGCGTGCGGAAGGCAACGCGCGCGGCGCCGACGCGTTGCACGGTGGCGATGGACCGCTGTCGGTGTCAGACCTGATGGCACTGCATCCGTCACCGTGACCGTCCCGACGGATGGGCTTGGACCGGTGTTTCTGGCAACGATCGAGTACGCCGCGCCCTGTTGCCCTTGACTGAAATTCCCCGAATGGCTCTTGGAAATCGAGAGATCCGGCCCGGCAGTAATGGTC
>Ga0207691_10001393_pt1 | contig 24183 bp, 24 predicted proteins | sample KBSM13metaG_FD_184327 | JGI IMG/M metagenome (GOLD analysis project Ga0207691, IMG submission 184327) | Miscanthus rhizosphere microbial communities from Kellogg Biological Station, Michigan, USA - KBS M1-3 metaG (SPAdes) (version 2) | ecosystem: Host-associated > Plants > Roots > Rhizosphere >...
CCACGAACGGGATCCGCTGCGCCAGCAGCAAGCGTGCGACGATCTGGCCGAATCGCCCGAAGCCCGCGATCAGCACCTGTGGATGCTGATCGTCGATGCGATCGTAGGCGCGTGTCGGTACCGCTTTCGGATGCGCCGACAGCAGACGCGTCATCGCGACCAGCAACAATGGTGTCAGCGCCATCGAGACGCCGACGATCGCCACCAGCCGGTCATGTACCGCGGCGTCGAGCAGGCCGTCGCGTTGCGCCTCGCCGAACACCACGAACGCGAATTCGCCGCCCAGCGCCAGCACGCTGCCCAGCAACAGGGCGTCGCGCGACTCCAGCCGGCCCGGCCACAGACCGACCGCGAACAGCACCGCGAACTTCACCGCCATCAGCACGACGACGCCTGTCGCAATCGCCCCCGGCTCGACTGCAATCTGCGCCAAATCCACGCTCATGCCGACCGCCATGAAGAACAGGCCGAGCAGCAGGCCTTCGAACGGCTGGATCTGCGCCTCGAGCTCGTGGCGGAACTCCGAGTCGGCGAGCAACACGCCGGCAAGGAACGCACCCAGTCCCATGCTCAATCCCGCCAACTCCATCAGCCACGCGCTGCCGAGCACGACCAGCAGCGCGGAGGCGGTGAACACCTCGGGCATGCGCGTGCGCGCCACCACGCGGAACAGCTGCCGCAACAAGAGGCGCCCTCCGAACACCAGCGCGAGGATCGCCAGCAGCGCCTTGAGCGCCATCCACGCGAACGATTGCGAGGGGTCGGCGGCGCGGGCGAGCAGCGGGATCGCGGCAAGCAACGGTATCGCCGCCAGATCCTGAAACAGCAGGATGGCGAAGGCGAGCCGGCCGTATTCGCTGCCCAACGCCTTGCGCTCGGCCAGCAACTGCAGGCCGACGGCCGTCGAGGACAGCGCCAAGCCGAGGCCGATCACCAGCGCCGCGCGCCACGGCTCGCCGGTCATCCATGCCACGCCCCAGAGCAGCAGCGTCGTCACCGCCACCTGCAGTCCGCCCGCGCCGAACACCGGCTTGCGCATCACCCGAAGGCGCGCAGGCGACAGCTCCAGGCCGATCACGAACAACAGCATCACCACGCCGATCTCGCTGGCCGCGAGCACCGGCGCCGCATCGGACACCACGCCCAGTCCGAACGGGCCCAGCGCCACGCCCGCCGCGAGGTAGCCCAACACCGCCCCCAGGCGCACGCGCTTGAACACCGGCACCGCGATCACCGCGGCCAGCAGGAACACCAGAGCAAGTCCGAGTCCGCCGTGCATGGCGCGATTATGCCCTCGCGGGGAGACCTGACCCCGCTTCGGCAGGTCCCGGATGCCGCTTGGATCGATGCGCGCGCGCCGCATCTGCGGCACTGCGTCGCGGTCGGTAGCGTCGCGATTCGATAGCATGCCGCGACCAGCAGGCAGCGAGCGTCCGGTGCGCGCGGAACATCCTTCATCTCCACGGCAGCGCCTGCGCAGCGACTTCCGGTTTGCGGTGATCAGCCTGTTCGGCGCGGTGGGCGTCCTCGGCGTCCTGCCGTTCTCGATCTATCGATTCACGGTCGGGAACGTCCTGGCGGGTAGCGTCGACCTCGCCATCGTCGCCTGCATCCTCGGCGGGGTCGTCCACGTATGGCGGGGTGGCGACGTCGCGCGCGTCGGACTGTTGATGGTGATGGCCAGCACCTCGGGCTGCATCGCGATCGGCGTGCTTACCGGACTGCCGGGATTGCTGTGGACCTATCCCATCTTGCTTGCGAACTACCTGCTCGTCAGTCGCTGGCAGGCGCTCGCGATATCCGTCGTCGCCGTCGGGCTGGTGGTCCTGCTGGACGACGGTGTTCGCCACGGGATGGAAACGATGGCGTACGTCACGACGGCATCCATCGTGAGCCTCTTCGCATACATCTTCGCGCACCGCACCGAACGCCAGCGCGAGCAGCTGCAGGCGTTGGCCACGCGCGATCCATTGACCGGCGCCTACAACCGGCGCGCGATGGACCACGAGCTCGCACTGGCCATCGAAGCGCATCGGCGGCACGGCACAAAATTCGCGCTCCTGCTGCTCGACCTGGACAGCTTCAAGCGGATCAATGACCTGTTCGGCCATGAGGCGGGGGACACGGTGCTGGTCGAATTCACGCGGCTGCTGCAGCGTCACTTTCGCAAGCTCGACCGCATCTACCGGCTCGGTGGCGAGGAATTCGTCGTCCTGCTGTCCGGTGCCGAGGCAGGGTCGCTGGAGACGGTATGCGAGTCGGTCCGGGCGAAAGTCGCCACGTGCCTGCAGTGTCGGGACGAAGTCGTGACGGTGTCGATCGGCGCGGCGGCGTTGCGAAGCGGCGAGACAGCGGCCCAATGGTTGTCGCGGGCCGACGGCGCGCTGTATCGCGCAAAGGCGAACGGTCGAAACCGGATCGAGGTCGAAGCCGGCGAATAGGGCGCGGCCCCAAAGAAAAACCCCGCGATTCGCGGGGTTTCTCGTTGCCGGGCCGACTGGCGTCAGCGCTTCATCGATGCGAAGAACTCGTCGTTGGACTTGCTGCTCTTCATCTTGTCGAGCAGGAACTCCATCGCGCCGATCTCGTCCATGCCGTGCAGCAGCTTGCGCAGGATCCAGATCTTCTGCAGCAGGTCCGGTTCGATCAGCAGGTCCTCACGACGGGTGCCGGAACGGTTGATGTCGATCGCCGGGTACACGCGCTTCTCGGCGATGCGGCGGTTGAGGTGGACTTCGGAGTTGCCGGTGCCCTTGAACTCCTCGTAGATCACCTCGTCCATCTTGCTGCCGGTCTCCACCAGCGCGGTGGCGATGATGGTGAGCGATCCGCCTTCCTCGACATTGCGGGCGGCGCCAAAGAAACGCTTGGGCCGGTGCAGCGCGTTGGCGTCGACACCACCGGAGAGGATCTTGCCGGATGAGGGCACGACGTTGTTGTAGGCGCGCGCAAGGCGGGTGATCGAGTCGAGCAGGATGACGACGTCCTTCTTGTGCTCGACCAGGCGCTTGGCGCGCTCGATCACCATTTCCGCGACCTGCACGTGGCGGGCGGCGGGTTCGTCGAACGTCGAGCTGATCACCTCGCCGCGCACGGTGCGCTGCATGTCGGTGACTTCCTCGGGGCGCTCGTCGATCAGCAGCACGATCAGGTGCACGTCCGGATGGTTGTGCGTGATCGCGGTGGCGACCTGCTGCATCATCATCGTCTTGCCGGCTTTCGGCGGCGAGACGATCAGCGCGCGCTGGCCTTTGCCCTGCGGCGCCATGAGATCCAGGATGCGGCCGGTAATGTCCTCGGTCGAACCATCGCCGCGCTCGAGCCTGAACTTGCGGCGCGGGAACAGCGGCGTGAGGTTCTCGAACAGGACCTTGTTCTTGGACGCCTCGATCGGCTCGCCGTTGATGGTGTCGACCACGGCGAGGGCGAAGTAACGCTCGCCGTCCTTCGGCCAGCGGATGCGGCCGGACAGGTGGTCGCCGGTGCGCAGGTTGAAGCGGCGGATCTGCGAGGGCGAGATGTAGGTGTCGTCGGGGCCGGCGAGATAGCTCGCCTCGGCCGCGCGCAGGAAGCCGAAGCCGTCCGGCAGGATTTCCAGCACGCCGTCTGCCGCGACGCCTTCACCGTGGCGCGTGAGCACCTTGAGCACGGCGAAGATCACGTCCTGCTTGCGCGCGCGGGCGACGCCCTCGGAGATGCTCAGCTGCTCGGCGATGTCGAGCAGCTTCTGCGCGGGCATGCGCTTGAGGTCACCGAGCGAGTACTGCGGGAAGCCTTCGGGAATGTTGGCCGGGCGCTGGGCATTGAATTGCTGGTTGCTGTTGTCGTCCTGCGGCATGCCGTCGTCGCGCGGGCGTCCATCCCGGTTCCGGTCGCGGTCGCGGTCGCGACGGTTGCGGAAGCGGTCGCGACGATTGTTGTGGCGGTCGCCACCGTCGCGTTGCTCCTGGGCCGGGCCTTGCGCGTTGGCCGCCTGGATACCTGCACCCTGCCCGCCATTGCCCGCGGCATTGGGCGCCTGGGGGGGCGACGGCGGGGGCGGCGCAGCGGGTTCGCTTACGGGCGGCGGCGATGGCGGTGTCCGGGGTGCCGGTGCGTCGGCGACGGCGGTGTCGGCGCCGGGGTTCCTGGCCACGCGCTTGCGCACGGGCTTCTCGGCGACGTCGCCGGAGTCGGGGGTGTTGTCTGACAAGTGCGAATTCCTCGCTAAGCGGCGAGCGCCCGCGATGCGCGAGCGGTGTGGGGAAAGAGGGTTTCGAGAAGGGTGCGGCAGTAAGCCCCGTGCCGGTAGGGCGAAACTAGCACCGCCCCGGGGGCCGGGGCAAGCGCGTCGCGATGCTCGTTCACATTGCGGCCCGGCCCGCGCACGGCGTGGGACGGGCCACGGCGATGAGGCCCGAGTCGCCGGAGGAGGTCGCGGGACTTCCGCCGAGGTCCGGAATCCAGGCTCCGGAGTTGAAGCGGCTTACAGGGCCTTGTCGATGATCTGCGCCAGTTGCGCCTTGCCGACCGCACCGATCTGCGTCGCCTGCACCTGGCCGTCCTTGAACAGCAGCAGCATCGGGATCGAACGCACGTGGTACTTCATCGCCACGGCGCGGTTCTGGTCGATGTCGACCTTCACGACCTTGGCGCGCCCGGCGTAGGTCTGCGCGAGTTCATCCAGCGCCGGCGCGATCATCTTGCACGGGCCGCACCACTGGGCCCAGAAATCGACCAGCACGGGCTCGCTGGACTGCAGCACCTGGCTGTCGAAATCGGCGTCGGTGGCATGGATGACGTTGTCGCTCATGGAAACCCTCGGTGGCGGGAACGTTGGTGGATCACGTTCGTCTGGAATCAACAATCTTTCTGGAATCAACCGGATGCGCGGACGATCGCTGCGCCGGATGCTGTTAAACTGGGGCGTTCTAGCGGGGTTTCAAGCGCGGCTCTGAGAGCGTGGCGCGACCCCGACCGCAGTTCGGCAGTCTGCTGCGCCGACGCCTCCCACGCAAGCGCGCTCCGCCGCGCCCGCCTTCCGGATCGCCACCAACACGCATGAGCGACAAGCCTCTTACCGATATTTCCTTTTCATCCTTCGACCTGCAGCCCACCTTGCTGGCCGGACTGGAAGCCGCCGGATTCTCGCGCTGCACACCGATCCAGGCGCTCACGCTGCCGATCACGCTGGCCGGGCGCGACGTCGCCGGGCAGGCGCAGACGGGTACCGGCAAGACGCTCGCGTTCCTGATCACGGTCGTCAACCGGCTGCTGACCCGGCCCGCGCTGGCTGAACGCAAGCCCGAGGATCCGCGCGCGCTGATCCTGGCGCCGACGCGCGAGCTGGCGATCCAGATCCACAAGGACGCGGTCAAGTTCGCATCCGACCTGGGCCTGAAGTTCGCGCTGGTCTATGGCGGCGTCGATTACGACAAGCAGCGCCAGCTGTTGCAGGACGGCGCCGACGTCATCATTGCCACGCCCGGCCGGCTGATCGACTACGTCAAGCAGCACAAGGTGGTTTCCTTGCACGCGTGCGAGGTGTGCGTGCTGGACGAGGCCGATCGGATGTTCGACCTGGGCTTCATCAAGGACATCCGCTTCCTGCTCCGGCGCATGCCGGTGCGCACCGAGCGGCAGACGCTGCTGTTCTCGGCGACGCTGTCGCACCGGGTGCTCGAGCTCGCCTACGAGCACATGAACGAGCCGGAAAAGATCACGGTCGAATCCGAATTCATCACCAATGCGAAAGTGCGGCAGCTGATGTACCTGCCGGCGGACGACGAGAAGCTGCCGCTGCTGCTGGGCCTGCTGTCGCGCAGTGAAGGCGCACGCACGATGGTGTTCGTCAACACCAAGGCCTTCGTCGAACGCGTGGCGCGTGCGCTGGAACGTGCGGGATACCGCGTCGGCGTGCTGTCCGGCGACGTGCCACAGAAGAAGCGCGAGTCGCTGCTCAAGAAGTTCCAGGCCGGCCAGCTCGAAATCCTGGTCGCCACCGACGTCGCCGCGCGCGGCCTGCACATCGATGGCGTCTCGCATGTCTACAACTACGACCTGCCGTTCGACGCGGAGGACTACGTGCATCGCATTGGCCGCACCGCGCGGCTGGGCGCCGAGGGCGACGCGATCAGCTTCGCCTGCGAGCGTTATGCGCAGGGATTGCCGGACATCGAGGCCTACATCGAGCAGAAGATCCCGGTCGAACCGATCACCGCCGAACTCCTGATCGCGCGACCGCGCAAGCCGCGCGAAGGGGTCGAAGCCGATGCCGCCGAAGGCGAGAGCGTCGGCGAGATCTTCCGCGAAGCGCGTGAGCAGCGTGCGGCGGACGAGCAGCGTCGTGGCGGGCGTTCCGGCAGTGGTGGCCGAAGCAGCAGTGGTGGCCGAAGCAGCGCTGGCGCCAGCCGTGGTCCGCGCGCCGAACGTGCCCCGCGTCCTCCACGCAAGCCTGACGCGCCGAACCCGGTCGCGACGCCGGTTGCGGCCGTCGCGGCTGAGACAGCGTCGACGGACGAGGCCACGCGCAAGCGTCGCCGACGTCGTCGCGGCAAGCCGGTCGAAGGCGCCGCGGCCGAGTCGATGCCGCCCACCAAGCCGCAATCGCCGGCCCAGGTGGCGGCCAAGCGCATTCCGCAGACTGGCGGCAACGGCGGGCAGGCATCCGAACGTGGCGCGTCGCCTTCATTGCTGTCGCGCATCAAGCGCCGCCTGGAATCGATCGTGACCCGCGGACCGCGTTCGCAGCACTGACCGTCGAAGTGCCCGTGCCTAGCGGGCGAGTTCCACCCAAACCGGTGCGTGGTCGCTGGGCCGCTCCCAGGTCCGCGGCGCGAGATCGACGCCGCCCGCCGTGGAGCGGTTGCGCAGTGCCTCGGAGATGAGCACCAGGTCGATGCGCAGTCCCCAGCCGCGATCGAACGCCTGCAGCCGGTAGTCCCACCACGAATGATGTCCCGGCTCGCTGCAATGCAGCCGGAAGCTGTCGTGCAGTCCCAGCGACGCGATGTCGCCGAACGCCTCGCGCTCCGGTGTCGAGCACATGATCTTTTCGTGCCAGCGTTTCGGGTTGTGCACGTCCAGGTCGGTGGGCGCGATGTTGAAGTCGCCCAGCACCACCAGCTGCGGATGGCGCGCGATTTCGGCCTCCAGCATCGCCCGCGCCGCCTTGAGCCAGCGCAGCTTGTATTCGAACTTCTCGCTGCCGACCGACTGCCCGTTGACGACGTAGAAGTCGACGATGCGCACCCCGCCCACGGTCGCGGCGATCACCCGCCGCTGCTCGTCGTCGAAGCCTGGAATGCCGACCTGGACATCCTCGATCGCCAGGCCACGGGCGAGGATCGCCACGCCGTTGTAGGTCTTCTGCCCGGCGAACACGCTGCGGTAGCCCAGCGCCGCCAGCGCCGTATCCGGAAACCGGCCGTCCTCGAGCTTGGTTTCCTGCAAGGCCACCACATCGGGCTGCGTCTCGCGCAACCACTGCTCCATGTGCGGCATGCGCACGTTGAGGGAATTTACGTTCCAGCTGGCGATTTTCATGGGAAGAGTCTAGCGGCGCGACCGCGCCGCGGGCAGCGGTCCAACGCTAGCGCGCGAGAAACCGGATCACCCTGTCCACCGCGCCAACATATGGCGGCCGCAACCGATCGGTCGCGGCGAACCATCGCGATTGCCGGAACACCGGCAGCAGCTTGCTGAAGGTCTCGAATCCCGCGCGTCCGTGGATCGCACCGCTGCCGCTGGGGCCGATGCCGCCGAACGGCAGTCCGTGCACGCCGAAGTGCAACAGGGTGTCGTTGACGCTGACGCCGCCGGCCAGCGTGCGCTGCAACACGCGCTCGATGACGGCCGCGTCGCGGCTGAAGGGGTACAGCGCGAGCGGGCGGTCCAGCGCGTTGACGTAGTCGACCGCGCGATCGATCGACTCGTAACCGACCACGGGCAGGATCGGCCCGAAGATCTCCTCGCGCATCAGCCGGCTTTCGCGTGGCGGGTCGACCACCAGCGTCGGCGGAAACAGGCGCTCGTTCCGGCTACGGACGGGATCGATCGCGATCGGCTGCAGGACCGCGGCGCCGCGATCGCGTGCGTCGTCGAGGTAAGCGGCCAAGCGCGCGAATTCGCCGTCGTTGATGATCCGCGTGTAGTCGGTCGGCTGCGACAGGTCACCGTAGCGCGCCAGCAACTGCGCGCCCAAAGCGTCGACGAATGCGTCGCGACGCGCGGCATCGACCAGCACGTAGTCCACGCCGATGCAGGTCTGTCCCGCGTTGAACCACTTGCCCGATGCGATCCGCGCCGCGGCCAGGTCCAGCGGGAAATCCGGCGCCACCAGCGCCGGCGACTTGCCGCCGAGTTCCAGCGTCACTGGTGTCAGGTTGGGTACCGCCGCGGCCAGCACCCTGCGCCCGACCGTGGCCGAGCCGGTGAACAGGAGGTGGTCGAACGGCAGCGCGGCGAACGCGGCGCCCACGTCGGGGCCACCCAATGCAACCGCGACGCGTTCGGTGGGGAACACGCCTGCCAGCAGCTCGCGCAGCCATTGGCTGGTGCGCGGCGTGTGTTCGGATGGCTTGAGATAGGCGTGGTTGCCGGCCGCGATCGCGGACACCAGCGGCACCATGGCGTGGTTCACCGGGTAGTTCCAGGGCGCGATGATGCCGACGACGCCCACCGGCTGCGGCCGTACTTCGGCGTGTGCCGGCCAGAAGCGCCATCCCACCGCCACCCGTCGCGGTTTCATCCAGCGCCGCAGGTGGCGCAACGCATGGTCGATCTCGGCCAGCACGACCATCGCCTCGGACACCAGGTTCTCGTGCGCGGAGCGGTGGCCGAAGTCGGCGCGGATGGCGGCGTCCATGGCCGGCACGCCGGCGGCGAAAGCGCGACGCAACCGCTGCAGGTCGTCGCGGCGTTGTGCGTAATCCGGCTTGCGTGCGTCCCATGCCCCGCGCAGTTGCGCCAGCACGGGCTTCAACGCGTCGGGCGGCATGCCTTCGAACGGCACGCTTGGGGAGGGAGTGCCGTTGGCATTGGCCATGTGCGCCAGTGTAGCGATGCGCCGACGCCGGCTGCCTTAGAATCGTGCGATGAACATCCGACCCTATCTGGGCACGCTGCCGCAGCTCGGCGAACGCGCCTATGTCGATCGCACCGCTAGCGTGATCGGCGACGTGGTGCTGGGCGACGACGTGTCGATCTGGCCGGGCACGGTCGTGCGCGGCGACGTCAACGTCATCCGCATCGGCGCGCGCACCAACGTGCAGGACGGAAGCGTCGTGCACGTCAGCCACGACGGTCCGCATGCAAAGCTCGGCGGCTTCGCCACCGTCATCGGCGAAGACGTCACCATCGGCCACAAGGCGATCATCCACGCGTGCCGCATCGAGGACGCGGTCCTGATCGGCATGGGCGCGATCCTTCTCGACGGCTGCATCGTGCGCAAGCACGGCTTCGTCGGCGCCGGCGCGCTGCTCACGCCCGGCAAGGAAGTCGGTGAGGGCGAATTGTGGCTGGGCAATCCGGCGAAGAAGGTGCGCATGCTCGGCGATGGCGAGATCGAGGCGCTGTACTACAGCGCCCAGCACTACATGCGGCTGAAGGACCGGTATCTGGCCGAAGCGCCGATGTAGGGCTCCGTCGCGTCGTCACTCGTCGATGACGCCGATCCGCACTTCCTCGTCCGTCAGCGCGTCGCCCCGCAGGTCGAGCGCGGCGTAGTCCTCGCGCATGGCGTGAAGAAACGCCTCGTAATCGTCCCGCGCGCGCCAGCGATCGAACGTCACGTAGCGCGACGGCTCGTCGACGTCGTGCAGCAACTGGGTGCCAAGGTAAGCCGGGGAGCGCGCAAACAGCCGGCTCCAGTCGCCATCGGCGGCATACAGCGCCTGGAACTCGAGTTCGCGCCCGGGCACCACCCGGTACGACCAGGCCACCACGTACATGTCAGTCGGCACTGACCAGCCGCGCTGCGCCGGCGCGCAGCTCGGCGTACACCGCGTCGGTTTCGGGTCGCACGCCATGCCATACGTGGAAGCTTTCCGCCGCCTGTTCCACCAGCATGCCGAGGCCGTCGATCGCGTCGTGGCAGCCGGCCGCACGCGCCCAGGACAGGAACGGGATCGCCGCTTCGCCGTAGCTCAGGTCCACCGTCGTGGTGCGGCGTCCCACCAGCGACATGGGCAGCACCGGCAATGCATGGTCGCGCCCAGCCGAGGTCGCGTTGATGATGAGGTCGAATTCGCCGATTGCGGGCAAGTCCGAGAAGTAGCGCGGATGCACCCGACCGGGCTCACCCAGCGCGTCAGCCAGCGCGTCGGCGCGCTCGGGATTGCGATTGACGATGAACAGCTCGCCGATTCCGGCATCGAGCAATGCCGGTGCGACGCCGCGCCCGCCACCGCCGGCCCCCAGCAGCAGCGTGCGGCGCTTGCGCAGGTCCAGCCCGTGGCGACCGGTCAGATCGCGGACCAGGCCCGCGCCATCGGTGTTGTCGCCATGCCACTGCGTGCCGCTGCGCACCATCGTGTTGACCGCCCCGGCGCGACGTGCGCGCGGGGTCAGTTCGCTGCATGCCGCGGCCGCCTGCTGCTTGTACGGCAGGGTGACGTTGGCGCCGTCGCCGCCACGGATGGCGAAATCCTGCAGCGCGGTGGCGAAGTCCTCGGTATCGATCGCGACGTAGTCGAGTGCGATACCCGACTGGCGCGCGAATGCGGCGTGGATCCGCGGCGAGAGCGAATGCGAAACAGGATGACCGATGACTGCGTACCGCTTCATGCCGACTCCTTCAACCAGGCTGCCGCCTGCAATGCGAAATAGGTGAGCACGCCATCGGCGCCGGCGCGCCTGATGCACGTCAGCGCCTCGAGCACGCAACTGCGCTCATCGAGCCAGCCGTTGCCGATCGCCGCGCGCAGCATCGCGTATTCGCCGCTGACCTGGTAAACGAACGTCGGCGCGCCGAATTCGTCCTTCACCCGGCGCACGATGTCCAGGTACGGCAGGCCCGGCTTGACCATCACCATGTCGGCGCCTTCTTCCAGGTCCAGCGCGACTTCACGCAGCGCCTCGTCGGCGTTCGCCGGGTCCATCTGGTAGGTGTATTTGTTGCCCGTGCCCAGCGCTCCGGCGCTGCCGACGGCGTCGCGGAATGGACCGTAGAAAGCCGAGGCGTATTTCGCCGAGTAGGCGAGGATGCGCGTGTGGACATGGCCGTCGAGTTCGAGCGCGGCGCGGATCTCGCCGATGCGGCCGTCCATCATGTCGCTGGGGGCAACCACGTCCGCGCCGGCGCGCGCATGCGACAGCGCCTGCTTCACCAGCGCCTCGACGGTTTCGTCGTTCATGACGTAGCCGTTCCCATCCACGAGGCCATCCTGGCCGTGGGTCGTGTACGGGTCCAGTGCGACGTCGGTGATGACGCCAAGCAAGGGGAAACGCTCCTTGAGCGCGCGTACGGCGCGCTGGCACAAGCCGTCGTCCTGCCATGCGGCCGCGGCATCGAGCGACTTGGCCTCGGGCGCCGTCACCGGGAACAACGCCAGCGCCGGCACGCGCAGTTCGCAGGCCTGCTCGGCGACGCGCAGCAGCTCATCGATCGACAGGCGCTCGATACCGGGCATCGACGCAATCGCGGCGCGTCCCGCGGGTTCGTGCACGAACACCGGATAGATCAGGTCGTTGGCGGTCAGCACCGTCTCGCGCATCAGGCGCCGCGAAAACTCGTCGCGGCGCATCCGCCGGGGCCGGGTGTAGGGATAGCTCATGGACGGATGATAGCGCCGGGCCACGAATCGCTCCGCCTGGCCGCCTAGAGGATGCCTCCGCCCAGGTGCAGGCGCACGATGGCGACGACGATCACCACGGCATTGAGCAGCAACCCCGTCTTGGCGCGGCCACGGCGACCGGGACTGCTGAAGACCATGCCGATGGCGGCGATGATCGCGCCGATCGCGGCGAACGGAATCACGAACCAATTGCCCCAGCCCAGCAGCGGCACCAGCGCCAGCAGCATCCACAGCATCGCCACGATGCCCCACACCACGCTTATCACGCCCATGGACCTGCTCCGGTTGCCGATTGGTTGGATGCTGCGGTGGCGCTATTGACCGTGGACGCCGTCGATCTCCACGCACAGTTCGCGCCGGCAGATCGCCGCGTGCAGGAGGATGCGCGGCACGCGATCGCCGAATCGCGCCTGCAACGCTGCGTCGACGGCGTCGAGATCGCCGCGATCGCGCACGTACACCTTCAGGCGCGTGCCTGCGCCGAACGACGCCGGCAGCGTCGGCTGCGACAGGCGTGCGGCGCCAAGCAGTGCGTCGAAATTGGCAAAGGTTTCCTCGAGTTGCGCCAGCAGCGCATCGGCATGCTGCGAGGCGTGCCCGACCACGCTCGCCGTGCCCGACAGCAGCAGCGGCGCCTGGTGCGCGGTCGGCGGCAACATCGCGCGCGCAAAGCTCGGCGGCTGCGGACCGTAGCTGCGTGGATAACGGTACGCGCTGACCTGGCGCGGATTCTCCACCGGGATTCCCGGCGCGGCGGCGGATAGCCAGTAGATCTGCAGGACGCGGGCGTCGTCGCAGCGGCCGATCGCGGTGGCGGCAGGCAACTGGGTGGCATCGAACGCGCCGAGACCGCGTGCCCGGCCGACGCAGAATTGCCGGTACCGCTCCGCATCGCCATCGCCCTGGGTGATCGCGTCGAGGTAGTTCCAGATGCGTAGCAGGTGCGGCGTGTCGCTGTCGCGCACGAAGCCGGTCAGGCGTTCGTATGCGTGCGCCGCCGCCTCGACGATGCCCGACTCGCCCTCTTCAACTTCGATCACGCCGAACGACAGCTGGCCATTGCTGGACCACGCGATCTCGCCATCGCGGCCGCTGGCGATCGGGCCGTCCGTGCGCCAGACCTCGAATGGTGCGACGGCCGCATGCGGTTGCAGCGGAACATGCAGGTAACGCGGGTCGGCATGGCGCTGCGGCGCCGCAGCGCCGAAGCCGAACACCGCCAGCACGCCGTCGCCGCGCAACAGCCCCGACGGGTCGTCGGCATGGACGTAGTCGACGCTGAAAGGCGGCGCGACGGGCCTGGCAACAGGCCTCTCGATCGGTTGCGGACGGCTCATCGCATGTCCGCCTGCAACGTCTCGCCGTTGATGTCATGGCGGACGCCGCGACGCTTCCGCCACCAGCTGCGCAGCGCCGACGGCGCGATCCGCAGCGCGGTGATCGCGTAGATCAGCCGGAAGATGCGCAGGCGCCAGACCACCGCGGCGGCATCGAACACGTCGCCTGCGAGCATCGAGATCACCGCCTGCTCCACCTGCAGTATGTTGCGCGGGGAAGCGAACAAACGCTTCATGGTCGGCGACGTGAAGCGGTAGATGAACCACTTGAATTCATCCAGCCCGACGGTCAATCGACGCTCCAGACCGCGCATGAGTTCGGCTTCGCGCGCGGGTGCGCGCAGCGCTTCATCGATGACCGGTACCGCCTGTTCGGCGCTGTTCATCGCCAGGAAGACCCCGGAGGAAAACATCGGATCGACGAAGGTCCACGCATCGCCGACCAGCGCCCAGCCTGGCCCGCTCATGCGGCTGCAGTCGTAGGCGTAGTTGCCGGTGACGTGCACCGGGCCCGCGCGCACTGCGTCCTGCATGCGTTCGCGCGAGGCTTGGACCGAATTCAAGGTGCGCATGAGGAACGCTTCGGTCTCGCCGCGACGCTGCTTCAGGTAATCCGGCGAGCAGACCGCGCCGACACTGGTGGTGCCGTCGTGCAGCGGGATCAGCCACAGCCAGCCATGCTCATGGCGGCAGATGGTGACGTTGCCTGCATCTTCGCCTTCGCGGCGCGTCACGTTGCGGAAGTGGCTGAACACCGCGGCCGACTGGTGCCGTTTGTTGCGGCGCTTGAGCCCCAGCCTGCCGCCGAAGAACGCATCGCGTCCGCTGGCATCGATCACATAGCGCGGACGCACGGTCAGCGTCGCCTCGCCGCTGCGCGCATGCACGCAGTGCGGTCGGCCCTGCGCATCGAAATCGACGCGCTCCACCTTGACGCCGTCGCGTGCATCCACCCCTTCGCCGCGCGCGTGCTCGAACAGCAGCTGGTCGAACTCCTCGCGCTTGACATGGAACGCGTAGTCCGCGATCGGACGCAGCGCGCGGCCGAATCGGAACACGTTGTAGTTGCCACCCTCCACCGGGAAGTCGGCGCCGCGCTTGAGCACGCCGATCGCGCGCACCTGCTCGAGCACGCCCAGGCGCTCGAGGATGGGAATGTTCATCGGCAGCAGCGACTCGCCGATGTGGAAGCGCGGATGGCGCTCCTTCTCCAGCATCAGCACCTTCCAGCCGCGCCGTGCGAGCAGCGTCGACGCAGTGCTGCCCGCCGGTCCGCCGCCGATGACCAGGATGTCGGTCTCGATGGTCTGCTCGTTGGGCCGGGTGGGCGCACCGCCTTCGATCTGGCCGGGAGTGGAAGCGGTGTTCTGGATCATGAATACGCCGTCGTACCGTCGTGCAAACCAGCCGGCATGATAACGGCGACACCGGCGCCGGTCGCGCGTGCAGTTGCGCGTGGCGTCGCGATGCCGGATCGTTGCGGACTTTCCCGACGGATTTCCACGATGTCCCCGCAGACCGACGCCGAACGTGAACTGGCCGAACTCCTGGTCGAAAGCCTGAACCTGGAGGATGTCGCGCCCGAGGCGATCGACCCGGAAGCGCCGCTGTTCAACACCGGATTGGGGCTGGATTCGATCGATGCGCTGGAACTGGCGCTGGCGATCAGCAAGCGCTACGGCTTCCAGTTGCGCTCGGACAACGACGAGAACCGCCGCATCTTCGCGTCGCTGCGCGCACTGTCGGCGCACGTGCAGCAGCACAAGGCCGCCTGAATCCTTCATCTGCGCCCTGCACCCATGAACGAACGCCTCGCCACGATCCTGCGGGTGGCGCTGGTGCTGGCCTACCCGGTGCTGGCCCACGTCGCCGGTAGCCTGCACGACGGTCGCTACGCGTCGCTGGCGCTGGCCGATCTCGCGCTGATCGCACTGCTGCGCCCGTTGCTGCAGGGACGCGCATGGGCGTGGACGTCGCTCGGCGTGACCTGCGTCACGCTGTCATGGCTCGGGCAGTCGGGGCTGGCGCTGGAACCGCTGTTGCTGGTGCCGGCGGCGATCGTCGGCGGAGCCGCCTGGATGTTCGGCCGCACGCTGCGCGGCGTGCCGCTGATCACGCGGATGGTTGCCGGCCTGGACGGCATTCCCGCTGCGCAACTGTCGCCTGCGCTGCTTCGCTACACGCGCAACCTCACGGTTTCGTGGGCGGTGCTGCTGTCGGCGGTGGCGCTGGTCAACCTGCTGCTCGCCCTGCTGGCCGTGCCCGACGGGTTGCTCGCCAGCAATGGCATCTCGCCACCCGTGGCGGTGAGCCACCGGCAGTGGTCCTGGGCGACCGCGTTGAACCTCGCGCTGATGATCGGGTTCTTCCTGGTCGAATTCGCCGTGCGCCAACGGCGCTTCCCTGGGCGCTATCGCAACCTCTGGGATTTCCTGCGGCGCATTTCACGGCTGGGGCCGGCGTTCTGGCGCGACATCGCGCGCTGACCAAGGTTGCGATCGGCCATCGCGCCGATCATGCTTTGCAGCCATCGGGGGCCTTGCGCGCCATGCAGTTTTCCATTCCCAGCGACCATCCCAGCCTTCCGGGACACTTTCCCGGCCGCCCGATCGTGCCCGGCGTCGTCGTGCTCGAGCAGGTACTCGTCGCGATCGAAGCCACCCACGGGTCGCTTGGCGCGCTGCGATTGCCGCAGGTGAAGTTCGTCCAGCCGATGCTCCCGGGCGAAACCGCGGACGTTGTCCTCAGCGGCGCGTCGCCACGGTGGAAATTCCGCGTGCAGCGCGACGACACCCTGATCGCCAGCGGCGAGGTCGTGCAGGCGTGACCCAGGACACCGACGCCCCCCCCAGCTGGAAACAGCGTCCCGAAGGCGGCGGACGCTTCGCGATCTGGCTGATCCGCGGCATCGCGCGCCACGGCGGTCGTCGGATCGCGCGCCTGCTGCTCGGGCCGATCACGCTGTACTTCCTGATGGTGCGCGGCCCGGAACGGCGTGCGTCGATCGCCTATCTCGAACGCGTGCTCGGTCGGCCGGCGCGGCTGGCCGATGGCGCGCGCCACATCCATACGTTCGCCTCGACGATCCTGGATCGGGTGTTCCTGCTCAGCGGGCGCCTGAAACTGTTCCGCTTCACCATCACCGGGCTGGACGACGTGCACGGCCAGCTCGACAAGGGTCGCGGCGTGCTGCTGTTCGGCTCGCACCTGGGCAGCTTCGAAGTGATGCGCGTACTGGCGCGACACCGGCCGGACTACGTCATCCGCGTGGTGATGGACATCCGCCACAACGCGGCGATGACCCAGCTGCTCGACGCGCTGGATCCGGCGATCGCCGCCAACGTGATCGACGCGGGACAGGACGGTCCGTCGCTGATGCTTGCGATCCAGCAGGCGGTCTCGGCGGGGCATCTGGTCGCGCTGCTGGTCGATCGCGTGCAGGCCGGCGACACCGCCGAACGCGTTCCGTTCTTCGGCCACGACGCGGCGTTCCCGCGCGCACCGTGGCTGATCGCCTCGGTCCTGCGCGTGCCGGTGGTGCTGGCGTTCGGCCTCTACCGCGGCGGCAATCGCTACGATCTGGCCTTCGAATCCTTCAGCGACGGGCTGCACATCCCGCGGGCCGAGCGTGCGCAGGCGCTGTCCGCGCTTATCCGGCGTTACGCCACCCGGCTGGAACATTACGCCCGCCTGGCCCCCTACAACTGGTTCAACTTCTATGACTTCTGGAACGATTCCGCAGCCCAACCCGTCGTCGCGCAGCCCGCTGCGCCGGACGGCGCGCGTGCTGGCCATGCTGCTGATCGTCGCGGGCCCGCTCTGCGCGGCGCCTGATCCGGGAGCGGTCGATACCGGCTGGATCCTGTCGCACCTCGCGCGGCCGGCGCCGACGCGGACGCAGTTCGTCGAACTGCGCGATTCGAAGCTGCTCAAGGCGCCGTTGCGGATCGAAGGCGAATACCGGCGCCCGGCCGACGACACGCTGGTGCGCGAAGTGCGTGCGCCGTACGCCGAGACCACGACGATCGCATCGGGCAACGTCAGCATCGCGCGCGCTGGCAAGACGCCGCGCAACTTCTCGTTGTCGCGCGTGCCCGAACTCGCCGGTCTGCAGGCCAGTTTCGGTGCGCTGCTGTCCGGTGATCGCCAGCAGCTCGAAAGGCATTACCGCATCGCGAGCACCGGCACGCGCCAGGATTGGACGCTGACCCTGACGCCGAAGGACGCCGCCTTCGCAGCCAAGGTGCGCGACATCGTCCTGCACGGTCGTGGTGCGGAATTGCGTTGCATCGAGACGGCGCCGAAGACGGGCGACGTCCAGCGCACGCTGCTCGCCGGTGCCGCGCACGAGGCGACCGGCGTCACCACGAGCGCGGGCCTTGCCGCGCTGTGCCGCAACGAGACTGCAGCACCCGCGAGCGGAAGCGCCTCGACGGGGCAACGTCTGTGACGCAGTCACAAGCCGCCGCCGCGGCCGATGACACCTGCTTGCTGATGCCTACATGACGCCACGCACGCCTGCCCAGCGCCTGGCGCTCGCGCTGCTATGGCTCGCCCTGTTGCTCGTCGCCGGCTGGCTCGTTGGACAACACCTGCAACTCAGCGGCGATCTGCGGAAATTCATGCCGCAGGCCAAGACTCCCGCCCAGAAACTGCTGATGGACGAACTTGGCGAAGGGCCGGGATCGCGGCTGCTCCTGGTCGCACTGTCGGGCGATGACCCGGCGACGCTCGCGCAGCAGTCGCAGGCGCTGCGCCGCGCACTGTCGTCGAGTCCGCTGTTCGCACTCGTCGCCAACGGCGACACCGGGCTCGATGCGATTCCCGAGCGCCTGCGCCCGTATCGCTACCTGTTGTCGGATACGCTCGACACGCAGCAACTGGACGCCGCGACGCTGCGCCAAGCGTTCGATGCGCGCGTCGAGGATCTCGGCTCGCCGGCCGCCTCGCTGGTGGAGCCGCTGGTGTCGTCCGACCCGACGCTGGAAACGCTCAAGCTCGCCGAATCGTGGCAGCCGGCGAATGCGCCGCAACGCCTGCATGACGTCTGGTTCGACCGCGCCGGCACGCAGGCACTGCTGGTCGCGGAAACGCTAGCGCCCGGATTTGATCCGAATGGCCAGCAGGCGGCGGTGTCGACGATCCGGAACGACTTCGCGCGGATCCGCGGCCCGGGCAAATCTCGCCTCGAGCTGAGCGGCCCCGGGGCGTTCTCCGTCGAAATCGGCGGCCGCACGCAACGCGAAGCCGGCTGGATCGGCACCGTCGACACGCTCGGTCTGATCCTGCTGCTGTGGATCGCGTACCGCAGCTGGAAGGCGCCGCTGCTCGGCGTGCTGCCGTTGGCGAGCGCCGGGCTGGCGGGACTCGGCGCGGTGGCGTGGCTGTTCGACGGCGTGCACGGCATCACCGTCGCCTTCGGGTTCACGCTGATCGGCGTGGCGCAGGACTATCCGATCCATCTGTTCAGTCACCAGCGCGCGGGCCTGTCGCCACGGCAGAGTGCACGCGAACTCTGGCCGACGCTGGCCACCGGCGTCGCCTCGACCTGCATCGCGTACGTCACCTTCCTGGTCTCGGGGGTGGACGGGTTGAAGCAACTTGCGGTGTTCACGATCACCGGGCTTGCGACCGCGGCACTCACCACGCGCTTCCTGTTGCCGTCGCTGATCGACCCGCGACCGCACGATGCTGCCGATTCCTCGCGGCTGGAACGGTTGTGGGACGCGATCTCGCGCCTGCCGCGGCCGCGCCTGTCGCTCGCGCTGCTGGCGCTGGTCGCGCTGGCCGTGGTGTTGTTCGCACCTGGCGCGTTCTGGCAGAACGACCTGTCGAAACTGACGCCGGTTCCCGCCGACGCGATGGCGCGCGACGCACGCCTGCGCAGCGAGCTCGGCGCACCGGACGTGCGCTACGTGATCGCCGTCGGTGGTCGCGATGCCGATGCGGCGTTACAGGCCAGCGAAGCGCTGCGTCCGCAACTCGATGCGCTGGTGGGCAGGCACGCGATCGTCGGCTACGACCTCGCCGCGCGTTACCTGCCGAGCATCGCGACGCAGCGTGCGCGCCAGGCGCGGCTGCCCGACGCAGCGACGCTGCAATCCGCACTCGCCGAAGCGGTCGCGCAGTCGCCTTTCCGCGCCGACGTGTTCGCCGACTTTGCGCGCGATGTCGAGACAGCGCGCCGCGCCGCGCCGCTGACGCCACGCGACCTGGGCGGCACGCCACTGGCGGCAAGCGTGTCCGGGTTGCTGCTGCAACGCACCGGCCACGCCATCGCGCTGGTCTCGCTGACCGGCCTGCGCGATCCGGCTGCCGTCGCGCGCATCGCCGCGGCACACGGCGCACAGCTGCTGGACCTCAAGCAGGCCTCCGAATCGCTGGTGGTGGAATATCGCCAGCGCGTGCTGTTCGCGCTGGCCGCGGCGGCGCTACTACTGGTGCTGACCGTCTGGCTGGCGTTGCGTGTGCCCCGGCGCGTGCTGCGTGTGCTCGCGCCGATGGCGCTGACGACGCTGCTGATCCTGGCGGTGCTGCGCGGATGCGGCGTCGAACTGACCCTGTTCCATCTGGTCGCGCTGATCCTCGCCGCGGGCCTGGGGCTGGACTACGCGTTGTTCTTCGAGCATGCCGGCGACGACCGCGCCGAGCAGCTGCGCACCCTGCACGCGGTGATCGTGTGCAGCCTCACGACGCTGCTCGTGTTCGCGCTGCTTGCGCTGTCTTCGATTCCGGTATTGCGTGCCATCGGCAGCACGGTCGCGATCGGCGTGTTCGGCAATTTCGTGCTCGCGCTGCTGATCACACGACAACCCGTGGCGGGGATCCCGCGTGCCGGCTGAAAGCATCGGCCGCGACGCGATCCTCGCGCTGGTTCCGCACCAGGGTGCGATGTGCCTGTGGGACGAAGTGATCGACTGGGACGAGCGTTCGATCCGGCTGCGCGCATGGAACCATCGCGATCCGGCGCATCCGCTGCGCGCCGGTGGGCAACTGCGCGCGGTGCACCTGTGCGAATACGGCGCGCAGGCGATGGCGGTGCATGGCGGACTGCGCGCCCGCGCCTCGGGAGGGCTGGCGAAACCGGGATTGCTCGTGGCGCTGCGCGCTGTCGAACTCCACGTCGCGCGGATCGACGACCTCCCTGGCGCGCTGGAGTGCAATGCCGACATGCTGGCCGATGGCGACACCGGCTGGCAGTACGCGTTCCGCATCCGGCACGGCAAAGCAACGCTGGCCGAAGGTCGTGCGGCCGTGATGCTGGGGGCCACACAGGACGATCCACCCGCGATCGCCGGTTGAGTCGCCAGCGACGCGAGTTGTCTAAACTCGCCGCTTCGCCCAGCGAGTGCCGTCCGTGCCCACTCCCGACTCTCCTCCAGCGCATCCAGTCCGCCGCGCGCTCGTCACCGGCGGCAGCGGTGATATCGGTGGTGCGATCTGCCGCCACCTGGCACGCGATGGCGTGCACGTGTTCGTGCATGCGAACGGCAACCGCGCCCGCGCCGAAACCGTGGCCGACGCCATCCGGGCCGATGGCGGCAGCGCCGAGGCGGTCGCGTTCGACGTCGCCGACGCAGACGCGGCGCGCGCGGCAATCGACGCGCTGCTGCAGGGCGGCGCGATCCAGATCGTCGTCAACAACGCCGGGATCCACGACGACGCGCCGATGGCCGGCATGACCGACGCGCAGTGGAAGCGCGTGATCGACGTCTCGCTGCATGGCTTCTTCCACGTCACCCAGCCGCTGCTGCTGCCGATGGCGCGCACGCGCTGGGGCCGCATCGTCAATGTGTCGTCGGTCGCCGCGGTGCTCGGCAACCGCGGGCAGGTCAACTACGCCGCGGCGAAATCCGCGCTGCATGGCGCCTCGAAGTCGCTCGCGCGCGAAATGGCCTCGCGCGGCATCACCGTCAACGTGGTCGCACCCGGCGTGATCGCCGGACGCATGGCCGACGACACGTTCGCGCCCGAGCAGATCAAGGCGATGGTGCCTGCTGGACGCGCGGGAACACCGGACGAAGTGGCCGCACTCGTGCGGTTCCTGTGTTCCGACGACGCCGGCTACGTCAACGGCCAGGTGATTGGGGTCAACGGCGGGATGGGCTAGGCCGCGGCGGGCCGACAGGTTAGATTGCCGCGCCCGGTTGTCAGGGCTTCAGCGGCGTTCGTGCCGCGTCCATCAACACGCACAGGGGAATTCATGAAGGCTTATTTCGGGGCGTTGGTCGTCAGCGCCGCGCTGGCAGTGCTGCCGGCGCACGCGAACTCCAACAAGCTCATGCAACCGGCGGCACAGGCACCCCAACTCGAGGCGGGCAAGGCGATGCTGGTCATCGTGCGCCCGTCCTACTCCGGTGGAGCGATCGCGGCTTCGGTGTACGACATCACCGGCGAACAAAGCAGGCTGATCGGCGTACTGGGACCGAAGGACAAGATCGCCTACGAGGTAGAGCCGGGCCAGCACCGCTTCATGGTCGTCGCCGAGAACGCCGACTTCATGGAAGCCACGCTCGATGCAGGCAAGACCTACTACGCAGTCGTGCGCGCCCGGCCGGGAATCTGGAAGGCCCGGTTCTCGCTGCTGCCGATCCATGCCACGTCCACTGACCAATACAACCTTCAGGGTCCCGAGTTCCGGGAATGGAATGCGGCAAGCGAATGGGTCGAGCGCACCGAACGCGCAGACGCGTGGTACGCCGACAACCGCGCGAGCGTCGAGGAAAAACGGCGCGATTACCTGCTCAAGTGGGACCGCATGGCCCCCAACGACAAGGCCGAACTGGTCCTGCACGCCGAGGATGGCGTCGGCTCGCCGTAGCGCGGAGTCGATCCGCATTGGATGCAATGCGGATCGCAGCGGCGGGCCCGGCTAACCCCGCGGCCCGCCCATCACCGGCAACACGACACCGTTGACGTAGCTGGCGCAAGCCGGCGACGCGAGGAAGACGTACGCCGGCGAGATTTCTTCCGGCTGGGCGGGACGGCCCATGTCGCTGTCCTCGCCGAATTTCGCCACCTTGTCCGCGGTCTGGTCGGCGGGATTGAGCGGCGTCCACACCGGCCCCGGCGCCACGGCGTTCACGCGGATGCCGCGTTCGAGCAGGTGGCTGGCCAGCGATTTGGTGAAGGCGTGGATCGCGCCTTTCGTCGCCGAGTAGTCGAGCAGTTCCTTGCTCCCGAACAGCGCGGTTTCCGAACCGGTGTTGATGATGCTCGCGCCTTCGTGCAGGTACGGCAGCGCCGCGCGCGCCATGTGGAAGTAGCCGCCGATGTTGGTCTGCAGGGTTTCCTGCAGGTGCGCCTCGGTGAGGTCCTCCAGCGATTTGGTGTGCTGCTGGAATGCGGCGTTGTTGACGAGGATGTCGAGGCCGCCGAGCGAATCGACCGTCTGCCGCACCGCGCGTTCGCAGAACGCCGGATCCTTGACGTCGCCGGCGATCGTGATGCAGCGCGCACCCTCCTGTTCGACGTGGCGACGCGTCGTTTTCGCATCCTCGTCTTCGCTCAGGTAGGCGATCGCTACATCAGCCCCCTCGCGCGCGAACAGCACCGCGACCGCGCGGCCGATGCCCGAGTCGCCGCCGGTCACCAGTGCGACCATGCCTTCGAGCTTGCCGCTGCCGACATAGTCCGGCGCGAGGAAACGCGGTTGCGGATCGAGTTTGTATTCGAGGCCGGGTTTGGCCTGGTGCTGCCTGGGCAGCGGATTTTCCGGCTGCCGGCGCGGGCCGGCCTGCACCGCCTTCTTTTTCGCGGCGCCGTTGCCGGCGGATTTCGATGCCCGTTTCGCCGTTGTCTTTTTCTCCTCCCTGCGCGCATTGGCGGCATCGGCCTCGCGCTGGATCGCGCGTTGCTTGCCGGAACCGCGCTTGGCGTCGCTGCTGGCGCGAACCGTCTTGCGGGTCGCGGTTTTCCGGGTGGCCATGGCGGATCTCACGGGCGGAGGAATGCCCAACGACCCTAAGGCCGCATCCGTTGAATCGGCGTGACCACAATCCATGCGGCCGCCTGTATGGCCGTCGCCCGCCCGCGCTGCCATGCTAGCCCGATGCCCGAAAACGAAACCGCCCTGCTGCTGGTCAACCTGGGAACGCCGCGGGCGCCGACGCCGCGCGAGGTCCGTCGCTACCTGGGCGAGTTCCTGGGCGATCCGCGCGTGGTGCAGATCCCGCGCTGGCTGTGGTGGCCGCTGCTGCATGGCGTGATCCTGCCGCTGCGCTCGTCGCGCGTCGCGCGCAAGTACGCCGAGATCTGGCGCCCCGATGGCTCGCCGCTGGCCGCGCTGACCCGGCAACTCTCCGAGGAAGTCCAATCCCAGGCCCCCGGCATGCGCGTGGCCCATGCCATGCGGTATGGCGATCCGGCCATCGCGGCGGTACTGGCGAAGCTTCGCAACGACGGCATCGAACGCGTCCTGGTGCTACCGCTGTATCCGCAGTACTCGACGACGACGACGGCTTCCGTGGCCGACGCGTTGAGTGCGCCGGGCCTATCGGTCCGCATGATCGACGACTACCACCTCGATCCGGGCTGGGTCGCCGCGGTCGCCGCGTCGATCCGCGCGCACTGGCAGGCGAATGGTCGCGGCGGTCATCTGCTGCTGTCGTTCCATGGCCTGCCGCAGCGTGTCGTGGATGCGGGAGATCCGTACGCGCGGCAATGCGAGGCCAGTGGCAACGCGATCGCCGGCGCGCTCGGGCTCGACGCGACGCAGTGGTCGCTGTCCTACCAATCCCGCTTCGGGCGCGAACGCTGGCTGCAGCCCTCGACCAGCGACACGCTCGATGCACTGGTCGCGCGCGGCGTGGGCACGATCGACGTCGCCTGTCCCGGTTTCGCGGTCGACTGCCTGGAAACGCTGGAGGAGATCGCGATGATGCTCGCCGCGCGCGTCGCCGATCGCGGCGGGCGGCTGCGCTATATCCCGTGCCTCAACGCATCGCCCGCGCACGCCGGGGCGCTTGCGTCGCTCGCGCATCGCGCGCTGGAAGCGTGGGCATGACGCTGCGCGAAGACACGGTCGACATCGCCATGGGCCCGATCGCGTTATTGCGATCGGCCGACGCGTC
>Ga0207691_10001394_pt1 | contig 24181 bp, 21 predicted proteins | sample KBSM13metaG_FD_184327 | JGI IMG/M metagenome (GOLD analysis project Ga0207691, IMG submission 184327) | Miscanthus rhizosphere microbial communities from Kellogg Biological Station, Michigan, USA - KBS M1-3 metaG (SPAdes) (version 2) | ecosystem: Host-associated > Plants > Roots > Rhizosphere >...
CTTCGCCGAGATCCCGGTGACCATCATCAACGTCCAGCGCGGCGGTCCTTCCACCGGCATGCCGACGCGCACCCAGCAGGCCGACCTGCTGAGCTGCGCCTATGCGTCGCACGGCGACACCAAGCACGTGCTGCTGTTCCCGGAAGACCCGCGGGAATGCTTTGATTTTTCGGCGGCCTCGCTCGACCTGGCGGACCGCCTGCAGACGCCAATCTTCGTGATGACCGATCTCGACATCGGCATGAACCACCGCCTCTGCGAGCCGCTCGCCTGGGACGACAGCCGCACCTACGACCGCGGCAAGGTGATGACCGCCGACGAGCTCGAGGCCGGAAAGGACTTCGGCCGCTACCTCGACGTCGACGGCGACGGCATCCCGTACCGGACGCTGCCCGGCACGCATCCGAGCAAGGGCGCCTACTTCACGCGCGGCACCACGCGCGATCCGTACGCGCGCTACTCGGAGGCCGGTCCGGAATACCTCTACAACGTCGAGCGGCTGCTGAAGAAGTTCGAGACCGCGAAGGAGCTCGTGCCGCAGCCGGTGCTGCGCAAGGCCGCGCGCGAAGCCCGCTTCGGCGCGATCTTCTACGGCTCGACCAGCCCGGCGATGGCCGAGGCGTTCGACGCGCTGCAGGCACAGGGCGTGCAGCTCGATACCTTGCGGGTGCGCGCATTCCCGTTCAGCGCCGCGGTCGACCGCTTCATTGACGAGCACGAGACCGTGTTCGTGATCGAGCAGAACCGCGACGCGCAGCTGCGCATGATGCTGATCAACGAGCAGGGGATCGATCCGGCGCGGCTCATGCCGATCCTCCACTACGACGGCACGCCGATCACTGCGCGCTTCATCATCGGCGCCATCCTGCAGCGCATGCGCGCCGCCAACGTCGAGCCGATCGCAGCGCGGCAGGGGAAAGCGGCATGAGCCGACGCGCGCTGCACCTGTTCCGCCATCTCGGCAATTTCGAAGGACCGGCACGCCGTCGCGCGCGCCTGCAATCGCGATGACCTACCTCGCCAAGCCCCGGCTGCACCACCCGACCTTGCCGCACAACAAGCTCGGCTTCACGCGGCGCGACTACGAGGGCAAGATCTCGACCCTGTGCGCCGGCTGTGGCCACGACTCGATCTCGGCGGCGCTGGTCCAGGCCTGCTGGGAGCTCGACATCGAGCCGCACCGCGTGGCCAAGCTGTCGGGCATCGGCTGCTCGTCGAAGACACCCGACTACTTTCTCGGCGCGTCGCACGGCTTCAACACCGTGCACGGCCGGATGCCGTCCGTGCTGACCGGTGCCAATCTCGCAAACCGCGAGCTGCTTTACCTCGGCGTCAGCGGCGACGGCGACTCGGCGTCGATCGGCCTCGGCCAGTTCGCGCACGCGATGCGGCGCGGCGTCAACATGACCTACATCGTCGAGAACAACGGCGTCTACGGACTGACAAAAGGCCAGTTCTCGGCCACCGCCGACCAGGGCAGCAAGAGCAAGAAGGGGGCGGTCAACAGCGACACCGCGATCGACTTGGTCGCGATGGCGCTGCAGCTCGGCGCGAGCTACGTCGGCCGCAGCTTCTCGGGCGACAAGGAGCAGCTGGTGCCGCTGATCAAGGGCGCGATCAGCCACCGCGGCGCGGCGCTGATCGACGTCATCAGCCCGTGCGTCGCGTTCAACAACCACCCGGGCAGCACCAAGAGCTACGACTACGTGCGCGCCCACAACGAAGCGGTCAACCGGCTCGACTTTATGCCGCGGCGCGACGCGATCACCGCGGCCTATGCGCCCGGCGAGGTGATCGAGGTGACGCAGCACGACGGCAGCGTGCTGCGGCTGCGCAAGCTCGCCGAGGGCTATGACCCGGGCGACAGACTGGCCGCGATGAGCCACATCGCGCAGCACGAGGCGCGCGGCGAGATCCTGACCGGCCTGCTGTATGTCAATGCGGCGGCCGACGACCTGCACGGTCATCTGAGGACGGTCGATCGGGCGCTGAACCGGCTCGGCCATCAGGAGCTCTGCCCCGGCGCCGCGGCGCTCGCGGCGATCAACGCCGAGCTGGTTTAGGGCGCCAGCGCCGCGCCGCCGTTCGGTCGATGTCCGTAGGCTGGCGGCAGTCACTGAGTAGGTCGTATCAGGACTGCTTCGACGCCCGCGAGGCACCCGTCTCGCCGCAGCCGATCGTCCTAAACTGCGGTCGTTCGAGCCTTGGCAAACGCACGTGCTGAAACCTTTTCAACTGCTCGGCGCCGCGCTGCTGTGCGGTCTCGGCGCCGCTCCGGCCAGTGCCGAGTCGCTGCGATGCAGCGGCGGCAGCAGCGACGTCGGCGACTCGCGCCTGTCAGTCCTGTTCAAGTGCGGCGAGCCGCTGCTGCGCGACGCCTATTGCGCGCCGGTCTTCTACCAGGGCTCGCTGAACCCGGTACCGGAACCGTTCGCGAGCCTGGCCGTGCCCTGCCTACCGATCGACGAATGGATCTATGACCGCGGCCCCGGCAACCTGATGGCCACCGTGCGCTTTCGTTCCGGCGTCGTGCAGTCGATCCGTTACGGCCGGACTCCGCAGTGATGCGAGTCATGGACGCGATGACCCGGATTCCCCGATCGCCGCTGCCTCGATGACGACCGCCGAATCAGCGGCAGCGCCGATCGATCTGCGCTCCGACACGGTGACGCGTCCGACCGCGGCGATGCGCGCGGAGATGGCGGCAGCCCCGGTCGGCGACGACCAGTACGGCGAGGACCCGACCGTCAACGCGCTGCAGGAGCGTGGCGCCGCGCTGCTCGGCCAGGAAGCCGCGCTCTGGCTGCCGAGCGGGACCATGGCGAACCAGGTCGCGCTGCGGGTACTAACGCGTCCCGGTGACGACGTGATCGTGAGCCGCGAAAGCCACGCGGTCTGGCACGAGACCGGCGGCTCGGCCGCGAACGCCGGCGTCCAGCTGACCGAGATCGGCAGCGGCGGCCTGTTCGCCCTCGAAACCTTCGTCGCGGCAGTCAAGCCGCGCGACCACGGCATCTACCCGCCGACCACGCTGGTCGAGATCGAGAACACCCACAACCGGGCCGGCGGCGTGGTGTTTCCGCAGGACGAGGCCGAGCGCATCTGCGCCGCGGCCCGCAGCCGCCGCATCGCCAGCTTCCTCGACGGCGCGCGGATCTGGAACGCAGCGCTCGCCAGCGGACGGACGCCGGCCGAACTGGCGCGCCCGTTCGACCTCGTCGCGGTGTCGTTGTCGAAAGGGCTCGGCGCTCCCGGCGGCTCGCTGCTGGCCGGTCCGCGCGACGTGATCACGCGGGCGGTACGGCAGCGCCGGATGCTCGGCGGCGCCATGCGACAGGTCGGCATCTTCGCGGCCGCCGGCCTGCATGCGCTCGACCACCACGTCGCGCGGCTCGCCGACGATCACGCCAATGCGCGGCGCCTCGCCCAGCGGCTCGAACGCTGCGCCGGCGTGGTGCTCGACCTGGCGACCGTGCAGACCAACATCGTCGTGTTCACGCTGGCCCCGAACGCGCCCGATGCGGCTACCGTCGTCGCACAGGCGCGGGCACGCGGCGTCCTCGTCAATGCGCTCGGCGTGCGGACGATCCGTGCATTAACCCATCTCGATGTGTCGGCGGCGCAGTGCAGTCGAGCCGCTGATGTGCTCGCCGAGATCATCGATACGCGAGCCGGCTAATGGGCGCAACTTGTCCGATCGGTTTGCGTCGGGCACCTCGTCGATGTCTTTGCGATCAACGAGTCATCGCTTCTTGCGCAGCCTGATTGACGTAAGTTCCTGCATGCCCAGACCTCCCAATCCGCAGACCGCGGTGATCGTCGTCGTGCCCGAGGCCGAGCCATCGGTCGGTGCGCTGCGCGCACGCTTCGATCCTTCGGCCGCGCTCGGCGTGCCGGCCCATGTCACGCTGCTGCATCCCTTCATGGCGCCGGACGCGATCGACGCGGCGGTCCGTGACCGCCTCGCAGCGATTGCGGCAGCGAGCGCACCGTTCGGTTTCCGGCTCGACGCGATCGGTCGCTTCCCTGAAACGCTGTACCTGGCGCCCGAACCCGCGGCGCCGTTCGTCGCGCTGACCCGTGCGCTCGTCGCCGCCTTCCCGGCCTGGCTGCCGTACGAGGGCCGGCATCCCACCGTGGTGCCGCATCTGACGGTCGCGCAGACCGATCCGTCACGACTCGACTCGATCGAGTCCGAATTGCGTGATGCCAAGGACCAGGATGCGATTACCGCGCACTGCACGGACATCGTTCTGATCGAGAACGCATCCGGGCAATGGAACACCATGCACACGTTTTTGCTCGGCAGTCGTACTGCCGATTCAAACGCCGCCGCACATCAAAAGGGTCCAATTGCCGAACGGCTCATGAAGAACGGCGATGAACAAGGAAATGCTGACCCTTGCCTGGCACCTCCCGATGCGCTAGAAGGACCGCAAAGGAGCATCGGATGACCAGCAAAAAGGGCCGCATCGTCGGCAAGGTGACCTATCGCGAGGGCGACGGCGGACCGATGGTCATTCGTACCGGTCCTTGTGAGATCACCCTGACCAACCTCGACGTCACCATTTCGTGGACCGACGGCGATACGCGCGGCTCGACGGCGATGCCGCTCGCCGAGTACACGCGCTACCTGACGAGCGGCGCGATCGAACTCGACGGCTGAGGGCGACGAGGGACGTTCTTCGCACCGGTCGGTGCGGGCAGCAGCGGCTGCTTGTCGATGTAGAGACGGTCGATCGCTGCGAGCGAGGTGAAGGCATGGCGATTGCCCAATGTGGGCTGCCGCGCCCTGGCGTTCCGCCGGTCGCGCGTCCGCCCCGATCCTCACCCGTCCCTGTCTCTGCCCATGAACAGCGCAACCACGTTCGACGCTTCCACCGGCGTCATCGATTTTTCGGTCACCGTGGCCGGCAAAGCGATCCCGTGCCGGGTCACCGAAGGCTGGTTGCGGCAAGCCTACGGGCCCGCCGCCCTCGACGACGGCGCTCTGAAAGCGTTCACCGCCCGCCGCGCGACCGTCGACGCGGCCGCGCTGCGGACCTGGCTCGCATCGCAGGGCGCCGAACCGGTGTGGCTGAAGCACGACCAGGTCTGGCGCCAGCCGCGATCGGCGCCCGCGCGCCGGGTCGAATCGCCCTGACGCGACGCCGAGTTTCGCCGCGGCTCTGCCGCCTGCGGCACACTGCCGGCGTGCAAGCCGAGGCGACGCGATGATCCACATTCGGGAGATCGACCATCTGGTGCTGCGCGTCGTCGACCTCGACCGCATGGTCGCGTTCTACACCGGCGTCCTCGGCTGCGCGGTCGAGCGTCGGCAGGATGCGATCGGCCTGGTTCAGCTGCGTGCCGGCCGCTCGCTGGTCGACCTGGTGCCGGTCGACGGTGTGCTCGGCCGCGCTGGCGGCACAGCGCCCGGCGCGGAGGGCCGCAACCTCGATCACTTCTGCTTCCGGGTCGAACCGTTCGACGAGGCCTCGATCCGCCGCGACCTGAGCGCGGCCGGCGTTGAAGCTGGCGAGACCGTGATGCGCATCGGTGCGGAGGGCGAAGGCCCGTCGATCTACCTCAGCGACCCGGAGGGCAACACCGTCGAGCTGAAGGGCCCGTCACGCCTCGCGTGACAGACGCCGGTGCTCGAGGGCCGGCAGCTGGCGGCGCACCGCGGCGATCCGCTCCGGATCGAGGTCGGCGATCACGACCCCCTCGCCTTCGTCGCGCACATTGAGAACCCCGCCCCACGGGTCGACGATCATGCTGTGGCCCCAGGTGCGTCGGCCGTTCTCATGCAGCCCGCCCTGCGCCGGCGCGATCACATAGCACTGGTTCTCGACCGCACGCGTTCGCAACAGCAGTTCCCAGTGGGCCTGTCCGGTCGTGTGCGTGAACGCCGACGGCACCGACAGCAGGTCGCACGGCGGGTCCATCAGCGCCCTGTACAACTCCGGAAAGCGCAGGTCGTAGCAGACGCTCAGGCCGACGCGCAGGCCGTCGGCCTCGAACGCTGTCGTGGTTGTTCCGGCCAGCAACACGCGGCCTTCGTCGTAGCGCTCGCGGCCATTGTCGTAGCGGAACAGGTGCATCTTGTCGTAGCGTGCGGCCAGGGTGCCGTCGGGCGCGTAGATGCAATTGGCGTTCAGCACGCGTTCCGGCTCGCGGCTCTGGATCGGCAACGTGCCGCCGATCACCCAGACGCTGTGCTGGCGGGCAGCGTCGGCCAGCGCGCGCTGGATCGGACCGCTGCCGGGCGCCTCGGCGATCGTCAGCTTGTCGCGGTCGGATCGGCCCATGAAACAGAAGTACTCGGGCAACGCGACCAGGAACGCACCCGCTGCCGCCGCTTCGGCGATCAGGCGCTGCGCGCTCTCGAGGTTGCGCTCGACGCTCGGCGTGGACACCATCTGCAGGGCGGCGATCTTCATAGGCATGTCACTGGTTGGGCGACGATGCGGACGCGGCGGGCGGATCGGCCGCCGAGACATCCTGGGTCCGGCGGCGCTCGACGCGCTCGACCTTCGGATCGTCCCACGGCCCGCTGACGTGGAACTCGCGCGTGCCGGCCTCGATCAGCGGCTTGCGCAAGAAGTACTGGGCCAGGAAGGTGCCGATGCCGACCGCCGGATTGATGATCGCGTAGGCCAGCGACGCGGTGCCGGCATTGATCTCAGGCACCACGACGACGCGCAGGTCCTGCGTCTCGTGGCCGATGTCGGCGCGGCCTTCCATCAGCACGACGGCGGCCGGCCCGCGCATCCGCAGGTTGTTGGTGCGGGCGACGCCGTCGTCGATCGCGACGTCGCCGGTCACGCTGTCGAATGCGAAGCCCTGCTCGAACAGGTCGCGGAAGTCGAAGGCGAGGCGGCGCGGCAGCGACTGCAGACTCAGCACGCTGAGCAGACGCGCGGCGCCCGGCTCGGCTTTCAGGAACTGGCCAGCGTCGATCGCGACGTTGATCTGGCCGTCCATGCTCGGGTAGTCCGGCGAGAGCGGCGAGCCGAGCCACGACACCTGCCCGGACAGCGCGCCCTTGCCGCCACGGATCGCCTTGCCGGCGCCGAGCCGTTCGAGCAGCGCGCCGCTGTCGGACACCGCGAGTTTGAAATCCATCGAGGCGCGGCGCTTGTTCGCCGCGTCGCCCGGCACATTGACCGCGCCGCTCCAGGTTCCGGTCGCCGTCAGCTGGGCTTCGGGCAGCGTGACGTTCATCTTCGTGAGGCGCCACTCGCGCACCGGCTCGCGGCCGGCTTCGCGTCGGATCCGATTGGCGGCCTCGATCTCGACGCGGCCGAAGCGCCGCCCGCGCAGCTCGAGGTCGTCGACGACGATGTCGAGGCCCGGCACCGCGCTCGCCGGCTGTTCGTCAAGCAGCGTGTTCTCGACCTGGGCGACGTCGCTTTTCGGCAGGCTCAGGCGCGACAGCCGCGCGTAGACGCGTCCCGGTCCGGGGCCAGGCCCGGCCGCCGCGCGGCGGCGCGACGGCCGGAACTCGACATAGCCCTCGAGCTGGTCGGCAGTGACGTTGGCCCGCCAGAGTCCGGCCTCCTCGGTCGCCCCGGCGACCACGCCGGTGATGCGGCGTGAGCCGGACTGCACCTCCTGGGCGCGCAGCGCGATGGCATCGGGCACATAGTCGTCGGCGCGTGCGCCGGCGCCTTCGGCGGACGCAGTGGCAGCGGACGCAGCGCCGCGCTCGCGGGCTGATTCGGTCGAGGGCGCCACAGCCGAGCCCGCTCCCGCCGCACCGAACAACTTGTCGAACGCGGTCTCCCACGCATCGACGTCGAGGCGCTGCAGCACCAGGTTCGCGGCAACGCCATTCGCCGGTGTCGGCGCCGGTGCGAGCACGCCGATGCCGCCGCGCACGACGCGCGACGTCTCGCCGCTCTGCTCGCGCACGTACTGCACCTGCAGCAGGTTCGCGAGGTCGACGCGCAGGTTCTCGCGGGTGGCGTTTGCCGGCAGCGCCGCATCCTCGATCGCGCTGGTCTGGTAGCGCAGCTCGAGCGGCGTGGCGGCGGCCTTTGCGAGCGGATACGGCAGGTCGATGCCGAGTCCGAGCAGGTTGCTCGTCACCAGCATCTGCGGACGCCCGTGTGCAAAGCCGAGCGTGAAGCGATACGCCGCCTGGCCGTTCAACGCGCCGGCGAGGCGCGCGACCGGCCCGAGCTCGGCGGCCCGGCGCAAGCCCTCCGCGGTTGCGCTGCCTTGCCCGCTGAAGCGCAGGCTGTCGTCGCCCTGCTTGCCGCCGTCGAAGCTGGCCTCGCCGCCGAACAGGCGCGCGGTTGCGCCGACGACCGCAAAGCCCTTCTGCGTGAAATCGACGCGACCCTTCGCGTTGCCCAGGAGTGGCGTGTCAGGGCTGATGCGGACGTCGTTGCCGGCCAGCGCGAGACTGCCCTTGACCGCCGTCGTCGAGAGCGCGGCGAGCGGAATCTCGAGCGCGAGCTTCAGCTCGGCCGGGCCCGTGGCGCTGGCGGTGGCGAGCGACTTCGAAATCCAGCCGCCGATCGGCGTCGTGTTGACGACCTTCACCATGTCGGCGAGCGGCCCCTTTGCGGTCGTCTCGAGCGCCAGCACCGGTCGCTCACCGAGGTTCGGAATCTGGCCGGTGATGGAGCCCCATTCGATCGTGCCGACAACAGCCCGCGCGTTGCGGATCTCGAGTGTCGAGCGGTCAATCACCAGCTCGCCGTTGACGCCGGTCAGGGCCAACCACTGCGGCGAATCCGGCGCGAATGCAAACGTCGCGTTATAGGCTTGGCCGGCGATGCGGAACTCGCCGTTCTTGCCGGTGCGCGCGTCGTGGAACGGGAAGTCGCGCAGGTGGCCCTTGACGCGGAAGGCCGCCGTCTTCACGGTGCCGCCACGCACGGCACCCTCGACATAGCGCCGCGTCGCCTCGGGCAGGCCGAGCGGCAGGTAGCGCGCGATGCGCACGGCCACACCATCAGCGAGCTTGCCGTCGAGCTCGAGGCGGCCTGGAAAGCGCCCGCCATGGCCCTTGTCGGCCGCGTCACCACTGCTCCAGGTTGCACTCAGCTCGCCGTGCGCATCGGCATTCGAGAACTTTGCGTCCTTGACCTGCATCGTCAGCTTCGGCTCGTCGGATGCCGCCTTTCCAGGCTCGATCTTCCACGTCAGCTGCGCGCTCAGCTGGTCGAGCGGAACCAACGGATCGGCGAATACGCCGGGCAGCAGGATCGCGCCGTCCTTCATCGCGACGCGCGCCTCGCCGCCGGCCTCCGTCGCGCGCAGTTCCAGCGTCGCCCCGCGCAGCCCGGGACGACCGACGCCATGGGGCTCACTGGCGGCGCGGGCGGCCAGCGAAAGCCCGCTCAGGGCGCCCTTAACCTGGTAGCGCTCCGGTGCATCGAGCGGCCCCTGCCAGCGCGCGCTGAAGTCGCTGAGCGCGCCGCGCGGCTTCGCGTCGGCGAGCAGACGCCGGGCCGCATCGCCGATCGGAACCCGGGTCGCGATGTCGGCCATCACGCCGACATCGAGGCGCTGCGCGGTGAAGGAGCCGCCGGTCGTCGCTTCGCCGGGGCGCTGCCGCCAGGTCAGCGCCAGATCGCCCTGCGGCCAGCGGATGCCGTCGCCGGTCAGGAACCCGAAGCGGCGCAGCATGACCGCCCCGCCCTCGGCGTCGCGCTGACCTTCAAGGCGGCCCTCCATCTGCTCGAAGACCAGCGGCTCGGCGTCGGGCGCAAGGCGCAGCGCGACCTCGTGCAATGCAACGTCGACGGTCGCAAGGCGCGGCTCGCCCTCCTGCAGCTCGACCCAGGCTCGCAGTGCGCCGTTGCCCTCGCTCAGGTCGAACGGCAGGTCGACGTGGCGCTTCAGCTCGCGCACATCAGCGCGCGGCAGGCTGGCGTAGGCCGAGCCGCTCCAGTGCTTCCAGTCGCCGCTGCGGCCGAGCAGGCGCTGCGTGAAGCGGCCTTGCAAGGTAAAGCGGTCGCCCCAGTCAGCAGGCGGGGTCGCGTCGACGCGCAATGCGTGATGGCGCAGGCTGTTGCGCACAATCATCTGCACGTCGGTCAACGCGAGCGGTGGGGCCTGCCGCTGCTCGTCGATCCAGCGGATCGCGCCTTGGCGGATCACGAACTCGCCCTGCTTGAAGAACCAGTCGGCCGCGGCGCCGTCGTCGGCGCCGCTTCCTCCGCCGCCGAGATCGAGCCCGGCGACGAAGAGACGACCCTGCGGGTCGCGCCGGACCTCGAGCTCGGCACCGTCGATCAGAAGCTGTTCGAAGCGCAGCTCGAGGGCGACCAACGAGCGCGCCGACAGCGCCGCGACGACCCGCGGCAGGCGCAGCGCGGTGCGGCCGGCCGGGTCGAGCAGGACCACGTCGCGCAGCTCGATGCCCGGCACCCAGCCGCTCGAGTGAACCTCGATCGTGCCGATGCGGACGGGGACCCCGAGAGCCGCGCTGGCGCGCGATTCGATCGGTGCACGCCACTGCTGGATGTGCGGCAGAATGAACCAGTGGAGCGACAGCCAGGCCAACAAGAGCAGGCTCCATGCCGCAATCACCAGCCCGCCGATGAGCCGAACGCCGACCACCCGCCACGGATGTCGGTCAGGACGGCCGGCAGGCTGCACCGGCGCAGCGGCTTCGACGGGGGACAGTGGGGACATGAAGGATCAGGGCGCCGGCCGGTGGACGGCCTTCAGCGGCAGACCGCTAACAGCCTCGACAGCGCACGCGGCAGGGCGCAACGACGGCGCATCTTCAGCAGGTCTCCAGCACCCGGTTCAATCTAGCACAGAGCCTCGTTGACGCCATGGATACCCCGTCGTCGAGCGGTGTCGAGTCCGTGGCAAGTCGCGATCCCGCCTCGCCGGCCCTGGCCAGCCACAGCCGCTTCGTGCAGCGCGTGCGGCGCCGCTATAAGGGCGAGCTGCCGCTGCTGCCCGCCGGCGTCCCGACGCGCGCATCGATCGACGCGCTGATCGATCGCCTGCTGCAGGACGGCCGCGGCCTCGCGAGCGCGATGCGGGTCGCGCGCCAGCTCGTCATCGAGCGCCTGGCGGTCCTCGACGTCGAGTGCAGCGCCACGCTCGAGGACGTCACGACGACGATGACGGACCTCGCCGAAGCGACCCTGAACCGCGCGCTCGCGGAGGCTTGCGGCGCGCTCGACACGCGCTTCGGCGTGCCGCGCAATGCCGCGGGCACGCGGATCGACTTCTGGGTCGTCGGCATGGGCAAGCTCGGTGCGCGCGAGCTCAACGTGTCGTCCGACATCGATCTGGTCTACGTCTACGAGGAAGGCGGCTTTACCGACGGTGCCGCGCCGATCAGCGCGCACGAGTACTTCTCCCACCTCGCGCGCAGCCTGTACGCACTGATCGGCGACACCACCGAGGACGGCTTCGTGTTCCGCGTCGATCTCGCGCTGCGCCCTAATGGCCAGTCGGGTCCGCCGGTCGTCAGCCTGTCGATGCTCGAGGAGTACCTGCAGGTGCAGGGGCGGGAATGGGAGCGCTTCGCCTGGCTGAAGAGCCGCGTCGTCGCGCCGCGCCGCAGCGTCGAGGACGGCCGCGCGCTCGCGCTGCGCGGCCTGGTCACTGCCTTCGTCTACCGGCGCTATCTCGACTACGGCGTGTTCGAAGGGCTGCGTCAGCTGCATGCCAAGGTGCGCGACGAGGCGCAGCGGCGCGCCGCCGGCCGGCCCGAGCGCGCCAACGACGTCAAGCTGTCGCGTGGCGGCATCCGCGAGATCGAGTTCATCGTCCAGCTCCTGCTGGTCGTGCGCGGTGGTCAGTTCCCCGAGATGCGCACGCGCTCGACCTTGAAGGGGCTCGCGAAGCTGGCGGCCGGCGGCTTGATGAAGCCCGACAGCGCGACCCGTCTGGCCGAGGCGTACACGTTCCTGCGTCGCGTCGAGCACCGCATCCAGTACCTCGACGACCAGCAAACGCACCTGCTGCCGACGCAGGACAGCGATCTCGACTGGATCTCGCGCAGCCTCGGCTTCGACTCGGGCACTGCCGCGTGCGCGCTGCTCGACCGGCTCGGCGAGTTGCGCGAGTTCGTTGCGACCGAGTTCGACGCGCTGCTCCACGACGGCCGCTCGTCGGTCGGCGGCGCGAAGGCCGGCAGCGGCTGCCGGACTTGCGGCCCGGCGGCGCATCCGATCGACAGCGAGGCGTTCCTCGAGCAACTGCCGCCCGAGCTAGCGGCGCGGGTCCGGCCGCTCGCCGAGCAGCCGCGGGTTCGCCAGCTGCGCGACGACAGCAAGCTGCGCCTGGCTCGCCTGGTGACGCGGGCGGCGCACGCGGTCAGCGAGGCGCGCTGCACGCTCGCGGCCGCGCTGCTGTTCGTCGATTGGATCAAGCCGCTGCTGCGACGCGAAAGCTACCTCGCGCTGTTGATCGAGCGCCCCGAAGTGCAGAACCGGCTGCTGCGACTGCTCGGCCTGGCGCGCTGGCCGATGCGCTACCTGATGCTGCATCCGGGCGTGATCGACGAGCTCGCCGACGAGCGCCTGCTGCACAGCCGCTTCGAGCCGGCGTCGTACACGCGCGACCTGCAGGAGCGCCACGCGGCGTGGGAACGTTCGGGCCAGGCCGACGAGGAATTGCTGCTCGATACCCTGCGGCGCGCCCACCACGCCGAGGTGTTCCGCACGCTGGTGCGCGACGTCGAAGGCCACATCACGGTCGAGCAGGTGGCCGACGACCTGTCGGCACTCGCCGATGCGACCTTGTCGTGCGCGCTTGACTGGGCCTGGCGCCATTTGAAGCAGGCCCACCGGCCCGACCCGCGCCTCGCGGTGATCGCCTACGGCAAGCTCGGTGGCAAGGAGCTCGGCTACGGCAGCGACCTCGACGTCGTCTTTCTCTACGACGATGCTGACGAGAGCGACGCCGACCGGGCCACCGACGTCTACGGCGCCTTCGTGCGCAAGCTGATCGCCTGGCTGACCACGCGCACCCCGGCCGGCGAGCTGTTCGACATTGACACCGCCTTGCGCCCGAACGGCAATTCGGGCCTGTTGGTGACATCGATCGCCGCGTTCAAGGACTACCAGAGCGGCCGCGGCAGCAACACCGCGTGGACCTGGGAGCACCAAGCGCTGACCCGTGCGCGCTGGTGCGCCGGCCAGGCCGATCTCGAAGCCCCGTTCGAAGCGGTGCGCCGCAGCATCCTGCAGGCGCCGCGCGATGCGGTGTCGTTGCGCGCCGAGGTTCAGGCGATGCGCACGAAGGTACGGCAGGCGCACCCGGTGAAGGCCGGTCGCTTCGACGTCAAGCACAGCGAAGGCGGCATGCTCGACGTCGAGTTCGCGGTCCAGTTCCTGGTGCTCACCTACAGCCGCGTCCACCCTGGCCTGCTCGACAACGTCGGCAACATCGCGCTCTTGCAGCGCGCCGAACAGGTCGGGCTGCTGCCCGAGGGCGTCGGCGCCGCCGCGGCCGATGCCTACCGCGATCTGCGCCGGGCCCAGCACAAGGCCCGCCTCGACGAGCAGTCGACGCAGCTCGACCCGGCCGCGCTGGCGGCGCCGCGCGATGCGGTGCTCGCGCTGTGGCGCGCGGTCTTCGATTGACCTTGCGTTGACCGCGGCCGAGCGCGCCTGGATCGGCCTGGCTGCTGGTCTCTGCATCGCGGCGCTTGCCGCCAGGCTGTCCGGCATCGCGCCCGTGGCGATCGACTGGCAGCCGGCGCGCGCACTCACCGAACCGTGGCGCGCGTTCAGCGCCGTCGCGGTCCACTACAGCAACCTGCACCTCGTCGCCAACCTGGCCGGTGCCGCGCTGGTGGCCGCACTCGGCGCCGCGGCCGGTGTGTCGCCGGCGGCGGTCGCGGCCTGGGCCTGCGCCTGGCCGCTGACGCAGCTCGGCCTGCTGGTGCGTCCGGACCTGGCGCACTACGGCGGGCTGTCCGGTGTGCTGCACGCTGGCGCTGCGGTCGTCGCGGTGCACCTCATCTCGAACAGTGTCGGAGCGCGCCGCGCGATCGGTGCGGCACTCGCCGCCGGTCTCGTCTGCAAGGTCCTGATCGAAGCGCCGTGGGGCGCGCCGCTGCGCGTCGGGAGCGGCTGGGACTTCGCCACCGCGCCGCTTGCACACGCGACCGGACTTGTCGCCGGCACGCTGTGCGCGGCCGCGGCCCGCCTGTTTTGCGATCGAAGCCCGCCGCTGCGCACCGATGTCTGACCGCAAAGCCCATCTCGATGCGCTGGCCGTCAGCGCGCTCATTGGCTGCTGCTTCCTGTGGGGCTTGAACCAGGTCGCCGCGAAGGCCGCGCTGCCCGAGATTCCCGCGCTCTGGCAAGCGGCCGCGCGCTCGCTCGGCGGCTCGTTGCTGGTCTGGGTGTGGGCGCGCTGGCGCGGCATCGCGCTGTTCGCGCGCGATGGCACCGGGCCGGGCGGGTTGCTCGCCGGCCTGCTGTTCGCGGCCGAGTTCGCCTGCATCTTCATCGGGCTCGAGTACACGACGGCGTCGCGGATGGTCGTCTTCCTGTACCTGTCACCGTTCGTCGTCGCGCTCGGCATGCCGTTCATTGCGCGCTCGGAGCGGCTCGCCTGGCCGCAGTTGCTCGGCCTGTCGATCGCGTTCGTCGCGGTGGCCTGGGCGTTCGCCGAAGGGTTCAGCCGGCCAGCTGCCGGTGATCGCCAGTGGATCGGCGATGCGCTCGGCTTGCTCGCCGCAGCGCTGTGGGGTGCGACCACCTTGGCGATCCGTGGCTCGCGCCTGACCACTGCGTCGGCCGAGAAGATGCTGCTCTATCAGCTTGCCATCTCGGGCGTGCTGCTCGCGCTCGCGGCGCTGGCGATGCGCACGCCGCCGCCGACGCAGCTGTCGACCTTGGCCTGGAGCGCACTCGGGTTCCAGATCGTCATCGTCACGTTCATGAGCTACCTGGTCTGGTTCTGGCTTGTCCGCACCTACCCCGCGACACGCCTCGCCTCGTTCACGATGCTGACCCCGATCTTCGGCCTGCTCGCCGGCGCGCTGCTGCTCGGCGAGCCGATCACGACCCGCCTGTTGATCGCGCTGGTGGGGGTTGCCGGCGGCATCTACCTCGTGAACCGCAAGCCGTGATCGCAATGCTCTCGACGCTCGCGATCCGCCTCGCGCTCTGCGGGCTGGTGACCTACGTGGCGTTTCGGTTCGGCGGACTGACGACCGCGGTTCCCACCGTCGTGCTGTACGCGATCGCGCTGCCGAAGCCGCTGCTCGACCTGGCGAGCGAGCTGCGCCATCTGTATCGGCGCGCGCACTGGCGCGATCGCGAAGGCCGCCACTACGTCTACCACGGCATGCCGCTGACCGTGCACGAGGACGTCGACCATCAGCGCTGGGTCGGCCTCGCCGGCGTGCGTGCGATCGTCGGCTTCACGGCCAGCGATGCGACCTTGCGCGTGACCTATCCCAACGCCTGGCAGATGCTCGGGCGGCCCGCCGCGCCGTGTCTGCGCGACGACGCGCTGATCGCCCACCTGAAAACCGAACGCGCGCCGATCGCCCTGAAGTTCCTGCACTGGGTCGAGCGCGAGATTGCGTTTCCGGCGCGACGCCAGCGCGAGTTGCTCGGCATCCGGACCGAAGCGCTGGTCGCGGCATCGAAGGCCGGTCAGGCGCCGCTCAACGACCCCGCGCCGAAGGCCGACGGCGCACCGACCGCCATCAACAAGGTTCCGGACCGCGGATCCGACGCACCAGCCCCGTCGTCGAATAGCCGTCGATGAACGGCAGCGCGCGGGCGTGCCCGCCCCACTGACGCACGAGCGCGGTCTCGGCGAGCGACTCGATGTCGTAGTCGCCGCCCTTTACATAGAGGTCGGGTCGGACGAGCTTCAGCAGCTCGAGCGGCGTCGTTTCGTCGAACAGGGTCACGAGGGTCACGCTCTCGAGCGCGGCCAGCACGCAGGCGCGGTCGGTCTCGCCGTTCAGCGGCCGATCCGGCGCCTTGCCGAGACGACGCGCCGAGGCGTCGCTGTTCAGGCCGAGCACGAGGGCGGCGCCGAGCGCGCGCGCCTCCGCGAGGTAGCTGACATGGCCGCGGTGCAGGATGTCGAACACGCCGTTCGTGAAGACGAGCGGCCGGGCCAGCGCAGCCACGCGCGCGGCGAGGTCCTCGCGCGGGCAGAGCTTGTCGAGGAAGGAGGCCGACATGATTCGATTGTCGCCTTGGCGGCAGCGCCCAGCCGACCGCGTCATACACTGCCGAGACGCCACCGATCAATGGGGACTCGCATGCTCGTGCTGTGTGGATTCAGCCTCTCGAACTACTTCAACAAGGTCAAGATGGCCCTCCTCGAGAAGGGCGTGCCCTTCACCGAAGAGCTGGTGAAAACGGGTCTGAAGGATGAAGGAACGCTATCGGCGTCGCCGCTCGGCAAGATCCCTTTCATTCGCACCGATGAAGGAACCTTGTGCGAGAGCCAGGCGATCATGGAGTACCTTGACGACAAGTACCCCGAACCGCGCCTGACGCCGGACGATCCGTGGCAAGCGGCAAAGGTCCGCGAGCTTGTGGTGTTCATCGACCTGCACCTCGAGCTGGTCGCCCGCGAGCTGTATCCGAAGGCGTTCTTCGGCGGAACGATCAGCGAGTCGAATGCCGAGCGCATCCGCAAGCTGCTCGAGAAGAACATCGCCGGCTTCAAGCGCCTCGCGAAGTTCTCGCCGTATGTGGCCGGCGAGACCTTCACCCAGGCCGACTGCGCTGCGTGGGCGAGCCTGCCGGTCGTCGGCATGGCGACCAAGATCGTCTACGGCGCCGACTTGTTGATCTCGAACGGCATCGACTGGAAGGCCTACAGCAAGCTGGTCGGCGAGCGGCCGAGCGCCCAGAGGGTCACGGCCGACCGCAAGGCCGACCAGGAACGCATGGCCGCAGCGCGGCCGAGCTGATCACGGCGGCTCGCCGCGCGGTCGAGCCCAGCGCGGCGGCCGCTCAGGCCGGCAACGCGCCGGGCGCTTTGGGAGCCGCGGCGGCGAGCGACGCGGTCACTTCCTTGCGGTAGCGGTTTAGTTCCTGCACGCTGGCGAAGCTGCGCTCGAGCAGCAGGCTCAAGTTGTGCAGGATCCGCTCGACGACCTTGCTCTCCCAGACCGAATCGAAGTCGATCTGCTTGTCGAGCCACTGCTCGAGCCACTCCGGATCCGGCAGCCGGCTCTGCACGGTGTCGCGCGGGAACAGCTTGGCATTGACGTGCAGGTTGGTCGGATGCAGCGCCTGCGCCGTGCGGCGCGCGCTCGCCATCAGCACACCGACCTTCGCGAACGCCGCACGGGCCTCGTCGCCGAACTTCTGCATCGCGCGCTTCATGTAGCGCAGGTAGGCACCGCCGTGCCGGGCCTCGTCGCGTGCGAGCGTTTCGTAGATCGCCTTGATGACCGGCTCCGAATGCCATTCGGCCGCGCGCCGGTACCAGTGGTTGAGGCGGATCTCGCCGCAGAAATGCAGCATCAGGGTTTCGAGCGCGGGCGCCGGATCGAAGTCAAAGCGGACCGCATGCAGTTCCGCCTCGGTCGGCACCAGGTCGGGCCGGAACCGGCGCAGGTATTCCATCAGCACCAGCGAATGCTTCTGCTCTTCGAAAAACCACACGCTCATGAAGGCGCTGAAGTCGCTGTCGTCGCGGTTGTCGCGCAGGAACATCTCGGTCGCAGGCAGCGCGGCCCATTCCGTGATCGCGTTCATCTTGATCGTCTGCGCCTGCTCATCGCTGAGCTTGCGCGCGTCGTACTGGTCCCAGGGAATGTCCTGGTCCATGTTCCAGCGCACGGCCTCGAGTTGTTTGAAAAGTTCCGGATAGATCATCGGCTTCTTTCGGGTACGCGAGTGTAGACGCCCGGTCGCGCGCCCTTCGATCAAAGCCCGCACCGCCGGTGCGCCGCCGACCGCGGCTCCTTCTTAAACGGATCGGTTATATTTCATACTGATCAGTCTACCTCTGGATGACGCCCCCGGCGACAGGGTCATTGCGAGGTCTACGTGGCTTCGACAAGGGCGCGGAAAAAGGAATGGAACTCGGACGTGGACGCAGTGTCATATGCGGACCTCAACCCCACGACACGAGCGCACTGGCGCGGCGTGTCGAGCGTCAACTCGATTCGATTCTGTTCTCGTCGCGAAGCCGGCCTGCGGCTGAAATCCTCGAAGGGTTCTTCTCCTCCCTCCTCCCTCCCTCGTTCCTTCGGGGGCGCTTCGCGACGTTCTTCTGCCTGAAAGCCGCTCAGGCGAGCGGCTTTCTTTTGGGCGACGGCGACCCCGCGGTTCGATCGGGCGCGTGCCCGTGAAGCGGCGTGTCGCCGTCATCGGCGCGGGCATCTCGGGCCTCGGCGCGGCCCGTGCGCTCTCACGGCACTCGACTGTCACGTTGTATGAAGCGGCGCCGCGCTGCGGCGGTCACGCGCACACGGTCGACATCACGCTCGACGGTATTCGGCACGGCGTCGACACCGGCTTCCTCGTCCTCAACGAACGGACTTATCCGGAGTTGCTGAGGCTGTTCGCCGAGCTGGACATCGAGCTGGCGAAATCCGAGATGTCGTTTTCGGTTCAGGTACCGGATGCGGGCCTCGAGTGGAGCGGCTCGAACGTCGACTCGGTGTTCGCGCAGCGCGGCAATCTGCTGCGGCCGGCCTTTCTGCGCATGCTCGCCGATCTGCGGCGCTTCAACCGACACGCGACCGCGCTGGCCGAAGGAGGATCGACCCGCGGTGCCCCCGCCACCGAGACGATGACGATCGGCGAGTTCCTCGATCGAGAGCGCTATTCGCAGGCATTTCGCGACTGGTACTTCCTGCCGATGATCGGCTCGATCTGGTCGTGTCCGACCGACCAGATGCTGCGCTTCCCCGTCGCGACGATGCTGCGCTTCTGCCACAACCACGGCCTGCTCCAGGTCACCGACCGACCGCAGTGGTACACGGTCCGCGGCGGCTCACGGCGCTATGTGGAGCGGATCGTCGAAGGGCTCGACGACGTGCGGACCGCGACGCCAGTACATCACGTGCGCCGGGGGGCCAACATCCGCGCAGGCGGCGGCGTCGAGGTCTGCACCGACGCCGGCACCGAGCGCTACGACGACGTCGTGTTCGCATGCCACAGCAACCAGGCGCTCGCCCTCCTCGACGATCCGCGGCCCGAAGAACAGAAGATCCTCGGCGCGATCCGCTACCAGCGCAATCGCGCCGTACTGCACACCGATGCATCGGTGCTGCCGACGCGCGGTCGCGCCTGGGCCGCCTGGAACTACGAGCGCGCCGCCGAAGGCGCGCGTGAGCGCGCGTCGGTCTGCCTGCACTACCTGATCAACCGGTTGCAGCCGCTGCCGTTCACGACGCCGGTCGTCGTTTCGCTGAACCCGCTTGCCGAACCGCGCGCGGATCAGGTGCACGGCGACTACGACTACGAACACCCGGTCTTCGATGCCGCGGCGATCGACGCCCAGCAGCGACTGCCGGCTTTGCAGGGCGTCGACCGGACGTGGTACTGCGGAGCCTGGACGCGCTACGGCTTTCACGAAGACGGATTGATGTCGGGGCTTGCCGTCGCCGCCGGGATTGCCGCCCGCGACCGCGACATGAACCGAGAAGCCGCCGCGCGCGAGCTCTCGCCCGCGCTGCTGCCTGCATGAACGCGCACACCCTGGCAGAACCTGTCCGGCCGCTGCTCGGCACCGGCGAGGTTCGTCACGAGCGCCTGCGGCCGACCGCCCATCGATTTGCCTACCCGACCTACTTCCTGATGCTGCCGCTGCGCAGCCTCGCGCAGTCGACCTCCGTGGCGCTGCGCCGCAACCGCTTCGGGTTGATCAGCTTTCACGACCGCGACCACGGCGACGGGCGGACCGACTGCCTGGCCTGGGTCGACGAGGTGCTGCAGGGCGAAGGCATCGCCGACGCGACCGGCGAGATCTGGCTGCACTGCTATCCGCGCGTCCTCGGCCACACCTTCAAGCCGGTCAGCTTCTGGTACTGCGAGCGGGTGGACGGCAGCCTGGCCGCGATCATCGTCGAGGTCAACAACACGTTCGGCGAACGCCATTGCTATTTGCTCTCGGGCGCCGACCTCGCCTTCGGTCGGGCGCTCGAGGCCCGCAAGGTCTTCCACGTGTCGCCGTTCTGTGCCATCGAGGGGAGCTACCGATTCCGCTTCATGCAGACCGGCCTGCATCCGGCGACCGATCGCCTGCGTAACGAACCGCCGAGGACGGTCGCCCGAATCGACCACCACGATGCCGCAGGCCCGCTGATCCGGACCAGCGTGTCGGGGGTGCTGCGGCCGTTGACGCCGGCTCGCCTGCGCGCCGCCTTTTTCGGCATGCCCCTGATGACGCTCGGCGTGGTCGCGCGAATTCACTGGCAGGCCGTGAAGCTGTGGCGGCGACGTGTGCCGTTCTTCGACAAACCCGCGCCGCCAACCCACTTCGTGAGCCGATGAACCGTTCGATGCCCGAACCCCGCCGCCTGCCGAGCGGCCACGACGTCGAGCGCACGCCTTCGGCGACGACGAACGTCCCCGCGGCGGCGCGTGCGGTGCTGCGCCTGCTCGAGCGGCTTCGCCACGGCTCGCTCGAGCTGCGCCTGCCCGACGGCACCTCGGCGCGCTTCGGCAGCCGCGCCGCGGGCGAGCCGCATGCCGCGATGCGGCTGGCCAACTGGAACGTGTTCGGCGCAGCGCTGAAGGCCGGCGACATCGGCGCGGCCGAGAGCTACATTGCCGGCGACTGGACCAGTCCCGACTTGCCGGCGCTGCTAAGTCTCTTCATCGCCAACCGCGATGCGATCGAGTCGGTCGTCTATGGCAGCTGGTGGGGCTCGCTGCTGCACCGGTTGCGGCACTTCGCGAATCGAAATTCGCGGCGCGGCAGCCGCAAGAACATCCAGGCTCACTACGACCTGGGCAACGCGTTCTACCGGCTTTGGCTCGACCCGACGATGAGCTACAGCAGCGCCTGGTTCGAAGGCGACCGGAGCGCCGACCTCGTCAAGGCGCAGTGGGCGAAGACGCAGCGCGCGCTGACCGAATGCCGGGTCAAGCCGGGCGACCGGGTGCTCGAGATCGGCTGCGGATGGGGTGCGCTCGCCGAGTGCGCGGCGCGCGACTTCGGGGCGACGGTGCATGGTGTCACCTTGTCGGCCGAGCAGCTCGCCTGGGGCCGCGAGCGCCTCGCCGCCGCCCAGCTGCCAAGCCAGCTCGAGCTGCGCGACTACCGCGACCTCGACAGCGGCCGCTACGACGCGATCGCATCGATCGAGATGTTCGAGGCGGTCGGGCGCGAATACTGGCCCGGCTTCTTCGCCGTCGTGCGCGATCGGCTGAAGCCGGGCGGCCGGGCGTGCATCCAGAGCATCACGATCCGCGACGACCTGTTCGAACGCTACGTCGGCTCGACCGACTTCATCCAGCAGTACATCTTTCCGGGCGGCCTGCTGCCGAGCATCCCGACCTTCAAGGCGGCGGCCACGGCGGCGGGCCTGGAGGTCGTCGAGGAGCTCGACTTCGGCCTCGACTACGCCGAGACGCTGCGACGCTGGCGCGCGGCTTTCTTCAGCGCCGAGGATCCGGTTCGCCAGCTCGGCTTCGACACCCGCTTCGTGCGCATCTGGGACTTCTACCTCGCCTATTGCGAGGCCGCGTTCGCGACCGGCAACACCAGCGTCGTGCAGTTCACGCTGCAACACGCATGACCTGCGTCCGGCTCGCCGCTGTGCGCTGCGCCCGGATCGACGCGACGCGAGCCCGGCGCTGCGCCGCGTGAAAGCCGGCCGCGTCGCACGATGACAGCCGGCTCGATTCCCGCGACTCAGGCGCCGGCATCGGTCGGGGGCCGACCGTGGCGCGGCGGCTGGCGCGACGGCACGAGCTACGGCGCGCTCGGCCTGCCGCTCGCGTTCGTCGAGCTGCCGCTTTATGTGTTGCTGCCGAACTTCTACGCCAGCCGCTACGGCGTGCCGCTGGCGCTGCTCGGTGCCGTGCTGCTGTCGGCGCGCCTGCTCGATGCGATCGCCGATCCGTTCATCGGCCGCTGGGCCGATGCGCTGTACGGCCGCTCGCCGCGCCAGGCCTACCGCTGGCTCGCCTATGCGGCCGTCGGCCTGGCGCTCGGCTTTCGGGCCCTGTTCTTTCCGCCGATGAGCGAAGGCACCGCGCTGCTGGTCTGGTGCGCGATCGGCCTCGCTGTGACGTATCTGAGCTTCAGCACGGTGATGGTGATTCACCAGGCGTGGGGAGCCCGGCTGGCGGGCGACGAGCTGCAGCGGGCGCGCATCGTGGCCTGGCGGGAGGGCTTCGCCCTCGCCGGCGTGATGATCGCGGGCGGCCTGCGATCGACCACCAGCCTCGACCTCGGCACCTGGATCTTCGCCGGCCTGCTCGCTGCCGGCGTGGTGCTGCTGGCGAAAGCGCCGCGCGCCGGCAGGCCCTGGGTCGAACGGCGCGACGTGTCGATGTGGCTGCCGTGGCAGTCGCGTTCGTTCCGGCGCCTGCTCGCGATCTACCTGTTCAACGGCATCGCCAGCGCGGTCCCGGCAACCTTGGTGCTGTTCTTCATCCAGGACCGCCTCGAAGCCGAGTCGCATCAGGCGCTTTTTCTAGGGAGTTATTTCGCGGCCGCCGCTGTCGCGATCCCGCTCTGGGTCCGCGCGGTGGAACGCTTCGGGCTCGCCCCGGTCTGGCTCGCGGCGATGGGCCTCGCGATCGCGACGTTCGGCTGGGCGACCCAGCTCGGTCGCGGCGACGTCGTGCCGTTCATGGCGGTCTGCCTGAGCAGCGGCATCGCGCTCGGCGCCGACTTGACCTTGCCGAGCGCGATGCTGACCGGCGTGATCCAGCGTGCCGGCCATGGCCAGCAGGCCGAGGGTTCGTACTTCGGCTGGTGGAGCTTCGCGACCAAGCTGAACCTCGCGCTCGCGGCCGGTCTGGCGCTGCCGGCCCTGCAGGCGCTCGGCTACGCCGCCGGCGTGCGCGAGGCCGGTGCCCTCGCCGCATTGACCGGCGCGTACTGCCTGCTGCCGTGCGCCCTGAAGCTCATCGCTGCGGGGTTGCTCTACTTCGGCTGGATCGGCGCCGGTGAGGGAAAGTCGTGACGGACCGACGCGGATGGCGCTGAACCCCCGCATCACTGACTGGAACGGCGTCGTCGTCTGGCTTGTCGGCGCCTCGACCGGGATCGGCCGCGCGACCGGCGCGCTGCTCCATGCGCACGGCGCGCGGGTCGTCGTCTCGGCCCGTAGCGAAACGGCGCTGGCCGCGTTCGAAACCGAGCATCCCGGCAGCCGCGGCATCGCCGTCGACGTCACCGATGCCGGCTCGCTGCAGACGGCCGCCGCGACCATCATCGCGCTGCACGGTCGCCTCGATGTGGTGCTGCAATGCGCCGGCCATTACCGCCCGATGCGCGCCACCGCGTTCGATCTGCAGGAGGCGGTGCGCCACAACCAGGTCAACTACGTCGGCGCGCTGAATCTGATCGATGCAGTGCTGCCGCACCTGCTCGCGCGCAAGGCCGGTCACCTGAGTCTGGTCGGCAGCGTCGCCGGCTATCGCGGCCTGCCGAATGCGCTCGCCTACGGGCCGACCAAGGCGGCCCTGATCAATCTCGCAGAAACGCTGTGGCTCGACCTCGAGCCGCACGGCATCGGCATCTCGGTGGTCAATCCGGGCTTCGTCGAGACGCCGCTGACATCGGGCAACACCTTCGAGATGCCGGCGCTGATCAGGCCCGATGAAGCGGCCCGCGAGATCGTCGACGGCTGGGCCGCCGGCGACTTCGAGATCCACTTTCCGAAGCGCTTTACACGCTCGATGAAGGCGCTCAGCCACCTCGGCGACAGCCTGTATTTCAAGGCGATCCGGCGAGCAACCGGCCTCTGACGGCTACCGTCGCCGGCTAGCGCAGCCAGCCCTTGCGACGGAAGTAGATGAACGGTGCGGCGACCGACGCCAGCATCAGCCCCAGCGCGAACGGATAGCCGAGGGCCCAGTCGAACTCCGGCACGGACTTAAAGTTCATCCCGTAGATGCTCGCGATCAAAGTCGGCGGCAGCAAGGCGACGCTGGCGACCGAGAAGATCTTGATGATCTTGTTCTGGTTGATGTTGATGAAGCCGACTGTCGCGTTCATCAGGAAGTTGATCTTGTCGAACAGGAACGTGCTGTGGCTGTCGAGCGAATCGATGTCGCGCAGGATCTGGCGCGCCTCCTCGAACTGC
>Ga0207691_10001395_pt1 | contig 24180 bp, 19 predicted proteins | sample KBSM13metaG_FD_184327 | JGI IMG/M metagenome (GOLD analysis project Ga0207691, IMG submission 184327) | Miscanthus rhizosphere microbial communities from Kellogg Biological Station, Michigan, USA - KBS M1-3 metaG (SPAdes) (version 2) | ecosystem: Host-associated > Plants > Roots > Rhizosphere >...
TCCAGTTAGGTACCCCATCGCGCGCGGGCGAACTGTAGGCCGGGAACAGCGCGTTCGCCGGATTGTCCACGGCGCCGAGCGATTGGCTCATCCAGTCCAGGCGCAGACCGAGGCTCAACGTCAGGCGGCGTAACGCCCACTGGTCCTGAACGAAAAGCGCCAGGTCCTGGTCGAGGTGTGCGTCGCTGTTGCGGCTGGCGAACAGCGTCATCGATGTCGGGGTTTCGTTGGTAAACGTATACGAGAGAGGCAGGCCGCTGACATCGTCCGCGCGGTTGATCGTGTTCCCCGTCACGTTGCCGCGAATGATGGTGAAGCCGCTCTTCAGGTTATGCGCCCCCGTCACATACGACATGGCGAACCGTGAGTTGAATTGATTGGAGACGCCAATGCTGATGGCTCCTACGCCGTGGTAGTTGGCGCCTCGCGCGGCATCTGCGATGTTGACCCGGAAGGGTTGGCTCTGGCCGCACTCCTCGTAGTCGGATCCATCGAGCTTCGTGCCAAAGTTCGCGGTTCCGAAGGTGTTAAGGCCAACCGTCACGCCGCCCTCGAAGAGCAGCACGTTGGATTGTGGCCGGCTCCACGTCGCCTGCGTCAGAGAGTCGTTGTGACACATGGCTGCATTGGCCTCGATGCGCGCGATCCCTTGATCGAGTTGCCCGAATGCCTGGTCCCTGAAGTGCCGCTGGATGTCGGTCGAAGCACCGAACCTATCCTTGGTCCCCAATTGAAACGTCGTCCGGAACTGATAGTTGTGGTTGCGTTCGTCGGGATCCACTGGACGGCTCGTGTCCGGCGTGTAGATCCAGTCGTCGAGGTCGGCGTCATGAAAGAGGCTGGCGGCTCGGAGCGTGCTCCCGCTCACCCGGCCCGACGCCACGAACCACCACCTGTCGGCGATCACCGGTCCCCCGACCAATCCGCTCAAATCGGCAATCGACCGCAAGCCGTTCACCGTCGTCAATCCTTGTGACTTGAGCTCATCGCTCAAGTTGCTCGACTGCAGCGAGTGATTCGCCCACGCGCCGAACATCGTCCCAGACCATTGGTTGCCACCTTCCCGGGGGATCGTGTTGACGACGGCTCCGGCGAGTTGATACTGGGCGGAACCGGCAGCACCGAGGTCGATCACGTTCTCCTGCACGGAGACGGGATTGACGAAATACAGCCGGCCGGCACCGTCTCCATTCAGGTTGCTGTAGAGCATGCCGTTCGTCATCTGACGCATGTCGCCCGGCCGGGCGCCGAACACAGAGATTCGAACGGACTGTTCGCCTTTGGTCCCGCCGGTGTCGACACCGTTGGCAGGTGACACTGCGCCGGGAACGAGCGCCAGCAATCCGCCCACGCTCTTGCTCGTCGGCAGCACCGCGAGCGTCTCCTGGCTCACCACCGTTCCCTTCGAAACGCTGCGGACGTCGACGAGCGGCGTCTCCCCGGAGACAACGACGGTCTCCTCCAGCGCTCCAACCCGAAGGTCCGCGTTGACGGTGGCCACGAAGTTCGACGACAACTCCAGGCCGTCACGCCTGAAGGTGGCAAACCCTGGAAGGGTAAAAGTCACGGAATACGTGCCCGGTCTCAACTCCGCGATCTGGTAGCGGCCGTCGGCGTCAGTGATAGTGGTGCGCACTTTCTCGATCAGCACCGGGCTCGCAGCTTCAACCGTCACTCCCGGCAACACCGCCCCGGATGTATCCCTCACGACGCCGACGATGCCTGCCGCGCCGATGCCTTGTGCCCAGCCATCAGGCGGGGCGACAAGCGTGACGAGCGCTCCGATCACGAAACACAGTCGCTTCATGACACGAATCCTCTCCTGCCTTGCGTTAGTCGAGCGGCACGAGTCTAGCGACCGTGTCGGTGCTCCGCACTACCTAAGGAGAGTTATTCGAGCGAGGCTTACCAGATGTGGATGATGCCCCGCCGGACCGCGACGGCAATTACCGCAGCGCGATCGCTGACATGCAGCTTCGCGAGGATGTTCTTCACGTGGACCTTGGCAGTCTCTTCGCTGATGCCAAGGGTGACGGCGATTTCCTTGTTACGCAACCCCTGAGTGATGAGGTGCACCACCTCGATTTCCCGCGGGGTAAGGGAAGGCTGCACCTTACGGACGGCGAGAGCAGCCGCCACGTCGGCTGGGATGGGACGGTTGCCGGTGTGCACTTCCCGGATCACGTTGACGAGATCCTCAGCCAGGGTGTCCTTCAAAAGGTAGGCGGTCGCTCCGGCCTCGAGCGCACGATAGATGTCCTCATCCCCCTGGTACATCGTGAGCACGACGATGCGTGCGTTGGGATGTGACGCGCGGATCTCGCCGATCGCCTCCAGGCCACTCATGGTCGGGAGCTGGAGATCCATCAAAGTGATGTCGGGCAGGTGACGCGCATAAAGTTCGACCGCCTGCTCTCCGCTCGTCGCCGACGCAATCACTGCCATGTCGGGCTGACGGCCAATGAGCAGCGCCAATCCATCGAGCATGACTCGGTGGTCGTCAACGCAGAGCACGCGGATGCGGTTCGTGCGCTGTAACGTTGGATGATCGACGGTATCGGTGCTCAGCATTCTTCTGGTTCCCTTGTCATGCCGGGACAACGGTTTCGATTTCGGTGCCGCTCCCAGGTCTCGAGGCGATGGTGATCCGTCCGCGTACCTGCTCGGCGCGTTCACGCATACTGACGAGACCATAGTGACCGGGGGCCCTCGCGGCGTCAGGATCGAACCCAACCCCATCGTCGGCTACACGCATGAACGTGCGGTCGTCGCGGTAGTCGATCTCGACCGCCACCCGGCTGGCTTGCCCGTGACGGACAGCGTTGTTGACCGCTTCCTGCCCGATCAAGACCAGTTGCTCTTCCACTAGTGCGGCACACGCGTGGGGAGTTCCTTTGACAGTGACATCGAGTGCCACCGCCCTGCCGCCAATCGCCAGCGCCGCTGCGTCGCGGAGCGCCTGGGGAAGATCGCCGGTCGCGAGGGTCGGCGTGCGCAGATCCATGATCGAGCGGCGCGCCTGCCGAATGTAGCCTTCAACCTGCCGCCGAATGGCGAGGACCCGAATACGGCCAGGTTGGGATGACAAGTCGGTGTTGTGCGACAGATCGTCCACCTGCAGCGCAAGCGCGGCCAGCCCTTGCAGCAGCGTGTCGTGAATGGCGCGACTCATCCGAATCCGCTCGGCAAGCACGAGCGCAAACTGGCGGCGGACCTGACGAACGTGCACTCGCCACGACAAGTACACCACCAGGAAGAGGCTCAATCCGCAGGCGAGGTAGAACCAGCGAGTCTGGTAGAACACCGGCTGGATGCCGAATGTCAAAGAGGTGCTGGGCTGACCCCAGTTCCCGTCGCCGCCGCTTGCCATGACTCGAAATTGATAGTCGCGCGGCGGGAGGTTCGTGTAAGTGGCCTGTCGCGCGGATCCTGCCTCGACCCAGTCGCTGTCGTACCCGTCCAGACGATAGCGATAGCGCACGCGCATCGGATCGGACAACGTCAAGGCCGCGAACCCGATCTGCAGATGCGATGTCCTGGCAGGCAGTTGCAGTGGTCGCGCAGGATCGAACGGACGCGCGTCAGCCGTAATCGATTCGATCTTGACTGACGGAGCGCCGAGCGGCTCACCGATATTGCGCGGATCGACGATCGTGACACCGCTGCTCGTAATGAACCACAAGCGGCCGTCTGGCGAGCGCACTCCACTGCGGCTCCCCTCGCTGAAGGGCACGCCAGCGACGCCATCCGCGGTGTTGAATAGCCTGAACCGAACCTGATACGCAGGATCAGCGGTAACCCTGTCGACTTCGCTCGGATCCAGGCGGAGAATGCCGCTGCCGTTCGCAACCCAGACGAAGCCGAGCTCGTCCTCGACGATGGACTTCACGTCTCCGGTGAAGCCGTTCTGACGCGTGACTCTGGTGAAGCCGCTGCCTGTGAAACGGCTCAGGCCCTCCTCTCCACCGGCCCAGACGGAGCCGTGCGCATCCTCGAGCATGCAGCTGATAATGCCGATGCCCGGTTCGTAAGTACGCACCTCGCCTCTGGGCGATCGAAGCACGAGCTTGCCGCCCGATGATCCGATCCACAGGTTGCCGCTTCTACCTGCGTGAATGAAGGACGCGCCCTTTCGATGTACCTCGGGGATATCGTCCGCAGACGTCAACTGTTCATGGCGCCACCGGAAGAGGCGTAAGTAAAAGTCGCGCAGCCAGATCGTGTCGCCGGCACCGGTCATGCTGATGATGCGCTGCATCCCGCCTCCCGGCACCATCAGCAACGGCGAGAAGTGTTCATTGGAAAACCGCGCAACACCCCGTTCTCCTGAGACCCAGAGATCACCGCGCCGGTCTGCATACAGCCCTAGCACGACCGACCCTGGTAAGCCGTCGGCCTGTGTGTACAGCGTTCGTCCACCCGATGTAGAGCGTACGAGCCCCGCCGCGGTCCCGATCCACACGCTGCCGTCAGGCGTCACTTCGATCGCGCGAGGAATGGGAAGATCCTTGACCGGCGTCACGCGGTGCGGCGTCAGTCGCTGCAGACCCGAGAGCGTCCCTACCCAGACGTTGCCTTCACGATCCTCGAGCAGCGAGTACACCGCATTGCTGGCGACGCCTTCGTCTGCCGTGATCACGTCGACGTTCGGGTTTTTCCCTCCATCGCGACCACGAACGCGCCACAGTCCCTGTCCTTGAGTTCCAACCCAGAGATTTCCTCGACTGTCATGAAGCAATTCAACGCCCCAGCCTCGAAGCGGCTTCTGTCTACGATCAGGAGCAGCGAGCCCGGGGACTCTGAACCCTTCGTTGAAGTCGCTCATCCATACCGTGCCAGTTGCGTCCTCGGCGAAGCCTTGCCAGACATTGCTCGAGAGCGTGATGACGTCAACTTGCTCGAAGCGCTCGTCTCCCGCTTGCTTTCGGAAGACGCCGTTCACCGTCGCAACCCACAGGCGCTTTCGACGGTCCTCATAAATTGCCGTGGCCGACACGTCGCCCAGACCGTCTTTTTCGCCGACCCGTTGCCAGCTCTCCCCGTTGCGACGGAAGAGCCCGTGAATGGTGCCGACCCAGATCGTGCCCTCGTGGTCCTCGAGCAGCGAGAGCGTCAAGCTCCGCTCAGCGAAACCGTCCCGCTCACCGTACAGAGTCAGCTTGCCGTTCTTGATCCGACCGAGCGGCATTCGGCCACTCACGCCGATCCACAACGACCGATCTCGCGCACTGACGAGCGCCGTCACCGCCCCCACGGGGAGGCGAGTCTCGCCCAGGGCGCTCCACGTATCGAATCGAACTCCGTCGAATCGAACGAGGCCGGCATCAGTGGCCAGCCAGAGATACCCGTCGGCGTCCTGCGCGATGCCGCGGATCCGGCCCGCGGGCAGCCCTTCGTTCTCTTTCCACGTTGTCACCGTGTAGTCGCCCAACGGCCCGTCAACAGAACGTGCAGTACCGGCGGAGGGCAAGCAGGTAAGAAGGACGACCACGAGAACCAGACGGAAAACCGCAGAGCGGTGAATCACCCATCTCCCCCAGTTGTTGGTTGGCTGTGGACTCGCGGATGCTCGACGAGCGGCGCGATTTTGAGCGCGGCCGCACGTTCAAGTCAAATCGTCCAGGCTAAACGAGCCCGTGGAGTGGAAAATGAGCGCTATCGACTCGCGCCGTTTTGCTGGCGCTGACGCTCGAGGCGCTGCTTCTGGAAGTACAGCACCTGGTATTCCTGAACGTTGGCATTGTGCTTCGCCAGCGTCTCGGCAAACGCATGCGACCCGTCATTCCTGCTGACGAAGTAGAGGTAATCGACGTCGGCGGGCGCGAGAGCCGCTTCGAGCGCGGCCCGTCCTGGAGAGGCGATCGGCCCCGGCGGAAGGCCTGCGTACTTATAGGTGTTGTAGGGCGAGTCGAACGAGAGGTCGCGCTTGCGGATGTTGCCGTCGTAGGTGCCGGCCTGCACAAGCGCATAGACGACGGTCGGGTCGGCCTGCATCGCCATGTTCTTGTCCAGACGATTCCGGTACACCGCCGCAACGAGCGGTCGTTCTTCCGCCTTCCCTGTTTCCTTCTCGACCAGCGACGCGAGCGTCACGATCTGTCTCGTCGACAGGTCCGCCTGGCCGCTGCGTTTCGCCTCGAGCGTCGTGTAGGTGTCGCGAAACCTCGCGACCATCAGCGACACCAGCGTCGCGACCGGGGTCCCGCGCGGCAACGTGTAGGTTTCGGGAAACAGATAGCCCTCGAGATCCTTCGCAGCAGGATCGAGATCGTTCACGAGCGATCCGTCACGCGCGGCCTTGATGAACTCGTCGGCCTTGCCGAAGCCGCGCGACTCGACGATGTCCGCCATCTCCCGGATCGTGAGCCCCTCCGGAAACGTGATCGGGTGTCCGTAGACGTCGCCACGCGCCAGTTTCTCGACGACGTCGACGACGCTCATCGGTCGATCGAAGCGGTACTCGCCAGCTTTGAGCGCGCGCGACTGCCCAGTCCACATCAGCGCTGCGCGAAATGAGAGCTCGTCGGAGACGACACCCGCCTCGACGAGGCGGCGGCGTATTTCCGCTGCGCCCGTACCGGACGGGATCTCAACGAAACGTTCCGGCTCAGGGAAGCCCTTGTACGGCTGCTGAATCCGATTGACCATGTAAAAGACAGACGCGGCAGCACCACCGGCAACGAGGACGACGACGACAAGAAGAGAAAGAAGGAGTTTCTTCACGGCCGGCTGTCGAGATAATCCTGCAGGATGATCGCTGCAGCGGCGGCGTCGAGTCGAGCCTTGCGCACTCGCCAGTCTTTCTCCCGAGCGGCAAGCCGGCTTTCGGCCTCGACGCTCGTCAATCGCTCGTCCTGAAGGACAACCGGCAACGACGTGCGATCACCGAGGGTTTGTGCGAACTTCTGAACGCGCGGCGTCATGTCGTTTGCGGAACCATCGAGCCGGCGAGGCAGGCCGATGACGAGTGCAACCAGGCCGTCCTCCTCCTCAGCAAGCCGTGCGATCTCGGTCGCCGCGCGGTCCAGGGCGTCCTTGTCCAGCCCTGCGGTCTGCACAACGCCCACCGGGCGAGCGAGTGTCCCCGTCGCGTCGCTCACGGCGACGCCGATCCGGCGCTCCCCGACATCCAGTCCAGCTATTCGACCCACTCTGTATAATCCTCGCACTGCCTAGCATTCCGAATGCCACAGCCCCTCGGCCAACCGGACCTTCGCACCCGCACCGTCGCACCCTCGTGCCTTCGCACCCTCGCACCGTATTGCTTGGTCCTCGCGTTCTTCCTGGCCCCTGCGCTTCTCGCACAGGACTCTGGCGATGCGGAGCGTATTACGGATCGGCTTCGTGCATTACAACGTGAGGCCCAGCGGCTGGCCGGTGAGTCTCGCACGCTCGTCGGCGATCTGCGACAGCGGGAAGTCGATCGCGACATCAAGGCGGCCCAGCTCAAGCAGGCCGAGGCTGCGATGGCCGACGCCGAGAAGGCGCTTCAGAGCACGACGACGCGCCTGTCCGATCTCGAGGTGCAGCGCATCAATCAGCTGCCCGACCTGAAGACGCAGCTCGTTGACATTTACAAGCGCGGACGAAGCGGCTACGCGCACATGCTCTTCACTGCCGGCGATCTTCGCGAGTTCGCTCGAGCCACGCGCGCCGTCAGTGCGCTGTCGGCGATCAACGAGCGGCGAATCGAAGAGCATCGCAAGACGGTGGACGCGATGCGCCAGGAGCGAACAGCATTCGAACAGAAGGCCAAGGAGCTTCAGACGAAGACGGCGGAGGCGCGCCGGGCGAAATCGGCGGCCGATGGGGCCGTCGCATCAGCCTCTGAACTGATTCGACAGATCGACTCCAGGCGCGATATGACCGCGCAGTACGTCGGCGAATTGCAGGACGCCTACGGGAAGCTTCAACAGCAGGTCACCGCGCTCTCGACTGAGAAGCCCCCAGGGACAGAGCTCGTGGCCGTTCCACTGCGACCGTTTCAGGGCGCCCTCGACTGGCCCGTTCAGGGGCGCATCATCGGGTTCTTCGGGCAGCCGTCGAATCGCCTGGGTGGTGGTGCCGTCAGAAACGGTATCGAGATTACCGCGAACGAAGACACGCCAGTGCGCGCCATCCACGGCGGGTCGGTCGGGTTTGCGGGCCCTTTTACGGGGTTCGGTACCCTGGTCATCCTCGACCATGGGGGCAACGGCTACTCGCTGTACGGGTATCTCGTCTCCACTGCCCTCGAGCAAGGGCAAACCGTCGAAACTGGTGCAGAGGTGGGCAGGGTGGGCCTCGCACCCGCCGGGCCTCCTACCCTCTACTTTGAAATGCGAATCGACGGCCGATCCGTGAATCCCGTACAATGGTTGAAGCCACGTTAGGAAAGAACCGCTGAAGCCGGACACTATTTGTAAGGGCGGTCCACCAGCTATGACCTCACGCACTCGTCTCTGGATACTGGCCGTCTCGATCCCGCTGATTGCATTTGCCGTCATCGGCGGCTACCTCGGTCAGGCTCGCGGCAAGGACGACACCTACCAGCACCTTCGGGTATTCGACGACGTGGTGTCCCACGTCGTGAACAACTATGTCGAGGAAGTGAATATCCAGCAGGCCATGCGCGGGGCAATGCGCGGACTCTCCGATGCTCTCGATCCTGACAGCGCATACCTCACCCCGGAACTGGTCAAGGCCGTCGAGCAGAACGTGAGTCCCGGTCCTGCAGACATCGGTGTCGAGCTGACGCGGCAGTACTACTTGCGCGTCGTGTCAGCCCGTGACGGCTCCCCTGGTGCCAAGGCTGGTCTGAGGACGGGCGATTACATTCGAGCCATCGATGGCCGGGCCACGCGTGACATGTCGGCTTACGAGGGAATGCGTCTCCTGCGCGGCGCTGTCGGATCCAAGGTCGCGTTGCTGGTGATTCGTAACAACGCTGCCGATCCTCATGAATTGTCGCTCGTTCGGGATCGCACGACGGCGGCCGAGATCACGACGCGCATGGCGGACGCCGCCACAGGCTATGTGCGAGTGGCGGAGTTCACAAAGGACGCACCAACCAAGCTGACGCAGGCGATCGGCGCCCTCACCAAGACCGGCGCCACACGCTTCGTCGTCGACCTGCGCGGCACAGCGGCTGGTGATATCGACAACGGCATCGCTGCTGCACGCCTGTTCGTGCCGAGCGGAACACTGGCGATTCGGCAGACGAAGTCGCAGCGCGAGAACATCACCGCTGGTTCGAACGACGGCTCGATTTCCGCTCCGCTCGTGCTGCTGGTCGACCAGGGGACCGCGGCGGCCGCCGAACTGTTCGCGTCCGCACTCAATGGAAACAAGCGCGCCGAATTGGTCGGCGAGCGCACCCTCGGTCGTGCCGCACGCCAACAGCTCGTGAAGCTTCCCGATGGCAGCGGACTGCTGCTCTCGTCGATGCGCTATCTCACTCCCGCTAACGCCGGCATCCACGAACGTGGCCTGACGCCCGACGTCCAGGTCCGCCAACCAGACGTGGAGTTCGGCGCCCCGCCGCCGACCAAGGATGAAACCCTGGACACCGCAATTGCGCGCCTGACGGAAAAGAAGGCCGCGTAGGTTATACTGAAGGTTCGGGTTTTCGCCTGTTTTTGCGACGGACAGGCGCGTAGCTCAGTTGGCTAGAGCGCCTCCCTGACACGGAGGAGGTCAGTGGTTCGAGTCCACCCGCGCCTACCAAATCCGAAGTAGTAAGACCTTTTCACTTTTGATGTCTCAGATCAACGTCACGCTTCCAGACGGATCCAGTCGCAGTGTGCCTTCCGGTACGACTGTCGGCGATCTGGCGACGTTGATCTCGCCCGGTCTGGGCAAGGCGGCCCTGGCTGGCAAAGTCGGAGATCGGCTTGTCGATCTCACGTATCCACTGGCCGCGGACACGCCGATTCAGATCATTACGTCGAAGAACGCGGCGGAGGCTCTTCCCCTTTACCGCCACAGCACAGCGCACCTGCTCGCCGCGGCCGTCACGAACATGTTCCCCGGCGTGCAGTGCGGCATCGGTCCGCCAACCGACGAGGGGTTCTTCTACGACTTCGTCGTGCCGCGTCCGTTCGTGCCCGAGGATCTCGAGGCGATCGAGAACAAGATGCGCGAGTTCGCGGATCAGGATCTGATCTTCGAGCGGCAGATGTGGCCGCGCGAGGAGGCCAAGCGTTTCTTCGCCAGTCGCGGCGAACCGCTCAAGGTCCAGTTGATCGAGGAGAAGACCGAGGGTCAGAGCGAGGTCTCCTGTTACACGATCAAGGACAAGGAGACGTTCGTCGACTTCTGTGTTGGCCCGCACGTGCCGACCACCGGAACGCTGAAGGCGTTCAAGCTGCTCACGACGTCGAACGCGTATTGGAAAGGCGACGCGCGCAATCAGCCAATGCAGCGCGTGTACGGAACCGCGTTCCTCTCGGAGAAAGACCTCAAGGATCACCTCACGCGCATCGAAGAAGCGAAGAAGCGCGACCACCGGAAGATCGGTCGCGAGCAGAAGCTCTTCATGTTCCACCAGTGGGCGCCGGGCGCGACGTTCTGGCTCGAGAAGGGCACGCTGCTCTACAACCTGCTCGCGGATTACATGCGCGGAGTGCTCATCCCTTCGGGCTACACCGAGGTGAAAGCGCCGATCGTCTTCAACAAGGCGCTGTGGGAGACCTCCGGGCACTGGTCGCATTACCGGCAGAACATGTTCCTCGTCGAGTCCGAAGGCGAGCAGATGGGGCTGAAGGCGATGAACTGCCCCGGTCACATGCTCATCTTCGGCAGCGAGATGCGGAGCTATCGCGATCTCCCGATCCGCTATCACGAGCAGACGCCGCTGCATCGCAACGAGGCCTCAGGCGTGCTGTCCGGGCTGACGCGCGTACGGCAGTTCAGTCAAGACGATGGCCACTGCTTCGTGATGGAGTCGCAGATCGGCGACGAAGTCGAGCAGGTGCTGCGCCTGGTGAAGCGGGTCTACGGCGACTTCGGGATGACGCCCGAGATGAAGCTCTCGACGCGGCCGCCGGAGTATCTCGGCTCGATCGAGCAGTGGAATCACGCGGAGGCCGAGCTGAAACGCGCCCTCGACGCCATCGGGGAGCCGTACACGATCAACGAGGGCGACGGCGCGTTCTACGGTCCGAAGATCGACTTCGACGTCGTCGACGCGATCGGACGGAAGTGGCAGTGCGCCACGATTCAGCTCGACTACCAGATTCCGGAGCGGTTCGACCTCAAGTACGTGGGGGCGGACAATGCGGAACATCGTCCGGTCGTCATTCATCGGGCGATTTACGGCAGCTTCGAGCGCTTTATCGCGCTCCTGATCGAGCACTTCGCCGGGGCCTGGCCGCTGTGGCTGGCGCCGGTTCAGGCCGTAGTTCTGCCGATTTCGGATCGCCACCGGGACTATGCGGCCGGCGTCCGCGACAAACTCGCAGCCGCCGGGCTGCGTGTCGACTTGGACGATCGGCAGGAGAAGATTGGGTTTAAAATCCGAGAGGCCCAGCTGCAAAAGGTGCCGTACATGCTCGTAGCCGGCGATCGTGAGTCCTCTGAGGGGACCGTTGCCGTACGGAGCCGTTCTGGCGGAGACCTCGGCGCACGGCCGGTCGACGCGTTCATGGTGGACGCGCTCGAAGAGATCCGTCGGAAAAGCCTGTAACCCGAGGAGGACGTTATCGCATTCGATCGCTCGCCCAGACGTGATGACCGCGTTCGTACCAACGAGCGCATCCGGGTTCGTGAAGTCCGGGTGATTGACGAGACCGGTCAGCAGCTCGGGATTATGCCGCCGCCGCAGGCGCTCACCATTGCACGTCAGAAGGGACTCGACCTGGTCGAGATCTCTCCGACTGCGGTGCCGCCCGTGTGCCGGATCATGGACTTCGGGAAGTACCAGTACCAGGAGCAGAAACGATCTCGCGAAGCCAAGAAGCACCAGAGAGTGATCGAGGTCAAGGAGATCAAGTTCCGCCCCAAGGTTGACGAGCACGACTACCAGTTCAAGAAGAAGCACATCGAGCGCTTCCTGAGCGACGGTGACAAGGTGAAAGCGACGATCTTCTTCCGCGGGCGAGAGATGGCGCACCCGGAGATTGGCCGCCGGATCCTCGAGCGGCTGATCGGAGAACTGGGTGAAGTGGCGCTCGCGGAAACATCGCCGCGGCAGGAAGGCAACCAGATGCACGTCATCCTGAGTCAGCGCGCGGGTCGCAAGAGCGCGCCGCGTGCCAAGGCTGACGGCAGCGACTCTGCCGCGACTGAAGAATCGTAGAGAGACGAGAGAGATGCCAAAGCTGAAGACACATCGCGGCGCCGCCAAGCGCTTCAAGAAGACCGGCACGGGCAAGATCGTCAGGGCCAGCGCCTTCAAGCGTCACATCCTGACCAGCAAGACCACGAAGTCCAAGCGCCAGATGCGCGGGACGAAGGAGGTGTCGCCGGGCGACGCCCCCAAGTTGCACAGGATGTTGCCCTACAAGGGATCGGGTTTCTGATTTAAGGACGAGTAGACAATGCCTAGAGTAAAAAGAGGATCAGTCCGGCGCGCGAAGCGGAAGAAGCTGCTCGATAGAGCAAAAGGGTTCTTCCAGACGAAGAGCAAGCTCTATCGCCAGGCCAAAGAGTCTGTCGACACAGCGCTCAAGTACGCCTACGTCGGCCGGAAGAACAAGAAGCGTGAGTATCGGCGGCTGTGGGTTGTCCGCATCAACGCGGCAGCGCGTGAGAACGGGCTGACTTACTCGCAGTTGATCCGCGGCCTCAAAGTGGCAGGCAACGAGCTCGATCGCAAGATGCTGGCGGACATGGCCGTCGCACAGCCGGCAGCGTTTGCCAAGGTCGCCTCACAGGCCAAAGCCGCTCTTCCCGCCGCGTAGTCAATGCACAATGCTCAAGACTCAGTGCTCAAGCGCTCGTGATTGAGCTTGGGCATTGCGCATTGGGCGTTGAGCATTGACCATGTCCGAACAAGTTACCGATCGCTCGACCGTAGACGCGTTGCGTGCGGACTTTCAGGTCCGCCTCGCAGCGGCCGGGACAGATGCGGCCGTCAAGGCGCTCGCTGACGAATTCCTGAGCCGAAAGTCCGGCAGCGTCACCGGGCTCATGAAAACCCTCGGCTCGCTCGCACCCGATGCGCGCCGTGAGTTCGGCGCGCTGGTCAACGCCCTCAAGCAGCACATCGAGACGGCCGTCGAAGAACGGCGACGTGGGCTTGCGGCGTCGCGTCCTCCCGCCGGAGCAGTCGACGTCACACTCCCCGCTCGCGAACGGCTGGTCGGCCACGTCCATCCGCTGATGCTGGTGCGTCAGCAGGTCGAGGACATCTTCGCCCACATGGGCTACGAGATCCTCGAAGGACCGGAAGTCGAGGACGACTTCCACAACTTCGAAGCGCTCAACATGCCGCCCGATCATCCCGCGCGCGACATGCAGGACACCCTGTATCTCGATATGCCGATCGTCGGCGGCACGTGGGGCGCCCATCGCACCGCAACGTCCGCCGATGCTTTTTTGAGTGTCGCCGGCCAGTCCGCGGTGCCGAAGGCTCAGGTCCGTGCGGCGACGCTGCTGCGAACGCACACCTCGGCGATGCAGATTCGCTACATGAAGACGTTCCCGCCACCGGTCCGCATCATCGTGCCGGGTCGCGTCTACCGTCGTGACAATCTGGATCTCACGCACACGCCGATGTTCCAGCAGTTCGAAGGTCTCGTCGTCGGCGAACGCGTAACGATGGCGGATCTCAAGGGCACGTTTCAGGCGATGCTGACGGCGCTCTTCGGCGACGTGAACATCCGACTGCGACCGAGCTTCTTCCCGTACACGGAACCAAGCGCCGAAGTGGACATCAGCTGCCACAAGTGCGGCGGCAGTGGCTGCGCCATCTGCAAGCAGACCGGCTGGCTCGAGATCCTCGGCAGCGGCATGGTGCATCCGGCCGTCTTCGAGGCCGTCGGCTACGACCCCGATCGTGTGACCGGCTTCGCCTTCGGCATGGGCATCGAGCGCGTGGCGATGCTGAAGTACGGCGTCGAAGACATCCGGTTGTTCTACGAGAACGACATTCGATTCCTCGAGCAGTTCCCGTCGCTATGACTGCTCCCCGTCGTCCCTTATGAAAGTGCTTCTCTCCTGGCTTCGTGACTTCGTCGATGTTTCCGCACGTCCGGAAGACATCGCGGCGACGATGTCCATCCGCGGGTTCGCGGTCGAAGGCCTAGAACGGCTGGCCGACGGTGACGCCGTCATCGACTTCGAGGTCACCGGCAATCGTCCTGACTGTATGTCGGTCAGTGGCATGGCGCGCGAGGTGGCTACCGCGTTCGCCCTGCAGGTCAGACGTCCGGCAGTGTCTACGTCGCTGCGGCGCGCGGATGGCCAGGGAGAAAGCGGCCCCGCTCTTCATCTGGCGTCACTCAAGACTGTCGAACAAAGCGACGTCGACATCGTCCTCGAGAATCCAGAGCTGTGCCCGCGCTACGCTGGCGCAGTCGTCGACGTGACGATCGGCCCTTCACCCGAATGGATGCAGTCGCGGTTGCGCGCGGCGGGCGTGAGGCCGACGAGCAACGTGGTGGATGTCACCAACTACGTGCTGCTCGAGCTCGGTCAGCCGATGCATGCGTTCGACCAGGCTCGCATCGGCGGCGGCCAGATCCGCGTACGGACCGCCAGACCGGGCGAGACGCTGCTCACGCTCGACGGCAAACAGCGCGAGCTTTCGCCGGAGATGCTGGTCATTGCCGACGCCGAGCGTGCGATCGCGGTGGCCGGCGTCATGGGTGGCGGCGATTCCGAGGTCACGAGCGACACCAGGACGATCGTCTTCGAAAGCGCGTATTTCAACGCGCTGTCGGTGCGACGAACGAGCAAGGCGCTCGGACTGAAGACCGAAGCGAGCATGCGCTTCGAGCGCGGCACAGACCCGCGCCTTCCGGTGACAGCCATGGAACGCGCGTGCGCGCTGCTCGAAATGGTCGGCGGCGGTACGACGCGCGGCACGGTGGTCGACCGCTATCCTGTTCGGGTCGAGCCGACGATGTTGAAGCTGCGGCGGGACCGCATCTCCGGGCTTCTCGGTGTGACTATCCCTGATGCCGATATTCGCCGAGTCCTCGAGGCGCTCGGTTTCGCGCTTCGCGACGGCGAGGCCGGCTGGAACGTCACCGTCCCTACGCGCCGTGTTGATGTCACTCGAGAGGTCGATCTCATTGAAGAAGTCGCGCGCCACTGCGGGTTCGATCGAATCCCGACGACGTTCCCGGCGCTGACGGTTGCGCCGCCGCCGATCGATCCACGTATCACTCGCACCAGGCAGCTTCGCGCGCTGGCAACGGGCCAGGGCTTCTCCGAAGCGGTCACGTTTGGATTCACGTCCGTGCCGGCGGCAGAAGCGTTCACCACGGGCGAAACGATTGTCCCGATCAAGAACCCGTTGTCAGAAGCGTTCGCCGTGCTTCGGCCGTCGCTCCTTCCCGGGCTCGTGGAATCTGCGGGGCGAAACGTGCGGCGCGGTCAGCGCGACGTGCAGTTGTTCGAGATCGGCAATCGCTTCACGAAACAGACGGGCGAGACGCAGGCACTTGCATTCGTCTGGACGGGTGCCGGCCGGCCACAGCACTGGAGCGAGCGGACGCGTGAAGCGGACTTCTTCGACGCGACGAGCCTCGTGTCGACGCTCGCGGACGGGCTCAACGCCACTGTTCTATTCAAACCGCTGACCGCTCCACCAGCGTTTCTGGTGGCGGGGCAGGCCGCCGAAGTCTGTGCGTCCGGCAAGGACTCGCCTGCCTCGTCGGCCACTGCCATCGGCCTGGTTGGCAGGCTGACGCCTGAGGTCGGCGAACTGCTCGGCCTTCCGGCAGAAGTGCCCGCGTACGTCGCCGAAATCGCGATCGAGCCGCTCGCCCGCTTCAGGCGCACCTCGCTCAAGGCGCTGGCGCCACCGCGCTTCCCCGCCGTCGATCGCGACATCTCGATCCTCCTTGACGACACGACACCAGCTCAGTCCGTCCGGGAAACGGTCCGCAGCCTTGCAATTCCATATCTCGCGGGTCTGCGCGAGTTCGATCGCTACGCCGGCAAAGGCATCCCCGAAGGGAAAGTCAGCCTGTCGGTGCGCCTGACGTTCAGGTCAGGCGATAAAACACTGACGGACGCCGAGGTCCAAAGCGCCATGGACGATGTGCTGTCTGCGCTGCAGAAGAACCATGGCGCGGTGCAGCGATGACACTGGTTGGTGGTAGGTAGTTGGTGGATGGTGGTAGCGTCGTGGTTCACGATTCGAGTGCCCACCAGCCACTAACCACCAACCACTAACAAGCTTGCCTGTCCTCGCGGTTCGTGGCACCATCTGTTCGCACACCAGGCACTCATATTCACGAGGCTCGTTCCGGATGGCAAAGCAAGCAGTGGCGACGCGAATAGATCTCGATCCCATCGATCGGCTCGAAGAAAAAGTACGGACGCTCGTCAGCATCGTCACGCAGCTTCGAGCGGACCATGCACGAGTGACCGAGGAAAACGGCCGAATCGCACGTGAGCTCGACAACATGCGCTCACGTCTGGCCGCCGAGAGCGAGGCGACCGGCAGTGAGCTCAGCGCACTGCGGGAAGAACGCGACCTGATTCGGTCGCGCGTCGCGGAGATGCTCGAGCAGCTCGAAGCGATCTAGGACTACTGACTCGACTATGAGCAGTATCGTGACCGTGGAGATTGGGGGCCAGCGCTACCCGATCCGCAGCGTGCTCGATGAGCGATACGTCGCCGAGCTCGCGGCCTATGTCGATCAGAAGATGCGGACCGCCTCCGACTCGGCTCCCGCGAGCGACATGCTCGGTCTTGCCGTCCTCGTCGCGCTCAATATCGCCGACGAGTACTTCCGCGAGCGCGATCAGCAATCGGTCTCGAGCGACGATCTACACGAGCGTGCCATGCGACTCGAACGCATCCTCGACGAAGCCCTCGCACTAGTCGCCACGAAACAAGCAGTTTAGTGCAGTGTCTTGACCCTCTCCGGGTCGCACAGTAAGATCGGCAAGCTCCTGCTTTGCTCGTGATGGTTTTCGGAGGCTCGTCTGAGCCAACGTAAATCCCAAGCGAGCCGCGAGGTCGCGCGTTGTGCATGCCTCTGTTTCGAGGAAGCCTGAAGCGCGGCCGACAACAGCGGCTCCACCTGCTTTCGCAGGTTCATTCGACCTCCCCACACGGCAAAGCGGGGCTTTTCGCCACCCCCCCATTTTGAATCCTCAGACAGTGGCCGAATGCGGTGAGCACGCGCTCATCGCTCGCATCAGACAACGGCTCGCTACCCCGCAGTGGGTCGTCGTTGGCCCTGGAGACGATGCCGCCGTGATCGAACCGGTACGCGGCGCATTGGAGGTTTTGACTACCGATGCTCAGGTCGATGGCGTGCACTTCGACCGCCGCTTCGTCCCGCCAGATGCCATCGGGCATCGCGCGCTCGCCGTCAACCTCAGCGACCTTGCCGCGATGGGCGCGCGGCCGCGCGCCGCGCTGCTCTCGATGGCGCTTCCTCCGTCGTTCGAGCTTGAGGCGTTCGATCGAATGGTCGATGGCTTCCTTGCGCTGGCGGTCCGCTATGGCGTGGCGCTCATCGGAGGCAACATCACGCACACGAGTGGGCCGATGGTTCTCGACGTCACAGCCATTGGCAACGTGCACCGGCGAAAGATGCTGACGCGTGACGGCGCGCGCGCAGGCGACGAGGTCTTCGTGACCGGCACGCTCGGAGACGCAGCGGCCGGGTTGCTGCGGCTTCAGGAGGATCACTCGGCGGCCGACTACGCACCGAGGTACCTGCGGCCCGACCCGCGCGTCCGAGCGGGCACGCTGCTCGGGAGAAACCGGGCAGCGACGAGTTGCATGGACCTCAGCGATGGCTTGGCGGACGGGGTACGTCAGATCGCGCAGGCCTCGTCGGTGGGCATGACTCTTGATGCATCTTCGTTCCCGATGGGACAGGACGCGAAGTCGTGGCTCAGCAGTAAGGGTCGGGATCCAATATCTGTCGCGCTGAGCGGTGGCGACGACTTCGAGCTGATCTTTACGGCCCGGCCTCGACAGGCCGGACGATTGCGAGCTGTACGACGTCTTCTGGGTGATCTGCCGATAACCAAGATCGGCGTCGTGACCCGGGCGCGCCGTCTGCTCGTCACAGACGAACGGGGCGAACGCGAGCTTCCGGACGGGTACGAGCACTTTAGATAAGTCCGAAGTTCAAAGGCAAACTTCTCAACTTAATCATGTGGGCCACGATCTCGCAGTCGATGCGCCGGAAAATCGTTGTGCTGGTGATTGCCGTGGTCGGCTTCGTCTTCATGTACGAAGCGGAGATGTTCGACTCGCGCAGCGCCTTCTGGCAGTCGCTTGCGCAGAGCGGACCTCCCCGCCCCGGCAGCCAGTTGCCCTTCGCAGCGACGGCGTACTGCAAGGGCAGCACGACGGCATCGGGTGTCGTTGCGCGGACAGGTGTCGCCGCTGCCGATCCGACGCTTCTCCCGGTCGGCAGCGTCGTCAACATCGCGGCCGGCGATGCTCGTTACAGCGGCGTCTACACCGTGATGGACACGGGTCCTCGAGTCCAGGGACGGGTCCTCGACCTCTACATGTGGAGCTGCCACGAAGCGCTGAAGTTTGGCCGCAAGGAGGTCCAGGTCACCGTGCTTCGGCTCGGATGGGATCCGACGGCGAGCTCGCCGGGCCTCATCGACCGCGTGTTCAGGCGTCGCGATGCCGCGCGACTCATTCCTCCGCCCGATCCGCCGCCGCCCGCGGGTCTTGCACCCGAAGGCGAGCACCTCTCGGAAGCGACTCCGGCGCAGTCACCTGCCCCGCCGCCGGAAACGCACGCCGACTCACTTGCGTCTGGTCCTGTCGCTGGTCAGCAGTAAACGCCCGGGTCTCGCGCGATTCCACGGCGCTGCCGGCGGCTACGCAGTCGTCGAATCGAATTGAAGCTCATACAGCCGATGATAGATCCCGCGAAGCGCGAGGAGCTCCTGGTGCGTGCCCGCCTCACGCAGCTCCCCTCGATGCATCACCAGGATCCGATCCATATCCTGGATAGTGGAAAGACGATGGGCGATGGCGATGGTGGTCCGCCCGCGCATGACGACCTTCAGCGCGGCGCGAATCAGCAGCTCGGTGTCGGTGTCCACGCTCGACGTCGCCTCGTCGAGCACGAGCACGCGCGAATCGAAGGCGAGCGCGCGCGCGAACGACAGCAACTGCTTCTGCCCCACAGACAGTGTCGATCCGCGCTCCGCAACCATGCTGTTGAGACCTTGCGGCAGTCGATCGACGAAGCTCGAGGCATGCACCGCGTCGAGCGCGCGGCGCACGTCGTCGTCGGAAATCGCTTCGTTACCAAGCCGGACGTTGCTGGCGATCGTCCCGGCGAACAATTGCACGTCCTGGAGGACCAGCCCGAACAGCGAGCGCAGGTCCGCGAGCGCGATGTCCCGGATGTCCACACCGTCGACCGTGATCCGTCCTCCCTGCACATCGTAAAACCGCAGCAGCAGGCTGACGACCGTGGTCTTTCCTGAACCGGTGGCCCCCACGATCCCGATTCGCTCACCAGGCCTGACCTCGAAGGAGACATTCTTGAGAACCGGCTCACCTTCGACGTAGGAGAAGCTCACGTGCTCGAGCCTGATGACGCCCGGCCCCTTCCAGCTCCCACGTGTCGAGTCATGCACGGTTTGTGATGTGCGAGTTGGAAGGTGAGATTTCGAAGAGATCTCGACCGGCGTGTCGAGAAGGCCGAAGATCCGCTCGGACGATGCCATCGCGCCCTGAAGGATGTTGAACTTCTCCGACAGATCGCTAATCGGCCGGAAGAAGCGCTGCGAGTACTGCAGGAACGCGACGAGTGCGCCCAGAGTCAGCGGGTCGCTGCCGTCGAAGATGAGGCGCGCGCCGCCAACCCAGAGAATCAGCGACCCCGCGAGCGCCCCAACCAGTTCAACCGCCGGATAGAACACCGCGTAGTAGAAGATCGACTGAACGTTGGCGTCCCGATGCTTCCGATCGATGTCGTCGAAGGCGTCGAAGTCCCGCTGCTCTCGACGATAGAGCTGCACCGTGGCCATGCCCGTAATGCGCTCCTGAAGATACGCATTGATTCGGGCGATCCAGGTGCGAACCGTCCGATACGACTCGCGCGCATTGACTCGAAACCAATGCGTGATTCCGGCGATGAGCGGCAACACCGAGAACGCCGCAAGGGCCAGGCGCCAGTCCATCCAGATGAGGACGCCCATGATGCCGATGAGCGTGAACACATCGCCGAACACGGACACGACGCCTGACGTGAAGAGCTCGTTGAGAACGTCGACGTCGGTCGTAATACGCGTCATCAGCCGGCCGACGGGATTACGGTCGTAGAAGCGAAGATCGAGCCGGTGCAGATGCGACACGAGCTGCGTCCGCAGATCGAACATGATCTTCTGCCCGATGACCTGCATCGTCCACGTCTGCAGGTACTCGAGCAGGAACGAGGCAATGAGCGCGGCCAGGTACAGTACGGCGATCGACCCGAGGCCTCCAAGATCGCCGGCCGGAATGTATCGATCGATGACGACCTTCGTGAGGTACGGCGGCGCGAGGTCGAGCGCGGAGTGACCGATGATCGCGACGACGGCAACGATCACTTGCCCGCGATACGGACGTAGATACGTGAGCAGCCGCCGCATCAAGCGGCCGTCGTAGGCTTTGCCGAGGACGTCATCGTCGATCATGACGCTTTCAGTTCTTCCTCGAGCAGCTGCTTACGATAGAGGTCTGCGTAGAACCCGTCGCGCCGGACCAACTCGTCGTGCGTGCCACGCTCCGCGACCCGGCCTTCGTGCAGCACGACAATCTGGTCGGCGTCGCGCACCGTGGACACGCGATGCGAGACGATGATGGACGTGCGCTGAGCCATCACGCCGGACAGCCGGTCGAGAATCTCCTCTTCTGTGTGGGTGTCGACAGCGGACAAGGCGTCGTCCAGGACGAGGATCTTCGGCTCGACAACCAGCGCGCGAGCAATCGCGACACGCTGCTTCTGCCCGCCCGACAATGTGATGCCACGCTCGCCGATCGTGGTCTCGTAACCCTGGGGAAATTGCGCGAGGTCCTTGTCGAGACGGGCGATGCCTGCGGCCGCAGCGATGCGCTCCCACTGCCCCCGATCGCCGCGCGCACCGAATGCGATGTTCTCCGCCAACGTCGTGCTGAAGAGAAAGGGCTCCTGGTTGACGAAGCCGATCGCCCCTCTCAGCACGTGAAGCGGAATGTGGCGAACGTCCACGCCGTCGATGAATACCGTTCCTGCCGGCGGTTCATGCAGGCGAGGGAGCAGGTTGAGGAGGGTCGACTTGCCCGAACCCGTGCCGCCGACAATCGCGGTCGTCGTCCCTCGCGGGACTCTGAACGAAATGCCGTGAAGCACGACGGCGTCGCCGAATGAGAACGTGAGGTTCCGGAACTCGATCGCCCCGTCGATCGATTGGATCGCCTCGTTTGCCTCTGCGTCCGAAACGAGTGGTTCGGCGTCCAGGACCTCGAGCAGGCGCTTCCACGACGCCATCCCGCGCTGCAACAGGTTGCTGACCCAGCCGAACGCGATCATCGGCCAGCCGAGCATCGTCAAGTAGGCATTGAACGCCACCAACTCGCCGATCGTCATCTGCCCGGCCACCACTCGTCTGCTTCCCAGCCAGAGCACGAGCAGCGCCCCGATCCCCATCAGCAATCCCATACTGGGGAAATAGAACCCCTGCAAGCGGATGAGCGCGCCATTACGATTGACGTACTCCTGGTTCGCCTGGCGGAATTTCTCGATCTCAAAGGCTTCCTGACCGTACGCGCGCACGACGCGAACGCCGGCCAGCGACTCCTGCGCAATCGCGCTGATGTCGGAGAGCTGCTCCTGAATCTTTTCGAACCGCGTGTGAATCGCGTGGCCGAAGTACTTGACGACCACGGTCACGAACGGAAGAGGCACGAGCGCAACCAGCGTCAGCCACGGGTCGATCGATATCATCAGGATGATGCCGACGATGAACGTGAGCACAGTGCTCGCGGTGTACATCACCGCCGGTCCCATCATCATGCGCACGGCGCCGAGGTCGCTGGTGGCGCGCGACATCAGATCGCCAGTACGATGGTGCTGGAAGTACGCGAGGTGTAATCGTTGAAGCGCGGCGAAGAAGTCGTTTCGAAGGTCGTATTCGAAGTCGCGCGACGCACCCACGATGATGCGCCGCATCAGAAATCTGAAGACGCCGCCGACGGCTGAGAGGGCGAACAGCAGCGCACCGTAGAGGCGGACCTTCTCGAACGTCAGTCCCTGACTCAGGTCGTCAATCGCGTATTTCAGTATCCAGGGACCCCCGGTGTTGATGGCCGTTGCCAGGACGACGCATATGAAGCCGGTAAGAAAAGCTCGGCGATAACGTGCCAGGTACTGAATCAGGCGGCGCCGGGGGGACATTTCCGCAGTATACCTGCCCATACAGGACGACCCTTCGAGGCGCTAAAGCGCGTAGAACTGCACGCCGATAAACAGACGAATGCGAATCCGACTGCTTGCGATCATTCTGTTCAGCGTCACGTTGGCCACTCGTGCAGAGGCACAGTTCCGCGTACCGAGCCCGGCCCCTGCCGAGAACTTCCACGTCGAACTCGGCCTGATGTTCTGGCACCCAACACCAGGAATTGAGATTCAGACGGGGGGACTTGCGGCCGCGGGGATTCCAGCAGTCGACTTCGTTCACGAATTCGGGCTCGCGGAAAAGTACTTCATGGAGTTCCGGTCCGTCGTGAAGACCGGGCGGAAGCACAAGTTCCGCGTCTCCCACGTGACCTTCGACTACAACCAGACGGCGCCTGTTACGCGGGACATCTCCTTCGGAGGAGCCACCTTCCCAATCACGATCCCGGTTACCGCTGAACTGAACTGGGACCTGTGGCGCTTCGGCTACGAATATGACTTCGTCGCCGGCGATCGAGGCCTGCTCGGCTTCATCACCGAGCTCAAGCGGAATCACGTGACGGCCGACGTGAGCTCCATCGGATTTCAGTCCCAGAGCACCGATGTCACCGCCCCGATCATCAACCTCGGCGTCATCGCTCGCGTCTATCCTCACCGGGTGTTCTCCATTACCGCGGAGTACACCGGCTTCAAAGTGTTCGGCATTGTGAAGACGCTGACGGACCGAATCGCCGAGGACCTCGACGTCGCGGTCCACGACTTCGACATCTACGGAACGGTCAACTTCGGCAGTCACGTCGGGGCCCAGGCCGGGTATCGCAGTCTGACGTCGGACTATTCGATCGACGAAGACGAAGGCGACCTGAAGATGAAGGGGTTCTACTTCGGCGGACTTGTTCGGTTCTAGCTACCGCTACTTCCTCTAGCTACGGCTTCTTCCCAACGACCAGCAACGAGCTGCCCACCGGCAACGAGACATAGCGTGCGGCTCGTGCCTCCGCGGTGACCAACGCCGTCAACAGCGCGTTGACCGGCGCTGACGGCACACTGATGTCCGTGTCGTGCCGATACGCACGAAACGGCCGAAGCGCGCGCTGCGCCAGCCTGATTGTCAGCATCAGCGGGAACAGCGTGCCGAAGAGAAACGAGACACGCTCCACGCGGAGACCAGCCTGCATGAAGAGCTCTCGTGCCATCGCCGGAGTGTATCGCCTGACCTCCCGCCACGACACGGAGTGATCTCCGCGCAGCATCTCGAGTGCGGCCATCGTGACGACGACCGCCCCGCCTGGACGAACGAGGCGGGCCATTTCGCGAACGACTGCCGCATCCGGCTCGAGACACTGCATGACGTCGAACGACGTCGCGAGGTCGAATGCTCCTGACGCGAACGGCACGTGCGCGGCGTCGGCGCGAACGACAGCCGCACCAGCGGCACGCGTCATCTTTACGCCGTCATCATGCAGATCGAATCCAACGGCGCGACCGAACCTGCTCAGCAGCCGGAGGTTATATCCAGTACCGCAACCGCAGTCGATGATTCGGAGATCGCGGCGCCCCGCGCACAGGTCGGAGATGACCGGCGTGACGAACTCGCGGAATCCCCGGAACCAGAAGTGAGTCGCCTCGGCACGACTCGTCAGCTCGAGCGGGTCGCTCATCGAGCCGC
>Ga0207691_10001399_pt1 | contig 24140 bp, 17 predicted proteins | sample KBSM13metaG_FD_184327 | JGI IMG/M metagenome (GOLD analysis project Ga0207691, IMG submission 184327) | Miscanthus rhizosphere microbial communities from Kellogg Biological Station, Michigan, USA - KBS M1-3 metaG (SPAdes) (version 2) | ecosystem: Host-associated > Plants > Roots > Rhizosphere >...
CAAGCGGCCGGGCGCGCACGGCCGCCCGACCGTGGCGCCGCTGCTCAAGCAACCCGACATCGAGATCAATCGCTCGGGCCACTCTCTCAGCACGCTCCTGGCCGAGGGCGAAGTCGATGCCGTGATCAGTTCGCGCCCGGTCGAGGCGATTGGAACGAACCCCGATATCGCGCGCCTGTTTCCCAATTACCGCGAGGTGGAGAAGGACTATTATCGGCGCACCCGCATCTTCCCGATCATGCACCTCATCGTCATCCGTCGCGATGTCCACGAGTCCCACCCGTTCGTGGCGCAGAGCCTGTATGACGCCTTGTGCGATTCGAGAGACCGCGCGCTCGCGCTGATGAAGGAACGTGGCGCGCTGCGCTACATGCTCCCCTGGCTTCCCGCCGATATGGACGAGATTGACGACGTGTTCGGCGGCGATCCGTGGCCCTACGGGGTGGAAGCCAATCGACCCACTCTCGAGGCGCTGGTCCAGTACATGGTCGAACAGCATTTCATCGCGCGAAGGATACTGATCGAGGAGCTGTTCGTGGTTGGACGCTGACCGCGCGCGACTCAGGATGGCGGCGGTCCCGCCGTATTCGGCCGGCCGAACGCCGCCTCCATCTCGCGGCGCGCCTTCACGGCGAGATCGTTCTCGTCGTAGACCACATCGCTCCACTTGAGGCATTCGCCCTCCGCGAGATCGCGCCTGAGACCGACCTCATGGGCGAGCCCGAGAGGCAGAAGGCCTTCGGCGAGCGAACGCTCGGCAGGAACCTGCTTGCCCCAGACGCAAAAACCGCCCTCGCCGTCAAGCACCTCGCCCCGCTTGAGCGCGCGCTTTGCAGTGGCGACAACGTCGGAGCGAAAGCCCGTCGGTGTACCGGTCGGCTCCTTGCGCAACGCCGCGCTCGCGATCGACACGCCGAGCTCGAGCCCGATCATGTGGATCGGTCGGTAGAGCGCGGCGTAGCGGCCGCTGCTGTCCGGAAGCATGGCGTATTCCTTGAAGCAGCGCCGCGCGTAGTCGCTCTCACCCTCGAACACCACGTAGGTACCGAGCGCGAGATGATGCGGCACGTCGCGTCCGTCGCGATAGACCGACGACGTCACTTCGGTGACCCCGGCTTTCTCGAGCGTGCCGCCGGCCGCCCTCGGCTTGCACACCTCGGCAAGCTCGAAGCGCGTCGCGGGCGGAAAAGCGAGGCCCTCGCTTTGCGGGACGAGAGCGGTGGCGTTGCAGACCGCGGTCATCTCGATGCCCGACTTGGTGCCATCGACGAAGCTGTTGAACATTTTCGGGTTGATGGAGTTGCGGTCCGTGATCGAGAGATACTTGTCGAGGATCTCCCACACGGTGTCGGGCGTGGAGCGGTGATAGTGCGGCTCGTAGCGCGTGCCCTTGCCGGCGGCGATCACGGTGAAGCCGCAGGCGCGGGCCCAGTCGACATGCTCGCAAATGAGCGCGGGCTGATCGCCCCATGCCAGGCTGTAGACCACCCCCGCGGCCTTGGCCTTGCGCGCGAGCAACGGCCCCGCGAGCGCGTCCGCCTCGACGTTGACCATGACGATGTGCTTGCCGTGGTCGATCGCAGCGAGAGCATGGCGGATGCCGGCGGGAGGAACGCCGGTCGCTTCGACGATCACCTCGACCGCGGGGAATGCCATCACGGCCTGCGCATCGGGCGTCACATGGGTGCGTCCGGTCTTGAATGCTTCACCCAGCGACGGTGCGGAGATCGCCTGCTCGTCCCATCCCGCGGTGCGCAGCTGGCTCAGCGCGCGCGCGACATCGAGGTCGGCGACGGCGACGACGTGAAGCCCGCGCGTGCGCCTTGCCTGAGCCAGAAACATGGTGCCGAACTTTCCGGCCCCGATGAGACCGACGGTCACCGGCCGGCCGGCGGCCTCGCGTTCGAGCAGCATGGCGTGGAGATTCACGGAAACCTCGATCTTGCCGCCCGCGCAACTGGGCGGCGATGCCGAGCTCGATCTGACTTTAGCGCGGCACTCCCTGCACGCGGCAAGGGCAATTCATAGCAGTTGCGCCGCTATTGGCACACCGCGCGCGTGACGAATATCTCCGTCCGGCATTCGGCTTCATTAGGCGAGCGGCCCTCGAGCAGGACTTTGGCCGGACATTTCAGCTCCGACTGGGTATCGAGGCTCTTTCCCACCTGGAACCCCTTGCCGCGGCAGAATGTGTCGACCGCCGCCTGACAATCGGGGCTGCCGTTCCGCGCCGGCGCGCAACGCTCGCGCGCCGTCACGATGCGGGCATTGGGCAGGCCGATCATTGCGTCGGTCGCATCCTTGGCGGCGTCGCGAGTCTGACTGCCCAGCTTGTCGAATGTCTCCTGCGCACCCTGCATGTCCGTTCGGAACTTGGTGGTCCCTTGGTCCAACCAACGGCCGAACGTTTCCACCAGGTTCGGCTGAGGCGGCAGCGGCGGCAGCACCAGTGGCGGCAGCGAAAAGAGGCTTGAGGCGTTCGGACTCTGGGCGGGCGCTGGAGTCTGACTCGGGGATTGAGCCTCCTGCGCGAGCGCGGCCAAGGCCAGGAACAGCGTGCAGCCACCGACCACCGCGTGAGCCACGGTCGCCGAAGCTGGCATTCGAATTATTCCCGGACGGCTGGTCATCACGCTCCCATTGACGTCGCAGCCGACCGCAGCCTGCATAGGGGGCGTGGCGAAAATGAGGAGCAGCGGAACTTTTAGAAGAGATATAGGGCGGCAACGATGCCGCCGACGAGCAGGACCGCAGCCGCGCCAACCCAGAAACCCAAACGCTTCTCGATGATCAAACGCGCCTGCGCCCCATAGCGGTTGAGCAGAAACGCCAGCAGGAAAAAGCGCATTCCCCGCGCAACGATCGACAGCAGCACAAACAAAAAGACATTGTAGCCGGCAAACCCGGACGCGATCGTGACGATCTTGTACGGAATCGGCGTCAGGCCCTTGAGCAGGATGATCCAACCGCCCCACTGGGCATAGGCCTCGCGGAATGCTTCGACCTTGTTGCCGTAGCCGTAGAGCTGAATCAGCCACAGCCCGATCGAGTCGTAAAGCAGCGCACCGATCAGATAGCCGAGCAGCCCGCCGGCAACCGAGGTCACGGTACATACGGTCGCGTAGAACCAAGCCTTGTCCGGACGCGCGATCGCCATCGGGATCAGCATCACGTCGGGCGGAATGGGAAAGAACGAGCTCTCGACGAACGAGACGATGCCCAAGAGCCACGTTGCGTAAGGTTTGTTGGCGGCGGCGATGCACCAATCGTAGAGGCGTCGAAGCATGGCGGGCTTGTTAGCTGCGAGCCCGGCAATTGTCCATCCACAGGACTGGCGCGGACAAGGCTGCCAAATCCGGCCATTTGCCTGGTTTGAATGGCCGGCGGACCACCATACGGTTTGTCAGGTACGGCCGTCCGACCCGGCCATCACCGCCGCTTGCGCGCCCGGCTTCGGTCGAGCGCGACAACCTTGCGCCGGGGCGAAGCGTCAGGGCGATCCTTGGGAAGCTTCTCGGCAATGCCCAGAAGCCGCTCGCGACGCTGCATCTCCGTCCACACGTCTTTGGGGTGAACGCCGGCTGCGGCCCACAGCACCACGAGGTTGTAGAGCAGATCAGCGCTCTCGCGCACGACGGCATCGGAATGGCCGTGCACGGCGTCGATCGCCACTTCGATCGCTTCCTCGGCCAGCTTCTTCGCCATCTTGCCACGGCCCGCGCGCAGCAACCGGGCCGTCCGCGAGCTCGCCGGGTCGGCGACCCGGGCAGCCAGGACGGCGGCGTAAAGGCGGTCGAGCGAATCACTCATGGCGGCACAGAATAACGCCAACCTGTCGAGAGTGCGTTAACGATTATGGAGAGAGTGCGGCTGCGGCCCGATGTCACGGATGCCGACGAAGCAGCTCGCAATGCGAAGCAGGCGACAGGCAAAGCCGGCGTCGCCTGGGCACGACGCCGGCCTATGCACGTACTCGCAACTATGACGTCACTTACGCCTACTCACCCTACGCTACGCTCGTACTCGCGCGCGACGCCTCGCCACTGGAGCGCCGGCTCCATTGGCGGGTCGACCTCGAATCTAGGCGCAAGTGACGGCGCAATCACGCCGAGGGCCCCTAATATTTTCGTAATGTGGAAGGCGGAAACGTTTCGGATCTTCGGCGCGAGCCCGTCCCTGACGTCGTCGCTATTCATCCTCGGCCGCGAGCAGCGACGCGTTCCCGCCGGCGGCGGCGGTGTTGATGGTCACCACCTGCTCGGTGACGAATCGCTTGAGATAATTCGGACCGCCAGCCTTCGGTCCGGTGCCGGAGAGAGCGGTGCCGCCGAACGGCTGCGTCCCGACCACCGCGCCGATCATGTTGCGGTTGACATAGACATTGCCATTGGCGAGGCGCTCCGCGATATGCGCGGCGGTGGCGTCGATGCGGGAATGGATGCCGAGGGTGAGGCCGTAGCCGTTCCCTGCGATGTCGTCGAGCAGCGTATCGAGCCGGTCGGCGTGCCAGCGCACGACATGCAGAATCGGCCCGAACACCTCCTCCCGTAAATCGCGCGCGCGTTCGAGCGTGATGATGGTCGGGGGAACGTAGAAGCCCGCCGGCAACGGCTTGAACCGGTCCCAGCGAAAGCGCACGCGGCCGGCGCTGTCATGATCGGCGATCCAGCGGTCGAGCTTGTCCTTGGCCTCGGCATCGATCACCGGCCCGACCTGGGTGGAAAGCTTGCGCGGATCGCCGACGCTGAGCGCGCGGGCGGCGCCCGCGATCATATCGAGGATGGGTTCGGCCACGTCCTCCTGCAGGCAGAGCAGCCGCAACGCCGAGCAGCGCTGGCCAGCGGAGCGAAAGGCCGAAGCGATCACATCGTCGGTGACCTGTTCCGGCAGCGCGGTGGCATCGACGATCATCGGGTTGATGCCGCCGGTCTCGGCGATCAGCGGCACAATCGGCGCATCCTTCGCTGCCAGCGTGCGATTGATCGCACGCGCCACCTCGGTCGAGCCGGTGAAGGCGACCCCGGCGACACGACGATCGGCGACGAGCGCGGCGCCGACCTTGCCGTCGCCTGGCAGCAGTTGCAGCGCTCCCGTTGGAACGCCGGCCCGGTGCAGGATCCGCACGGCCTCGGCCGCAATAAGCGGCGTCTGCTCGGCCGGCTTCGCCACCACGGCATTGCCGGCGGCAAGCGCGGCGGTCACCTGGCCCAGAAAGATCGAGAGCGGAAAATTCCACGGGCTGATGCACACGAACACGCCGCGACCGCGGTAGCGCAGCTCGTTGCGTTCGCCGGTCGGCCCCGGCAACAGCTGTGTGGACAGCGCGCGCCGTCCTTCGACGGCATAGTACCGGCAGAAGTCGACCGCTTCGCGCACCTCCGCGACCGCATCGTCGAGCGTCTTGGCACCCTCCGCCTGCAGCAGCGCGATCAGACGGCCACGCGCCGATTCGAAGAGGTCGCTCGCGACCTCGAGCACGGCGGCGCGCGCGTCAACCGGCGTCGCGGCCCAGCCGACGAAGCCGGCGGCGGCCGCAGCCATGGCGGCGGCCGCAACGGCGTCATCGCCTTCGCTGACGCGGCCGATCGCCTTGCCGTCGATCGGCGAATGCATCACGCGCGCGGCACCGGCGCGCACGCTGCCGTTGACGATGGGCGCGGCCTCGTCCGGCTCGGGGCCGTCGCGGATTTCGGCGAGCAGCGCGTCAAGGCTTGCGCGGTCGCCGAATTCGACGCCGGAGGAGTTGCGCCGCTCCGGCGCATAGAGGTCGCGCGGCAGGGGAATCTTCGGATTGCGCGCATGGCGCGGATCCCCGATCCGGTCCTGCGGACGCCGAAGGATGGCGGCAATCGGCACCGATGGATCGGCGGCAACCGACACGAACGAGGAGTTCGCGCCATTCTCCAGCAGCCGGCGGACCAGATAAGCCAGCAGATCGCGGTGGCCGCCGACCGGCGCGTACACCCGGCACGCCGCCGAGGGATAGTCGGCCAGCACGAGATCGTAGAGCACCTCTCCCATGCCGTGCAGGCGCTGGAACTCGTACCCTTCCACACCGCCGGCATACTCGATCACGCTCGCCACGGTGAGCGCGTTGTGGGTGGCGAATTGCGGATAGAGCCGCGCGCGGGCCGCGAGTAGTTTGCGCGTGCAGGCGATGTAGCAGAGGTCGGTCATCGCCTTGCGGGTAAACACCGGATAGTCGGCGAGCCCGCGCTCCTGGGCGCGCTTGACCTCAGTGTCCCAGTACGCGCCCTTGACCAATCGCACCATGAGGCGGCGACCGAGCCCGCCCGCGGTCTGATCGAGCCAATCGATCACTGCCGGAGCGCGCTTGAGATAGGCCTGCGCCGCGAGGCCGAAACCGTCCCAGCCGCGCAGCGAGGGGTCGGGTAGCACGGCTGCGATCACGTCGAGGGTGAGTTCGAGCCGGTCGGCCTCCTCCGCGTCCACGGTGAAATTGATGTCATGCTTGCGCGCCATGCGGGCAAGCTCGAGCGCCCTGGGCACCAACTCGATCATGACCTGGTCGCGCCCTAGCGGTTCGAACCGTGGATGCAGGGCGGAGAGCTTGACTGAGATGCTTGGACGGCTCGTCGATACGGCCTTGCCCGCGCTCGCGCCGATGGCATCGATGGCATGGGCGTAGGCGGCGAAATAGCGCTCGGCGTCGGCCGCCGTGCGCGCGCCCTCTCCCAGCATGTCGAAGGAATAGCGCACCGCGCGCTCCGCCCGGGCGCGCTCGAGCGCGTCCTCGATCGTCTGTCCGAGCACGAAGTGCGAGGCGAGGAGCCGCATCGCCTGGCGCGTGGCTGCCCGCACTGCAGGAAGGCCGAGACGCTTGAGCAGACTCTCCAGAATCGTGTCCGGGGTCTCCCCGGGGTGGATGATGCGAGCGGTGATGCCCAGGGTCCAAGCCGAGGCTGCGACCAAAAGCGCGTTCGATTTGACGCTGTGGGACGACCAATCGCCGGTCGCGAGCTTGTCCTCGATCAGCCGGTCGGCGGTGGCGGCATCAGGCACGCGCAAGAGGGCCTCCGCCAGCACCATGAGAGCCAGCCCCTCCTTGGTGGACAGCGAATAGGCATGGAGGAAATCCTCGATTCCGCCGAGCCCGCCTGCATTGCCGCGGATACCTTCAATGAGGCGGGTCGCATATGCGTCAATTCGCCGTTCGGCATCGGTCCCGGCGCTGGCCTGTTCCAGCAGCCCGGCCGCGATCGCTTGGTCGGGCGGCGCGTAGGGAGCGGAAAAGACGACGCTTTCCCTTGCATCCGCGGCCCGGGGACTCTTCGTATCTTGGGTCATGTGCAGGCCTGGGCCTGTGTCCGTTGAATGTTAACGGCAATTCATGTGGGCGCGGTGCAAGAATAACGCGAGCGGTGGGACGAAAGGGACCGTGTGCGGTGTTCGAAATTTTGTGAAGAGCGGGTCCAATCGCGATCCTGCCTTGCTCTTTGCACGGTCATGTTCTTTTCTGCCACCACAGCCATCATCGCGGCCGGGCGCAGCGGAGCCGAGATTTGTAAAGGGAGTACGGCGACCCATGGGCCTCCTCAACGTCACGCGGATAGGTCGGCCCGCCTATCTGGCGGCGGCAGCGCTCGTGCTCATCTTCGCCGGGCCCGCCGCCGCGCAGACCAGCATCAAATTCTCGCTGGACGGGCGCCTCGAAGGGCCGGAGGCCCTCGTCCTCCTCCCGCAGGACAAGGGCTACTTCAAGAGCGAAGGACTGGACGTCAGCGTCGACGACGCGGCCTCTCCGCTCGAACCGATCACCCGCGTCGCGAGCGGCAGCCACGACATGGCCTTTGCCGATATCAACGCACTCATCAGGTACCGCGACCAGAACCCGTCGGCTCCGGTCAAAGCCGTGTTCATGGTCTACAACAAGCCGCCGTATGCCATCGTAGCACGCAAGAACCGCGGCATCACCGAACCCAAGCAACTCGAGAACAAGAAACTGGGCGCGCCGTCGGCCGGCGCAACCTTCGCGCAATGGCCGCTGTTCGCCAAGCTCAACAATATAGACGTGTCGAAGGTCACGATCGAGAACATCGGGATTCCGGTGCGAGCACCCATGCTCGCAGCCGGGCAGATCGACGCAGCGCTTGGCTTTTCGTTCCGGCTCTATGTCGATCTCAAGGACCGAGGCGTGCCGCTCGACGACATCGTCCTGATGCCGATGGCGGACTACGGGATGAAGCTCTACGGCAACGCTATCATCGTCAATTCAAAATTCGCCGCGGAGAAGCCGGAGGCGGTCAAGGCGTTCCTGCATGCCTTCCTGAAAGGTCTCAAGGAAACGATCAGGCACCCGGCGGACGCCGTGGAGACAATCGCCCGACGCGACGACGGAGCGAAGAAAGAGGTCGAGCTAGAGCGCGTGCGCATGGCGATCAGGGACAACATCGTCACGCCCGAGGTGAGAGCCGACGGGTTCGGAGACGTCGAGGCGTCACGGCTGGAACAATCGATCGACCAGATCGGATTGGTCCACACCTTCAAAGCCAAACCCAAGCCGGAAGAGATCTTCGACGGGTCGTTCCTGCCGCCGGCGGCCGAGCGCAAAATGAACTGAAATTACTGAACGGGGGCAAGCGGCCCGCCGAGCGTGGACGGAGCCGGAGAGCCGCAGGGCAGCCGCTGTTTCAGAGGGGCCTCGCGGCTGCAGAACGCCTGGCGGCAAACCGCGATTCAACGCGAAGCGATTGCGCTCTAATATCCCGAGCCGCTCGCGCGCGCCGACACGAAACCGGGCGCAGCGCCGCCCGTTTTCACCTGCAGCTGCGGGCGCAGCTCGGCCGCGATCTCGTCCGAGAGTTCCTCGAGCACGGCACGGTTGCCGCCCTCACGCAGGTAAATCCCGCAATAGAGTTCCGGCAGATCCGGAAGCGGCGCATCCTCCCAGACCATGAGCGAGGTCTGCAGAGCGCGGCTGCGCGGCAGCACCATGATGCCCAGCCCGGCGAGAACCGCGGCCTCCAGGCTGGCGATGCTGCGCGAGGTAAACACGAAGTCGCATTCGCGCCCGACGCGGTGAAGAGCGTTCACCGCGGTGTAGCGGCACGAACAATCCTCGCCGAACGATACCAGCGGCACCGGCCCGCTGGGGTCGATCTGGGTGGCATCGCTGCGCACCCACACCGCCGGGTCGATCCACAAGTGATGCGCTTCGATCGATGGCTTCGAGTTTGCAACGGCAACCGCCAGATCGATGTCACCTTGGCGCAGCCCGCGCAGCATATTCTCGAAGCTGGTCGCGGCCGCGACAAAACGAATGTCGGGCCAGCGTTTGCGGAACTGGGCCAACGTCGCGGGGATCTTGACGCCGGCAAAATCGCCGGGGATGGCAACTCGCACGGTTTGCGCGGTCGACTGCCGGCCGCTCAGTTGCGCGATCTGATCGTTGACCGACAACATGCGACGCGCATGGGCGACGACCATGTCGCCTCGTGACGTGAGGCTCACGCCCGGCGCGCTCTTGTCGAGGATCTCGTAGCCGAGGAGAAACTGCAGCCGCTTGATCTGGGCGCTCACCGCCGGCTGAGTGACACCGAGCGAGTGCGCTGCCTTGGTAAAGCTGCGTTGATCGACCACGGACACGAGCGTCCGCAGCAATTCAGTCGGAATGTTCAACATGCCCCCTCGCCGTTCCTGCGCCGTCGCATCCTTGCCTCAATCCGCCGCGAACCAAGTCCGGGCAACCGATTGCCCGCTGCGACCATGCCAGTTACGCGCAATGTGTGCTCAATTCCACCCGAGTCAAGCGCAGCAATAAACGTTGCCGGAGCCATAGAAATCGGCAAATATTGTGCTGTTCGCGCTTTTGTGCCTTTAAATCTTGCACAATCGCTGCGTGCGCGTGAAGACGGTCCGTTCCGGATGCCATGTGGCGACGTTGCGGGCGTGGGACATTGGGTTAGAGTGCATGGGCAACCCGGAGCGTAGCGCCACAACCGTGCCGATATCGGCGACATGAAATTCCTTCGTCTCTACCTCCGCGTGCTGGAGCTGCTCGGGCGGGAGGCCCGTCTGGGCTGGGTACTGGCGCTGGCCAATCTGGCGCTCGCCTCCGCCATGTTCGTGGAACCGCTCCTGTTCGGGCGGATCATCGACACCCTGGCCAATGCCCAGGCCCGTGTTTCGGACCTCCAGCTGCGGGACCTGATGCTGCTGCTCGCGGCCTGGGTGGGCTTCGCCCTGTTCGCCATCGTTTGCAGCACGCTCGTCGCGCTGCACGCCGATCGGCTCGCACACCGCCAGTACCAGGTGGTGCGAACGATGTTCTTCGAGCACGTGCTCCAGCTTCCGCTGAGCTACTACACCGGCTCGCATTCCGGGCGGCTGGTGAAGGTGATGATGACCGGGACGAATACGCTGTGGGCATTGTGGCTCGCCTTTTTCCGCGAGCACTTCGCCAGTTTCGTTTCGCTCATCGTGCTGATGCCGCTGACGCTTTTCATCAACTGGCGATACGGGCTGCTGCTGATCGTGCTGTGCTGTATCTTCGCCATGCTGATCGCGCTGGTGGTCAGCAAGAGCGAACAGCTGCAAAGCACGGTTGAGCGCTATTACTCGGACGTCGCCGAGCGCACCACCGACACGCTCGGAAATATCGCACTGGTGCAGAGCTTCGCCCGCATCGAGAGCGAAGTCTCGGGCATGAAGAAGATGGGCGACGAAGTGCTCAGCGCCCAGATCCCGGTGCTGTCGTGGTGGGCGGTGACGACGGTGATCACGCGCACATCGACCACGCTGACGATGTTGTCGATCCTGGTGCTCGGCGTCTGGTTCTATCTCCACGGGCTCACCACGGTCGGCGAAATCGTGATGTTCATGAGCTACGCCACGCTGCTGATCGGCCGGCTCGAACACGTCGTACAGTTCGCCAACCGGATGGTGATGGACGCGCCGCGGATCAAGGAGTTTTTCGAGGTGCTCGACACCGAGCCGGCGGTGCGCGACCGCCCCGATGCGTTGGATCCCGGCCGGCTGCACGGCTTGGTGGAATTCAAGGACGTTTCGTTTTCCTACGACGGCAAGCGCGCCGCGGTCGCGGATCTCACCTTCACGGCCCTGCCGGGAGAAACCGTCGCCCTCGTCGGTGCGACCGGCGCCGGCAAGTCCACGGCGCTCGCCTTGCTTCATCGCGTGTTCGACCCGCAATCCGGCACGGTGAAAATCGACGGCATGGACATTCGCGCCCTCACGCTCACGGGGCTGCGGCGCAACATCGGCGTCGTGTTCCAGGAGGTTCTGCTGTTCAATCGCTCGATCGCCGAGAACCTGCGCGTCGGCAGGCCGGACGCGACCGAGGAGGAACTGCGGACCGCCTGCGAACGCGCGCAGGTGCTCGATGTGATCGAGCGCCAGCCGCAGGGGTTCGAAACCAACGCCGGTGAGCGGGGCCGCCTGTTCTCCGGCGGCGAGCGCCAACGCCTGTCGATCGCGCGTGCGCTGCTCAAGGATCCCCCGATCCTCATCCTCGACGAAGCCACCAGCGCGCTCGATGCGCTGACCGAGGCCAAGGTTCAGGCCGCGCTTACCGAGGTCATGAAGGGCCGCACGACGTTCGTGATCGCCCACAGGCTCGCGACCATCCGCAACGCCAACCGCATCCTGGTGTTCGAGGGCGGCCGCGTCATCGAGGCCGGCACATTCGACGAGTTGATGCGGCTCGGCGGCCATTTCGCCGAACTCGCCAGGAGCCAGTTCCTGGCAGCCGAGATGGCAAAACCGAAAGGCGAACCGATGCCGGCGATCGATCAGCCGTGATCCCGGCAAGTCGCCGGCAGTGCCTGCGGCTTTCTTTTCGACCGCATACCGATTACTGACCACTCGTTCCTGTCACGGCTGAGCCGATGCATTTCTCCACAATTGCCTGTCGCGTCGTCGCTCATCCGCTCAAGACCGTGTTCGTTCTCGCCCTGCTCGTTCGCCTGATCAACCTCGCGTTCCTCGCCGGCAACGAACCCTTCTTCGTGGAGACGGACGGCTTCGCCTACTGGAAACTCGGCGCCCAGTTGGCGAGAGCCGAGAGCTTCTGGTCGACGCTGTTGGCGGAGACCGACCGCATGCCGTTGTATCCGCTGCTGCTCGGCGGCATCCGGCACATTTTCGGCGACGTCCCGCGAATTGTGGTGATCCTGCAGGCCGTCATCGACGCTGGGACCTGCGTGCTCATTGCCGCCCTCGGTGCCCTGATCTCGCCGCTTGTCGGATTGATCGCCGGCATTCTGGCCGCGCTTTCGGTGACGCTCGTCGTGCTCAGCACCCAAATCCTGACGGAGACGGTCTCCCTCTTCTTCTTCACCCTGATGCTGCTCGCCGGCGCGCGTTTCCTGCGTCACCCGAGCAATGGACTCGCCGTTATCGCCGGCCTCGCCGGCGGAATCGCCCTGGCCACCCGGCCTGCTGTTGCCCCGCTGCTGGCGGCGGCGGTACCACTCGTCCTCATCGTCGCGCTGGTGCAGCGCCGCGGGTTCGCCGCTGCATCGGCCGCGGCTCTACTGTTCGCAGTCGGCGCTGCTGCGCCGATCGCGCCGGTCTGGTTGCGCAACGTCATCCATTACGGAAGCTTCAGCCTGACGACGCAAACCGGCCATCACCTTGCCGACTGGATTGTCCCGCTGGTGAAGCAGCGCGCCGACGGCACGCCCTATCAGGTCACCGTCGACCGCATGGAAGCACTCTACGCCCAGCGTGCGCAGGCCGCCCTGTGCGCTCCGCGCCAACTCGACTGCCGCGCCGAAAATGATTTGAACGGGCAGACCAATCCGTTCCAACGCGCCGCCGTGAAATCGGAAATGGCGCGAGAGGAAATGGCGCGCTTGCCGCTCTCGGCCTACGCCAAGGCATGGCTCGAGGGCATGGTGGTGAACCTGGCTTCGCCGGCACTGCTGATCGATCCGCGCGCGCGCGCGCTGCCCAAGCCGAGCTTCTACAATACGCCGGGGGCAAGCCTATGGGAGAAAACCCGCGCCTATCTGTTCGACGATCCCGGGGCCTATCAGATCCTCCTCATCGCCGGGCTGCTCGCCATGCTGCCGATCCTGCTGCTCGAAGCCGCCGGGTTCGTCATGCTGGCGCGCACCTTGCCGTGGGCGGCGGTGTTCGCCGGCGGCGTGCTGGCCTATTTCCTCCTGCTTAATGGGCCGGTGGCGACGCCCAAATATCGACTGCCGATGGAGCCGATCCTGATCGTGCTCGCCGCGATCCCGCTCGCGCGGATGGTGGAGCGTTCCCTTCCCCGTCGATCCGACTAGCGCGGCCGAGAGATGTTGGTTGCTCGTCGCATGTTCCGCGATGACCCGGCAGAACAGAAATTTCGGCGGCCACGCTCATCCGAGCTGCGGCTCGCCGCATTACTTGATGCGTTCGAGGATACTCACATAGTTGGCGACCGCGGTGCCGCCCATGTTGAAGATGCCGCCGAGGCTGGCGTTGTCGACTTGCATGTCGCCCGCGGTGCCGGTCAGTTGCATGGCGGTGATCGCATGCATGGACACGCCGGTGGCGCCGATCGGATGGCCCTTGGCCTTGAGCCCGCCCGATGGATTGACCGGCAGGCGCCCAGTCTTTTCGGTCAGCCCCTCCGCGATGGCGCGCGCACCCTGCCCTTCCGGAACAAGTCCCATTGCTTCGTATTCCATCAGTTCGGCGATGGTGAAGCAGTCGTGGGTCTCGACGAAGGACAGATCGGACAGCGCCATGCCGGCGCTCGCCAGCGCGCGCTTCCACGCCTCGCCGCAGCCTTCAAGCTTGAGTACATCGCGCTTCGACATCGGCAAGAAATCCTGGACGTGCTCGGCCGCGCGGAAGGCGACCGCTTTGCCGAGCTTGAGCGCAGTGCCGACATCGGCGAGGACGACGGCGGCCGCACCGTCCGAGACCAGCGAGCAATCCGTGCGCTTGAGCGGCCCCGCCACGCGCGGATTTTTCTCGCTCTCGGTCCGGCAGAACTCGTAGCCCAAGTCCTTGCGGATCTGGGCGTAAGGATTGCCCACGCCATTGCGATGGTTCTTGGCGGCGATGCGCGCGAGCGCGTCGGATTGATCGCCCCAGCGCTGGAAATAACCCGCCGCGATCTGGCCGAAGATCCCGGCAAAGCCGCCGTCGATATCCGCCTCCTCGCGCACGTAAGACGCCTTGAGCAGGTTGCGCCCGATGTCCGTCGCGGGCGTTGTCGTCATCTGCTCGACACCGACCACGAGCGCGATGCGCGCGGTCCCAGCGGCGATCGCTTTGATGGCCTGATGCACCGCGGCCGAGCCGGTGGCACAGGCGTTCTCGACCCGGCTCGCGCGTTTGAAGCGCAGATCGGGCGAAGCCTGTAGCACCAGCGAGGCAGTGAAATCCTGCGCCGAGAACCCCGCGTTGAAATGCCCGAGCACGATCTCGTCGACATCGGCGGCGGCAACCCCGGCATCGGCGAGCGCCTCCTTGGCAACGCGCACAACCAAGCTCTCGACCGTCTCGCCCTCGAGCCGGCCGAAGGGCGTATGAGCCCAGCCAACGATGCAAGCCGTCACGGGTGCTCTCCTCTCATTTGGGTCCGTCTGGCGATTCCCGGGCCGGGGACGCGAGGCCGGGGAGAAACGCGACACTTGGGCGGACCCGACGCTAACCTGCCGAATTTTGGACGCTTTCTTCGATCATGAACAGCGTGCCTGTGGGCATCGGCGGGGCAATTTGGGGGCTTCTCGCTTTTGCCTTGATCCAAGCTCGGCCTAGATGGACTCTCTCGGCCAGTGGAGCTTCCCGAGGCCCGCCAAACGATCGGACCCGGAGCCGTGATGCCTTCGACGCGATCCTTCGTAGCGCGCACCCTGATGTGGGCAGGTGTTGTCTGCGCCGCAAGCGGGCTCGCCGCCGCGCCGGCGGCGGCGGAAGCGTTGCTGGTGATCGAAGCCGACAGCGGCAAGGTGATCTTCGCCCACAATGCCGGCCAGCCCTGGTATCCCGCCTCGACCACGAAGCTCATGACCGCTTACGTGACGCTGCGCGCGGTCAAGGAGGGACGCATCACCCTCGACCGCCCGATTGTCGTCTCGGCCAACGCGGCGGCACAGTCCCCAGTGAAGATGGGATTTCCGCCCGGCACCGTGATCACCGTCGACAACGCGCTCAAGATGCTGATGGTGAAATCGGCCAACGACATGGCTGTCGTGCTCGCCGAAGGTGTCGCCGGCTCGGTCGAGAACTTCGCCGACGAGATGAACAATAACGCGCGTCGTCTCGGCATGGTCCAGTCGAGCTTCGTCAATCCCAACGGCCTGCCCGCCGACGATCAGATCGTGTCCGCGCGCGACATGGCCATCCTGGCGCGTGCCCTCATCCGCGAAATGCCGGAATACGACTATTTCTGGCACCTCCCCGGCATTCGCCTCGGGAAGATGGTGCAGCGGAACTACAACACGCTGCTTGGCCGCTACCCCGGCGCCGACGGCATGAAGACCGGCTTCATCTGCGCCTCGGGATTCAATCTCGTCGCCACGGCCACGCGCGACGACCGGCGGCTTATCGCGGTGGTGCTAGGCGCCCCCTCGTCGGCGGCGCGCGCGTTGAAGGCTGCGCAGCTTCTGGAGCGCGGCTTCAACAGCAACAGCGGGCTGTCATGGCTGATGCCGTCGCTCGGCACGGTCGAAACGGTGCAGCCGGTCGACGCAGCACCTCCGAACCTGCGCGATGAAATGTGCGGGTCCCACCGCAAACGGCCGGCAACCGAGGACGAGGACGAGGTCATCGGGGCGAATAACAATCCTGACTCGCCCTACGGAGTCTTCCTTTCCAGCCTGAATCCGCCGAAGGCCAAGAGCGCTGCGGCGCTGCTGCAGGATGCCAAGCTGGGCGAACCGGTCCTCGTCTACACCGGCACCAAGGCGCCAGCGCCGGGATCGCTGGCCGCAGGCGACGCGAAGAAGAAGACGGCTGTCGCCGCCAAGCCGCCGGCCGCCAAAGACGCGCCCAAGGATATGGGCAAGGACACCGGCAAGGATGCCGCCAAGAACGGCACTGCGACCGCTGCCGCCCCTTCCTCCGAGGCCACCGCTCCGAAGCCCAAGCCGAAACCGAAGCCCAAGGCGCCGGCGGCCACCGACACGTCCAAGGACGGCGCTTCCGCCGCAGCCGGTGATGGGACCGCGGCGAAGCCGAAACCCAAGCCGGCGCCGAAGGACGCTGGAAAGGACGCCGCGACGCCGACTGCCGCCGCAGGGGCCGCCGCCGACGGAGCGACACCGAAGCCAAAACCCAAGAAGCCCGCGCCGAAGCCCGCCGCGACGGACATCACCTCGCCGGCCCAGCAGACCTCGCAAACGCAGCAGGCGAGATGACCGCCGCCGGCGCGATCCGCTCCAGCCTTTCGGGTCGCTTGCATCTTCTACGGAATACCGGTGCCCGCTGTTCCTGAAAATGCTCTGGGACCGGTCGAGCCCATCCCTCTGACCGTGCTGACTGGCTTCCTTGGTGCCGGCAAGACCTCGCTGCTCAACCGTCTGGTCAACGATCCCGCGTTCGCTGAGACTGCGGTGATCATCAACGAGTTCGGCGAGATCGGGCTCGACCACCTGCTGGTCAAGCCGATCAGGGACGGCATGGTGCTGCTGCAAAGCGGCTGCCTGTGCTGCACCTTGCGTGGCGATCTCGTCGACGCACTGGAGCAATTGCTCCGCGACCTTGACAACGGGCGGGCGATGTTCCGTCGCGTGGTACTGGAGACCACCGGGCTCGCCGACCCCGTGCCCGTGCTGCAGACCACGATGGCGCATCCCTATCTGGTCATGCGCTACCGGCTCGACGGCGTGATCGCCGTGGTCGATGCGGTGAACGGGGCGGCGACCCTCGACGAGCACATGGAAGCGGTGAAGCAGGTCGCGGTCGCGGATCGGATCGTGCTCACCAAGACCGACCTGCTCGTTGCGCCGGGAAGCCGGCGCCGACGCGACGCACTCGCCGCCCGGCTGCACCAACTCAATCCCGCCGCGCCCATCCTCGATGCCGCGGCAAACGAAGCGTCGCCCGATCGCCTCCTGGCCTGCGGCCTGTTCGATCCCGCTCGCAAAATTCCCGACGTCAAGCGCTGGCTCGCGGCCGAAGCCTATGCCGAAGGGAGTGCAGATCATGACCACCACCACCACGATGTTAATCGGCACGACGATCGCATCCGCGCCTTCTCCTTCGCCGCCGACGCCGCGATTCCTGCCGCGATGTTCGACATGTTCCTCGAACTCGTGCGCTCGGTGCACGGCCCCAACCTGCTGCGCCTCAAGGGCATCGTGAAACTGGCGGAGACCCCGGCGAGCCCGGTCGTCATTCACGGCGTGCAGCACATCTTCCATCCGGCGGTGCGGCTGCCGCATTGGCCCGACCGCGACGAGCGCACTCGCATCGTCTTGATCACCCGCGACCTCGACCCCGATGCGGTCAAGCGTCTGTTCAACGCTTTCCTTGGCGCCAGCGCCCCCGACCTGCCCGACCGGGCCGGTCTGCTCGACAATCCGCTGGTTCCGTTCGGCGGCGTCGACCGCTGAAACCCGTGCAATGGCGCATTTGCGGGCGCTTTTGACGCCTTGCCACGTTTCGGCCCGTGCCCGATGCTCAGACTGCGCCGAGTCGCGGCGCCACGTGCAGTTTGGATTTAGATTGCCGCCGGGACCAGTCATGGGCGTGATCGAGCGGCTGACGGCGGAGGTGGCCAGCCTCAAGGGGGCGTTGCACACCCTCAGGATGACCACCCCGATCGCCAAGAATCCGACGCGCGTGTTTCCGCAGGTCGTCCTGGAGCTCGCGGACAAATACGGCGACGCGCCCGCGCTGCTCTCCGACACCGAGTGCTTCACCTACCGCGAGCTTGCCGCGCGCTCCAACCGCTACGCGCGCTGGGCATTGGCGCAAGGCGTGCGCAAGGGCGACACGGTCTGCTTGATCATGCCGGGCCGACCCGAATTCCTCGCGATCTGGGTCGGCATCACACGCGTCGGCGGCGTGGTCGCACTCGTCAACACCCATCTGACCGGAACAGCGCTGGCCTATTGCATCAACGCCGTAAGTCCGAAGCACATCATCGTGGCCGCGGAATTGTTCGGATCACTGGAGAGCGCGCGCGCCCACATCACCGGCGACGCGCAGATCTGGCTGCACGGCAATGCCGACGCCAATTTCGCGCGCATCGATCGCGAAATCGACGGTCTTTCCGGCGCCGACCTCCCGGCGTCCGATCTTCCCGCCCTGACCATCGAGGACGGCGCGCTTTACATCTACACCTCGGGCACGACCGGCCTGCCGAAAGCGGCCAACATGAACCATTACCGCGTGATGCTTGCGAGCAATGCCTTCGCCGGCGTCATGGATACGCGCGCCAGCGACCGCATGTACGATTGTCTGCCGCTTTATCACACCGCCGGCGGCGTGGTCGCGACCGGCGCGCTTCTGGTCCGCGGCGGCTCGGTGGTAATCCGGGACAAGTTTTCCGCAAGCGAGTTCTGGGACGACATCGTGCGCTGGGAGTGCACCTGCTTTCAATATATCGGCGAGCTCTGCCGCTACCTCGTCAACTCGCCGCCGAGCCCCAACGAGCGCGCGCACCATCTTCGCCTCGCCTGCGGCAACGGCCTGCGGCCCGACGTCTGGCTGGAATTCAAGCGGCGTTTCCGCATTCCGCGCATCATCGAGTTCTACGCCGCCACCGAAGGCAACGTTTCGTTATTCAATTTCGACGGCAAGGAAGGCGCCATAGGCCGGCTTCCTTGGTGGGTTGCCGGCCGCTTTCCGACCAAGATCGTGCGCTTCGACGTGGAGCGCCAGCAGCCGGTCCGCAACGAACAGGGCTTCTGCATCGAATGCGACGTCGACGAGCCGGGGGAGGTCATCGGCAGGATTCTGAAAGATCCGTCGAAGCCCGGCCAGCGGTTCGAAGGCTATGCGAGCAAAGCCGAAAGCGACCGCAAAATCCTGCGTGACGTGTTCGAGAGGGGTGACATCTGGTTCCGCACCGGCGACCTGATGCGCAAGGACAGGAACGGCTACTTCTATTTCATCGACCGCATCGGCGACACCTTCCGCTGGAAGGGCGAGAACGTGTCGACGACCGAGGTCGAGGAGGCGATCGGACGATTCGATGACGTGATGGAGGCCAATGTCTACGGCGTCGAGGTGCCGGGACGCGACGGCCGTGCCGGCATGGCCTCGATCGTCGGCAAGGACAACCTCAACCTAGCCGGCCTTCGCGATCACCTGGCGCGACACCTGCCGGAATATGCCCGACCCATGTTCCTGCGTTTGCGTGAAGCCAACGACGTCACCTCGACCTTCAAGTCGAAGAAAATCGACCTCGTGAAACAAGGTTTCGATCCGAGCCGGACCGACGATCCGATCTATTTCAATGATCCCCGCAGCAAGGCCTTCGTCCGGCTTGACCCCGCGCTGTACGAAGACATCACCGCGGGGCGCGTGCGGCTGTGACCGGCGATGCCATCACACCTGCGACCGCGACGATCGCGCCGGTGGAGGTGCTCGCGTTCTGGCGCACCGCCGGCCCGGACAAATGGTTTGCCAAGGACGACGCTTTCGACGCCGAGATCGCGGCGCGCTTTGGCACGCTCTGGTGCGCGGCCGCGAATGACGAGCTCGCATCGTGGGAGACGACGCCAGAGGGCGCGCTCGCGCTCGTCCTCGTTCTCGATCAGTTTCCGCGCAACATGTTCCGCGGGCAGGCGCGGACCTACGAGACCGATGCGATCGCCCGCGCCGTTACCGATCGCGCTCTCAAGCGCGGCTTCGACCACGATGTGCCGCAGCTGGAGCGCCGATTCTTCTATCTGCCGTTCATGCATTCTGAGATTCTCGCCGATCAGGAACGATGCCTCGAGCTGGCACGCGGCCTGGGCGACGATGAAGTCACACAATACGCCGAGCTCCACGCCGGCATCATTCGCCGCTTCGGCCGGTTTCCCCATCGCAACGCCATGCTGGGACGGGCGATGACACCGGACGAGCAGGCCTTTCTCGACGCCGACGGCTTCGCCGGCTGAGGGAGTGTGCATTGCGAATTCGTATGACGGATCGCAAACGATCCGCATTGAATGCGCATCGCGCCGCATTACGTTTGGAGACATGCGGCAGAGCTCGGCTTACGACGAGGAAGGCGGGGAGTTTTCGCCTCCGTCCGGCATCAATGAACGCCTGGCCTGCGATCTCCTGATCGCTGGCGGTGGCCTATCCGGTCTGAGCGCCGCGGAAGCAGCTCTCCGCCGCGGCCTCGACGTCATCGTGATCGAGAAGGGTGCCTTCGGGAAGGATGCGGCGTCCGGGCTCAATGCGGGACAATTCCTGACCGGATGGGCAAAGCCGGTGGACATCATGTTGGCGGAACTGGCCCAACAGGAGCTGCGGGGCGGGCTCCCCTTCGATCAGGCGCAGTTGCACGCCCAACGCCGGGTGAGGGCATTCCTGCGCCGCACGGTCGAGGGATGCCAGCGTCTCGCCGAGCTCGACCATCATTACAATCTGCGCGCGTCGGTGCAGCACGGCGCGGTCATGGCGGCGGTGACCGAGGTGGATATGGCGGGTCTGCGCGCCGCCTACCAGTTCATGGACGACAGCAATCTGCGCGCGCTCATGCCCATGACAGACAAGCGCCGCGCGCGATTCTTCGAAACCCTCTCCGCCGCACAGGTTCAGCGACGGTACGGCACCGCGGAGGGTTTTTACGTCGGCGGCGTGGTCGACCGCTTCGGCGGCAGTTTTCGTCCGCGCAAGTTTCTCATCGGACTGGCGCGCGCGCTGCAGAAGCGCGGCGTGCGCTTCTTTCAGGGCACGGAGGCGCAGGCGTTCGATTTTTCCGACGGCCAGGTCAGCGTGTTCTGCGGCAACGGAGCCAACATCCGCGCCAACACGCTGTTCATGGCGAATGCCTATGCGCGGCACATCAACGGCGACGTGCTCGAGCGTGCGATCTTCGAGTACGATTACGTCGTGGCGATCGAGCTTCCGGATGGCGCGAAGACGCTCTCCTCCGGCACCGTCCTCTCCGATACGCGCGAGCCTTGCTTTTACGCGCGCCGCCATGGCCGGCGGCTCTATATGGGCTACGAGGAGACACCGGAAACCTCGCCCGACATCACGCGCAACGTCGCCCGCCGAACGCTGGCCGAGGGCAAGCGGGTGTTTCCGGGACTCGCTGCCGTCGGCGAGCGCGATATCAGGAGCGCATGGTGCGGGCGGGTGTTCTACACCCTGGACGACTATCCCTTCGTCGAACGCCGGCATGGCGGACGCGTCATCGCCTTCGCGGCGCCGTCCGATCACGGCAATTCGCTGGCGCTGCGCATCGGACAACTCGTGGGCAACACCGTTGCCCCTGCAACGCTGCGGCCGAGGCGCGACGATGACATCCGGCAGCGCCGCCACAATGCTCGGCAGTTGCGGCTGTTCGAAAGCTTCCCGAAAGGGCTGCGCCTGCGGCCGGGCAAGCGGTATCAGGAAGCTGCATTCCGCGAGACTGAACCAGCCGCTCTGGAGCATCTGCCGCCGGTTTGCGAGCCGGACTTGCCGTGACGCGCGCGCTCGAGGCGCCGTGGCGCCTCGAGCACCTTTCGATCAACCTGCCGAAAGTCTGCGGCTTTTCGGGATGACGATTAGAAGCTGACCACGTCCTTCATCGCCGCTGCGGCATCGGCAGGAACGACTTTGCGCGCCACGAAGTCATCCCAATTCTTGAACTTCTCCTTGCTGCGGGCCTCGACGATCGCCTTGGAACGCGTCGGCCCGATCTGCGGCGCCTTGTCCAGTTCGGCCACGGTTGCGGTGTTGAGGTTGAGCTTGGCCGCGACGGGATGGGTTGCGGCGCCGGTGGTCGTGGGTTTCGGCGCAGCCGCCGCAGGCGCGGGATGAGCGGGTGCCGTCGGCTGCACCCCCTGCGCGAAGGCGGGAACGGACAGGAGTGCCAGTACGGCCGAGGTGACGAGAACGCGTCGAGTCGACATGTGGGTAAATCCTCTGTTGTTTCCGCCGGCTTGCGGGCGAGCATGTTCTGCGCACGAGCCGACGGGTGTCTGCATTCATCAGTACCCGGATGGGCGTCATGCCTGCTGCATCCACCACCATCCGACTGACGGCATGGACATAGCCGGTCGATTCGGAACGGCACGTGGACGACGCGTTCATCCGCTATTCACGCGGCCGATAAAGCGCCGTCACAAAGCTGAAGGAATCTCACAACCGAGTTGAAGACGTGTCGAATGAAACCGGCAGAAAAAATTCTGGAGGTTCTCGAGATCATTCTCGGGAACACTCCGCACGGCTGACCAAGGCTGGAACTTCGGCTCCCGGCCTTAGCGCCAGATCGCGCGGGCCGCCTCCACAACCCGCTGCAGCTTCGCACGCTCATCGGCCCCGCTCAGCGGATTGCCCGCAGCGCTGCTCGCGAAGCCACATTGCGGGCTGATCGCGAGCCGGTCGAGATCGATATGGCTTGCGGCTTCTTCCGTGCGACGTTGCAAGCTGTCCAGGCTTTCGAGCGCGGGAGTCTTGCTGCTGACCAGGCCCAGCACCACGCCCTTGCCTTTCGGCACGAAGCGCAGCGGCGCGAAATCGCCTGCCCGGGGCGTGTCGTATTCGAGCAGGAAGTGATTGGCGTCGGTCCCGGCGAAGAAGCGTTCTGCCACCGCGTCGTACCCACCGTCGGCCAGATAATGGCCGCGAAAGTTGCCGCGGCACATGTGCACGCCGACCACAACCTCATCCGGACACGCCGCGACCGCGCCATTGATGGCATCGATGTAGCGATCGACCAGTGCGCCGGGGTCGCCGCCCGCGGCTGCGACCCGCTCGCGGATTGCGGGATCGCACAGGAGCGCAATGGCGATCTCGTCGAGTTGCACGTACCGGCATCCTGCCTGCACCAGACCGGCAATCTCCTGCGCAAAGACCGCGATGAGATCGGCGAAGAAGGCATCGACATCGGCATAGGCGTTACGGTCGGCGAAGTCGGCAAAGCGCAGAAAATGCATGGTCGAGGGCGCCGGCAGCGTGATCTTGGCCGTGACCGTGGCGGCATCGCGCAGGAAGAGGAATTCATCGAGCGCGAGCGGATGCGCGCGACGCAGGGGTGCCGTCGCGTAGGGCGCCGTGAAATTGACTTCATGGCCATGGTCGTCGCGAAATTTGAGCAGCGCGGCGCGGACCTCGAGGCCCTCGGTACGCTCCACGAAGCGCCCCCAATAAGAACCGCGGCGAAACTCCCCGTCGGTGACGACCTCGAGCCCGGTCTCCTGCTGCATGCGGACCGCGGCACGCACGCAGTCGTCCTGAATGCGGGTGAACTCGTCCTCGCCGATCTCGCCGCCGGCGCGGCGGCGGAATGCCTGGCGCAGCGCCGGCGGGCGCAGCAGGCTGCCGATGTGGTCGGCGCGAAACGGCGGACGGCCGTCCGGACGCATGCTCATGCTTGGTCGCTCCCCATCTCCGGGCTTTTGTCTATAGGTCAATAGGTAGAATTTAGTTCGCCTCCATGGCACAACACAATCCCCGGCCGCCGCCGTCGCGCTGGTTCGGGAGAGCATGTGGCCATGACGGTCGTCACCCTTCCGTCCTCGCGACGTTCACGACGGAGCCCGCGGCGGCGCGAGCCCGAGATCATCGAGGCCGCCGCCCGCGTGTTCGCTGAGCGCGGTTTCCACGGGGCCACCACCCAGGACATCGCCGACGTACTCGGCATCAGGCAGGCGAGCCTGTACTATTATTTTCCCTCCAAGGAGGGCGCGCTCGAGCTCGTCTGCCTGCAGGGCGTGGGCGGCTTCTTCGAGGTGGCCAAGGCGATCGCGTCGGGACCGGGCAGCGCGGCCGATAAGCTTACCCGCCTCATCAAGTCGCACCTCTCGCCGCTCACCGATCGCAGCGACTTCGTCCGGGTATTCCTGAACGAGCGCCAGCACCTCCCGCCCGAGAGCCGGCGACGGATCGGGAAATGGTCGCGCGGACTGGAGCAGGTGTTCGAAAGCGTACTCAAGGAAGGCGTGCGCCGAGGCGAATTCCGCTCCGATCTCGATACCCGCTTGGCGGTGCTCGGTATCCTTGGCATGGCCAATGCGGTAGCGAACTGGTATCGCGCCGAGGAAGTGGCGATCGATCGCATCAGC
>Ga0207691_10001400_pt1 | contig 24132 bp, 20 predicted proteins | sample KBSM13metaG_FD_184327 | JGI IMG/M metagenome (GOLD analysis project Ga0207691, IMG submission 184327) | Miscanthus rhizosphere microbial communities from Kellogg Biological Station, Michigan, USA - KBS M1-3 metaG (SPAdes) (version 2) | ecosystem: Host-associated > Plants > Roots > Rhizosphere >...
TCAGCGGTAGAGCACTGCCTTCACACGGCAGGGGTCACTGGTTCGAACCCAGTATCGCCCACCAAATGAACCAAGGGGTTACGCGCAAGTGTAACCCCTCTTTTTTTGTGCACACGATTCGCAACGCTCCGTTTTGCAGCGCGTCGCGCATGACGGCGTCACGCGCATCGCCATGACCGTCGCAGCGCCCGCGGCGTTCGTTTTCGACGCGTACGGAACGCTCTTCGACGTGCACTCGGTGACCGCGCTCGCCGAGTCGATCGCACCCGGGCACGGCGGCGCGCTGGCGCGTCTCTGGCGCGCGAAGCAGCTCGAGTACAGCTGGCTGCAATCGCTGATGGCCGCACCCGGCTGGCCGCGCGAAGACTTCGCCGCGGTCACGGCGCACGCGCTCGACTACGCGGTCGCCGCGCTGGTGTTGCCGATCGGCGACAGTGCGCGCACCCGGCTGCTCGACGCCTATCGCCACCTCGCGCCGCACGCCGGTGCGCTCGACCTGCTGCAGGCGCTCGCGCCGCGGCCGCGCATCATCCTGTCGAACGGCACGCGCGCGATGCTGGCGCCGCTGGTGACGGCATCGGGACTTGGCGCGGCGCTCGACGACGTGCTGTCCGTCGACGACGCCGGCGTCTACAAGCCAGCCCCCGCCGTCTACGCCCTCGCGACCGCGCGCCTCGCGCTGCCGCCGGCGCGCATCGCGTTCGTCTCGTCCAACGGCTGGGACGCGGCGGGCGCCCGTGCCTTCGGCTTCACGACGTTCTGGATCAACCGCGACGGCCTGCCGGTGGAGCGCCACGCGCCGCCGCCCGATTTCGTCGTCGCCGCCCTGCCCGACGTGCTGCCGATCGTGCGTTCGCTGGCGGCGTGAATGCCCGCCCCTCACGGCATGTACTGCCCGCCGTTGACCTCGACGATCTGCCCGGTGACGTAGCCGGAAAGCGCGTCGGAGGCGAGATACAGGAAGGTCCCGGCGCATTCGTCGGCCGCGCCCAGGCGGTTCATCGGAATGGTCGCCTGCATCGCCTTGAGCTGCTCCGCGGTGGAATAGCGCTCGTGGAACGGCGTGGTGATCACGCCGGGCGACACCGCGTTGACGCGGATCCCGTCCGCCACCAGCTCCTTCGCCCAGCCGCGGGTGGCCGTCGACACGAACCCCTTGGCCGCCGCGTAGAGGATCGCGCCGCCGCCGCCGCCGTTGCGGGCGGCGATCGACGTCACGTTGATGACGTTGCCGTGCTTCTGCGCCCGCATATGGGGCACGACCTCGCGCATGAACAGCGCCACCTGCGTGACGTTCAGCGCCAGCACGCGGTCGATGTGCTCGCGCGAGTATTCGTCGATGCGGATCCGGCCGAGCATGCCGCCGGCGTTGTTGATCAGCACGTCGATCCGGCCGAGCGCCCGGTGCGTCTCGGCCACGATCCGCCGGACGTCGTCCTCGACGGTGACGTCGCCGCGGACGAGGGTGACCTTGCCGCCGGCGGCCGCGATGTCTGCCGCGACCGCCTTCGCCTCGGCTTCGCTGGCGTTGTAGTGCAGCGCGACGCGGGCGCCGCACTGCGCGAACGCGCGCGCAGCGGCGGCGCCGATGCCGGTCGATGCGCCGGTGACGAGCACGGCCTTGCCGTCGAGATCGGTGATCATGGCTTCCTCCAGGGACTTCGGTTTGTCTTGGTTGTCGGGGTCAAGCGGCCCGCGGGCGCGCGCCGGCGCGAGGCCGGCACGCGAGGACGGCGTCCTGCACGGCGGCGATTGCCGCCGGACGGGGAAAGCTCTTGCGGTAGGCGAGCGCCACACGCCGCGCCGGCGACGGCTGCGTGAAGGGCACGGGCACCACCAGGCGGCTGTGATACTTGGGGGTCAGCGCGTCGCGCGGCAGCACCGATACGCCGAGCCCCGACGCGACCATGTTGCGGACGGTCTCGAGCGAGTTGGTGCGCGTCACCTGTGCGTCGGCGCGATTCAGCTCCGGGCAGGCGTCGAGCACCTGGGCGCGAAAGCAGTGCCCGACGTTGAGGAGAATCGTGTGCTCGGCCGGCAGCTCGTCGGGGGCGATCGACTTGCGCTTCGCCCACTTGTGGCCGAGCGGCACGACGACCTGGAACGGCTCCTCGTACAGGAACTCCGTCACGACGCCGGGCGGGTCGAACGGCAGCGCGATGATGGCCGCGTCCACGCGGCCCGACTTCAGTTGCATCTCGAGGGTCTCGGTGATGTTCTCCTCGATGTCGAGCGGCATCTGCGGCGCGAGCGCGTGCAGCGCCGGCACGAGATCCGGCAGCAGATAGGGCCCCACGGTGTAGATGACGCCGAGCCGGAGCACGCCGACGAGCTGGTTGCGCCCCGACTGTGCGATCTCGCGGATGCGGGCGGTCTCCTCCAGCACCTTCTGCGCCTGCTCGACGATCCGCTCGCCCACCGGCGTGATCGTCACCTCGCTCTTGCCGCGCTCGAACAGCGGCGCGCCGAGCTCCTCCTCCAGCTTCTGGATGGCGACCGAAAGCGCCGGCTGGCTGACGAAGCACTTCGCCGCCGCCCGCCCGAAGCTCCGCTCCTGCGCGACGGCGACGATGTAGCGAAGCTCGTTCAGCGTCACCGGTTGCGCTCCGCGAGGAAGCGCGCGAAGCCCGCGCCGACCTCCGGATGCTTGACGCCGAAGTCGACGGTGGCCTCGAGGTAGCCGAGCTTGGTGCCGCAGTCGTAGCGGCGCCCGTCGAAGCGGTACGACAGCACGCGCTCCTCCGCCAGGAGCCGGGCGATGCCGTCGGTGAGCTGGATCTCGCCGCCCGCGCCGGCTGGCATCGTCCGCAAATGATGGAACAGCCGCGGCGACAGCACGTAGCGGCCGACGACGGCCGAAGTAGAAGACACGGTGCCCGCCTTGGGCTTCTCGATGACGCGCGTGATCCGCCCCAGACGCTCGTCCGCCGGCTCCGCGATGGCCTCGACGATGCCGTAGCTGCCGGTGTCCGCGGCGGGCACCTCCATCACGCCGATCACCGACGCGTTCTCGCGGCCGGCGACCTCGACCATCTGCCGGATCACCGGCACGGCGGCATCGATGAGATCGTCGGCGAGGAGCACGGCGAACGGCTCGTCGTTGACGACCGGCGCGGCGCACAGCACCGCGTGGCCGAGGCCGAGGGCCTCCGTCTGGCGGATGTAGATGCAGTTGATGCCCGGCGGCGTGGCCGCCTGCACCGCTTCCAGCAGCGCCGTCTTGTTGCGGAGCGCGAGCTCGGTCTCGAGCTCGTACGCCTTGTCGAAATGATCCTCGATCGCCCGCTTGTTGCGTCCCGTGATGAAGATCATGTCGGTGATCCCCGCGGCGGCGGCCTCCTCCACCGCGTACTGGATGAGCGGCTTGTCGACGATCGGCAGCATCTCCTTCGGGCTCGCCTTGGTGATCGGCAGGAAGCGGGTGCCGAGGCCGGCGACGGGGAACACGGCTTTGGTGATGTTCTTCATGACGTCCTTCAGGAAGCGTTGAGCCGGCCGGCGAGGAGCGCCGCCAGGCCGGGTTCGTCGAGAATGGGAATGCCCAGCGATTCGGCCTTGGCGAGCTTGCTGCCGGCGTCGGCGCCGGCCACGACATAGTGGGTCTTGGCGGACACGCTGCCCGCCACCTTGCCGCCCGCCGCCTCGATCATCGCCTTGGCGTCGTCGCGGGCGAGCGTGGGCAGTGTGCCGGTCAGCACGACGGTGACGCCCGCGAGCGGCCCGGCGGGGGCGCGCTGCGGCGGACCCTCGGGCCAGGTCACGCCGGCGGCGCGGAGCTGCTCGATCACCTCGCGATTGTGCGGCTCGGCGAAAAAGCGCGCGATCGATTCGGCGAGCACCGGGCCCACGTCGCGCACCTCGAGGAGCGCCGCCTCGTCCGCCGCCATCAGCGGATCGAGCGCGCCGAAGTGCGCGGCGAGGTCGCGGGCGGTCGCCTCGCCGACGTGGCGGATGCCGAGCGCGAAGACGAAGCGCGCCAGCGTCGTCTGCTTGCTCTTCTCGATCGCCGCCACGACGTTCGCCGCACTCTTGTCCGCCATCCGCTCCAGCGCCGCCAGGTTGGCGAGGCCGAGCTTGTAGACGTCCGCCGGCGTGTGGACGATGCCGGCGTCGACGAGCTGTTCGACCAGCTTGTCGCCGAGGCCCTCGATGTCCATGGCGCGGCGGCCGGCGAAGTGCAGCAGCGCCTGCTTGCGCTGCGCCGGGCAGAACAGGCCGCCGCTGCAGCGCGCGATCGCTTCGTCCGGCAGCCGCACGACGGCGGAATTGCAGATCGGACAGGTCTGCGGCATCACGAACGGCGCCGCGCCGCGCGGGCGGCGCTCCGCGATCACGCCCTTGATCTCCGGGATGACATCGCCGGCGCGCCGAACGATCACCGTGTCGCCGACGTGCACGTCCTTGCGGCGCACCTCGTCCTCGTTGTGCAGCGTCACGTTGGTGACGGTGACCCCGCCGACGAACACCGGCTTCAGCCGCGCGACGGGCGTGACGGCCCCGGTGCGGCCGACCTGCACGTCGATGCCGAGCACCTCGGTCTGCATCTCCTCCGGCGGAAACTTGTGCGCGACCGCCCAGCGCGGCTCGCGCGTCACGAAGCCGAGCTGGCGCTGCAGCGCGATATCGTTGACCTTGTACACGACCCCGTCGATCTCGAACGGCAGCTCGCTGCGGCGCTTCGCAACGCCGTCGTAGAACGCCAGCAGCGCTTCCGCGCCGCGGGCGATCCGGCGGTCGCGGTTGACGGGAAATCCGAGCGACTCCAGCGCATCGAGGAGCGCGCTCTGCGTGGGCGGCAGGTCGAAGCCCTCGAACTCGCCGATGCCGTAGCCGAAGAACAGCAGCGGCCGCGTCGCCGTGACCGCGGGGTCGAGCTGGCGGACGGCACCCGCGGCGGTGTTGCGCGGATTGACGTACGGCCGAAGGCCCGCCGCGGCCTGCCGCTCGTTCAGCGCGTCGAAATCGCGCCTGCGCATGTAGACCTCGCCGCGCACCTCCAGGACCGCGGGCGGCTTGCGGGTGCGAAGGCGCGTCGGAATGGCGCGCATGGTGAGGATGTTTCGCGTCACGTCCTCGCCGGTCTCGCCGTCGCCGCGGGTGGCCGCCACCGCGAGCCGGCCGGCTTCGTAGCGCAGGCTGATCGCGAGGCCGTCGAACTTGAGCTCCGCCATGTACTCGACGGGCGGCGCGTCGGCGGGCAGCTTCAGCTCCTTGCGGATGCGCGCGTCGAACTGCTCGGCGCCGCCGGGCCCCGTGAGCGTCTCGCTGCGGATCGACAGCATCGGCACGGCGTGACGGACGGGCGCGAACTCGGCGGCGGGCTTGCCGCCGACGCGCTGGGTGGGCGAGTCCGGCGTGACGAGCGAAGGATGCTTCGCTTCCAGGGCCTGCAGCTCGCGGAAGAGCTGGTCGTACTCGGCGTCGCTGACCTGCGGCGCGTCCTCGACGTAGTAGCGGAAGTTGTGCGCCTCGAGCGCCTCGGCCAGCGCACGCGCGCGCTGCTTCGCCGCCGCCGGCACGGTCGTCACCTACGCCCCGAAGAGGGCCATCGCACGGGGGCTGCCGGGCTCGATGTAGCCGCGCGCGAGCGCGCCGGCGGCGGCCTCCACCTGCGCGCGGATCGCGGCCAGCGCCGCGTCGTCGAGCGGCCGCTGATTGTCGTCGACGAGCTCGCCGCCGAGCGTGTGCGCCATCCGCTTGGCCGCGAGCTTCATCCGGTCGAACGTGCGCACAGGATCGGCGAGCCGCGGGACGTCCAGCAGCAGCACGACCCCGCTCGTGGCCGTGAGGCGCAGCGAGTCGACGGTGAACGGTTCGTTGCGCACGTTGTGCAGCGAATAGTCGACGGTGCCGCTTTCCTCGTTGACGTAGTCGAAGCGGCCGCCCGGCGAGAGGTGGAAGCCGGCGGCTTCGGCGACGCCGCGGAGCTTCGTGCCGGCGATCGGCGCGCTGTCGGACTTGACGATCGTGAGGCCGATCTGCACGTCGAGGTCGGCGCACAGCGCGTCGAGCGTCTCGGCGCGCGCCGTCTCCGCCTCGACGTCCGGCGCGGCGAACGCGGCGGGCAGCGTGGGCGCCAGCTCGCCGATGACGCGCGCGAACGTCTCCAGCTGCGCCTGCGACGCCGGCCCGTTGCGGTCGGCGAGCAGCAGGCACGCGGCGAACTGGTCGAACGATCCCGGCGTGTCCTTCGCGAGCGGCACCCAGCCCACGCCGTTGCCGCGATGGCCGAACCAGCGCAGCGGCTTGCCCAGCCGCGCATGGAGGCCGGCGGCGATCGCGCCCGCCGCCACCGGCTGCGCCGGCTGCAGCGTGATGATGCATTCGATGTCGGGGTCGGGCGCAACGCCGGCGCCGCGGACGTCGGCGATGCTCGGGGCGGCGGCCGCCGCGGCCGGCTCGACCGGCACGCTCTGGACGACGTCCATCGGCGGCTCGAAGGCGGTCGCCATCGCGCCGTTGCCTGCCAGCGGCACGCTGTCGACCACCGGCGCGGTGCCGGCGGCGGCCACGCGCGGCACGGCATCGTCGCCGCCGCCCGCGGGCCGCAGCGTGGGCTCGAGCCGCGGCGCGTCCGCCTGCGGGGACGCGGGCCGGAACGCCGCGTCGATGCGGCGGCGGATGCGCCGCTCCTGCCACGCGTTGAAGATCAGCACGCCGACCACGAGCAGCACGCCCGCGACGATCAGCGCCAACTGCAGGTTGCTCATCCGCATCGGACGCGCCGCCCACGCCGGCGGGCGCGGGGAAGAGAGGGGGAATCGGTCATCGTCGAAATTATAGCGTGCGCGGCGACGATAACGCCGGCGTCCGGCGCGCGGCGGTCAGGCTGCCTTCAGGCGGCGTTCACGTCGCAGCGGCCGCCGCGGGCACGGGACCGCGCTCCGCGAGCTCGAGCGCTTCCTCGATGTCCACCGCGACGACGCGGGACACGCCCGGTTCGGGCATCGTGATGCCGACGAGCTGCTTCGCCATCTCCATCGTGATCTTGTTGTGGGAGATGAACAGGAACTGCGTGTCGGCGGCCATCTGCTGGACCATCCGGCAGAAACGGTCGGTGTTGGGGTCGTCGAGCGGCGCGTCGACTTCGTCCAGCAGGCAGAACGGCGCCGGATTGATCTGGAACAGCGCGAACACGAGCGAGATCGCGGTGAGCGCCTTCTCGCCGCCGGACAGCAGGTGGATCGACGTGTTGCGCTTGCCGGGCGGCTGCGCCGTCACCTGCACGCCGGAATCGAGGATCTCCTCGCCGGTCAGCACGAGGCTCGCCTGGCCGCCGCCGAACAGCGCGGGGAAGAGACGGGCGAAGTTCTCGTTCACGCGGTCGAACGTCTGCTGCAGCAGCTCGCGCGATTCGCGATCGATCTGGCGGATGGCGGTCTCGAGCGTGGTCATCGCCTCGGTCAGGTCGGCGGCCTGGCGGTCGAGGTAATCCTTGCGCTCCGTGGCTTGCGTGAGCTCGTCGAGCGCGGCGAGGTTGACGGCGCCGAGCGCCGCGATCGCGGCGTTGAGCCGCTCGATCTCGCCGGGGAGGCCGCGCGGATGACCGAAGGCCTTCAACGCTTCCGGCAGGGCGGCGACGTCCGCGTGGACCTCGGTGAGCTGCTCGGTATACTGCTGCTCCTGCAGGACGGCGGCCTGCTCCTTGAGCTGCATTTCCTGGATTTTCGCGCGCGCGGGCTCGAGGCGCTGCTCGGCGACGAGCTTCGCCTCGTCGGCCTCCCGCAGCGACGCCGTCAGCGCTTCGAGCGCGTCCCGCGCCGCGGCCAGCGTGGCCTCCGCCTCGCCGCGCGTCGTGAGCTGGCGCTGCAGCGCTTCCTCGACGGGCGTCCAGTCGATCGCCTGCTTTTCGCTGGTGAGCTGCGCGAGCAGGCCCTGCTGCTGCGCGACCTGCGTCGCGAGCCCTTCCTCGCGCCGCGCGAGCTCGGCCAGGCGGTCGCGCGCGCTTCGCTCGGCGAAGCCCGCCTCCTGCGTGGCGCGCTCCGCCAGGCGCAAGCGCTCGCGCCCGCGTGCCAGCGCCACCTCGGCCTCGTTGCGGACGTGCCGCGCGGCGTCCTGCTCCGCGGCGAGATCGTGCACCCGCGACTGGAGATCGGCGATCGCGGCGTCCTGCGCCGTGCGCGCCTCCTGCTCGGTGCCGAGCTGAACGTCGAGGTCCGACGTTTCCTGCGCGATCTGCGCGCGCCGGCGCTCGGCGGCCTCGGCCGCCTGCCGCAGCTGCAGCAGCTCGAGCTCGAGGTCGTGGCAGCGCCGCTGCTGCGACGCCAGCGCCAGGCTCTCGTCGTGATATTCCTGCTGCCGGGCCTTCAGCGTGAGCTCGACGGTGTCGAGCGCCGCGCGCGCCTCGTCGGCAGCGGTGCGCGCCGACGCGAGGCCGCCGGACAGCTCGTCGAGCTCGCGCTGCCGGGCGATGACGCCATGCAGTTCGCTGTCCGGCGCGAACAGCGCCACGCCCTGCTGCGTGACGAGATGGCCTTCGGGCGTGACGAACGCCTGCCCGACGCCGAGATCGCCGCGATCGGCTAGCGCGCCCGCGACGCTCGGGCGGCAGCGCACGCCGTGCAGACCGTCGGCGAGGAGCCGCGCCACGCCCTGCTCCTTCAGCCGCACCTTGGCGAGCAGCGCATCACCCGCTTCCGCGCCCGTGCCAGTCGAGCCGCCGGGCGCATACGCCGCCACCCGCGGCGGCGGTGCGTCGCCGTCCACCCAGGCGCCCGCCTGCTCGAGCTCGCGGAGCTCGATGGCGTTGAGGCGCTCGCGCAGCACCGCTTCGAGCGCATCTTCCCAGCCGCGCTCGATGTCGAGCGCCTGCCACAGGCGCCGCGCGCCGGTGAGGTGATGCGCGGCGAGCCAGCCTTCGGTGTCCTTGCCGTGGGCGATCTTCTCCTGCAGTGCGGCGAGCGCCTGCGCGCGCGCCTCGAGGTCCGCGTGATGGCGGCTCGTCCGCTGCCACTCCTCGCTGCCGGCGCGCTGCTGCTCCTGCAGCGTCTGCACGGCCGCAGCCAGCGCGTCCTGCGCGCCCTGCTTGCCGGCGAGGTCGGCGGCTTCCTGCGCGAGCTGCTCCTCCACGATCGCGAGCGAGTCGGTGACCGGCGCGGCGAGCGTCGAGAGCTCCGCGGCGAGCTTGTCGCGCCGCTGCGTGAGCTGCGCGAGCGTGCGGAGGCTGCTGTCGCGGCGCGTTTCCGCGACCCGGATCTCCTGGTCGATGCGCGCGCTGCGCTGCTGCAGCTCGTCCTGCGTCTTGGCGGCGGCGGTCACAGCCGCGTCGAGCGGCGGCAGTGCCGATTGCGCGGCGCCGTCCTCGGCGGCCGCACGCTCGCGGGCGGCGAGCGCGGCGGCGAGCGCGGCGTCGGCGGTCGCGCGGTCGGTCGTCAGCGCGGCCTGCTGCCCCGCGAGCGCGCCGATCGCCTCGGTCAGCTGCGCCACCTGCTGCGTGAGGCGCGTCTCGCTCTCCCGCGCGAAGGCGAGCTGCTGCTCGAGCCGCGTGACCTCGGCGTTGGCGGCGTAGAAGGCGCCCTGCTTGTCGTGCAGCGCGTCGCTGCCTGCGTAGTGCTCGGTGCGCAGCGCCTCCTGGCGCGCCTCGGCGCTGCGGACGTCGGCCACCAGCGCCTCGAGCGCGACGTTGAGCGAGGCGATCTCGGTGGCGCACCGCTCGCGGGCGCGCAGCGCGTCCTGCTGCTTCGCGAACCACATCATCTGCTGCGACTGCTTCAGGCGGACGTCGAGCTCGCGGTATTCGGTGGCGACCCGGGCCTGCTGGTCGAGGCGCGCGAGCTGGTGGCCGAGCTCGATCCGGATGTCTTCGACGCGCGACAGGTTCTCGCGCGTGTCCGCGAGCCGCCCTTCCGTCTCCTTGCGGCGCTCCTTGTACTTGGAGACGCCGGCCGCCTCCTCGAGGAACACCCGCAGCTCCTCCGGCTTGGCCTCGATGACGCGCGAGATCATTCCCTGCTCGATGATCGCGTAGGCGCGCGGGCCGAGGCCCGTGCCGAGGAACAGGTCGTGGATGTCGCGGCGGCGAACCGGAATGTTGTTGATGTAATACGTGGAGTCGCCGTCGCGCGTCAGCACGCGCTTGATCGACAGCTCGGCGTACTGGCCCCACTGGCCGCCGATGCGGCCCTGGCTGTTGTCGAAATGGAGCTCGACCGACGCCCGGCCCACCGGCTTGCGGTCTCCCGCACCGTTGAAGATGACGTCCTGCATCGACTCGCCGCGAAGCGCCGACGCCTTCGATTCGCCGAGAACCCAGCGCACGGCGTCGATGACGTTGGACTTGCCGCAGCCGTTGGGGCCGACGATGCCGACGAGCTGCCCGGGGGTGGCGATGGTCGTCGGATCGACGAACGACTTGAATCCGGCGAGCTTGATTTGGGTGAGGCGCAAGGGAGACGAACCGAAAGAATCGCGCAATTATAACGGACGCGACAGGATGCGTCAGGCTGGATTCCTACCCAGCGCGGCGCGACGGCGCGGCCGGCTGAGACCCGACCTAGAGGCGGCCTTCCTCCACCGCGTGACACGCGACGGCCGTCGCGCCGGCATCGCGCAACACCGGCCGCTCGCGGCGGCAACGCTCGTTGGCGTGCGGACAGCGCGGATGGAACGCGCAGCCGGCAGGCGGATCGAGCGGGTTGGGCACTTCGCCCGCCACGGCCACGCGCGCCTTGCCGGTCATCTCGAGGTCGGGCACGGCATCGAGGAGCATCCGCGTGTACGGATGCCGCGGAACGCCGAACAGCGTCCGCGCGGGCGCCAGCTCGACGATGCGGCCGAGGTACATCACGCCCACCCGGTCCGCGATGTGATGGACCACCGCCAGGTTGTGCGAGATGAAAACGTAGGCGAGGCCGAGCCGCCGCTGCAGGTCCCGCATCAGGTTCAGCACCTGCGCCTGCACCGACACATCGAGCGCGGACGTGGGCTCGTCGCACACCAGGAGCTGCGGCTCGGTCGACAGCGCGCGCGCGATGGAAATCCGCTGCCGCTGGCCGCCGGAGAACTGGTGCGGATACTTCACGCCGTCCGCGCCGGCGAGGCCGACCTGTTCCAGCAGCGCAGCGGCGCGCCGGTCGAGGTCCGCGCCGCCGGTGCCCGGCGCTTCGGCACGGATGGGCTCGACGACGATGTCGCGGACCCGCCAGCGCGGATTCAGGCTCGCGTACGGGTCCTGGAAGATCATCTGCATGCCGCGGCGCAGGCGCCGCTGCGCGCGCGCGCCGGGCGGCGCCGCCGGCCCGCTCAGCACCTGCCCCTGGTAGCGGATCGTCCCCCGCGTGGGCGCGTGCAGGCCGACGATCAGGCGCGCGACCGTCGACTTGCCGCAGCCCGACTCGCCGACGAGCCCCAGCGTCTCGCCCCGCGCAAGCGCGAGGTCGACGCCGTCGACGGCCTTGAGGATCGTTCGCGGCCTGCGCTCCAGCGTGCGCGTCAGCCACGGCGGAGACACGTCGAAGTACCGCGCGACGTCCGACAGCTCCAGCAGCGCGGCGGTCATGGCGCGGTCACCCCGGGGGCCGCGGCGGCCGGGTTCCAGCAGGCGGCGCGCGTGGCGCCCTGCGGCGACAGCTCGGGGCGGGCCTCGGCGCATCGAGGAAGACGGCGCGGACACCGCGGATGGAACGCGCAGCCGGACGGAATGGCGGTGAGACGCGGCATCGCGCCGTCGATCTGCGCCAGCCGCTCGCGGTCCTCGACGATCGACGGGATGGAACCCATGAGCCCGACGGTGTAGGGGTGGCGCGCGCGGTGCACGACATCCGCGACCGGCCCGATCTCGACGATGCGGCCGGCGTACATCACGGCCACGCGATCGGCCATCTCGGCGATCACGCCCATGTCGTGCGTCACCAGCATGATCGCCGTGCCGTGCTCGCGGGCGAGCCCCTGCAGCAGCGCGATGATCTGCGACTGGATCGAGACGTCGAGCGCGGTGGTCGGCTCGTCGGCGACGACGAGCCGCGGCTTGGCGGCGAGCGCGAGCGCGATCACCACGCGTTGGCGCATGCCGCCGGAGAACTGGTGCGGATAGTGGTCGACGCGCCGGCCCGCGGCGGGGATGCCCACCTCGTCCAGCAATTCGACGGCGCGGGCGCGCGCCGCCGATTCGGACAGCGGCAGGTGCGTGCGGATCGTCTCGGTCAGCTGCCGGCCGATCGTGTAGAGCGGATTGAGCGACGTCAGCGGATCCTGGAACACGGCGCCGATCTCGCGCCCGCGAAGCTTGCGCATCGCCTCGTCCGGAAGGTTGTCGATCCGCCGGCCGGCGAGGTGGATCTCGCCGGCGGCGATGCGGCCGGGCGGATCGATGAGGCCGATGATCGCCGCGCCCGTCAGCGACTTGCCCGCGCCAGACTCGCCGACCACGCCGAGGACCTCGCCCGGCGCGATCGCGAAGCTGACGTCGTGGACGGCCGTGAGCGTCCCGCGGCGCGTGGGGAACTCCACCCGGAGGCCCCGGACGTCGAGCAGCGGCGTCGTCTGCGTCACCGCGCTTCCCGCCGCCTGCGTCAGCGCAGCCGCGGATTCAGGGCGTCGCGCAGCCAATCGCCCAGCAGGTTGATCGCCAGCACCATCGCCACGAGCGCCACGCCCGGGAAGACCGTGATCCACCACTCGCCCGAGAAAAGGAAGTCGTTGCCGACGCGGATCAGCGTGCCGAGCGAAGGCTGCGTCACCGGAACCCCCACGCCGAGGAACGACAGCGTGGCCTCGGTGGTGATCGCGAGCGCCATGTTGATCGTCGCGATCACCAGCACGGGACCGAGCACGTTGGGCAGCAAATGCCGGCGCATGATCGCGAGCGGCGCGACGCCGATGACGCGCGCCGCCTGGATGTAGTCCTTCCCCTTTTCCACCATCGTCGAGCCGCGCACCGTGCGCGCGTACTGGACCCAGTTCGAGATGCCGATCGCGGCGATCAGCACGACGACGGCGACGCTGTCGTGCGCGTCGCGCGGCAGCATCACGCGCGCGACGCCGTCGATCAGCAGCGCGATGAGGATCGCCGGAAACGAGAGCTGCACGTCGGCGACGCGCATGATGAATGCGTCCACGCGTCCGCCCGCATAGCCGGCGACGAGGCCGAGCGCGACGCCGAGCGCCACGGACAGCGCGACCGACGCGAAGCCGACGATGAGCGACACCCGCGCGCCGAACATGATCGCCGACAGCACGTCGCGCCCCTGGTCGTCGGTGCCGAGCCAGTATCCCGGCCGCCCGCCCGCCTCCCATTCCGGGGGCACCAGCGCGTCCTGCAGGCTCAGCGTGCGAAGGTCGAACGGGTTGTGCGGTGCGATCCACGGCGCGAGGAAGGCGCCGGCGAAGCACAACAGGACGATCGCCGCCGATACCATCGCCATCGGCGAATGCCGGAAGGCGTACGCGAGGTCGCCGTCCCACGCGGCCGCGGCGCGCGAGCGGCGCGCGAGCGGCGCGGCCAGCGCTTCCGGCGTGACAGCGTCGCTCATCGCGGCGGCGCCGCGAGCCCTTTGAGCGCCTGGAACACCGCGGCGCGCGCCTGGCCGTACACCTCGCCGCGCCAGTCGTCGGTGTCCGTGTAGAACGCGTCGCGGACGAGCTGCTTGATCGCCGCGCGCGTTGCGGCCGGCGCATCCGGGTGCGATTGCAGCCACGCGTCGCCGCGCAGCGCCTGGAACACCTGCGGCACCGGCAGCGTGCCGTACTCGAGCGCGATGCCCGTGTATTCGACGCCGGGACATTCGTCCAGCACCGCCGTGAAATTGACGCCCGTGAGCGCGGCCGACGTCGACGAGCCGTCGTAGAAGTTGGTCACGTCGTTGCCGAACCAGGCCGCGGCGCGCGCGATCAACGCGGGATCGTCGGGCCCCGACAGGATCTTTTCCGCGTGGCCGGACGGTCCGAGCGCCGTGTGGATGTCGAGCCAGCCGAGCCGTTGCCGCGACGCCGCGTGCTCGCGCAGCGCGGCGCGGAGCGTCAGGTTGCCCCACGCCGGCGCGACGCCGCCGAAGAACAGCCCCGCCGGAAAATCGCTCTGCCCGCCGCTGACCGCGGCCTGCAGCTCGCGCATCCCCCGCGCGGCGACGTACGCCCCGAGGCGCGCCTCGTTTTCCGGCGCCGGCGGCCACGTGGCCGGCACCATGAAGTCGTGCACGTCGCCGTACGCCGTGTTGCGCCCCGGCGGACGCCGCGCGAAATCGTGAAAGTTGCGATTGAGGTCGACGTTGGATTCGTCGGTGCGCTGCAGGTGCGAGAAGCCGAACGGGTTGACCGCGTGATACATCATCACGGCGGCGCCGGAACCGGCCAGCGCGGCGTGGAACGACGGATCGTCGAGGAGCGCCACCTGCACGCCGGAGCCGCAGAAGCCCTCGGCGCCATGCGTGCCGGACAGGATCCACAGCAGCGACGCCGCCGCGGGCGGACCGACGAGCGCCATGTCGACGGCCAGCGTCTCGCCCTCGGCGCCGCGCTTGTCGGGATGCTCGCGGGTCGTGATCGTCGCGCCGGCGCGGCGCGCCGCCGCGAGAAACTTCTCCCGCGCTTCGCGATAACTGGCGGCGAACGCCTGGCGGAGATTCGGAGTGTTCATGTGGTCTTCAGGAGGATGGAAGCGGCATGCGTCGCTCGGCGAGCGAGGCCAGGAAGCCGGCGCCGAGCGGAATCACCGCGTCGTTGAAATCGTAGGTGCTGTTGTGAAGGAAGCAGCCGCCCTCGGCGCCGCCCTGGCCGAGTCGCGCGAACGCGCCCGGCCTCGCCTGCAGCATGAACGAGAAATCCTCCGACCCCATCGACGGATCGAGGTTGCGCACGACGTTGTCGCGTCCGACCAGCGACTCGGCGACCTGCATCGCGAACGCGGATTCGACGTCGTGGTTGATCGTGGCAGGATAGACGCGCTCGTACTTCAGCGTGGCCTTTGCGCCGAAGGCCGCGGCGATCGTCGGGATCATCTCGTTCAGGCGCCGCTCGATCATGTCCTGCGTGGCGGGACGAAACGTGCGGACGGTGCCCACGAGCTTGGCGTGCGCGGGGATGACGCTCATCGCGCCGGGGTTGCCCGCCTGCATCGCGCAGAGGCTGACGACGGCGGTGTCGATGGGGCTGACGTTGCGGCTGACGATCGACTGGACCGACGTGATGATGTGGCCGGCGACCAGCACCGGATCGATCGCCGCGTGCGGGTGTGCGCCGTGGCCGCCGCGCCCGTCGATCGTGATCTCGATGCGGTCGGCCGCCGCCATCGCGGGGCCGGGCGTGATGCCGATCTTGCCCGGCGCGAGACCCGGCCAGTTGTGGAGCGCGTACACCTCGTCGGCGGGGAAGCGCTCGAACAGGCCGTCCTCGATCATCGCCTTGGCGCCGGCGTAGCCCTCCTCCCCGGGCTGGAAGATCAGGTACGCCGTGCCGTCGAAGTTGCGCGTCTCCTGCAGGTAGCGCGCGGCGGCGAGCAGCATCGTCGTATGGCCGTCGTGGCCGCATCCGTGCATCCGTCCGTCGTAGCGCGACTTGTGCGCGAAGGCGTTCTCTTCCTGCATCGGCAGCGCGTCCATGTCCGCGCGCAGGCCGATGGCGCGGCCGCTTGCCGACGCGCGGCCCGGAATGACCGCGACGATGCCCGTCTTGCCGATGCCCGCGTGATGGACGATGCCCCGGCGCGTCAGCTCGTCGCACACGACGCGCCCCGTCCGGTGCTCCTCGAAGCCCAGCTCCGGGTGCGAGTGCAGGTCGCGGCGGACGGTCGTGTACTCGTCCTGCCAGGCGCGGATGTGGTCGACGGCGGAGCGGGCGGCGGTCATGAGGTCAGTGCGCCGCCGCGACGCGCTCGACGCGCAACCGCGGATCGACGGCGTAGTAGAGAAGATCGACGGCGAGGTTGATCGCGACGAAGATCAGCGCGATCAGGCACAGGTACGCGGCCATGACGGGAATGTCGGCGAAGTTCACGGCCTGGATGAACAGCAGGCCCATCCCCGGCCACTGGAAGACCGTCTCGGTGATGATCGCGAACGCGATGATCGTGCCGACCTGCAGGCCCGTGATGGTGATCACCGGCACCAGCGTGTTCTTGAGCGCGTGGCCGAAGTGGATCGCGCGGTCGGTGAGGCCGCGGGCGCGCGCGAACTTGATGTAGTCGGTGCGCAGGACCTCGAGCATCTCCGCGCGCACGAGCCGCATGACGAGCGTCATCGGGAACAGCGACAGCGTGATGGCCGGCAGCACCAGCGCTTTCAGCCCGCTGACGGTGAGGAGCCCGGTGGTCCACCAGCCGAGCGCCACGGTGTCGCCGCGGCCGAAGGACGGCAGCCACCCGAGCTTCACGGCGAAGACGAGGATCAGCAGGATGCCGATCAGGAACGTCGGCAGGCTGACGCCCACCAGCGAGCCCGCGAGCAGCAGTTGCGCCAGCCGCGAGCGCCGTCGCAGCGCCGTGTACACGCCGAGCGGAATCCCGACGGCGAGCGCCAGCACCGCGGCCACCGTCGCGAGCTCGAGCGTGGCGGGCAGGCGCTCCGCGAGCAGCGCCGAAACCTTCCGCGACTGCCGCAGCGAGCGGCCGAAATCGCCCTGCAGCGCATTGCCGGCGAAGCGCGCGAACTGGACGTACGAAGGCGCGTCGAGGCCGAGATCGGCGCGGATCGCCGCCTTTTCCGCGGCGGTGGCATCCTGGCCGACCATGAACACGACCGGATCGCCGGTGAAATTGAACAGCGCGAACGCGACGAGCGCGACGACCGCCATGACGGCGACCGATTGCAGGATGCGACGCAGGATGAAGGCGAGCACTGGGCGGGTCGGTCGCGGGCGGCGCGCCGCCCGCAATGCCCGGCGATCATGCCATAAAGCGGCGGCCGCCGGGGTCGCGGCGGGGGCGCTAGATCTGCTCCGCGCGATGGCAGGCGACGGTCACGCCGCGGAAGGGTCGCAGCGGCGGCACCTCGACCTTGCAGCGATCGACGACGAACGGGCAGCGCGGGTGGAACGGGCAGCCGGCAGGCGGATCGAGCGGCGACGGCAACTCGCCCGCCAGCGGCACCCGCGCCCGGCGCAGGGCGGGCTGCAGCGACGGCGTGCTGGCGAGAAGCGCGCGCGTGTATGGATGCGCCGGCCGGGCGAACACGGCCGCCTTGCCGCCGTATTCGACGGCCCGCCCGAGATACATCACCAGCACGTCGTCGGCGATGTGGCGGACCACCTGCAGGTTGTGCGAGATGAAGAGATACGCGATGCCGAGCGCCTGCTGCAGGTCCATCAACAGGTTCAGGACCTGCGCCTGGATCGAGACGTCGAGCGCCGACACCGGCTCGTCCAGCACAACCAGGCGCGGATGCAGCATCAGCGCCCGCGCCACCGCGATCCGCTGCCGCTGCCCGCCGGAGAACATGTGCGGAAAGCGCCCGTATTGCTCGGGCCGCAGCCCGACGCGCGCGAGCATGGCGAGCGCCGCCTCGCGCCGCGCCGCCGCCGGCTCGCCGCGGATCGCGAGCGGCTCCTCCAGCAGCGCGCCCACCGTCTTGCGCGGGTTGAGCGACGCGTACGGGTTCTGGAACACCATCTGCACGCGCGGCCGCAGGCGCTTCCGCGCGGCCGCGTCCGCGTGCGCCACGTCGTCGCCATCGAGCAGCAGCGATCCCGCCGTTGGAATCTCGATCATCGTCACCTGGCGCGCGAGCGTGGACTTGCCGCAGCCCGATTCGCCGACCACGGCGAGCGTGCGGCCTGCGCCGAGCGTGAAGGAGACGCCGTCGAGCGCGCGCACCACGGCCTTGCCGCGAAACAGGCCCCGCGACACCGCATAGTGGCGCGCGAGTCCGCGCGCCTCGAGGAGTGCGGGCGGCGAGGCTGCCGTCACGCGGCCGCTCCAGGGCCGGCAGCGCCCTCCACCGCCTCCGCGCGCTCGCGCGCCCACGTGCCCGTCGGCCGGCCGTCCTCCGCGAGCGGAAAGAAGCAGCGCGCCTGGCGTCCGGGCGGACCCGCGAGCGGCGGCTGCTCGGCGTGACAGCGCGGCACCGCGTAGGCGCAGCGCGGCGAGAGGAGGCAGCCGCTCGGCCGCCCGTAGGCGCCGGGCACCACGCCCGGGATCGCGCGCAGGCGCGCGCGGCCGGCGTTGTTCTCCGGCAGCGCGGCCATCAACGCCTGCGTGTAGGGATGGCGCGGCGCGGCGAAGATCTCCGGCACCGGTCCCGTCTCGACCTGCTGGCCCGCGTACATCACGACGACGCGCTGCGCCGTCTCGGCGACGACCGCGAGATCGTGGGTGATGAGGATCAGCGCCATCCCCTGCTCGCGCTGCAGCCGGATCAGGAGATCGAGCACCTGCGCCTGGACGGTGACGTCGAGCGCCGTCGTCGGCTCGTCCGCGATCAGCAGCCGCGGCTGGCATGCGATGGCCATCGCGATCATCACCCGCTGCGCCATGCCGCCGGAGAGCTGGTGCGGAAAGGCGAGAAGCCGCGTCTCGGGGTCGGGAATCTCCACCTGCCGCAGCAGCTCCAGCGCCCGCGCGCGGCGCACGCGGCGGCTCGCGCGCTGCGCGGGCGTCCCATGCACGGCCAGGGCTTCCATCAGCTGGTAGGCGACCGTGTAGCACGGGTCGAGGCTCGCGAGCGGATCCTGGAAGATCATCGCGAGGTCCTTGCCCACCAGCGTGCGACGCCGGCCCGCCGTGATGTGGCGCAGATCGTGGCCGTCGAACGTCATCCGCCGCGCCGAGACGCGACCGGGAAAGTCGATGAGTCCCAGCAAGGCCATCGCCGTCACGCTCTTGCCCGAGCCGGATTCCCCGACGATGCCGACGATCTCGCGCGCGTCTACGGTGAGCGACAGGTCGTCGACCGCGACGAGCGGGCGCGCCGCGGCGCCGAACGCGACGGTCAGGCCGTCGACGGCGAGGAGCGGCATCATCGCTTGAGACGCGGGTCGAGCGCGTCGCGCAGCCCGTCGCCCATCAGGTTGAACGCGAGCACGGTGACCAGGATCGCGAGCCCGGGAAACGTCACCACCCACGGCGCGCGCTGGATGAACTCCAGCGCCGACGCAAGCATCGAGCCCCACTCCGGCGTCGGCGGCTGCGCGCCGAGGCCGAGGAAGCCGAGCGCCGCGGCGTCGAGGATCGCGTTCGAGAATCCGAGCGTCGCCTGCACGATCAGCGGCGCCGCGCAATTCGGCAGGATCGCGTCGAACATGAGGCGCAGCGTGCCGGCGCCGGCGATGCGCGACGACGTGACGTACTCGCGGCCCGCCTCGGCGATGACGGCCGCGCGGGTGAGCCGCACGTAATGCGGCAGCAGCACGATCGCGATCGCGTACATGGCGTTCGCGAGGCCCGGCCCCAGGATCGCCACCACGGCGATGGCGAGCAGCAGGCTCGGCAGCGCGAGCAGGACGTCGGTGGCGCGCATGACGATCGTCTCGGTGAGGCCGCGAAAATAGCCGGCGACGAGGCCCAGCACAACGCCGAGACCGAGCGAGATCGCCACCGAGATCACGCCGATGAGCAGCGAGAGCCGCGTGCCGTGGATGAGGCGCGACAGGATGTCGCGGCCGACGGGGTCGGTGCCGAGCAGGAACCGCGCCGAGCCGCCTGCGTCCCACGCGGGCGGCGTCAGCGTGAAATCGCGGTACTGCTCGTTCGGCGGATGCGGACTCACGACGTCCGCGAAGATCGCGAGCAGCACGAGCGCCACGACGAGCCCGAGGCCGATCACCGCGCCGCGGCTTTGCGTGTACGCGCGCCAGAACGTCGCGAAGCCGCCGGGTTGCGGCGGCTCGGGCGTCAGGGGCTCAGCCATGGCGGATCCGCGGGTTGACGACGCCGTAGAGGGTGTCGACGACGAGGTTCACCGCGATGACGATCGTCGCCACGAGCAGGATGCCGCCCTGCACCACCGGATAGTCGCGCGACTGGACGCCGTGGATCAGCCAGTTGCCGATCCCCGGCCAGGAGAAGATGGTCTCCGTCAGGATCGCGCCGGAGAGCAGCAGCCCCACCTGCAGGCCGATCACCGTGATCACCGGAATGAGCGCGTTGCGCAACGCATGGACGACGACGACGCGCCAGCGCGACAGCCCTTTGGCGCGCACCGTGCGGACGTAGTCCTCGCGCAGCACCTCGAGCATCGACGAACGCGTCATGCGTGCGATCACCGCTAGCGGAATGGTGCCGAGCGCGATCGCGGGCAGGATCAGGTGCGACACCGCCGAGCGGAACGCGCCGGGCTCGCCGCTACGGAGCGCGTCGACGAGCATGAAGCCGGTGACCGCCGGCACGTCGAACTGGACGGCGATCCGTCCCGACACGGGCGTCCAGCCGAGGTGCACCGAGAAGAACAGGATCAGCAGCAGCGCCCACCAGAAGATCGGCATCGAGTAGCCGGCGAGCGAGACGCCCATCACCGCGTAGTCGGCGACGGTGTTGCGCTTGAGCGCCGCGACGATGCCGGCCGGGAGCCCGACCACGACGGCAAACAGCAGCGCGAAGAACGCGAGCTCGACCGTGGCCGGAAAGAGCGTCAGGAATTCCTGCAGCACGGGCTCGTGGGTGGTGAGCGACGTGCCGAGGTCGCCGCGCAGCACCTGCCCCACGTACTCGGCGTACTGCACGGGCAGCGGGCGGTCGAGCCCGAACTCGTGCAGCAGGCGCTCGCGGCGCGCCGGGTCCATGCCCCGCTCGCCGGAGAGGTTCTCGACCGGATCGCCCGGAATGAGGCGGATGAGCGCGAAGGCGATCAGCGTCACCCCGACGAACGTCGGGATGATGAGCGCCAATCGCCTTGCTACGAACGCGAGCACCGAGAGCCGCGTTCGCGGGTCGCTACTTCGCGAGGTCCGTGTTGGTGAAGTAGTGGTGCGCGGTCGCGTCCATCTTGTAGCCCTGGACCTCCTTGCGCAGCGGGTCGAAGCGGATCGAGTGCGCGAGCGTGATCCACGGCGCCTCCTCCTTCACGATCACCTGCGCCTGCTCGTACAGCTTCGCGCGGTCCGCCTGCTTGGGCGTTTGCGCCGCCTTGATCACGAGGTCCTCGAACTGCTTGTTGCACCAGCGCGCGACGTTGCCGCCGCCCTTCACCGCCTCGCAGCCCAGCAGCGGCACGAAGAAGTTGTCCGGGTCGCCGTTGTCGCCCGACCAGCCGAACATCATCGCCGCCTGCTCGCCGGTCTTGCTGCGCTTGCGGTACTCGGCCCACTCGTACGTCAGGAGCTTCGCCTTGACGCCGACCTTCTCCCAATCGGCCTGGATCAGCTCGGCCATCCGCTTGCCGTCCGGGTTGTACGGCCGCGTGACCGGCAGGTACCAGAGCTCGACCTCGAAGCCGTTCGGATATCCGGCCTGCGTCAGCAGTTCCTTCGCCTTGGCCGGGTCGTACGGGTAATCCTTCACCGCGTCGTTGTAGCTCCAGAGGATCGGCGGGATCGGGTTCTTCGCCACCTGCCCCTGCCCCTGGTACACCGCCTTGAGAATGGCCTCCTTGTTCGTCGCGAGGTTCAGCGCCTGCCGCACCAGCTTGTTGTCGAACGGCTTCTTCTCGACGTTGAACGCGATGTAGCCGATGTTGAGGCCTTCCTTCTGCTGCAGCGTGAGCGCCGGGTTCTTGCGCATCTCTTCCAGGTCGGCGGGCTTGGGGAACGCCATCACGTGGCATTCGCCCGTCTGCAGCTTCGCGTACCGGGCGGTGGCGTCGCGCGTGATCGAGAAGACGAGATTGTCGATCTTAGGCCGGCCCTTCCAGTACTTGTCGAACGCCTTGTAGCGGATCGTCGCGTCCTTCTGGTAGCTCACGAACTCGAACGGTCCCGTGCCGATCGGGTAGATGTCGGCGGCGTTGGGCGTGCCCTTCCTGCCCATCGTCTCGAAATATTCCTTCGAGAGGATCGACGCAAAGTCCATCGCCATGTCGGCCAGGAACGGCGCCTCGGGACGCTTCAGCGAGTAGCGCACCGTGTAGTCGTCGATCTTCTCCACCTTGTCGACGATGTTCTTCATGCCCATGTCGTCGAAGTACGCGTACGTCTGCCCGCCCGTGCCCTTGTGAAACGGGTTGGCGTCGTCGGCCATGCGGCTCCATGAGAACACGACGTCGTCGGCGTTGAAGTCGCGCGACGGCTTGAAGTTGGCGTTGCCGTGGAACTTGACGCCCTTGCGCAGCTTGAACGTGTAGACCTTGCCGTCCGGCGACACCGTCCACGATTCCGCCAGCGCCGGCACGATGTTCGTGGTGCCCGTGTCGAACTCGACCAGGCGGTTGAACATCGGCACCGACACCGCGTCGAACGTCGTGCCCGTCGAGAAGAACTGCGGCTGGAACCCTTCAGGGCTTCCTTCCGAGCAGTAGACGAGCGTGCCCTTGGCGTGCGCGCCGGGCGCGATGGCCAGCATGGCGGCGAGCGCGGCGGAGACGGCGCAGAGCAGGCGTTTCGCGATCATTGATGCTCCCTTGCCGGCTCGGGCCGGACGGACGGTCGTTGAAAAGCGCGGATGATGCCGCAAACGGGTGCAAACCTCAACGCGCGCCACGCGCTGTCAGCCCGAGCGCTGCGCTCGCGCGCGCCGCGTGGCGTACAGGCAGATGCCGGTCGCCACCGACACGTTGAGGCTCTCGACGCTGCCGACGAGCGGAATGCCGACGATGCGGTCGCACGATTCGCGCGTCAGGCGCCGCAGTCCGCTCCCCTCCGCGCCCAGCACCCACGCCACGGGCCCCGTGACGTCGGCGTCGAACAGGCTCTCGCCGCCGGCATCGGCGCCCAGGATCCAGACGTCGCGCTCCTTCAGCTCGCGGAGCGCGCGGGCGAGGTTGGTGACGGCGATCAGCGGCACGGTCTCGGCGGCGCCGCTCGCCGCCTTCGCGACGGTGGCATTCAGCCCGACCGCGCGATCCTTGGGAACGACGACCGCGTGCGCGCCGAACGCGTCGGCACTGCGAAGGCAGGCGCCGAGGTTGTGCGGATCGGTGACGCCGTCGAGCACGACGATGAGCGGCGGCTCGGCCGGATGCTCGAGGATGTCGTCCAGGGTGACGTGCGGCAGCGTGGCGTCGACGATGGCCACGACGCCCTGGTGACGGCCGTGGCCCGCGAGCTCGGCGAGCCGGGCGTCGTCGGCCGTGTGGACCGCGACGCGTCCGGCCTCGGCACGGGCGACGAGATCGCGCAGCCGCGCATCGTGGCGGCCGCCTGCGACGTAGAGCGCCTTCACGGCGTCCGGTCGCGTGCGCAGGCGCGACGTGACGGCGTGGAAGCCGAAGAGGATGCGAGTCTCGGGCATGGGGCGGCGGCGAGCTGGGGTCCACCAGTGTACCCATGTGCTACTGTTTTTCGCGCCATGACGCTGCTGCCTGACCTGCGCCAGTTCCTGGAGACGCTGCTGCTGGCCGTGGGCGCGCTGCTGCCGATCGTCAATCCGCTCGGCGGCGCGCCGATCTTCCTCGCCAAGACCGTCGACCTCGCGCCGGAAGCGCAGGCCGACATGGCGCGGCGCGTCGCCGTCGACTGCTTCGTGCTGCTGCTCGTGTCGACGTTCATCGGCGCGTACGTGCTCGACTTCTTCGGCCTGTCCATTCCCGCCGTCCAGGTGGCGGGCGGCGCGGTCGTCTGCGCGATGGGCTGGAACCTGCTCAACGCCCCCGAGCAGTCCCCGCAGGCGGCCAAGGACGCGGTGCGCGTGGCCACGCCGACGGACCTCGCGCGGCGCGCGTTCTACCCGCTGTCGATGCCGCTTACCGTAGGCCCCGGCTCGATCTCGGTGGCGATCACGCTCGGCGCCAACCAGCCCGCCGGCGTGCGTGCCGTGGTCGCGACGTCGCTGGCGCACGTCGTCGGCATCACGATCGTCGTGCTCGCCGTCTACCTCTGCTACCGCTACGCCGACGTCATCCTGCGCAAGCTGGGCGACGTGGGCACCGTGATCGTCACGCGCCTCACGGCGTTCATCCTGCTGTGCATCGGCGTGCAGATCCTGTGGAACGGCGTCAGCGCGCTCGTCACGATGCTGCATCCGGGCGCGGCCGGGTAGTTGGCGCGCGCGGTCCCGGTGTTATAATCGAGGGCTTGCTCGTCGGGTTCCCGGCGGGCCCAATGCCGGTGTAGCTCAGTTGGTAGAGCAGCGCATTCGTAATGCGAAGGTCGGGAGTTCGACTCTCTCCACCGGCACCA
>Ga0207691_10001401_pt1 | contig 24112 bp, 25 predicted proteins | sample KBSM13metaG_FD_184327 | JGI IMG/M metagenome (GOLD analysis project Ga0207691, IMG submission 184327) | Miscanthus rhizosphere microbial communities from Kellogg Biological Station, Michigan, USA - KBS M1-3 metaG (SPAdes) (version 2) | ecosystem: Host-associated > Plants > Roots > Rhizosphere >...
AGATGTTGGCGACGGCGATCATCGGCAGCACCGTCGGCGTGAAGTAGGCGAGCCGCAGGAAGCCGCGGCCGGCGAGGTGGCCGTTGACCCACACTGCCATCACGAGCGCGATCGCGATCGACGCCGGAATCGTGCCGACCGCGAACCACAGGTTGTTGACGAGCGCCTGCCAGAAGATCGGGTCGTCCACGAGCTGCCGGTAATTGTCGACCCCGACCCACACCGCGGGACGCGCTCCCTTGGGCGTCGAGTGGAAGCTTCCCCACAGCGTCGCGACGACCGGATAGTGCGTGAAGAGCGCGAGCAGCGCGGCGGCCGGCAGCACGAGCAGCCAGCCGTAGAGCCACTGCGTTGTGCGCGTCATCCCGCGATGCCCGCAACCGTCACGCCGTACGTGCGCCCACCGCTACTTCTTGTACGGCCGCAGCAGCCGATCGGCCTCGCGCTGGGCGTCTTTCATCGCCTGCTCCGGCGTCTTCGTGCCGGTGAGTGCCGCCTGCAGCCCGTCGTTCAATGCCTGCGTCACGCGCTGGTTGTCGTGCGTCGAGAGCTCGGCCTTAGCAAAGGGCAACTGGTCGCGCGCAACCGCCGCCGGGGGGAAGCCCGCCACGTATTGCTTCATCGCCGGCGTCTCCCAGGCATCGGCCCGAACCGCGACGTAGCCCGTGTCGATGCCCCACTGCGCGGCGCGCTGCGGCGTGGTGATCCACTTGACGAACTTATACGCGGCTTCGCGCTGCGCCGGCGAGGTCTTCTTGAAGAGGTAGAAGTTGCCGCCTCCTGTCGGGCTGCCGCGCTGCTTGCCCGCGGGCAGCATCGCCACGCCGAAGTCGAACTTGGCGTTGGTCCGCATGTTCGTGAGATTGCCCGTCGTCGTCCACACCATCGCCACTTTCTTCTCGAAGAAGTCCTTCGGCGTCGTGCCCCACGCGACGATGCCTTCCGGATGAACCTTGTACTTCTTCACGAGGTCGACCCAGTACTGCAGTGCCTCGATGACTTCAGGCTTGTCGTAATAGGTCTCCGTGCCGGCAGCGTTCATCAGGCTGGCGCCGGCCTCAATGGCGAGGCCCTGGAACAACCAGTAAGGGAAACCCTCCGACGGAATCTGGACGCCCCACTGCGTCACCCGTCCGGAGGCGTCGCGCTTTGTGAGCTTCTGCGCGTACTCGGCCATCTCCTTCCAGTTCGCCGGCGGCTTGTTGGGGTCGAGCCCTGCTTCCTTGAACGCTTCCTTGTTGTAGTAGAGGACGATGGTCGAACGCTGGAACGGAATGCCCCAGGTCTTGCCCCCGGTCTGGCTGTTCTCCATGAACGCCGGGTAGAAGCTCTTGAGCCACGCCTGGTCGTCTGACGTCTTGATGTAGTCGTCGAAGGGGACGATCGCATCCTCGTCGATCAGGGTGTACATGTCGGTCGACAGGAGAATCGACGTCACCGGCGGCTCGCCGCCCTTCACGGCGGTCAGTGCCTTGGTGATCGTGTCCTGGTAGGTGCCCGAATAGATCGGCTTGATCTTGACCCCGGGATTCTCCTTCTCGAAGTCCGCGGCGAAGCCGTCGATGATCTTGGTGATCGGGCCGCCGACGGCGACAGGGAAGTAGAACGAGACTTCGACGGGCGCTTGTGCGGCAACGGCAGGCGCCAGCATGGCCAGCGCCAGGGCGCCGACGAACGCGGCGGCCCCGCGGATGATTTTCTGCAGCATGTCTTCCCTCCTCTTGTTGAAACGAAAAAAGTCGTCAGGCGAACATCGTCGCCGATTCCGGAGCGAGCTCCGCGCGACGAACGCCATCGTGATCGAAAAGATGTTGCGCGCCCGGGGCCCACGCGAGCCGCGCCGCATCGCCGCGCGCCACGCCGACGCTGCCGGCAACGCGCACCGCCAACGTGGCGGCGCCCAGCCGGCACGTCACGAGCGTGTCTGCGCCCAAATACTCGATTGCAGCCACCGTCGCGGGAACTCCGCGGTCGAAAGCAAGCGCGATGTGCTCCGGCCGCACGCCGAGCGTGAGGCCCGCGCAGTCGGCGGGAGCCACCGCGGGCCCGCCTGTGCCGGCGACCACCGCGCCGGATTCACCGCGCTCGAGCGGGAGAAGATTCATCGGCGGCGTGCCGATGAAGCGCGCGACGAACGTATTGTCCGGCCGCTCGTAGAGCTCGGCAGGCGTCGCGTTCTGCTCGATCCTTCCCCGGTTGAGCAGCACCACGCGATCCGCCATCGACATCGCTTCGACCTGGTCGTGCGTCACGTACACCATCGTGATCCCGAGTTGCCGCTGCAACGTGCGGATTTCTGCGCGCATCTCCTGCCGGAGCTGAGCGTCGAGATTGGAGAGCGGCTCGTCCATCAGGCAGACCGGCGCTTCCGCGATGATCGCGCGACCCAGCGCCACGCGCTGCTGTTGGCCGCCGGAAAGCTGCGACGGCTTGCGGTCGAGGAGGCCGTCGAGGCCGAGAAGACCGGCGACTTTCGCGAGGCGGCTCGCGACATCCGCAGTCGAGACCTTGCGCACCTTCAATCCGAACACAATGTTTTCCGATACCGGCAGGTGTGGAAAGAGGGCGTAGCTCTGGAATACCATCGCGATGTTCCGCTGCGCAGGCGGCAGGTTCGTGACATCGCGGCCGGCAATCGTAATCCGCCCGCCGTCGGCTCGTTCGAGGCCTGCGATGAGTCGAAGTGTGGTGGACTTGCCGCAGCCCGACGGACCGAGCAGCACGTTGAGCGTTCCCTCGTCGAACGCGAACGAGAGCCCGTCGACGGCGCGCACGTCGCCGTCGGCGGTCGTCCAGTGCTTGCTGACGTTTTCGGCGGCGATGGCCGACAAGAATGCGCTCCCCGTAGTCGCGGCGGATGATAGCACCCACGCTGCGCGCCGGCGTTGATCGCGATCTCGCGATACGCGGCACGTAGGCAACACCCTTCGGGCTTCATAACTCAGGCGCCCGCAGGGTGTTGCCTTCGTGCCTTAATCCCCAACCCCAACCGATGCAAGCGTGGGCGGCAGAGTGCGTGGCAACTAGTCGAACAACGCCGCGAGTGCCGCCCCTGGGTCTCTTGCGCGCATGAACACCTCGCCGACCAGGAACGCATCGACGCCACGCGCGCGCATCGCCGCGACATCCGATGGCGCGAGGATGCCGCTCTCGGTCACCACCAGGCGTTCAGCGGGCATCGAGGGCAGGAGATCGAGCGTCGTCGAGAGCGAAACGTCGAACGAGCGCAGGTTGCGGTTGTTGATGCCGACGAGCGGAGTTGCGAGGCGGAGCGCCCGGTCGAGCTCGGTGGCATCGTGAACCTCGACGAGCACCGCGAGACGGAAGTCGCGCGCACAGGCTTCGAGGTCCGCAAGCCGCGCGTCGGTCAGCGCCGCGACGATCAGCAGGATCGCATCCGCGCCCATCGCGCGCGCCTCGGCGATCTGATATTCGTCGACGATGAAATCCTTGCGCAGGACAGGGAGCACGCACGCGTCGCGCGACGCCGTGAGATACGCCGCATCGCCCTGGAAATAGGACCGGTCGGTGAGCACGGACAGGCAGGCGGCACCGGCGGCAGCGAAGCTTGCGGCGATCGCGGGCGGATCGAAATCGGCGCGCAGCACGCCGCGGCTCGGACTCGCTTTCTTGATCTCGGCAATGACCCCGGCGTGTCCGGCCGCGATCTTGGTGCGGAGGGCCCGCTCGAAGTCGCGCGGCGACGATTGCTGCCGCGCCGCGGCGGCGACCTCCGCATAGGGACGCGCGCGTTTCGCGGCGGCAACCTCTTCGGCCTTGGTCGCAAGGATCCGGGCGAGAATGTCGCTCATCGGCAGACCGAAGAGGTCAGGCGTTCGCGGCGCCGAGCTTTTGCGTCAGCGCGACGAACGCCTCGAGTTTTTTCTTTGCCGCGCCGGAGGCGATCGCGGCACGCGCCCGCTCGATGCCTTCGGCGATCGACGGCGCCACATCGGCCGCATAGAGGGCGACCCCTGCATTCAGCACGACGATCTCGCGCGGCGTGCCTTCGACGTTGCCGAGGGCTTCCAGCAACATTGTCTTCGACTCCCCCGCGTCCGTGACCTTGAGGCCACGGTTCGAGATCATCCTGAGCCCGAAGTCCTCCGGATGGATTTCGTACTCGCGCACTTCGCCGTCCTTCAACTCGCCGACCAGCGTCGCCGCGCCCAGAGAGACCTCGTCCATCCCGTCCTTGCCGTAGACGACGACCACGTGCCGGCTGCCCAGGCGCTGCAGGACGCGCACCTGGATGCCGACCAGGTCGGGGTGGAACACGCCGAGAAGCTGGTTGGCCGCGCCGGCCGGATTGGTGAGCGGGCCGAGGATGTTGAAGATCGTCCGGACGCCGAGCTCTTTCCTCACCGGCGCCGCGTGCTTCATCGCGCTGTGATGCGAAGGGGCGAACATGAACCCGATGCCGGTCTCGGCGATCGACTGCGCCACCTGCTCGGGCTTCAGCATGATGTTCGCGCCGAGCGCCTCCAGCACGTCCGCGCTGCCGGACTTCGACGACACCGAGCGGCCGCCGTGCTTCGCCACGCGCGCGCCGGCCGCGGCGGCGACGAACATCGCGGCGGTCGAGATGTTGAACGTGTGCGACGAGTCCCCGCCGGTGCCGACAATGTCGAGCAGGTGTTCGCGGTCGGGCACTTCGACCTTGGTCGCGAACTCGCGCATCACCTGCGCCGCAGCGGCGATCTCGCCGATCGTCTCCTTCTTGACGCGCAGCCCCACGGTGAGCGCGGCGATCATCACCGGCGTCACTTCGCCGCTCATGATCCGGCGCATGATCGACAGCATCTCGTCCGGAAAGATCTCGCGGTGCTCGATCGTGCGTTGCAGCGCTTCCTGCGTCGTGATGGTCATGGCGTTTCCTGATAGCGGTTTGCGGGTTCGAAGCGTGGCAGGACAAGAGCACCTACTTGGCGCTCTCGAGGAAATTTCGCAGCAGCGCGTGGCCGTGCTCGGTGAGGATGGCTTCGGGATGGAACTGGACGCCCTCCACCGGCCACTCGCGATGGCGGACGCCCATGACTTCACCGTCGTCGGCGGTAGCGGTGATCGCAAGACACGCGGGCATCGTCGCGCGCTCGATGGCGAGCGAATGGTAGCGCGTCGCGGTGAACGGGGAGGGCAATTCGGCGAACACGCCACGGCCGTCATGCGTCACCGGCGACACCTTGCCGTGCATCACGCGCCCAGCGCGGACGATCTTCCCGCCGAACGCCTGGCCGATTGCCTGGTGGCCGAGGCACACGCCGAGGATCGGAATCCTGCCGGCGAAGGACTGGATCAGCGGAACCGAGATCCCAGCTTCGTTCGGCGTGCACGGTCCCGGCGAGATCACGATCGCGCTCGGCTCCCACGCGGCGATCTGCTCGATGCCGATGGCGTCGTTGCGATGGACGTGCACGTCCGCGCCGAGCTCGCCCAGGTATTGGACGAGGTTGTAGGTGAAGCTGTCGTAGTTATCGATCAGGAGCAGCATCGGCTCATTCCGTCGCGTCCAGGCCGAGCTGCACCATGTCCGCCGCGCGGAAGATCGCGCGGGCCTTGTTCTCCGTTTCGGTCCATTCGGATTCCGGCACCGAGTCGTGGACGATGCCGGCGCCGGCCTGCGCGTAGAGCATCCCGCCCTTGACGACCGCCGTTCGAATCGCGATCGCCGTGTCCATGTCGTCCTGGAAGCTGATGTAGCCGACGGCGCCTGCGTAGACGCCGCGGCCGGTCGGCTCGAGCTCGTCGATGATCTCCATCGCGCGCACTTTCGGCGCGCCGCTCACGGTGCCGGCAGGAAAGGCCGCGCGCAACACGTCGATGCTGGTGAGTCCGGGCCGGAGCGTGCCTTCGACGTTCGACACGATGTGCATCACGTGCGAATAGCGCTCGATCACCATGCGGTCGGAGAGCTTCACGGTGCCCGTCTGCGCGACGCGACCGACGTCGTTGCGGCCGAGGTCGACGAGCATCACGTGCTCGGCGATCTCCTTCGGATCGCCCAGCAACTCGGCAGCAAGTTGTTCGTCCGCCTCCCTCGTCGCGCCGCGCGGCCGCGTGCCGGCGATCGGCCGCAGCGTCACCGCGGTGCCTTCCTTGCGCACCAGGATCTCGGGCGACGCGCCGACGACGTGGAAATCGCCGAAGTCGTAATAGAACATGTACGGCGAGGGATTGAGGGAGCGCAGCGCGCGATAGAGCGACAACGCCGAGGACGCGAACGGGCGGCGCATCCGCTGCGACAGCACGACCTGCATCACGTCGCCCGCGGCGATGTAGTCCTTTGCACGCCGCACCGCGCGCTGGTAGCCCTCGCCGCCGAACTCGCTTTGCGCCTGCGTCAGCGTCGTCGCTGTCTGGAAGGGGATCGACACGGGTTCCCGGAGCTTCCGGCGCAGCGTCTGCAGCCGGTCGCGTGCGACCTCGTAGGCGTTCGGCTGCCCTGGATCGGCGTAGACGATGAGGGAGATCTTGCCTGCGAGGTTGTCTACAACTGCGAGTTCTTCGGTGAGGAGCAGGAGGATGTCGGGCACGTCGGCGAGCCCGGACCCCGGCGGCGGCGCGCGACCGGCGAGTTTCGTCTCGATGTGGCGCACCGTGTCGTAGCCGAACGAGCCTGCGAGCCCGCCGCAGAACCGCGGCAGGCCGGGACGCGGCGCCGCGCGGTAGCGGCGCAGAAAGCCGCCGACGAACGAGAGCGGGTCGCCGTCGTGCCGCTCGACGATGGCGCCGTTGTCGTCGACCTCGATCGCGGTGCCGCGCGCGCGAATGCGGATCTTCGCGGGCAGGCCGATGAACGAATAGCGGCCGAAGCGCTCGCCGCCAACGACCGATTCCAGCAGGAACGAATACGGCTCGTTCGCGAGCTTGACGTAGAGTGAGAGCGGCGTGTCGAGGTCGGCGAACGTCTCGAGGACGAGCGGGATGCGGTTATAGCCTTGGGCGGCAAAGGCGCGGAATTCTGCTTCGGTCATGGTACTCGGACGATCTCTTCATTTGAGGCTGCTGGGGCAGTCGGCAGACTGCGCGGGGGCATCGCTTGGCTGCGCGCGACGCCTTTAGGGGCGGGACGTCAACGCCAGCGGCGGCTGGTCGATGTGCGCCGCCAGCAGGCGGCAGCGGACATGCGCCGCCAGCAGGCGGCGGTGGGCGTGCCCTGCCAACAGGCATCGACCGTGGCGGAGTAGCGTCCAGAGCTGAAGAGAGAATCGATCATTGCGACGCGGGGGCGACATAGCGAACGCGGTCGGCGACATCGTCCACCGACTCGACTATACCATCGGCCTTGAGGTCGTGCACCGGCTTGCCTTCGCGGTAGCCGTACGGCACGACCAGAACCGGGCAGCCGGCGCCGCGTGCCGCTTCGACGTCGTTGCCGGAATCGCCCACCATCAGAAGCCGGCCGGTCGGGATGCCGAGCACGGCCGCGACGTGGCGCAGCGGCGCCGGGTCCGGCTTCTTGGTCGGCAAGTCGTCGCCGCCGATCACGACCGCGAAGTAGTGCTCGATGCCCGCCGCGACGAGATGGGGACGCACGAACCGGGTCGCCTTGTTGGTGATCACCGCGAGCGGAATCCCCATTTCGCGCAAGCGCGCGAGCCCCTCGAGCATGCCGGGAAAAAGGCGGGTCTCGTGGCCGAGGCGCGAGGCGTAGTGGGCCTGGTAGCGGTCGAGCGCGTCCTTCACTTCGCCTTCGTCGACTGCTTCCGGCGAAACGTCGGTCGCGAGCGCCAGCGCGCGGCGGACGAGATTCGCCATCCCCTTCCCGATCAGCGTGCCGACGACCTCCTTCGCGAGCGGCGGATAACCGAGCTCGGCCAGAAGCCCGTTGATCGCCGCTGCGAGCTCGTGGACCGTATCGAGCAGCGTGCCGTCGAGATCGAAGGCGATCGCGCCGACATCGAAAATCGGCGCATCCGGAGACCCCGTCGCGCCGTCCCGCATCATCGGACGGCAGCGAGCTCCGCGCGCATCCTCGCGATGGTCGCGGGATAGTCGGGCGCGCCGAAGATTGCCGATCCCGCGACGAAAGTGTCGGCGCCGGCCTTGGCCGCGGCCGCGATATTGTCAATCTTGATGCCGCCATCGACCTCGAGCAGGATCTTGCGGCCGGTACGTTGCTGCGAGGCCTCGATGCGCGAGCGCGCGAGCGAGAGCTTGGCGAGCGCGCCGGCGATGAACGACTGGCCGCCGAAACCCGGATTCACCGACATGATCAGCACGAGGTCGAGCTTGTCGAGCGTGTGGTCGAGCCAGTCGAGCGGTGTCGCCGGATTGAACACGAGCCCCGCCCTGCACCCGCTGTCGTGGATCAAGCCGATGGTGCGATCGACATGCTCGGAAGCCTCCGGATGGAAGCTCACGATCGCGGCACCCGCGTGCGCGAAATCGGCGACGATGCGATCGACCGGCTTCACCATCAGATGGACGTCGATAGGCACCGAGGCGTGCGGCTTGATCGCCGCGCAGACCATCGGGCCCACGGTGAGATTGGGAACGTAATGATTGTCCATCACGTCGAAGTGCAGGAGGTCGGCGCCCGCCGCCTGCACCGCACGCACCTCCTCGCCTAGGCGCGCGAAATCGGCGGACAGGATCGACGGCGCAATCAGATATTGGGGCATGGGTTTATAATCGTTCGAGCATCGCGGCGCATTGTCGCTAAGTTACCCGTGGCAGACACCGGCAAATACAGCATCGCGGTCACCGTGAAGACGGCGTATCTCGCCGACCAGTCGGATCCTTCGCGGCAGCAGTACGTGTTCGCGTACACGATCACGATCGCCAACACGGGGGAGGTGGCCGCGCAACTGATGAGCCGCCACTGGATCATCACCGACGCCGAGCATCAGGTGCAGGAAGTGAAAGGCGCCGGCGTCGTCGGCCAGCAGCCGCTCCTGCAGCCGGGCGAGAGCTTCGAGTACACGAGCGGCACCAGCCTGCAGACGGCGGTGGGCACCATGCGCGGCACGTATCAGATGGTGGCCGCCGACGGTCATGCGTTCGACGCGGATATCCCGATGTTCACTCTTTCCGTTCCCCGCGTGCTGCATTAGCGCGTCTTGTCGCGATCCGCGTCGCCCGGCTTCTTGCGCGGGGTGCGGCGCGTCAGGCCCATTGTCCAGGCGACGATCGCCACGGCGATCAGGAGCGCCACCAATGCTTCGAGGATGAACCATACCATCTTGCCAGGCTCCCCACGCTCACTCGTCACGCGATTGGCCGCCATCGGGGCCGCGCTGCTGATCGTCGCCGGTTGCGCCACTACTCCCCGCTCACCTCCAGCGCCCGGCGCCACGCCGCCGTCCGGATCAACGCCGTCGCCCGTCGCCTCGACGTCACCGCCCCCCGCTTCGCCCTCGCTGCCCGCGAAATACGCCTCCGTCCTCTGGACCGCGTTGCCGGGCTGGGCCGAAGACAACGTGACCGAGATCTGGCCCGCCTTTCGCGCCGGATGCGCGGCGCTCGTCGCATCTTCCCCAACCCGGGTGGTATGGGAGGCGCCGTGCGCCGCTTCGAATACCGTCGCCGGCACCGACGCAACCGCAGTCCGTGCTTTCTTCGAGCGTCATTTTAGTCCCTGGCGCGTCACGGCCGCCGACGGTCGCGATGCGGGAATGGTCACAGGCTATTACGAGCCACTTCTCGATGGCAGCCGCATCCGCTCGGAACGCCATCGCGTTCCGCTCTACGGCGCTCCGGACGATCTCCTGACGATCGACTTGACGGAACTCTATCCGGAGTTGAAGGACAAGCGGCTGCGGGGTCGTGTCGAGGGCAAGCGCGTGATTCCGTACTGGACGCGCGCGGACATCGAAAGCGGCAAGGCGCCGGCAAACGGGAGGCGCGAACTGGTCTATGTCGACGATCCCGTCGAAGCCTTCTTCCTGCAGATCCAGGGTTCGGGACGCGTGCGCCTCGCCGAAGGCGGCGTGATGCGCGTCGGGTACGCGGATCAGAACGGCTATCCCTTCCGCTCGATCGGCCGGATGCTGGTCGAGCGGGGCGAACTCACGCTCGACAAGGCGTCGATGCAGGGGATCAAGGACTGGGGGCGCCGCAATCCCGAAAAACTGTTGCCGCTGCTGGACGAAAATCCGAGCTACGTCTTCTTCCGCGAAGTGCCGCCGCCCGCACCGGGCACGCTCGAGGCCACGATCGACGGGCCGATCGGCACGCTCGGCGTGCCGCTTCTGCGGGAGCGCACGCTCGCCGTCGACGCACGCTCGGTGCCGCTCGGCGCGCCCGTATTCCTCGCAACGACGTATCCGCTGTCGACGCGGCCGCTGTCGCGCCTCACGATGGCGCAGGACACGGGCGGCGCGATTCGCGGCGCCGTGCGCGCCGATTTCTTCTGGGGCTTCGGCGAGGAGGCGGGACGCCAGGCGGGAAGGATGAAGCAGGATGGGCGGATGTGGATACTGTGGCCCAAGGATGCGGGACCGCCCGCGCCAATTGCGCCACCGAATCCTTGAGACGCGACTGGCGAGGGGAGGGCTGCTTAACCGGCGATCACTTCCGCGGCCTGCTTGTCGGCGTGGTACGACGAGCGGACTAGTGCGCCGACTGCCGCATGCCGGAAGCCCATCGCGTAGGCCTCTCGCTCGAAAGCCGCGAACCCGTCGGGATGCACGTAGCGCAGCACGGGCAGGTGGCCCGCGGTCGGCTGCAGATATTGGCCGAGTGTCAGCATGTCGATGTCGTGCGTGCGCATGTCGCGCATCACGGCGAGGATTTCATCGTCCGTCTCGCCCAGGCCTACCATGAGGCCGGACTTGGTGGGCGTGGCTGGAAAGCGCCGCTTCCACTCGCGGAGCAGCGTCAGCGAATGCGCGTAGTCCGATCCGGGCCGTGCGAGCCGGTACAACCGCGGCACGGTTTCGAGATTGTGGTTCATGACGTCGGGCGGCGCCTCGCCGAGGATGTCGAGCGCACGCTCGAGCCGGCCGCGAAAATCGGGAACGAGCACTTCGACCTGCGTTTCCGGCGAGTGCTCGCGCACCGCGCGGATGCAATCGACGAAATGTTGCGCGCCGCCGTCGCGCAGATCGTCCCGATCCACGCTCGTGATCACGACGTACTTGAGGCGAAGCGCCGCGATCGTCCGCGCGAGATTCACGGGCTCTTCCGTGTCGAGCGGCAGCGGGCGGCCGTGACCGACATCGCAGAACGGACAGCGCCGCGTGCAGATGTCGCCCATGATCATGAACGTCGCGGTGCCTTTGCTGAAGCATTCGCCGATGTTCGGGCAGGACGCTTCCTCGCACACCGTGTGCAGGTTGTGCGCGCGCAGGATCCGCTTGATTTCGGTGAAGCGCGGCGACGACGGCGCCCTGACGCGAATCCAATCGGGCTTTTTGAGCCGCTCGGCCGGAACGATCTTGATGTCGTACTTCGCGAAGACGCGCGCCGTCTTGTCGCTGCCTTTGTGCTTCACGCCGGCGGCGTTCGAAGGGATTGGAGTCGGCTCGTCCATTGCCGGTCTTCAGCGCGCGAGGCGGGCCGCGAGCCTTGGTGCGAGCGCGGCACCGGCGCTCTCGACGGTCAATGCAACGCCGAGATCCTTGAGTTGCGTCACCGCGAGTCCGCGGTAGCCGCACGGGTCGATGTCGGCGAAGGGGGCGAGATCCATGGCGATGTTGACCGCAAGGCCGTGATACGTGCAGCCACGGGCCACGCGCAATCCGAGGGCGGCGATCTTGGCCTCGGCTCCGGACACCATGGTGTAGACGCCGGGGGCCGCCGGCTTGCCGAACGCGGGAATCCCCAACGAATCGAGCCATTCTACCACCGAGGTTTCGATAGCCCGCACCATCGCCCGCACTCCGAGCTGTCGCCTTCGCAGATCGAAAAGGAGATAGACGACGAGCTGACCCGGCCCGTGATAAGTGACCTGTCCGCCGCGGTCGACCTTGAGGGTCGGAATGCCGTTTTCGCGCAACAGGTGCTCGCGCCTTCCCGCGAGGCCCAATGTGTAGACCGGCGGATGCTCGGTGAGCCAGATCTCGTCTGTCACGTCGAATGCGCGCGCCGCCGTGAACGCCTGCATCGCGCGCCACGTCGGCTCGTACTCGGTGCGCCCTAGCGTGCGGACGGCGACCATTGCGCGGCGGCGAATTCATGCTCTTCGGCACGGAGCGAATGCGTGCGCTGCCAGATGACGCGGTCGCGGGCGACCGACAGCATCCATGTCTGCTGCTCGAGCGGATTTGGCGAGGCGAACGCGGAGGGGGCGAGCAGAGCGCAGCAGGCCGCATGCTGCGGATCGCGGACCGATTCGTAGCGGATCGCGCCGATGCGCGCTTCCCGCGCGGTGCGGCCGAACGCCTGGCATCCGGAATAGTCGCCGGCGTCGGTCCAGGCTTTCCGATCGCGCACGAACGGCTTCGCGCGAAGGTCGACCGCATTGCCGTCGATCTTCACCTGGAACACCGTTTGCGGCTTGGTCGGCATCGCTGCGAGCGCCGGCGAATCCATGAGATGGCGCCACCGCCAGTAGCCGAGTTCGGCGCACGCCGTCCGTATTTCGTCGGCGCCGTAGAACACGCCGGGATCGTTCGGGCCGCGGAAGCGCGAGCCGCCCGGCGGCGGCGGATAGCGGAATGGCGTGAACAACAGCCAATGGAGATGCGACGCGGCCGCGGGAATCGACGGCTTGGTCTCCTCCAGCAGGCGTTCCAGCACGTGCTGCTCCTCGATCGAATCGACGAGCGCCATCGTCGACACCACGTGCTGCGCCTCGACAGCGCGCCACAACGCATGGCGCAGCGCACCGGCGTTAGAGGCGACCTCGCGCGTTGTCCAGGTAGTTGACGACACGAACGAGTCCTTCGACCGAGGGGATGAGGTCGACCGGCCGTGCGCTGAGTGCCAAGTTGTCGGTCGAGAGCCAGGTGCGCGCCGCCTCTTCGTGACCCCACAGCGCGTCGAGCGAGCGAAACAGGCGCACGAGCAAGAGAGCCAACTCCCACTCCTTCGTGCGCGAAGACGAAAGCCGGTAGCTGCCGGCGACAAGGCGCGATGCCGTCGCCTCCGACACGCCCAGGATGTGAGCGAGCTCGCGCTGCGAGAACGACAGGAGCCGTGCCGCACGCACAACGGCTTTGCTCAATACCGTGGCTTCGTCGGCCGGTTTCGGCACCCTTACCGTACGGGTGGCTTTAGCGTGCATCGGTTTCGTGAGAAAACATATGGCCTCCAGTTTGCTCCAGAAACCACCGCCGCGTCAAGCAGGGACAAAGCGCCAGCCCCAGTGCGTGTGCGATCGGGGCGAACGAGTTTGGATGCTACGCCGGCTTCGTGCGGTAGGGGCGGCCGTCCCAGGCGCCTGAATCATGAAGCCCGGGATGGCCCGCCGCTGCCGCACGGAACCCGTTTTGTTGGCCGATCCAACGGCATCCCGGCGGCGCCGCTACAGCACCATCGCCACCATCGGATGCGACGTGAGGTCGCGATATAGGTCGTCCAGTTGCTCGCGCGAGACCGCATTGACCGTGCAGGTCAACGACAGGTACTTGCCTTTGCTCGACGCGCGCATCTCGACCGTAGCCGGCTCGAAGTCCGGTGCGTGCTTCTGCACGACCGAAACGATCGCCTGCGCGAAGCCGTCCTGCGTGCGGCCCATCACCTTGATCGGGAAGGCGGTGGGAAACTTGAGCAGCGACTCTTCGGTCTGCGCCATGGGGAGGGTCATCATGCGCCGCAGATGGCGGCGGCCAGTGCGGATTGCAAGCCCGCCGCGACGGGGCCCGCTCCTCCTAACTCCCCGCGCCCGGATACATGTAGGCACGTGTCAGTGGATGAGGCAACCGGCCATCGGGAAGCGGTTTGCCGGCAAGCAATTGCCACAGCGAGAGCCAGCCCCGCTCGAACGCGTGCGCCGAACCCGCGAGGTAGATGCGCCAGACCCGGTATTTTTCCTCGCCGACCTCGGCGCGCGCGGCATCGGCGCTCGCCTCGAGCCCCTCGCACCACTGCCAGAGCGTCTTCGCGTAATGCTCGCGAAGCGCTTCGGCATCGATGACCTCGAGCCCCTGCGCGGCCATCCCTTCGATGACCCGGGCGACGTGGGCGAGCTCGCCTCCAGGAAATACGTATTCCTCGACGAAGTCGCCGATGCCGCTCCCCAGGCTTTGCGCGCCGAGCGGGTTGTGGGTGATCCCGTGGTTCAGCACCAGCCCGCCGGGCTTGAGTATCCGGCCAATCTTGCCGAAGTATTTGGGAAAGCGAGCGATGCCGACATGCTCGAACATACCCACGCTTGCGATCTTGTCGTAAAGCGCATCCTCGGGAAGGTCGAGATAGTCGCGAAGCTCGACACGCACGCGATCACCAAGCCCGCGTGCGGCGATTTCATTCTTCACGTGCTCGAACTGGTTCTTCGACAACGTGATGCCGGTGGCGTCCACGCCGTGCTTCTCTGCGGCATGGAACAGCAGCGCCCCCCAGCCGCAGCCGATGTCGAGAAACCGCTCGCCCGGCGCGAGCCGCAGCTTGCGGCAGATGTGCTCGAGCTTCGCCGACTGGGCATCTGCGAGCGTCGTGTCCTCGGTCGCGAAATACGCGCAGCTGTAGACGAGCTGCGGGTCGAGCCAGAGCCGGTAAAACGCATTCGACACGTCGTAGTGGTAACCGACATTCGCCCGATTGCTGCGCAGCTGATGCCGCCAGATCCGCCACCGCACCGTGAGCGAGTCGCGGCCGTGCGCGATCTCGCCGACCATCCCCTCGGCAATGGCGATCGCCCGCCGCGCACTCCCCGTGAAGTCGATGTCGTTCTGTACGTACGCGCGCGCGAGGGCGCCCATCGCCGGCGCCGCGAGCGCTTTCAGCCCCCGCCACGTGTGCGCAAGGATCTCGAATTCAGGCTCGGACGACAGAGGCACCCGGCCGCCATCGGGCAGCACGAGGGTCACCGGCAGGTTGCGCCCGCCATAGCGATTGGTGATGATCTTCTGCAGCGGTTGCGGCATCGCGTCAGTTTAGCAAGGTTGGATGCCACCGTGGCAGGGAGCTTTGGAGCATTCGCGTGTAGGGCGATGGCCCGTCGCCTGCGGGCTGCTACCATTCGGCACTTTGGCCGTCGCAAAGCATTGACCTCCGCCTCCGCCCGCGGCCCCAGCGCGTCGCGCGTCTCCGCGTTTACCGACCGGCAGTTTCGCGACGCCCTCTCCCAATTCGCCACGGGCGTCTCGGTGATCTGCGCGCCCGGGCCCCACGGCCGGTTCGTCGGGCTCACGGCGAATTCGTTCAACTCGGTGTCGCTCGACCCGCCGCTCGTGGTGTGGAGCTTGAATCGACGGTCGACGAGCCTCGCCGCCTTCGAGAAGACCGGGCATTACGCGATCAACGTGCTTGCGCACGACCAGACCGACCTCGCCCGGCGGTTTTCGCGTCCGCACGCCGACCGGTTCGAAGGCGTCGAATTTCGGCTGGGAGCGGCGGGTGCGCCTCTCATTGCCGGCTGCATCGCCTGGTTCGAGTGCAGGCACCATGCGCAGCACCGCGCGGGCGACCACGTCCTTTTCATCGGCGAAGTGACGACCTGCGGGCGGAGGAACGGCGCCGGCCTCGTGTTCCACCACGGCCGGTTCGGCAGTACGCATCCCCCCGGATAGCGCCGAGCCACGGGAGCCATAGCCGGCACAAGCCGGCGGGCGCCTGAAGTACGAAGCCCGAAGGCTTGTGCCGGCTGTGGCGTGAGAGACAGCCGCCCGCAGCCCGAAAGCCGGGGGCGCCTGAACCCTGACGCTTGTGCCCGGCTGCGACCAGCGCCGGCGGCTTGCTAGCGCGGCTTGTGCGTCTGGAAGAGCGCGTGCATCTTCCGGAAGAAAGGCCCCGGCTTGCCGCCCGCGAACGGGCGGCCGTCGAGCGTGGTGATCGCGATCACTTCCTTCGTCGACGACGTGAGCCACATTTCGTCGGCCGCGAGCGCCTCGGCCCTTGTCACTGGCCGCATCTCGATCGGTATCCCTGCTTCCTGCGCGAACTCCCACGCGGCGCCGTAGGTGATGCCCGGAAGGATCAGCTCGTCTTTGGGCGGCGCGACGATCGTTCCCTTGCTCACCACGAGGACGTTCGACGCCGAAGCCTCGGTGAGATACCCGTCGCGGAACATCACGGTCTCCACTGCGTCCGCGTCGGCGGCAAGTTGGCGCATCAGCACGTTGCCGACGAGCGATATCGTCTTGAGATCGCAACGATGCCAGCGATTGTCCTCGGCGGTGACGACCGCGACGCCTCGCTCGACCTGGTCGGCCGAAGGCGTCGCGAGCGGATTGCTCATCATGAAGACCGTCGCGGGAACGTCCTTCGGAAACGTGTGGTCGCGCTTCGCGACCCCGCGGGTCACCTGGAAATAGACGCCCTGGTTGTCGAACGGCTGGCGCGCGACGATTTCGCCGACGATCGACGTCCATTGCGCGTCCGTGTGCGGATTCGCAAGCCGGATTCCGTCGAGGCTGTGCTGCAGGCGGGCGAGATGCTGCGGCAGGCGGAAAGACTTCCGACCGTACACGGGAATGAGCTCGTAGACGCCGTCGCCGTAAATGAAGCCGCGATCCAGGACGGAAACCTTCGCGTCCTCGATCGGCATGAACTGGCCATTGAGATATACGATCATCGCTTCTCCAATCACCGGAACCACAGGCGTACGGTATCCCACGCGCGGCCGATCACGTTCGCGGTCGGCACGTCGGCCAGCGCGACGAGCGGAAACTCCGCGACCGGATTTCCCTCGAGCGAGATCTTCACCGTGCCCACCGGCTGGCCCTTGAACACGGGCGCCACGAGCGGCTCGGTCGCCGTCATCGAGAGCGCGAGCTTTTCCGCCTTGCCTTTGGGCAGCGTGACGTACTTGTCGGCGACGAAGCCCGCGGCGACATCCTTCGCCTCTCCCTTCCAGACGCGCAAGCTCGACACGGGTTTCTCCGACGGGTACAGCTGAACGAGGTCGTACGCCTGGAAACCGTAGTTGAGAAGCTTCTGGGCTTCGGCGGCGCGCGCCGCGTCCGATGCCGCGCCCAGCACGACTGCGAGGAGCCGCCGGTCGCCCCGCCTTGCCGACGCAATGAGGCACCATCCGGCGGCGTCCGTGTGCCCGGTCTTCAAGCCGTCGACATGGGGATCGATCCAGAGGAGACGGTTCCGGTTGGGCTGCGCAATGTTGTTGTAGCGGTACTCGCGCAGCGAGTAGAGCTTGTAGTCGTCGGGGAAATCGCGGATCAGCGCCGCCGACAATCGCGCGAGATCGGTCGCCGTCGAGTAATGCCTGGGCTGCGAGAGCCCGGTCGAATTCTCGAAATGCGTGTTCGCGAGCCCGAGCCGCGCCGCCTCCTGGTTCATCTTGTCCGCAAACGCGGGCTCGCTTCCTGCGATGAGCTCGGCCAAGGCGATCGACGCATCGTTGCCCGACTGCACGATCATCCCGCGGAGCAACTCGTCCACCGTCACGGCTTTCTTGGGCTCGATGAACATCCGCGAGCCCTCGGCGTGCCACGCAGCGGTCGACACCGGTACGAGCTGCGACGGGGCAATGACCTTGTCGCGCATCGCGGCGAACGCCAGATAGGCGGTCATGAGCTTGGTGAGCGATGCAGGGTCGCGGCGCTCGTCCGCGCTCTCGGCGACGATCACCTGCCCGCTCGCGACATCGAGCAGCAGGTAAGCCTGCGCGGCGATCACCGGCGCCGGCAGCGGCTGCGCGAGTGCGGCACCTTGTCCGGCAACAAGCCATGCGAGCGTCGCGACGACACCCATGCGCGACAACCAAGGGCCGAAGCTCACCACGGGTTGACCGGAACGATGCCGACGACGTCGCCCGACTTCTTGTCGACGACCACGGACATGTCCTGGTTGCGTGCCCTCATCGGCACGAATCCTACGGCGTCTTCCGCGCGACCCGAGTCGGCAACAAAAGCCCGGATTGCGACGGCATCGTGAGGCTGGCGCTTCGCGAGTTCCGCCAACGGTTTCGCGGCGCGGGCGGCATCCTGGCGGACTTGGGCATACGGCACGTAGAGATCGGGAAGATTCGCGAGATCGACCCCGCCCTTCGCCGCGGACATCACGATTTCCGCCTTCCGATCCGCGTCTGCGGGCTCGCGCGCGCCCACGACCCTGGGGCCGGTGAGCGAGAGCGCGCGGAATTCCGGCGCGGCCTTCTCGCGCGACGCTTCGTCGATCGCGTTGGCGGCGATGACTTCGAAACGGTCGGCGACGAAGACGCTGTACACGGGCCGGGCCTCGAACATCACGCTGCAGCCGTAGACGAGCGCCGCCAGCTGCACGAGCGCGATCACCGCGAGGTCGAACCGCAGGCTTTTCTTCTTCGGGTTGAAGACGATGAGCGTGATCAACGGGCCGAGGACGACGTCGACACCGATGAGCAGGATGATCAGCATGCCGCCCCCCATCGCCGCGAAGTAGTGCTTCGGATACCACAGCGCAAGCATCAGCGCGACGACCGTAGCTCCGATGGCGGCGCTGAGCGCGAGATGAATCGCCGAAGCCTTGAAGCGATTGAGCGAATCGAGCCTCACATCCGTACCCTCACACAGCGTCCGCAGCGGCCACCGGCGGGCAGCTGCAGAACAGGTTGCGGTCGCCGTAGACGTTGTCGACCCGCGCGACCGGCGGCCAGTATTTCGTCTCGCGCAGCGACGCGACCGGATAGGCGGCGCTCTCGCGCCGGTACGCGTGGTTCCATTGGTCCGCGGTCACCGCGGCGGCTGTGTGCGGCGCGTGCTTCAGCACGTTGTCGGCGCGGTCGGCGCGCCCTTCCGCGACCGCGCGGATTTCGTCGCGGATCGCGATCATCGCGTCGATGAACCGGTCGAGCTCGGCCTTCGATTCGCTTTCGGTCGGCTCGACCATCAGCGTGCCCGCGACGGGGAAGCTCATCGTGGGCGCGTGAAAGCCGTAGTCGATGAGTCGCTTGGCCACGTCGTCGACGGCAATGTCGCTCGTTTCCTTGAGCGGCCGCAAGTCGAGGATGCACTCGTGCGCGACGAGCCCGCCCGGCCCCGAGTAGAGCACCGGATAGTGCGGATCGAGCCGCTTCGCGACGTAGTTCGCGGCGAGGATCGCGCTTTCCGTCGCGGCGGCAAGCCCCGCCCCACCCATCATCGCGATATACATCCACGAGATCGGCAGGATGGACGCCGAGCCGTACGGAGCACCGGAGACCGCCCCGATCGCCTCGGGCTGCGGCGGAAGATAGCGGTGGCCGGGCAGGAACCGGGCAAGATGCGCGCCGACGCCGATTGGACCGACGCCCGGGCCCCCGCCGCCGTGCGGGATGCAGAACGTCTTGTGCAAATTGAGGTGCGACACGTCAGCGCCAAATTCGCCTGGCGCGGCAAGGCCGACGAGGGCATTCAAGTTCGCGCCGTCGACATACACCTGGCCGCCGTGCTCGTGGACGATCGCGCAGAGCCGACCGATACCCGCCTCGAACACGCCGTGGGTCGACGGGTACGTGACCATGATCGCCGCGAGGTTCGCGCGATGCGTCCGCGCCTTCGCCTCGAGATCGGCCATGTCGACATTGCCGTCGGCGTCGCAGGCGACGACGACGACGCGCATCCCGGCCATTTGCGCGGACGCTGGATTCGTGCCGTGCGCGGAGGCCGGGATGAGGCAGACATTGCGATGCCCTTCGCCGCGACTTGCGTGATAGGCCTTGATCACGAGCAGACCCGCGTACTCGCCCTGGGAGCCGGCATTGGGTTGCAGCGACACGGCGGCGTAGCCCGTCGCCGCGCACAGCATGCGTTCGAGATCGGTGACGATCGCGGCGTAGCCTTCGGCCTGGTCGGCCGGTGCAAACGGATGCAGGGCCCCGAATTCCGGCCAGGTCACCGGAATCATTTCCGCCGTCGCGTTGAGCTTCATCGTGCACGAGCCCAGCGGGATCATCGCGCGGTCGAGCGCGATGTCGCGGTCGGCGAGCCGGCGCAGATAGCGCAGCATCTCCGTTTCGGAGTGGTAGCGGTTGAACGTCGGGTGCGTGAGGAACTGTGATGAGCGGCGCAGGGCCTCCGGCAGCGCGAAGGTGTCCGCATCGAAAAGATCATCGAGGGCACGCGGGGTCTTATCGTCGCCAAACGCCCGCCAGATCGCTTCGACGTCGGCGCGTGTCGACGTCTCGTCGAGGGAGAGGCCAAGCGTGTCAGCGTCGACACGGCGGAAATTCATTCCCTGTGCGACACCGCGTTCCGCGATCTGCGTCGTCGCCTCTCCGGTCGCGACGACGATCGTGTCGAAGAAATGCGCGGTGGGCACGCCATGGCCCAGCCGTTGGAGACCCGCCTTCAGGATTGCGGTGAGCCGGTGCACGTGTCGCGCGATGCCCGCGAGGCCGGACGGCCCGTGGTACACCGCGTACATCGCCGCCATCACCGCCAGCAGCACCTGCGCCGTGCAGATGTTCGACGTCGCCTTCTCGCGCCGGATGTGCTGCTCGCGCGTTTGCAGCGCGAGGCGGTACGCCGGTCCGCCGTTGGCGTCGACGGTCACGCCGACGAGGCGCCCCGGCATGGAGCGCTTGAAGTCGTCGCGCGTGGCGAGATAGCCCGCGTGAGGACCGCCGTACCCCATCGGCACGCCGAAGCGCTGCGCCGAGCCGACGACGACATCGGCGCCCCATTCGCCCGGCGGCACGACGAGCGTGAGCGCAAGGAGATCGGCCGCGGCCACCACATGCCCGCCGTCGGCGTGCACAGCCGCCGCGAGGGCGCGATAGTCGCGCAGGTCGCCATTCGCGCCCGGATACTGGAGCAGGATCGCGAAGGCTCCGGCTTTCGCCGCGTCCGCCGCGGGACCGGTGAGGATCTCGATCCCGAGCGGTTCAGCGCGCGTGCGCACGACGTCCTGCGTCTGCGCGAAGACGTCGTCGGCCACGAAGAAGCGGTTGCTTTCGCTCTTGCCGAGGCGGTGGCACAGCGTCATTGCTTCGGCCGCGGCGGTCGACTCGTCCAGCATCGACGCGTTGGCGATCGCCATTCCGGTCAGATCGCAGATCATCGTCTGGTAGTTGACGAGCGCTTCGAGCCTGCCTTGCGAGATCTCCGGCTGATACGGCGTGTATGCCGTGTACCAGGCGGGATTCTCGAGCACGTTGCGCAGGATCACGCCCGGCGTGTGCGTGCCGTAATAGCCCTGGCCGATGAACGATTTCAGCACCTTGTTCTTCGCGGCGATCGCCTTGATCCGCGACAGCGCCTCCGCCTCGGTCATCGCGGCGGCAAGCGCGAGCGGCTTCTTGCGCCTGATCGCGGCGGGCACGATGGCGTCCATCAGCGAGGCACGCGAATCGAATCCCAGGGTCCCGAGCATCGCCGCCTGGTCTTCCGGCGTCGTGCCGATGTGCCGCGCGACGAATGCGGCGGAGTCTTCCATTTCCGGCATCACGCGTCGCCGATCGTCGCCTCGTAGGCACGCGCATCGAGGAGCTTCGCCGCCGCGCCGGCGTCGGCGGGCCTGATCCGGAAGAGCCAGGCCGCATACGGGTCCTGGTTCACCTGCTCGGGCGAGCTCGTCACGCCCGCGTTGACATCGACGACCTCGCCCGCGATCGGCGCGTAGACGTCGGAAGCGGCTTTGACGGATTCGACGACGGCGCACGCTTCCGCGGCGGCGAGCTTGCGGCCGACTTGAGGCAGCTCGAGATATACGAGATCGCCGAGGGCGGCCTGCGCATGATCGGTGATCCCGATCGATACCGTGCCGTCGGCTTCGGTGCGCACCCATTCGTGCGACGACGTGTACCTCAAGTTGGTGGGAATGTTCATTGGGCGCCTCCTGGGGCTAATCAATCACGATTCGTGGGGACCGCGGCCGGGCGCAGTCCGGTCATGGCGCGACATCGGCCAGCACCTTCCCGTTGCGCACGAAGGGCAGCTTCACGACGCGCGCCGCGAGCTCGCGGTCGCGCACGACCACCTTCACCTTGTCGCCGGCGGCGATGCCCGCCGGAAGGCGCGCCAGCGCGATCGACTGATTGAGCGTCGGGCTGAACGTGCCGCTCGTGATCTCGCCGTCGCCGCGATCGGTATGCACTTTCTGATGCGCACGCAGCACGCCGCCCTTGTCGAGCAGCACGAGCCCGATGAGCTGCCGCGCAGGGGGACGTGCGTTCAACGCCGACTTGCCGATGAAATCGCGCGGGCTCGCGAGGTCGATCGTCCAGGCGAGACCGGATTCCAGCGGCGTCACGGTCTCGTCCATGTCCTGTCCGTAGAGATTCATCCCCGCTTCGAGCCGCAGCGTATCGCGCGCGCCGAGTCCGCAAGGAGCGACGCCGGCGCCGGAGAGACGGGTCCACAAGTCAGCGGCGGCCGCAGCCGGCAGCACGACCTCGAATCCGTCCTCGCCGGTATAGCCCGTTCGAGCGATCATGACCTCGCCCAACGCATCCTCGAGGATTGCCGCGTGGAAAGGCTTGAGCGTGGACACGAGCTTCGCCGCGCTTGGCAGCGCCTTCGGCAGCGCGCGAGCCGCGTTCGGCCCCTGCACGGCGATGATCGCAAGATCGGTGCGCGGGGTGAGCGTCACCGCCGATTGTTGCTCGCGCAGGCGTTCGCGGAACCACTCGATGTCCTTCTCCGCGGTCCCCGCGTTGACGATAAGCCGGAAAAAATCGTCGTGCAGGAAATAGACAATGAGATCGTCCTGCACGGTACCGTCAGGTTTCAGCAGGCACGAATAGAGCGCCTTGCCGGGAGTCTTCAGCCGGTCGACGTTGTTCGCGAGCACGTAGCGCAGGAAGTCGCGGGCACCCGCTCCTTCCACGTCGAGCGCAAGCATGTGCGACACGTCGAACATGCCCGCGTCGGTGCGCACCGCACGGTGCTCGTCGATCTGCGAGCCGTAGTTGACCGGCATGTCCCAGCCGCCGAAATCGACCATGCGCGCGCCGGCGGCACGGTGCAGGGCGTTGAGAGGTGTCTGCTTAGGCACGCGGTGTCAGGGCGGGGCGAAGCGCGAGGTCGAAGCGGTCGCCGCGCTCAACTATGTCGCCGGGATGCTTATTTCTTGAGAGTGAGGATATACGTGACGAAGGTCTTCAAGTCGGCATCCGACAATTTGGGATTCGGCGGCATCGGCACCGGCCCCCACACCCCTGACCCGCCATTCCTGACCTTTTCCATGAGCTTGGCTTCGGCGCCTGGGACGCCCTTGTACTTGGCCGCGACTTCAGTGAGCGCCGGGCCGACGATTCTCTTGTCGATCCCATGGCAGTTCATGCAGTCGTAGGTTTTCATCAATGCCTCGACCTTGGCGGGCTCGGCCTGTTGCGCGCAAGCCGAGTTGACGCCCAGTGCCGCAAGCATGGTGAATACGACTCCCGCGCGTCCAGAGCGCGGACGAGAACTCATCCGTGCCGCCCTTGATTCGGCGCGCGAGGCGGGCGCGGGGCGGGCGGAAGTAGGCGAAAGCCGCACTCGGCGGCCGACTCCCTCCAAAGCAGCTCTCATGTTCTTGATTGGTTCCGCGGCAATGCTCTCGTCGGGCTTGAGCGGCAATGTCACCTTTTGCTCAGGCAACGTTGGCGATGATCCCGACTCGCAAGTATATCTTATCAACGTTTTCGGGAGCGACCGATGGGCTGCACATGAACTGCAACAGGAATGTCGGCGAGACATGTCCGACGTGCGATGGGCCCCTTGCGGCGATTTTCATTGCAATCGCGGCTCGGACTATGGAAATATCCCGTATCGCGATGTCACAATGTGATTTGCATGGCGGCCGGCTCGAAGCAATGCGTGGCCGCGACTGGTGGAGAGCGAACGACCCTACTGCGATCTTTGAGGAGACCAGAATGGCTGACAGGCTTCAGGATTCGAACCGCCGTCGAATGATCAGGCTCACCGTGCTCGGCCTCGCGGCCCCGTCCCTGGGGGTCGCTCTTACCGGCGGGGTGGCGCTCGCAGCCGATCCACCGGAAGTCAGCGAAACGGATCCGCAGGCCGCCGCGCTCAAATACAAGAAGGATGCGACCAAGGCCCCGGAACGCAAGGACGCAAGCGCGACGTGCGGCAATTGCGCGTTGTATACCGGGAAGGCCGGCGCCGCGACGGGGCCGTGCACGCTTTTCCAGGGCAAACTCGTT
>Ga0207691_10001402_pt1 | contig 24094 bp, 25 predicted proteins | sample KBSM13metaG_FD_184327 | JGI IMG/M metagenome (GOLD analysis project Ga0207691, IMG submission 184327) | Miscanthus rhizosphere microbial communities from Kellogg Biological Station, Michigan, USA - KBS M1-3 metaG (SPAdes) (version 2) | ecosystem: Host-associated > Plants > Roots > Rhizosphere >...
ACCGTTGGACGAAACATCGAGATCGAATATAGATGGATCGAGTCCAATCCGGACCTTAGGGACAAGTATGCCGCCGAGTTCGACGGTCGCTGAACGGCCAGCAGAAGACATCTTTGGCCGTCGCCAATCCGCTGCAAGCGGACGCAATGCGATGAAGGGCTCGAACACGCGAGTAGCAACCGCTCCCGGATAAATGGCGAGACAACTGGTAGCGGCGCGCGCATGATAGGACCATGAACTTACCTACCATTGCTTCGTCCACCTTCCCTGCAGCTGACGGGGACGGATACGAGTTGCAGATGGGTCGCTGGAGCCGGCGCCTTGCCGCGCCGTTTCTGGACTTCGTAGGGTCTGCCAATGGCGAAGCTGTCCTCGACGTCGGCTGCGGTACCGGCTCGCTGACGTTCGCCCTGAAAGAAAGATGCCAGCGAGGCCAGCTACGCGGGGTAGATTTCTCACCTGCCTACATCGAACACGCCGCACGCCAGAATGATGATCCGCTGATTGCCTTCGAGGTAGGAGATGCCTGCGCGCTGGCGTTTCCCGATCGAACCTTCGACCGCGTCCTTTCGTTACTCATGTTGCATTTCGTGCCAAAGGCCGACCAGGCCATTGCCGAGATGCGGCGCGTCGCGCGGGCTGGCGCAGTAGTCGGTGCAGCGGTGTGGGACGCCCGTGGCGGTTTCGTGGCCACTCGCATGTTCTTTGATACGGCAGCCGTACTGGACCCTAAAGCAAGCGAGCGCCGTGCACGCAGTTACACCCGCCCAATGACGCGCCCAGGGGAGTTGAAGCGGGCCTGGCTTGCCGCTGGTTTCACCGACGTGGTCGAGACAACGTTGAGCATTCGCATGGAATACGCGTCCTTCGATGACTATTGGGCACCCTACCTCGGCAAAGATGGCCCGCAGGCAGAGTACGTTGCCACGCTCAGCGATGTCGAGCGCGAGAAACTGCGCAATGCCTTGAGGCTCGCGTACGTTGACGGAGAGCCCGATGGTCCGCGTTCCTACGCGGCGCTCGCCTGGGCAGTTAAGGGTTTAGCACCCAGCTAGCGCGAGAGTGCGCGCAATCGCAGGCGGCAAGCGGGCTATTCTGTTGAAAAACTCGCTTGCAGTAGCACCGTTCGGCGTTGTCGAGAATGTCGACCCTCTAGAACGCGCTCAGATCGACGCAGTCGACAAGGTGATGGTTTGAGCCCGCGAAATCGTTGCAAAAAGGGCGCGAAGCGAGTTTTTCAACAATAGGCCAACTGCAGTCATAGCGCGTCGTGCTCGATGGCAGTCGTTGATGGACGCTTGTCGGAACAACGGATGGACGTCGAAGCGGCGAAGCCTTCCTGCAGGCGTAGTATGGCCGGACTTCCAATCGTCTCCAGGGTGATTCAGTGATTGACCGGGGGAGCCAAGCCGAGCGACCTCCCCGTCGAGCAGCCGACGAAGTTCGAGCTGGTCATCAATCTCAAGACCGCCAAGGCGCTCGGCCTAACCATCCCGCAATCGCTGCTGCTGCGTGCGGACGAAGTGATCCAGTAGCCGAACATCGCGAGTTGGTTGCGATTGAATGTCCGGTTTGTGCAAGCCGCAACGGCCGGTTCGGGTCGACAAACGACGACGAGACCAATATCGAGCGAGGTGTGCCAACTCGATCTCGCACCTGGGCCGATTCACCCTACACGCCTCAATCGCCCTCTGCCACCGGTACTTCGATGTCGAGCAACGGCGCGTACTGCTGCGCGCCGAAGATGTCGGGGTCGCCCGGGCTGCCGCTCGGGCGCGACCGGTAGATCGTAAACTTGATCGCGTTCGCCGGATCGAACTCGACGAAGTCGGCGATGCGGTCGGGCGTCACGCGGTAGAGCTTGCTCACGGTCTCGCGCGTCAGCACGCGCGAGCGCTTCACCTGCTCGTACGTCGATCGGTCGGCGAATATGATGTCGAACGTGATGAGGTTCACCCCGGCGTTCTTGCTGCGGATCGTCTTTGCGAGCTGCGAGAGCTTGCGCGTTTTCATCGTCCGTCGCTTCCGCCCGCCGTCGTCAGGTGCGTGGGGAAGAGCTCCAGCGGATCGTCGCAGCGCAGCGTGTGGTTGACGGTCCACCGATACGACGGGCTCGCGCGCAGGACTTCATCGAGCGCGAACGCGACCGAGCCTGCCGATCCCTTCACGTCCGGAAGCCGCGCATAGAACATTTGCCGCGTGCCGATCATGCAAAGCTCCTCGGCCATATCGGCGGTCGGGGCGACGCCCTGCACGAGAATGCAGAGCTCGTGCGCAGGGCGATCGCGCATCGGCTCGCGCTCGCCCATGACGCCGTCGCGGCCGTAGACGGTGTAGTGGAGCTGGTAGCCTGTTTCCTCCGGACCGAAGCGCTCGCGCACTTTGTCGCGCGCCCAGCCGATGACTTGGTCGACGTGCGCGATCGTGTAGGGGTCGCGGATGCCGACCATGCCGACATACCGCTCGCCGATCCTGCCCGCGCCTTCGAGCTTCACGCGGAACTCCGGCGCGCGCTCGAATTTCGGCCCGGTAATTCGCGTGCTGCGAGCATCGACCTGCTCGTAGCGGCAATGCGACATGTCGAGCGTTCCACCTGCGACGTGCTCGAAATAGGGATTCGAGCGCTCGTACATCGCATGCCCCGCGACCGATGCGACCGTGCAGCGCTGGTCGGGATGCATCGCCGTGACCAGCACGTCGTTCGCCGTGATCTCGCCCAGCACCGTTTCCTTGCCGCCATAAGGCTCGGCGCAGAACGACGCGCATTCGAGCACCTTGCCGAGGTAGTACGAAAGATCCTCGGGAAAGCCGCGATGGATCGCCGGCGCAGCGAACACGCAGCTGTCGCTGCTGCGGCCGCCGATGATCACGTCGGCGCGTGCTTCCAGCAGCTCGATGAACGGATGCACGCCGGCCATCGCGACGATGCGCTCGGTCGCTTCGAGCTCCGCCTCGGTCAGGTCGTCGTAGCCTTCCAGTCCGGCGACCGTTTCGCCGGCGCGCATACGGCGGCGGAGCTCCTCATTGCCGATCTCGGAGTAGAAATAGCCGAGCTTGAACGGCGGCAGACGGTGCTTCGCCGCGAGATCCTTGATGATCCCGACGTAGAGGTCGACGCGGCTGTTCGCGCCAGTGTCTCCCGCCGAGCCGATGATCATCGGCACGCCGAGCTTGCGAGAGGCGAGCAGCATGTGCTCGAGGTCGTGGACCTGCCAGGCACGCGGGCTCGTCGATGTGTCGGTGCCGAGCGGAGTCGGCCCGACGTCGTCGCTGCCGGAATCCGCCGCGATCACGTCCGGCCGCGCCTCAACGCCGATCCGGAAGCTTTCGACCCGGATCGGCGCGAATCCCAGGTGGCCGTTCGGGCAGATGATGCGCAAGGAAGGCATGACGGTCATTGCTGCGGTTCGAATCGATCATAGCAGAGCGCGCCTTCCGCATCGGCGACAAGCGCCGCTGCGTTGCCCCCCGCCGTGGACGGACAAGCGGGATAAGGGCTACGATTGCCGCATTGTCAACGATGCTCTCCAGGACACTCGATGCGCACCTTACTCAACCATTTCGCATTGCTGGTTCTGGCCGTTCTGGGCATGGCGCCGGTGTTCGTTGCCGCGCAAGTGACGATGCCGAAGACGATCAGGATCGTCGTGCCGTTCTCCGCCGGAGGAAGCAACGACGTCATCGCCCGCGCGATCGCGGGGCCGCTCGGCAAGAGACTCGACGCTGCGGTGATCGTCGAGAACAAGGCGGGCGCAGCTGGCGTCATCGGCGCGGACTTCGTGGCGAAATCGCCAAAGGACGGTTCGGTGCTGCTGCTGACGTCGTCCAGCTTCCTCACCGCGGCGGCGACGCAGACCCAGTTGCCGTACGATCCTATCGCGGCGTTTGCGCCGGTTGCCATGATCGGCCGCGGCCCGATGCTGCTCGCGGTGTCGGCGGCGACGGCGATTAAAACGCCTTCCGACATGGTCGCGGCGGCGCGCGCGAAGCCCGGCGCGCTCAACTACGGCACCGCCGGAGTCGGCTCGATCGCCCACCTGACAACGCAAATGCTGGACGACGCAGCAAATATCCAGATGACGCATGTGCCGTACAAGGGGGCGTCGAATGCGGCGGTCGATCTTGCCGGCGGCCAGATCCAGGTGATGGTGTCGAACTACAGCACGATCGCGCCGCTTATGAAGAGCGGCAAGATCCGGGCACTCGCCGTGACATCGAGCACGGCGCATTCCGCATTCCCGGATCTGCCCCCGTTGACATCCATTGCGCCGGGATTCGCAGTGGCCATCTGGGTCGGCGTGTTCGCGCCCGCCGGCACGCCTCAGCCCATTGTCGAGCGCCTCAACCAGGAGCTCAATGCGATTGCGGCGTCGTCCGATCTCGCACTGGTGCTCGAGCCCGACGGCGCGCTGGCCGAAGCCATCAGCCCGGCGACGTTCGCGGCCCGGATCAAGGAAGAGCTCGGGCAATGGAAGAAGGTCGCGAGCGAACACAAGATCGTCGCCGAATGAAGAGCGGCGGGATTTCTGAGGACGGCGTTCCGCACGCAAGACGACGTGGAGCCGCGCTCGCACTGACTCCGCGCAAAGATCGCTTTCGTCATTCCATCGACTGGAGGTCTCGAATGAAGGTTCACCGCTTCCTTGCAATGCTCGTCTCACCCCTCATCGTGGCAATCGCGATTTGCGGTGCAGGCGCTGCACGCGCCGACTGGCCGGATCATGCCGTCCGCTGGGTGGTGCCGTTCGGTCCCGGGGGCGCCAACGACCTCATCGCGCGCGCAGCCGCGGAGGCGGTGAGCAAGCGGCTTGGCCAACCCGTGGTCATCGAGAACAAGCCTGGTGCCGGCGCCATCATCGGCGCCGAAGCCGTCGCGAAGGCCAAGCCGGACGGCTACACGTGGCTCGTCGGCGCCGCCGGCGTGGTTACGAACAGCTTGCTGCGAAGCGACATGCCTTACGCGGACAGTGACTTGATTCCCGTGGGCATGATCGCCGTCGCGCCCTCGGTGATCGTCGTGAATCCGAGCGTGCCGGCGGGCAACCTCAAGGAATTCGTCGCCTGGGCGAAGACGCAGACCGGCGGCATCAACTGGGCGACGGCGGGGGGTGGCAGCACGCCGCACTTCGTCGCCGAGATGCTGCGCGAGGCCGGCGTCAACATCACGATCGTCCCCTATAAAAGCGGCTCCGAAGGAATGACCGCCGTGCTGTCGAACAATGTGCACGCGACGTCAGAGGCCAGCATCGTCGTGCTGCCGAACGTGAAGTCCGGCAAGTTGAAGGCGGTCGCGACGACGTACAGCAAGCGAATGAGCGCATACGACTCGTTGCCCACTGCGACGGAGCAAGGCTTCCCGGATGTGCTGATCGGCCACTGGGCCGGGCTGTTCGCACCGAAGGGGACGCCGCCGGCGATCGTCGAGCGGATGAGCAGGGACCTAGAGACGGCGGTCAAGTCCGCCGAGTTCCGCGACAAGATGGTGCCTTCGGGGATCGAGCCCGAGCCGGGCACGACGGCCGCCTTCGTTGCGTTCATCGCCGCCGAGCGCGAGCGCTTGAGCAAGCTGGCGAGGAAGGCCAACATGAAAGCGGACTGACGCGTCGACTCAGCGACGCGGGAGTGATCCGCTGATGGTCACCCGCGCACCACCTCTTCCCAGCCCCCGCTCCGCTCGGAGCGGAACAACGCGTCGATCACGCGCATGTTGGCGATCGCATCCTCGACCCCGTAGGGCAGCTCGATCTCGCCGCGCACGGCGAGCGAGAACGCCTCGCCCTGCAATTGGTACTGGTCGCTCGGGGCCAGCGTCTCGGTGACGCTTCCCGTTCCTTCGAGCGACGAGCAATCGTCGATCAGGATGCGCGTGGCGGCCCCCTGCGGGGCGTTGACGGGAATCGGAATCTCGATGCGGCCCTTGCTGCCGCAAAGCTGCAGCCGCTGATGCGGCGCGATCTGGGTCGAAACGGTGAAGTCGAGGCGGCGGCCGTCGCCGAAATCGACCAGCGCGCTCGTCAGGCGGTCGGTCCCGAACGCGGGGTCGCGATCGACGAGGGCGATCGCGCGCACCGGCTCCGCCCCGAAGAAGAAGCGGCCCGCCACGATTGCGTAGCAGCCGATGTCGTACAGGCCGCCACCACCAATGTCCGCCTTGTTGCGCACGTTGGCGGGATCGAGGTTGTTGTAGCCGAAGAACATCTGCACCGCGCGCAGCGCACCGATCCGCCCTTCCTGGACCAGCGCGCGGGCGCGCAGCCACTGCGGATGGAAGCGCACCATGAACGCTTCGGCAACCAATGCCTTGCCGACTGTCGCGCGAAGCGCCAGCGCCTCGTCGGCGGTCAGCGCGATCGGCTTCTCGCACAGGACGTGCTTGCCGGCGGCCACGGCCGCCAACGTTAGCGGCACGTGCAGGTGGTTCGGCAGCGGGTTGTAGATCGCTTCGATCTCGGGATCGGCCAGAAGCGCTTCGTACGAGCCATAAGCCTCGGGAATGCCCAGCGCGTCGGCCGTGGCGCGTGCCCGTCCTGCATCCCGCGAAGCGATCGCCCGCAGCTCGATCAGATCGCTCTTCTTCATGCCCGGCAACACGCGGGCGCGCCCGATGTTCGCGGTGCTGACGATTCCCCAGACCACTCTTTTCACGATGCTTCTCCTCTCTTCGACTTCGGCTCGAACCAGCTCAACTTTGCACGCAGCCGCACGACATTGCCGACGATGATCAGCGTCGGCGCATGCAGCTTCGCTCGCGCGACCTTGGCCGGCAGCGTGCGGAGCGTTCCGGCGATGACGCGCTGCGTCGCCGTCGTGCCCTGCTGGATCACCGCGGCTCCGGTGTCGCGTGGAAGGCCGTGCGCGACGAGCTCCCGGCAGATGACGGGCAAGCTCAGGAGGCCCATGTAAACGACTATCGTCTGTCGCGGCCGCGCGAGCGCCACCCAGTCGAGATCGACGCTCCCGTCCTTGAGGTTGCCGGTCACGAACACGCACGCCTGCGCATGGTCGCGATGAGTGAGCGGGATGCCGGCGTACGCGGCAGCGCCCAACGCGGCCGTGATGCCGGGCACGACCTCGAAGCGGATTCCGTGCGCCGACAGCGTGTCGATCTCCTCGCCGCCGCGACCGAAGACGAATGGGTCACCGCCTTTGAGACGCACCACGCGTTTCCCCGCGCGCGCATGCTCGACGAGAAGGGCGTTGATCGCTTCCTGCCGCATCGCGTGGTCCGCGCGGCGCTTGCCCACGTAGATGCGCTCCGCGGCCGGCGGCAGCAGCGCGAGAATCGCCGGCGAAATGAGGTTGTCGTACAGGGCGACCTCGGCGCGTTGCAGCAGCGCGAGGGCGCGCAGCGTCAGGAGGTCAGGATCGCCCGGTCCTGCTCCGACGAGGTACACCTCGCCTGTGACGTGCCGGGGGCCCGCCGCACGGCTTCTGGTTTTCGCCGGAGAGTGTCCCACGTCGCCGCGGGTCACCGCGGCGCGCGGCCGCCGGCGCTCGCGTCGGCGTGATTGCCAGGGTGGACCCGCGTTCGTGCGCCTGTTCTCGCCCCGTGGAGCGTTCGTGGCGTTGCGCGAGTCGGCGCGGGCATGAGGCTTCCTGAAATTCGCTAGGCTGGGCGGGGCCCTGGAAGCGTATCACTTTCGCGGCGCCACACAGCACTTCGCTCGCCGAAGCTGAGTGCGACACCGTACCGACGTCAGCTCCGGCGCTCGCTATGGTAGTCGCAGGGCACATCCTCGACATCGACCAGGCGAGGAGACACGTGAATAGACCATTCGGCACCGAACGCGACCTCGAACCCGCACGGGCACGATACGTCGGAGTTGCCGTACTTGCCTCCGTCGCGGCCGTCGCGGCTCTCACCTGGGCTCTGCCAAAGGGCGCCACCGCGGGCGGGCCGGCGGCCACGGGCGCCCGGGTCGAGGCAGTGACCCGCGCATCGCTCCGCGAGGGCGATCGCCGCGCGCCCGTTGCAGCCCCGGCAGCAGCGGCGGACGATCCGGGCAAGGCTCGGGGCAAGCCCCTCTGCGCCGAATGCGGCATCATCGAGGCGGTGCAGAGGATCGATACGCCGCTCAAGTTCACGGGCTGGTGCGACGCCGCCGAAATCGCGCGCACGCAGAACGACGGACGCGCCTATGGCCGCGACTTCCGCGCCGATCGCGAGGCGCTGTCCGAAACCGTTGTGGCGGCGATCGCGACGAGCCGAGCGTCGACGAAGGAAGCCGTCATCACCCGGCACCGTATCGTCGTTCGGATGCGCAACGGATCGCGACAGATTTTCGACGAATCGACGCCGCGGATGTTGAACGTAGGGGACCGGATGGTCGTCATTGCGGGCGCTCCTCGAACCCACGGCTGATCGAAAGGTAATCGATGATCGACGGAGCCCCAGGTCACGGTGCCGCGCCGCAGTGCGTTGAATAGAATCGGCGCGCTCGCCGCGGCGACGTTCCTCGCACTGGCACTCGTTCCGTGGCAGCTATAAGGTCAGCGCGTCGCACGGTCGCGCGACGGAACGGCGCACGGTGGCCGTCGCGCCGGCGGCGCTCAAGACGCTCGATTTCCGCTGGTCGCCCGAGTAGCGCCGGTCAAATGACGCTCGCGAAGATGTTGATCGAGAGCGCCAGCACCGCAATGTTGAACACGAACGACAGGATGCCGTGCAGCATGGTGAGCCGTCGCAGCGCCGGCGAGGCGATCGCGACGTCGGCTACCTGCGACGTCATGCCGACGACGAAGGAGTAGTACAGGAAGTCCCCGTAATCCGGCTCCTTGCCGCCCGGAAACAAGAGTGGACGCTCCAGAGAATCGTGCCGCTCGGCGTCGCCGTAATATCGATGCGCGTAATGGAACGCGAACACGGTGTGGATCAGGAGCCACGACGACGCCAGCGCGCCGACGGCGAGCACGAGATGCCACGCGCGGCTCCAGAAGGGGAGGTCGCGGATGGGGCCGACCACGAACCCCAGAGCGACGACAGAGGCGAACGACGCGCTCACGATGAACAGGAAAATGAGATAGCGGCCCAGGTCCTGCGCCAGCGCGTGGTCGCGAGTCATCCGCGAGTCGGATTGCGAGGCGAGTATCCAGGCCAGCGGCAGATACACGAGCGCTCCTGCATCCCAGCCGGCGATCACGCGCGCATGCCACGAGATCGACCCCGATTCCACGAAGAATGCGAGCACTGCCGCGGCCACCGAAAGCGTGAGTCGCTGCATCGCGCCGACGCGAACGAGCCAATGCGCGCCGCGGCGGCCGGTCACGCGGCGCTTATCGGCGGCGTCGACGCCACGGCTCAAATGTACGCTACCGAACAGACGATCGAGCGGAGCATGCCTATGCTGGCGATGCCTGTGCGTGCTGGCAGCGTGCTTGTCGACATCGTGGCATCAATTCCAAAACCGACGAAGCGTTGACGAAGAAAGGAAAAATCCATGAGCCTTGGCACAATCCTGCTGATTGTACTCATCCTGATGCTGATCGGCGTTCTCCCGACGTGGCCGCATGCGCGCACGTGGGGGTATGGACCGAGCGGGATCCTGGGTGTCGTATTGGTGATTGTCATCGTACTTCTGGTGATGGGACGAATTTGAAGCCCGCTCCCGTTCGAGCGGACCTACTGAAAAGGGGACCAGGATGAAACGATGTTCGCAGCAGGCTGTATCGTCATTGCAACCGTGCTGGCGCCCGTGGCGGCCTTCGCGGCGGACGGCGACTCCGACCGCGCCAATCCGAAGCTGTTCGTGAAGGATTCCGCGATCACGACGAAGATCAAGCCCAAGCTCGCGTCGGAGCACCTGGGCAGCCTGAAGCACATCCAGGTCGACACCGACCAGAATGGCGTCGTGTGGATGACCGGTACGGCGAACTCTCAGGACGAAATCAACCAGGCCCTCGCTATCGCCAGGAACAACGAAGGCGTGAAGACGGTGAAGGCGGACATCAAGGTGCAGAAAGATCGGTGAAGCAGAAGCACCGCCCGCGAACGCAAAGTGGGCGAGGTCGAAGAACGGGGCGCTGATCTGCGCCCCGTTTCATTTGGCAGTTGGTGCGGCGGGTGCGTTTTTCCCTACAACAATGTCGGCCAAATACCCATGTTGCGGGTACGCCAGCGCACAGACGATGGAACGTGAAAAGAGGATCGTTCACAGAGCGGAGTTTCCGCTGACGACTACGAGGAGACACTCATGGCAAAGAAACTGCTTGCAATCCTGACGGCGCTTGCGTTGATCGGACCGGTCGCGACGATGACGGGCTGCAACACCGTAGCCGGCGCGGGCAAGGACATCGAGCGCGGCGGCGAGAAGATCGAAGGCGGAGCGAAGGAAGTCCAGCGCAAGATGTGACCGGCCCTTCGGGCTGACGCATCGGGGGACGCCGGTCCGCGAGGATCGGGTCCTCCATTTTTTCGATTGGCGAATCGTGAATCTCACCTTGACGCTCGGCCCGTTCATTTCGCTGGTCGCCGGCATTCTTATCCTCATCGTGCCCAAGGCGCTCAACTACATCATCGCGTTCTACCTGATCGTCGCTGGTTTGCTCGGACTCTTGGGCGGCGCGCATCTTCGCTTCGGCTAGAGGACGATGCGTCTTGCACAACTGCTGGTCTTCGCGCTGCTCTGCGCGTTGCCGCCAGCGCTTCCTGGGTTAACGCCGAACGACGACATCGTGGTTAACGTCCGCAAGGAGGGAGCCGGCGTGGCCATCGACGTCGTCTGTCCGGTGGACGCGCCGTGGCACATCGTGTGGGAAGTGCTGACCGATTACCCGCACATGCCGCAATTCATCTCGAACATCCGGGAAAGCGTCGTGGAGGAGCAGAACGGGAACGTGCTGCACGTGCGGCAGAAGGGCAAGGCGTCGCGCGGGCCGGTGACCTTGAGCTATGAAATGCTGCGCGAAGTGGAGCTCGTGCCGCAGACCGAGATCCGCTCGCGGCTCATCAGTGGCGATTTGAAGTCGTCCGATTTCGTGACGAAGATCGTACAGCTTGGCGACCGCATCCACATCGTCAACAACGGTCGCTACGTGCCGAAGGTGTGGGTCCCTCCCATGGTCGGGCCGGCGATGATCGAGGCGGAAACGCAAAAGCAATTCGGCGAGTTTCGCGCCGAAATCCTGCGCCGGAGCGCGATGTCGCGCCCGCAGTCCTGACGCCGCCTACGGCCTGCGCCCGATTCATAGCGATGCGCGTCCGCCGCTCCGCTCATTCCTGCTGTTTTGGCAGGCGGTCGGACGCGCGCAGGCGGCGAATGAGGATGTCGATGATGTCGGTGCCGTCCGGCGACCGGCGGCGGTTCTGCGCCAAGACGTGCACGAACTCGGGCTTGGCGATCGCCTGGTAGTCGCCCCGGATCAGCACGGACGCAATCGCCCGCTGCACGTCGATCGACGGCGCGGCCGGAAAGAGTTGCGCGAGTTCGTTGAGGCTTGGGCCGTCGCTCAACCGGTGCCGGGCCAGCGTATCGAGGGCGCGGACCTGCGCGCCGGAAGCCGGCATCCGGGCAATGCCCGTCGCGACGACACGAAGCTCCTCTACGTCCGTCATTGGGCGATGCGAAAGGTATACCTGCGCGAGCTCGACATCGGCATCGTGAGCGCTCGTGAGCGCGTGCAGTACCCGGGCGCGGGCCTCCGCGCTGCCAAGGCACGCGAGCGCGGCCGCATTGTTGACCTTGGCAGCTTGTTCGGCGGTCCGCCGGATCCGATCGCGCTCCGCATCGAGCCGGTGATCGTCATTGAGCGAGCAGAAGAGCTCGATGTCGGACGGTCCGATCGTGGCCCGCCCGATCATGTCGCCGACCATCCGCGCGAGCTCGGCGCGTTGCTCCGCCGGCGTGAGCCATCGGAGCTCCCCGGCAAGTGTGATCATGCGGGCGCGGGTGCGCGAAAGGTCCGCGTCCTCGGCGAAGCGCAAGTAACGATCGCGCGCGACGCTATCGCGTGAGATGCGTTCCAGCGCCTCGCCGAACGACGGCGCCGCGCGATCCTGTGCGGAAAGCGATGTAAACAGCGCCTCGACGCGATCGAGGAACATCCGGACTTCGGCCATGTCGCGCTGAAGAAGATCGTGGACGAATGTGAGCTTGGCCGCCGCGGAGACGCGATCGTCGACGAACTGGCAGGCCTCGCGCCGGAACTGCGCGTCCGGATCGGACTCGGTCATCCCGCCGGCCACGACCATCGTGCTCGCCGCGAACTGTGCGAGGAGCTTCGGGTCCGCGCGCCCCCTGCCGACTTCGGCCACGGCCGCCTGGTCGAAATATTTGTTGAGCAGCGTCGCCGCCGTGGGCCCGAGCGGCGCGAGCTTCGTGAAGCCGTAGATGGCGGGAACGTTCGTGAAGATGCGCCGCATATGGTCGCGGCTGCTCTCGGCGTGCCGCGAGTCGAGCCCTCGCGCAACGCGCGAGGCATCGGCCGGTGACATTCCCGAACGGACGAGGCTGCGCGCGGCCTCGGCCGTCGTGCTCTTGACGGGCTCCGCGTTCATGGTGTTGCAGCCGAACAGATACACCTCCTTCAATTGCGCAAACACGCCGGGGCACGACTCGCTGCACGAAGCGCGCTCCAGCTCCACGACGGGAAGCGATTCGCGCATCGCGAGCCGGTCCGAGTAGAACTCCGTCATCCCGTCGAAGTGGCCGGAGACGACGAGCACGTCGCAGCGCACCCCTTGGCGGCACGCCGAGGCAAGCCAATCGGGACGGCCGCGCTCCACGAGCTCGATGAAGTCGTAGTCGCCTTCCGGCAAGCGTTTCTTGAAGACCTCACGCTCATCGGCGGAGTTGACGGTGACGGTGCAGACAGTGCGCTTCGCCGCCTGGGTGGCAGGCGCGATTGCAAGGAGTGCAGCCACTGCAAAGAGGGTCGCCGCGGAAAGCGGGACTGAAAACAATCGCAACTGTCGCCGCATCGCGACGGGCCCTCCATTCGGCAGGCGGCCAGCGGTGATGGCCGGGAGCGTTCCAACTGCGGGAAAAAGTCGGCGTCGACCGAAAAACTGCGCTCGCAAGCAAAACGCGCTTGCCCGGCAGTGTTCGCAAATGACCGCGCTTGTCACGCGGTCTTCGCTCGTCGATCGTCGCGCCGGGAGCCTATCACGGACGGCGCACTACGGGGACTCTTGCAGGCGCCGGATAAGGATGTCGATCGCGTCGTTGCCGTCGGTGGACTTGAGCCGATATTGGCTCAGCATGGTGACCGTCTCGGGCCTCGGGAGCAGCGCGTAGTCGGAGCGGATCATGACCGCGGCGATCGCCCTTTGCACGTCGATGTTCTGCGCAATCGGAAAGAGGCGCGCGAGCTCCGCGAGCGTTTCGCGATCGCGCAAGCGATGCCGGCCGAGCGTGTCGAGCGCCCGGACCTGCGCGGGCGAACCGGGCATCCGCGCGATGCCGCTCGCGATGCCGCGAAGCTCGGCGATGTCGTCGATCGGGCGATGCACCAGGAACACTTCGGCGATCTTGACGTCGGCATCGTTGCCGTCCGTCAATGCCTGCAGCACGCGCGCGCGGCCATCGGGGCTGCCGAGGCAAGCCAGCACTGCCGAGTTGGCGACACGGTTCGCGGCCGCGGGCAGGAGCGACAGGCGGCCGCGCTCACCGTCCAGAGCGTGATGCTTGTTGAGCCCGCAGATCAGGTCAACTTCGGAGGGCCCGACGGCACCGCGCTCGATCAGCTCGGCGGTCATGTGCATGAGTTCCGCGTGCATCTCGGATTCGGACAGCCACCCGAGCTTTGCAGCGAGCTGGATCATTCGCGCCCGGATGGGCGGCAAATCCGCATCCTCGGCAAAGCGCATGAAGGCCACCCGCGCGACCGTATCGTGTGCGATTGCCTCGTGCGCCTCGAGAAACCGCGGATCGGTTTCATCGGCAGGGGTCAGAGCGGCGAAGAGGCTCTCGATGCGCTCCAGGAATATCCGCACTTCAGCCACGTCCCGGCGAAGCAAGCCGTGGATGAAGACGAGCTTGTCGGCGGCGGTCAGCCGGTCGTCGATGAACTGGCACACGTCGCTACGATGCTGTGCGCGCCGATCGGATCCGTTCAACCCGCTGACCGAGACCATCGATTCACTGGCGAAGGCGCGGAGGAGCCGCGAGCTCACGTGGCCGCTACCGACCTCCGCGAGCGCCGACGGCTGCAGGTAGCGGCCGAGCAGGCTGGCGGCCTGCGGTCCGAGCGGGGCCACCGACGAGAAGCCGTAGATGACGGGCACGTTCGTGAATATCCGGCGCATCCGGTCGCGGCTGCTCTCGGCATGAATTTGCTGAAGCGCCTGGCTAACCTTGCGCGCGTCCCCTGGTGAGTGCCCGGCGCGAACGAGGCTGCGTGCGACTTCGGACGACGCGTTGCCCGTGGTGTCCGCATTCAGCGTGTTGCATCCGAACAGATAGACCTCCTTCAACTGCGAGAAGAGGCCCGGACATGACTCGCTGCAGGACGCGCGCTCCATTTCCGCAACCGGAAGGAATTCGCTCGCCGCGAGTTGATCCGAGTAGAAAACGTTGTTCCCGTTGTTATCCCCGTCGAAGTGGCCGGAAATGACGAGCAGGTCGCATTTGACGCCTTGCCTGCACGCCGACTCGAGCCAATCCGCACGCCCCCGCTCCACGAGCTCCACGAAGTGGTACTGCGACGCCGGCAGGCGCGCCTTGAACATGTCCTTCTCGTTCGACGAGTTGACCGTGATCGTACAGACGGTGCGCTTGGCTACCGGGGAGGCGGCGTGCATGTCCGCGCTCCACGCGACGCCGAGCGCAGCGAAAGCGATGGTCATGCGCAGCGCGGAGTTCATGGATATGGCTTGCCCGGGAGATCGAGATCGCGTCGAAGTGCTCGATAAGCTTATCGATTTGTGCGCGATCGGTCCGTTCGGCATCGCACGGAGATGCAATGGCGTGCGTTGGCGCACCGACGTTCCGTGCGTCGCCTGGCTACCGTCGACGGTGCGCGAAGGATGTCCGCGGCGGACGTGCTCCCGCTCGGCTTTCGCAACCGGAGCTCTGCGATGTCCTTTGCAATCCTCTCGCTCGTCACCGGCGCAATCCTCATCGCGATGGCACTCGTGTGGTCGCTGGTCGAGCGCTTGCCGCTGTCGCCGGGCCTTCTTTATCTTGCGCTCGGCTATGCGCTGGGGCCGGCCGGGTGGGACATCCTCGCGCTGGATCCGATACGCTATTCCGTCGAGCTCGAGCGCCTCGCCGAAATCGCGCTCCTCATCTCGCTGTTCGCCGTCGGGTTGAAGCTCGGCATTCCCCTCACCGACAAGCGGTGGCTAGCGCCATTGCGTCTCGCGTTCCCTTCCATGGCTCTGACGGTGCTGTTCATCACGCCGCTCGCGATGATCGTGTGCGGATTGCCGGTCGGCGCTGCCATTCTGCTGGGAGCGATCCTCGCGCCGACCGATCCCGTGCTCGCGTCGGATGTGCAGGTGGCCGACTCCTCGGACCGCGATCGCCTGCGCTTCAGCCTGACGGGTGAAGGCGGCTTGAACGACGGCACGGCATTTCCGTTCGTGCTGCTCGGGCTTGCGATGCTCGGGTTCTACGACATGGGACTTGGCGGCGGGAGCTGGCTCGCGATCGATGTGCTGTGGAGCATGGCCGGCGGGCTTGGCCTCGGCGGTGCGGCAGGGGCTGCAATCGGCAAACTCGTCATTTACCTCCGCACGCGACACAAGGAGGCGGTCGGTGTCGACGAATTTTTGTCGCTCGGATTGATCGCGATCGCGTACGGCGTCGCGGTGCTTTGCCACGCCTCGGGGTTTCTCGCCGTGTTCGCGGCGGGCCTTGCCCTGCAGCGAATCGAGGCGACATCAGACGTCGTGCTGCCGTCCGCAGCCGCGAAGGCAAAGGTGATCTTCGGCGCGGAAAGCGAAAAGGAGATCGCGACCAACGAGGAACTCGCCGGCACGTACATGATGCGGGCCGTGCAAGGCTTCAACGGCCAGCTCGAGCGGATCGCCGAGCTTGTCGTCGTGCTCGCGACCGGCGCGATGCTGTCCTACACGTACATTCCGCACGGAGCGTTTGCGTTCGTGCTCCTGCTGTTCCTGGTCGCACGGCCGGCGGCGGTGTGGGTCGGGCTCCTCGGGGCGACCAGCATCTCGCGGGACCAGCGGCTTCTCATCTCGTGGTTCGGCATTCGCGGCGTCGGCTCGATCTTCTATCTTCTGTACGCCATCAACCACGGGCTGCCGCTCGTGCTCGCGCAGCAGCTCATCGCGATCACGCTCACCACGGTCGCCGCCTCGATCGTGGTGCACGGCATCTCGGTGACGCCGCTGATGTCGCTGTATGCGAGGCGCAAGGGGAGCGGACGGCGCTTGCGCGGCGGTCCGCATGTGTAAATCCTTCCACCCCAGGGCAATAGTTACTCGGCTGACGTGGTTAAGCACGCGCGCAGCGCGCTGATTCGATGGACATGATCCAGCACAATCCGCTTGGTCGCCATGGCACATCGTTTGCTGATGTCACGGGATGGAGGACGCGATGAACGAAACTTACGCTCCGTCTGTCGAGGTCGAAGTGCCCGACTCGTCACCCCAGACGGCAGCGGAAGAGCGGCTCGCCGCGCCTCTCGAGAAGCGCACGATCGCGATGATCGCCGCCGCGCTCGTCGTGGTGCCCTTCGTGCTTTATGCGGGTACCGCCTTCTTCATCCCGCTGTTCGTCAGCATCTTCATGAGCTATGCGCTGTCGCCCGTGGTCGACTGGCTGGAGAAGTGCCGCTTGCCGCGCTCGATCAGTGCCGCGCTCACGATGGTGCTCGTCACCTTGTTGGTGGTGCTCGGCGTCCAGCAGGCGTTGAGTGGCACGGCGGACGTGCTGGAAGAGCTCCCGCAAGCGGTGCAGAAGCTGCGCTTCGAAGTGGCCGCCTGGCAACGCGACGGCAAGAGCAGCGCGCTGAAGCAGGTGCAGAAGACGGCCGACGAGTTGCAGAAGCTCGCCGGCGCGTCGACGGCTGGCGCTGCCGCCGCGCCCGCCCCCGCCGCGCCCGCGGCGCCGACGGAGCCCAAGCAGATCGTGATGGCGGGCACGATGGGCATGGCAATCTTCGTCGGCCAGCTCGTTTCCGTGCTGTTCCTCTCCTACTTCATCCTGGCAGCCGGCGATCTGTTCCGGCGGCGGCTCCTGCAGGTGATGGAGCCGTCGCTTTCGGCACGCAAGAAAGCGCTGCAAATCCTGCAGCAGATCCACCTTGTGAGCCAGCGCTATTTCGCCCTGGTCCTCGCGATGAACATCGTGGTGGGGTTCGCGACGACGATCGGGCTCTTCCTGCTCGACGTCCGGCACCCGGTGTTCTGGGGAATGGCCATGGCGATCGTGCACACGATCCCCTACCTCGGCGCGGCATCGGTGACGGCGGCCGTGGGGCTGATCGCTTACCTGCAGTTCGGCGCGCTCGTGCCGGCGCTGACGGCGGCGGCAGTCCCGCTCATGGCGTCGATGCTGATCGGCATTGGCCTGCAGACGGTGCTCATGGGCCGCGCCGCGCGGATGAATGCCGTCGTCGTGTTCGTCGCCCTGCTCTTCTTCGGAATGGTGTGGGGAATGTGGGGCCTCCTGCTCGCGTTTCCGATCATGGCGACAATCAAGATCGTGTTCGGCGAGATCGAGCACCTGAAGCCGGTGGCGCTGCTGATGGAAGCGTGATCGTGCAGCCCTCCTTGCGCACCCGGCTGTTGGCATCGCTCTTCCTCGCCGCGACGCTCCTCGTCTCGAGCTGCGCGACGCTGTCCCCTGGTCTCGGTGTCGCGAAGACCGAGTCCGCAGCTCTGGCCAGCCCGGAGACGACGACGCTCGGCAAGCGCTTTGCCGCGCGCGCGAAAGAGCATCCTGGCATGTCCGGATTCCGGCTGCTCGTCGACGGCGCCGACAGCTTCGCGCTGCGGCTGCAGATTACGGAAAAAGCGGAAAAGACGCTCGACGTCCAGTACTTCGTCCTGCAGCAGGACGACACGGGTCAGTTGTTGCTGGGCGCGCTGCTCGATGCCGCCGACCGCGGCATACGCGTGCGCATCCTGCTCGACGATGCGCTCGGCATCGACGGTGGCGCGACGCTCCGGCCGCTCGCGGCGCATCCGAACATCGAGATCCGCATCTTCAATCCGTTTCTCGCGCGGCACGAGTTCGCGTTCCTGCGGGGGCTCGAGTACTTGCTGCAGGTTGGAAAGCTCGACTACCGGATGCACAACAAGCTCTTTGTCGGCGACAACGCAATCGCCGTGACGGGCGGCAGGAGCATCGGCGACGAGTACTTCCAGGCGAGCGGCGAGCGCGAGTTCGGAGACTTCGACCTTGCGGTCGCGGGCCCGATGGTGAAGAACCTGTCGCGAACGTTCGACCTGTTCTGGAACGATCGCCTCGCGATTCCCGTCGAGACACAGCCGTTCGGCGAGCGGTCGACCGGCGACCTCGCGAAGGCCCGCGCCGCGCTCGCCGAGCACCGCCAGAAGATGGTCGCGACTTCGGTGTATTACAGCGAGATTTCCCGGCGATCAGCTGGGCGGACATTCTGTCCGGAAAGCGTCCGCTCGTCTGGGCCAAGGCGATACTCGCGTACGACAGTCCGGACAAGGCTTCCGTCGAATCGCCCGCCAGATCGCGGCGCGCTTCGACGCCATCACGAACCCGGCAAACAGCTACCAGGTCGTCCTGGCCCCGGGAAGCGCGCCGGACTCTCCCGTGGTCCAATGGCGCGGTTTGGAGAACGGCGGCTTGGTGAGCCTCGACATGGAGCCGGGCGTGAAGCCGCTGAAGCGAAGCTGGATCGAGACCTTGTCGCTGCTTCCGCTGGAAGGACTGCTGTAGCTTCTGCGCTGCCGTCACATCCGCGTCAGGCGGCAAGACGCGTCGCGTGGCCCGCTAGAAGTCGCGCGGCAGAGGCGCATGCGGCGCCCCTCCGCCGCTCGCCCCGCCCCTGTTGACCTGAAGCAGGTTCTCCTTGTCCGGCCGGAAGCCGTCCTTGAGCCGCCCATAGACCGCCCGGGCCTTCGCGCGATTGTTGCGCGCGTGCAAGCCCACGAACACGTCGAGCGTCACCGTTCCCTCACCGGGCCAGGTGTGGATCGTCACGTGCGAGTCGGGAAGCACGAGCACGCCGATGACGCCCGACGGCTCGCGCGGATGAAACAGCTCGGCGAGTATGGGCAGGCCGGCGGTCTCTGCGGCGACGAGACAGAGCCGGCGCAAAGGCCCGCAATCCTCCATGAGCGTCGAGGCCGCACAGCCAAACCATTCAACGAGCAAATGCAGCCCGCCGTTCGCCCCCTGTTTAGGCCATAGCTCGACGACCTTGCTCTCGCGTCTCATATGCTTTCGCTCCGCGCAGGGCGATGCAATTCGCGTGCCGCGAGGCGGAAGCGATTGGACCTGGAGGGTCCTTTGCAAATCCAAGGCCTTGGATGAACTCGGTGCGACCGGACGTCGCTTTTTGGTAACGGTTTTTGAAGCAAGAACTTCCCCCGGGCAGGTAATCGTTACCACGCGCTTCATTCTCTGCAGCACAGACCGCGAAGCGAGCGCGGGGACGCCGGAAAATGAAAAATCTTCGGCCGAACAACCGATTCCGTCTGCCTGACCGGCGCGATGCGTGCTTGTCCGGATGCCGGCACGGGTGTTGCTCCGGTACCGGCGGAATCATATCCGTAGCTGAATTGCGGTTTTGAATTGGAGGGACGCGATGGAACGCTCACGCACCAATCGAATCACGGCACAGTCACCTTCGGCTGAACCCGGGCCGGGAATCTCGGCCTGCGACGAAGGGTTGAGCGGCAAGGTGATGACGCTGGGCCGCTACGTGCGCAGGCACGGGGTTGCCGAAACGCCGGACCGATCTGCGGGTGGAGTGTCGGGCAATTCCGCCCCGGCGCCGCTCGGTGGGCGCGACTTGCGGGCCGCCCCTCCTACGGCCAGGCAGAATTATTTGCTGGCTGCTTTGAGCGATGACGACTACGGGCGGCTGCTTCGGCACCTGGAGTTCGTTTCGCTGCCGTGCGGCAGGGTGCTCGGCGAAGCGGGCAGCATCCCCGAGTACGTGTATTTTCCGACGGCTGGAATAGTGTCGATGTTGTACGAAATGAAGAACGGGACGTCGGTGGAGGCCGCAGTCACGGGTCACGACGGCATCGTCGGCGTGACCGTTTTCATGGGCGGCGGCGCGACGACGAACCGTGCCGTCGTGCGCAACTCCGGGCATGGCTTTCGGATGCGCGCGGACATCCTGAAACGCGAGTTCGAGGAGAGCCCTTCCCTGCGCCAGCCGCTCCTGAGATATACGCAGGCGCTGCTGATTCAGATGGCGCAGAGCGGGATTTGCCACGGGCATCATCAGCTCGTCGAGCAATTCTGCCGCTTGCTGCTCTCGAGCATGGATCGCCTGTCGTCGAACGACGTTGCGCTGACGCAGGATACGATCGCGAACCTGCTGGGCGTCCGCCGCGAGAGCATCACCGCGGCGGCGGGCAAGTTGCAGGCGGCGGGTCTGATCCAGTACCGCCGCGGACGAATCACGGTGCTCGACCGGACCGCGCTCGAGGAGCGGGTGTGCGAGTGCTACGCGACGGTCAAGACGGAGCTCGATCGGCTGGTTCCGCGCCGGCTGCCGGCTTCGACGGTGCGCGCACCGCTGCGGCGTCCGGAAATCCAGCCCGACGACGCACTGGTAGCGACCGCGCATGCGGCCCAGCGCCTGCGCGCAACTACGCACGCGCGCCGGGTCGGCCGCGTCGGCTGATTCTCCCCGCTTCCTCGTCGCGGCGCGAGAAAAGGCGCGTCGCGACGGGTGAGCCTCGGGACACCCTCGGCGCCGAGGGCTGATCTGGCCTTCTGCAAATTCTAACCACTGCAGGCAGCCGGAGCCCGCAGCTCCGTCGTGCGCCCGCGAGCGGTTGCCCTTCGTGCGCTTCGCAAGGGCGTTGAGTTCTCTTCCTATGCTTTGCCTTGCTTCGGCACGGCCCGGCTATGTAGGGCGATTCCCACACCGGTAGGAGAGGTTCCCTACAGGATCTCAGTGCGACTACTTACATTCGGACAACAGTCAATTTTGCAATCATGGCTCGCAGCGGCTGACTACAAAAAAGGGGGTTCCCGGCCATGACGGATCGACATGAGAGCGGCGACGTGACTTTCGTCGAGTTTGCGACGCAATCGCCATTGGGCCTTGGCTCTGCCACGATCGCAACGTTCGGCCCGTCCGCAGGATGCGGCCGGACGCGCGGCCCGCGGCTTGCACCGAAAGGTTCCGCCGTCGCGATGCTGGGCGAGTCGCCGGAGATGAAGGAAGTAACCGAGCACCTGCGGAAAATAGCGCCGTCGATGGCCGCCGTCATGCTCGTCGGCGAGTCGGGCACCGGCAAGGAAGTCGCGGCCGAGCTTCTCCACGCGCACAGCACGCGCGCCGACAAGCCATTCATCAGCGTCAACTGCGGTGCGATTCCGGCGAACCTGGTCGAGGCGGAACTTTTCGGCTACGAGCGCGGCGCGTTCACCGGGGCGGTCCGCCAGCACCAAGGCTACTTCGAGCGCGCGAAGGGCGGGACGCTCTTCCTCGACGAAATCACCGAGATGCCCATCGACCTGCAGGCGAAGCTCCTGCGCGTGCTCGAAACGGGCCGGATGGTCCGCGTCGGCGGCTCCGACGAGATCCCGCTCGACGTGCGGATCCTCACGGCGACCAACCGTCCGTCGGAGGCGATAGTCCGGGACCACGTGCTGCGCGAGGACCTCTATTACCGCCTCGCCGTGTTCCTCGTCCGCCTGCCGCCATTGCGGCGCCGCGGCGGGGACATCGAGGTCCTTGCGAACGCGTTCCTCGACCAGCTCAATCGGGACAACGGGACGGCGAAGCGATTCGACCGCTGCGCCCTCGCAGTGGCGGCGACGCACTCGTGGCCCGGCAACGTTCGCGAGCTCAAGAACTGCGTCGAACGGAGCTACGTGCTGTCGGATGACGTCGTGAAGCTCGACATCCAGCCGGCGCTGGATGTGGCCGACACCGACACGGACCATGGCGATTGCGTCCGGTTGCCGATCGGCATCACGATGGCCGACGCTGAGCGTGAGCTCTTCCTCGCGACGCTGCGGCATTGTGGCGGCAACAAACGGCGCACGGCCGACGTGCTGGGGGTCAGCCTGAAGACGGTCTACAACAAGCTGCTGGGGTACTCCAACGGGAGCGCGCCCGTGCTGCGGGTGGCGGGCGGCGAGTGAGAGCTTCCGAAAAGGAATGAATGGATTGCCGGGGGGGTGGGTTTTAGCGGCGATCCCACAAGGGAGCACCGCGGCGAAGGGTAGCAGGGCGGCCCCAAAGGGGTAGCAGGCAGGCCCCCAAACGTGTAGCAGGGCCGCCCCAAAGGGGTAGCGGGCGGCCCCAAAGGGGCAATAGGCAGTGCGCGAATATCGGGGCTACAATGGATTTGCCGGCAGCGAACCGAATGGTTAGAGCACGGCGCGACCCTACGCTTTCGCGCGTTGTCCCCGGCATCGGGGCTCGTACGTATTTTCGTTTTTCCGTTCGTTGGAGAGGGTCACTGGTGGTTCGATGATTGGCGCGCCGCATCGCATATTCGTGGCCGATGATCATGCCCTCTTTCGCGAGGGCGTGAAGGCGCTGCTCGCGGACGAATCCGATCTCGTCGTGGCAGGCGAGGCGGGAACGGCGAAGGAGACGCTCCAGCGAGTGCGGCACGAGGACTTCGACGTCCTCCTGCTCGACATCTCGTTGCCGGACGGTTCGGGCATCGACCTCTTGCGCCAGATTCGCCCGCACAAGCCGAACCTGCCGATCCTCATCCTTTCGATGCATCCCGAGGAGCAATTCGCAGTGAGCCTGCTGCGCGCCGGCGCGAGCGGATACATCACCAAGGACGCCGTGCCGGAGCTCGTTGTCAAGGCGATCCGCACTCTTCTCAACGGACGCAAGTACATCAGCACTGCGGTGGCGCAGATCCTCGCCGAGGACGTCGGCGGCGACAACCGGCCCCCCCATGAACAGTTGAGCGAGCGCGAGTTCCAGGTCTTTTGCAAGCTCGCCGCCGGTCGCGCGGTCGGGGATATTGCGAACGAGCTCTTCCTCAGCAACAAGACGGTCAGTACGTATCGTGCGCGCATCCTCGAGAAGATGAACTCGAAGTCGAACGCCGACCTCACGTACTACGCGATCAAGAATGGTCTCATTCAATAGCGCCGCGCCCGCGGAGTCGAGCACGGGCCGGCCCGGACTGGCGCGAGCCGCCGTGGCGTCGCCGCTCGACAAGGCGGCAGACCGCTGCCTGCGCGTATTCCTGGTTGAGGATTCCGTGTCGCTGCGCGAGCGGCTGGGCGACTTTTTGTCCGAGCCGGGGAAGATCGAGATGATCGGCTTCGCCGCGACGGAGACCGATGCGGTACGGGAGCTTTCGAGCCAGGCGGTCGACGTCGCGATCGTCGATCTCAACCTGAAGGAGGGCACCGGCCTTGGCGTGATCGAGTCCATCCGCTCGCAGCACGCAAAGGCGCCGCCCACGATCATCGTGCTCACGAATTACGCGTTTCCCGAGTTCGAGGCGGCGTGCCTCGAGCGCGGCGCCGACTATTTTTTCGACAAGTCGACGCAATTCGGCGCCGTCAAGGTCTTGCTGCAGTCGATCCGACGCGGTGAGCACTGAAGATTTTTCCGCCGCGGGTGCATTTACTTCCGCGAGCCGGGCGTCCTGCCTTCGCTCGTCGGGCGAAAAATACGTTTGACAACATGACTTTGGCGGCATACTGCCGCTGGCATGTGTCCTGCTGATGTTGCCCTGTCGCGGCGTGTGCCGCACATCGCAGGGGGGTCATCATGTTGCATTACGCAGTCGTGTTCTTCCTCATCGCGATAGTCGCCGCGGTATTCGGTTTCGGCGGCATCGCCGTGGGGGCGGCGGAAATCGCGAAGATCCTGTTCGTGATCTTCCTTGTCCTGTTCCTCGGCAGCCTCATAGTGGGCCTTCTGAACAGGAGAAGTCCGTAAGACCGCGTCGACCTGCAGGTAACAAAACGGGGGCGAGCGATCGCCCCCGTTTTTTTTCGACGTGTGGATTGGGCCACGTCAAGTTAGCGGTCGAATGCCG
>Ga0207691_10001404_pt1 | contig 24060 bp, 17 predicted proteins | sample KBSM13metaG_FD_184327 | JGI IMG/M metagenome (GOLD analysis project Ga0207691, IMG submission 184327) | Miscanthus rhizosphere microbial communities from Kellogg Biological Station, Michigan, USA - KBS M1-3 metaG (SPAdes) (version 2) | ecosystem: Host-associated > Plants > Roots > Rhizosphere >...
GGCGGATGCGCGGGCCGCTTCGGCGGCGTATCGACCGGCGTCCGGTCCGGGCGCCGCGCCGGCAGCGACCTTGGCGAGCAGCTCGTCCACCGAAGCAAACCGGGCAGCCCGTCCATCGAGGTAGCGGCGCGTGACGGCGGCGTGGAGGGGATCGTCGCTGCCCACCGCGTCCTCGGCGACCCAGACGGCGAGGCCGTGCGCATAAGCGTCGAGCACCGTGGCGCGAACGCACCCGTGGAGGTGCACGCCGGCGACCAGCAGCGTGTCCGCGCCGGCAAGTGCGGCGGCCATCTCCGGAGCGGAGAAGGCGGAGAAGAAGCTCTTCGAGACGACGGGCTCTCCCGCGCGGGGCGCGAGCTCCGGTGGCGGGCGATGTCCCGGCGTGCCTCGCACGCACTTCCGGACGCCGAGAGCCTTCCAGTGCGGCATCCGGTCATCGGTCTCCGGATCCACCGACGTCACGGCGTGCACGACCCGGAGACCGCGTTCCCGCGCTCCGGCGAGCAGGCGCGCGGCGTTGCGCACGACCTCCGACGACGGGGGCTCGAGCCCCGCGGCGCTCAGGAAGTCGTTCTGGAGGTCGACGAAGAGCGCGAGCGGTCTCATCACCTCGGCGCCGACGCGCGCCGCCCTATCCGCGGCCCGAGCTCGCCCGGCGCTCGACTTCCGCGGCGACTCGGCGGCCGAGCTCGGCCGTGCCGACGATCGTCGCGCCCGGCTCCGCAATGTCGAACGTGCGGAACCCGAGCCGCAGGACGTCCTCCACCGCGGCCTCGATCCAGGCCGCCTCCCGGCCGAGCCCGAAGCTCTCCCGGAGCATCATGGCGATCGAGGAGATCTGTCCGATGGGATTGGCGCGGCCCTGTCCCGCGAGATCCAATGCCGAGCCGTGGTTCGTCTGATACACGGCGGCCCCGCTCTCGGAGAAGTTGCCCGAGAAAGACATGCCGCGCGACGCCAGGAGCGCGGCCCCGACGTCGGCGAGGACGTCGCCGAAGAGGTTCGGGGCTGCGAGGACGTCGAAGGAAAGCGGATCGGCGACGAGGCGGTACGCGGCCAGGTCGATGTCCACGAACGTTACCGCGACTCCGGCCCCCGACGCCGCTTCCCGGCCGAGGTCGCGCCACAGCGCGCTCACCGCCGGAATCCCCCCTTCCTTCACGATGACGGCGAGCTTGCCTTTGCGGCGCGCGGCGAGACTCGCGGCCGCTTCCAGCAGCCGGCGGACCTGGACCTCCGAGTACCGGAAGGCATGCTCGCAGACACGACCGTCGCGCTCGTGCGCCGTCTCGCGCCATTCGCCCTGGTAGACGCCCCCGACGTTCTCGCGGACGATGAGGATGTCGACGCCCTCGACACAGCGGGCCTTCAGCGGGCCCGCCTCGAGAAGGCCGCGCACCGGTTTGAGGGGCGAGATCTTGCAGTACAGGTCGAAGCGGCGCCGGAGATCGTAGACGAAGCGTCCGCCGCCTGGACCGCACAGGACCACGCCGCCGTCCTCGAAGACGCCGGAGCAGAACTCGACTACTTCTTCGGTCAGCGGGCGGCCCGTCATGAGCTCGGCGTCGCGGCCGATCGTGCCTCCCGTCCGGATCTCGATGTTCGCCCGGCCGGCGGATCGGGCGGCCTCGAGGACCTCGAGCGCCGCGCCGATGACCTCCGGTCCGATGCCCTCGCCGGAAAGGACGCCGATTTGCGCGCGGGACTCGCGCGTCCTGCCAATCTTTTCCCGGCAGACCGCATCGCTCCAACGCGGGTGAACGGTTCGTTCGGCGCCCGACTCGACGGACAATTGGACCTCTCGGTTCGCCAGAGTCTACCGAAGTCTCAAGAACGGGTTGCCGGGAAATCCCGAGCGGATCGCGCCCGCCCACGGCGCCCACCTCCTGCGACGGAGGTGGTCCGGCGGCGTGACCGTGACTTGAAATAACCTCGCGGAGGATGCCGACGCCTTCGATCTGGCTCGCGACCGGGCTGCGCACGCCCTTCGCGCGTGTCGACGGGCCTCTCGCCGGGCGGGACGCGCTCACGCTCGGGGTTCCGGTCGTCCAGGCGATGGCCCGCCAGGCGAATGGCCCGATCGATCTGGGCATCTGGGGAACGGTCGCCGTCAGCCTCGCCTACAGCAACCTCGCGCGCGAGGTCTGGCTCGAGGCCGGCCTCGATCCCCGCACGCCGACCTTCACGACGATCCTGCAGTGCTGCACGAGCATGCTGGCGGCGTTCCAGGCCGCGGCATTTCTCGGCCGCCCCGGGCTCGATCTCGCGCTGGTCGGCGGCTCCGAGACCGCGAGCCGGGTGCAGATCGGGCTGTCGACGGACCTCTCGGTCGGTCTCCGCCGCATCCTTCAGGGCAAGTCCGCGGCACGAAAGCTGGCGGCGCTCCGCGCCCTGCGGCCGCGCGACATCCGCCTCTACGTCCCGCAGATCAAGAACCGCGCCACCGGCAAGAGCATGGGCGAGCACTGCGAGGAGATGGCGAAGGAGTGGAAGATCGGCCGCGGCGAGCAGGACGAGTACGCCCTCGAGAGCCATCGCCGGGCGATCGCAGCTCAGGACGCCGGATTCCCCCAGGACATCGTTCCCGTCGACGGTTTGGAGCGCGACCAGTTCCCGCGCCGCGACACCTCGCTCGAAAAGCTCGCGAAACTGCCACCCGCCTTCGACCGCGCGCACGGCACGATCACCGCCGGCAACAGCTCGCCGCTGACCGACGGCGCCGCGGGACTCTGGGTGGCCACGGACGCGGGCCTCGCGCGCCTGCCCGCGACCACGCCGCGCGCGCGTCTCGTGGATTTCGAGATGGCGGCCGTCGACATTTTCCACGAAGGTCTGCTGATGGCGCCGGTCGTGGCGATCCCCCGCGTGCTGGCGCGTCGGGGCCTGAAGTTCGAGGACGTCGCCCTCTGGGAGATCCACGAGGCTTTCGCCGCTCAGGTGCTCTGCAACGTGAAGGCCCTCGAGGACGGGGAGTACGTCCGGAACCGAGCGGGCGTGCCCCACACGTTCGGCACCTTTCCGCGCGCGCCGGGGCGCATGAACCCCAACGGAGGCAGTGTCGCGCTCGGACACCCTTTCGCCGCCACGGGCGCGCGAATTCTCTCGCAGGCCGTGCGCGAGCTCTCGGCGATGCCGAAAGGCTCGCGCGCGATCGTGAGCGTGTGCGCCGACGGCGGTCTCGGCACGGTCGCGCTTCTCGAAACCTGACGCCTCGGGTGATAGCCTGCGCCGGCAGGAGACTCCGATGAAGAGATCCCTTCTACTCCGCGCGGCCGGCCTCTTTCTCGCTCTCGCTCCCCTGCCCGCGCTCGCCTCCGGCGAAGCCGCGACCGAGATCGAGAAGATCGTCGCGAAGCTCGACACGGAGTACCAGGCCGCGGTGAAGGCGAACGATGCGGCCGCGATGGATCGCATCCTCGCCGACGACATGGTCCTGATCACGGGACGCGGCAAAGTGTTCACCAAGGCCGACTTGCTCAAGGACGCCCGCGACAAGTCGACCAACTACGAGAAGCAGGACGAGCTCGAACAGAAGGTCCGCGTCTTTGGCGACCAGACGGCGGTCGTCACGGCGCTTCTCTGGATCAAGGGCACCTCCGAGGGCAAGACCTCCGACCGCAAGCTCTGGTTCAGCGACACTTACGTGAAGACCCCGAAGGGCTGGCGCTACGTCCTCGGCCAGGCCTCGATTGCCCTTCCCGACGCTCCGTAGGACCCGGACGCTTCGCCGAGACCACCATGAGCCAGCGCTACGACGCGATCGTCATCGGAACGGGCCAGGCCGGACCCGCCCTGGCGGCGCGCCTCGCCGCCGCCGGCATGAAAGTCGCCATCCTCGAGCGGGGAAAAGTCGGCGGCACCTGCGTCAACACTGGCTGCATTCCGACGAAGACCCTCATCGCAAGCGCCGCCGTGGCGCGCGCCGCCCAGCGGGCCGCGGAGTTCGGCATCGCCACCGCCGGAGCGGTGTCGGTCGACATGAAAAAGGTCAAGGCGCGCAAGGATGAGATCTCGGGAGGCACGAGCCGTGACAACGAGGAGTGGCTCCGCGGCCTCGAGAACGTCACGCTCGTCAAGGGGCACGCCCGCTTCGAGTCGCCGCGCGAGGTCCGGGTTGGCGACGCCGTCCTCTCGGCCGAGAAGATCTTCATCAACGTCGGCGGCCGCGCGGCGACGCCCGCCTCGATCGGCGGCCTCGGAGAGGTGCCGTTCTGGACGAACTCCTCGATCATGGACGTGGACTTCGTCCCGCCGCATCTCGTGATCATCGGCGGGAGCTACATCGGCCTCGAGTTCGCGCAGATGTACCGGCGATTCGGAAGCGCCGTCACCGTCATCGAGATGTCTCCGCGCCTGCTCGCCCGGGAGGATCCGGACGTCTCCGAGGCGATCCGCGCCATCATCGAAAACGAGGGGATCACGGTCCGCACCAACGCGAAGTGCATCACTCTCGAGAAGGGGCCGGCGGGCGTGCGGGCCGGCGTCGACTGCCAGGAGGGCTCTCCCAGGATCGACGGCTCACATCTGCTCCTCGCCGTCGGCCGTATCCCCAACACGAGCGACCTGGGGCTGGACCGCGCCGGCGTGAGAACGGACCCGCGGGGCTACCTCGTCGTCGACGACCAGCTCCGCACGAACGTCGAGAACATCTGGGCGCTCGGCGACTGCAACGGTCGAGGCGCGTTCACGCACACCGCGTACAACGACTTCGAAATCGTGGCCGCGAACCTGCTGGACGGCGACCCGCGGCGCCTGACCGACCGCATCGAGACCTATGCCCTGTTCATCGATCCCCCGCTCGGCCGGGCGGGCATGACCGAGACCGCGGCGAAGGCCGCCGGGAAGAGGATTCTCGTCGGCAAGCGTCCGATGACCAAGGTCAAGCGCGCGGTCGAGAAGGGCGAGACCCAGGGGTTCATGAAGGTCGTTGTGGACGCCGACACCAAGCAGATCCTCGGTGCGGCGATCCTGGGAACGGGCGGCGACGAGGTCGTCCACACGATCCTCGACGTGATGTACGCCCGCGCGCCCTACACGCTCATCCAGCGGGCCATGCACATCCACCCGACCGTCTCGGAGCTCCTGCCGACCGTCCTCGGCGAGCTCCAGCCGGCCTGACGTCCCGATCCCGCGCCGCGCGACACGTCAGCGCAGCCGGGTCACCACCCAGAACGAGAGGGCGATGGCGATCGCGTCCTCGAGAAGCGCGATCGGCAGGTCCCTCCCGGCGGCCCGCGCCAGACGGGCGCGGAACTCGTACCCTCCGAAGGTTCCGACGATCGCGCCGATGGCTCCGAGAATCAGGCCGCCGGCCAGCGCCCCGGCCGTGGCCCCGATCGCGGCCCCGCAGAGGGCGCCCATCACGATCCGCGCAATGAAGGCCGGGGGCGCCTTGCGGCTCCCCGCCTTGGGCAGCTTGTCGTTGATCAGCTCTCCGATCGCCGCGATCGTGAAGATCCAGGGTGTGACCGCGTAGCCCAGGAAAGCGAGCGGCGTTCCCTGCAGCTTCAGCCAACCCAGTCGGGCCGCCCAGCAGACAAAAGCAGCGGGCGTCAACGCTCGCAGGCCGGCGGCGATACCGATGAGAAACGCGAGCGCGTAGAGCATCGAGCCTCCTCCCGTTGTGATCGGCGCGATCCTACAACGTGCGGGGGAATCCGAGGCGCGCGGCGTTCACGCGCCCGAAGGCGGCCTCAGGCCAGACGCGGAAGGTGCGCCACGATGGTCAGGCGCTTGATCGTGCCGCACTTGCAGCGGCGCGAGAGGGTTTCGCCGACACTGGCGCCGAGCTCCTCCTTGTGAACCACGGAGCAGCGCCCACAGGTCCATTCGACCGGCCGGATGGTCGAGCCCGCGAAGTCGTGCCAGAAACGGATGCAGCTGCCGAGGTCCGGCCAGCCTTCGTGCACCGTCGCGCGCCCGTGGTCCGGCCCGAGTGCGCGCCGGATACCGGCGACTTCGATCGCCGAGTGGAGGTCCCAGTGAGCGAGCCGCCCCCGCAACGCAACGTCCGTGAGGGAGCCGAGGGTTCTCCCGGGTTGAGCCCCGTTTGTCGAGTCGATGGTCAGCGAGACGAGCCCCGGCAAATCATCCACTTTGGGCAAGCGGCTGAACACGATGGAGAAGATCTGCTGCGTTTTCATGCGGGTCGTCTTCGGGCGGGACGCGGCGCCCGCGGACGCAATCGAACGAGTCGTGCCGTCGTCCATCACTGACCTTTCTTGCCGAAGTGGCCGGCGACGGACGTCAGAAACCGGACGACAGGCCGTCGGAGGAGAAGTCGGAGGCGATGATCGTATCACGCGCTGCCGCCGCGGCGTTTCCGCGGCCCGTGGTCGCTCCTCCGAACCAGCGCGAGAGTCTGCACGAGCGAGAAGAAGTGGCCGGACTCAGGGTCTTTCCAGAGCGCGTCGCGGATGGGGGCGGGATCTCGGAGCGAGTGTCGGTTCGGCGCGCTTCGGGAAAATCCGCGTGAAGATTCCGGAGTCCGAGCCGGCATAGACGCGGGTCGGATCGAAGGGGTCCACCGCGAGGGAGTGGACGCCCAGGCCGTTCAGGCCTTCGTTCACCGGGATCCACGTCGCTCCGCCGTCGAGCGAGCGGTCCACACCCTCGAACCTGCCGCGGTAGAGGATCGAGCGGTCGGACGGGTCCCAGGCCAAAGCGCCGCAGCTGACATCTTCGTCCGCCGTCCAGGTTTCTCCGAAGTCGTGGCTCACGAATAAGTTCGCGAAGTGGACCGCGGAAGCGAAGGGATCGACTCGGATGCCGCCGCAGGCCGTGTAGTAGGTGCGAACCGGAAGCACCGACCAGTCCGCACCACCGTTCGTGCTCCTCACCGCGTGCTCGGGCCAGATGCTGTTCACTCCCGAAAGCCAGACGCCCGCATAGACGAGATCCGGCACGTTCGGGTCCGTCGCGACGCTCACGACATGGAGGTAGAAGTACTCTTCGCCGTAGTCGGTGGGCAGGGGCACATCAGTCCACGTCGCGCCGCCGTCCGCGCTTCTGTGGAGCCGGTCGCCCGCGACGACCCAGACAGCCTCCGGCGAAGCGGCTTCGAAGGCAATGGAGATAACCGGTTCTGAAGACATCGGTAGACCGGCGTCGGCCGGGCTCCAGGTGACACCGGAATCCGTGCTCTTGAAAAACCCTTCCTGGTAGACGCTTGCGTAGAGGGTGCCCGGCGTGTGCGGATCCGCGCCGAGCGCCAGGATGCTCGAGGCTTCGAGTGCCCCCGTGGGAGTCCAGACGAGACCGTCCCCCCAGGCGACGGACGCTCTCGCCAGAGTCGCGGCCAGGAAAACCGCCCGGATCCTCACGACATCACGGTAGCGCGACTGGGCCCCGCCGCCGCTCGAGGATGCCGCACTTTTTTCGCACCTTCCGTAGCTACGGAGATAGACGCCGACTCGTCTACTTCGCCTCGAACACGTACTCGTGCTGTGCGTCGCGCGTCACGAGCGTCTTCTTCGGCCCCGCGCCCACGACGAACTCGGAGCCCGAGATGCCCGGCGCCGTCGTGATGAACGAGATGGTGCCGTCGGGGTTTTTCTTGGAGGCGACCTCGCTCCGCCACTCGCCGAAGTCGAAGAGAGTCGTCCCGTTCGCCCGGCTCACGGCGATTTCCCCCAGGGCGGCATTCGCGTAGAGCGGCGCCAGCTTGGCGCTCTCGGCCGGGTCGGCCGGCACGGTCAGGAGCTTCCTCTCGGCCGCGATCTGCGAATAGAACGACTTGCCGGCCGCCGCGACCTGGGCCGCCGCTTCCGGCTTTCCGTCGAAGAGAACCTCGAGCAGCCTCCGCCGGAACTGGCTTCGCAGGATCCAGCCCGGATCCGCGTTGGTCAGAATCACGGCGCCCACGTTCGAATCCGGCAGCCAGATCATGTCGCTGTGGTACCCGATCATGTCGCCGCCGTGGTGCACCACCGGGATGTCGTACTCGGTATCCACCATGAGCCCCATGCCGTAGGTTTCGTCCTTGCCGATCGCGACCTGCGGCGCGCGCCGCTCGAGGAGCGGCTCCTTCGGGATGTAGGCCTTTCCGTCCGGCAGCTTTCCGTTGGCGAGCTCCATGGAAACGTACCGCAGCATGTCGTTCACGTTGCTCCAGGCGGCTCCGGCTGGACGCAGCGGAATGATCGAGTAGTTCGCCTCCATCACGGCGAGCGCCGGCTTGCCGTCGATGGTCGGCGCGTGCGGGGCGGCGTGGTCGCCGGCCTGCGCCTTCGCGTAGTCGAATGTCGTCGCCTTCATCCCCAGCGGGTCGAACACCTGCGTCTGCATCGCCTTGTCGTACGCGGCGCCGAGCTCCATGTCGGGATACAGCACGTGGCCGCCGGTGAACCCGGCCGCTCCGGCCATCGGGTTGGAGTACTGGAAGAGCTCGCCGAACTTGCTCGTGGGCTGCATCGTGCCGAGCGTCGCGAGAGCGCCTTCCGGAGTGAGGTTCTTGTACTCGAAGAGCCACTCCAGATCCTGCCGCGGCAGCCCGGTGCAGGCGCAGATGAGCTGCCGCACGTTGACCTTCTTCGTCGTATCGGCGTCGCCCAGCTTGAAGCTCGGCAGGAGGCTCGTGACGGGCGTGTCCCAGGTCATCTTGCCTTCGGCCACCAGCCTCGCCAGGAGCAGCGTCGTCAGGGCCTTCGTATTCGAGGCGATCATCATGAGCGTGTCGCCATCGACCTTCTCCGGCTTTCCGAGCTGACGCACTCCGAATCCTCCCGAGAAGACGACTTTGCCGTCCTGGACGATGCCGACGGACACGCCGGGGACGCCCAGCTCCTTCTGGCCGGTCTCGATGAACCGGCCGAGCTCCGCGAGCTTCGCGGCGTCGAGCTTGTGCGCTTTCTTTCCCGCGAATGTCTCGCGGACGTAACCCTTCGGCAGAAGGCGGTCGAAGATCAGCGCGACCTGCGCGCCGCGCTTCTCGCCCACCGCCTGAGCCATGTCGTAGATCACCACGGTCCACCGGCCGTCCGCGAACGACGCTATAGCGCCGACGTCCCGCTTCTCGTTGGGCGAAGTCTGGTAGTCGTAGGCCTTTTGCTTCGACCAGCCATTGCGGTCGGGCCGGTCGTGCGTGACTTTCAGTGGCCACGACGCATCCGGCTTGTACGCCTTCCAGGCGGCGGTGACCGCGGCGTCGGCATCCGGGGCCGTAACGTCCACGAGGGCGATGGCGCCCTGGCCCTCCGGAGGCTCGAGGATCGTTGCCGGACCGCGGACGGACACGCTCCAGCCGGCGGGCGCGATGAACGTGTTGCCCGCGACCGTCGTCTGAGGCGTGTCGGCGGTGAGGCGCTGCGGCGCGTCCTGCGTCGCGGCGGACGCGGCCACGGCGAGCGCCGTCGTAGCGAGGAAAAGCAGGAGCCGGCAGGCGCGCTTTTTCATGCGGCCAAGATATCGCAGCCTGCCCGGGCGTTACTGGTTCAGATCGAACGCCTCGACGAGAAACGCGGCCATTTGCGCCCGCGCCACCGCCGCGCCCGGGCAGTACCGCAGGGGCGACAGCGAACATCCCGAGGTGATTCCGGAGTGGTACAGCTCCTCGATCCAGTCCGCCGCGAACGCGTGTTCGGGCGCGCAGGGCACGTCGTCGAAGATGCCGAAGCAGACCGGCGGCACGTACGTGGAGCCGCGCAAAGCCTTGAGCAGGAACACGGCCATCTGGTCGCGTCGGACCGAGGCGTCCGGGCAGTAGACGCCGGTTCCGCAGCCGCTCGTGATTCCCTCACGGGAGAGCTGCTCGATCCAATCTGCCGCGAAGTCCGGCTCGGGCGCGCAGGACACGTCCGCGAACAAGCCCTCGCACGGCGGCGGAACGAACCCCGCGCCGTGTTTTGCCTTGAGCAGAAACACGGCCATCTGCGCGCGCGTGACCTCGGCCTCCGGGCAGAACAGGCCGCCGCCGCATCCCGCCGTGACGCCGCTGCGCATGAGCCACTCGATCCAGAAGTGAAACGGATGGGCGATCGGCACATCGAGGAAGTCGGCGAAGTACATCCCGCGCCGGGTGCCGAACGTGCCGTCCGGGTCGAGGATGCGAACGTCGTGGAGACGGCCGGGCGCGAGCGGCGGCAACGTGCCCGTGATGGTGCGCTGGTTCGTGTCGACAACCTGGTCGCCGGTCTGGACGCCGCCGACTTCGAGCGTCGCGCCGTCGTGAAAATTCCAGGCGTAGACCTCGGCGCGTGTGCCCCCGGCCGCCGGTCCCGATGGCGGCGTCATGACGTAGATCGGGATCAACGTGAGCCGGTACACCACGCCCTCGTCGTGCTCGCCGCCCTGCATCGTCGTGCCGTAGAACGCGCCGTCGGCCCCCAGGATGGGAGGAGACGCCGGCGCGGACCCATCGCCGCCGCAGTCGTGAATCGTTTCCACGAAGAGGTCGGTGTCGAAGTCGATCCGGAAGATCGTTCCGCCGAAATGCTGTCCGCCCGCGATCATCGTTCCGTAAATGCGGCCTTCCGGCCCCTCGCGCAGCGACGAGGCTCCCGGGGCGAAGCGGGTCAGAAAATTCGATCCCGACGTATCCATGCGGAAGAGATCCATCATCGCGGCGCCGTAGAGCAATCCGTCGGAACCGAACGAGAGCGGGGACGAGTAGGTTCCGAGATCGCCGCCCAGCGGCGTGTAGCCCGTTCCGTCGGTCTCGATGCGGAAGACGTGGCCCGTCGGAAGCAGGAGGGTGTTGTAGTGGGCGCCGTACAGGCGACCGTCCGGTCCGGCTACGACGCCCGACGACGGATATGCACAACTGGAGGAATCGCAGTCCAGGATCACGTCGAAGTCTTCGCCCGTCCTCGCGAGCCCGTAGATCGTGCCGAAGTTGTGCGCTCCGCCGGAATACGTCGTGCCATAGAGCCGGCCGTCCGGGGCGATGGTGAGCGCCGTGCACGGCTCCTCGCCGTCGGTCGCCGGATCCATCTGACGGAGCACCTCGAAGCCGTCGCCGGTCGCGTCCACTCGGAACACGGTGCCCGCCGAGTGCGCTCCGCCGAGACAGGACGTGCCATAGAAGTAGCCATCCGGAGGAGCGGGCTCGACGAGCTGCGCCGTCGGCTGCTTGCCGTCCGAGCCGTCGAAATCGTGGATGACGCGAAACCCGGCGCCGGACTCATCCACGCGGAAAATCGTGCCCTTGTCGTACAGACCGCCGATTTGGGTCGTGCCGTAGAAGTACCCGTCGGAAGCGCGCAGGAGCGCAGCCGCGGGTCCCGAGCCGTCCGCTCCCGAGAAACTGTGGACGACCTTGTATTCCGGTTGAGCGGCCGCGCGGGAAGCCGGCAGGCTCAGCGCGACGACGGCCAGAACGAGGACAACCCCGCGCCCGGAACAACGCATGGTTCCTCCTGTCGAATCGGAAAGGGCGACGTCATTCTAGTCCCCAGGCCACCCCGGGCAATGAGATCATCCCGCCGTGGGCTGGATGCTCTGGCTTGGCCTGGCGGTGTTCGTCGTCGCGATCGCCGCACTGACGGGGATCAAGGGGCGGGGGACACGACCCGTCGCGCGAACGCGGCTCATGGGCGTGGGCCGGTTCGTTCTCGTCCTGATCGCCCTCGTCTTTCTTTATCTCGCGTTTCGCGGCCGCGTCTGACGTCGGCCTGCGCCGCACCCCTGTTCCACCCGCGGTCCCCGGCCTGGTCGGCGTGATTTTCGATAGGATTCGCGCCACGGCCGCCACCCCTTGCGGTACAGCCGGGGAGGGATCATGCGACGACGCGTACGGGTCCTCGCCCTCGCCTTAGTGTTCCTCGGCTCCTTCGGCCTCTCCTCCCCGGGTCGTGCACAGTGCGGCGTCAACTGCATCCGGGTCAACGACGCCTCCGACACCACGCACGGCAGCTGCGACTTCGGCGGGACCGGGACCTGCAGTCTGCGGGACGCCCTCACCAAGTCCAACGCGATCCAGGGATGGTCGATCCAGTTCGCGATCGGCACCGGCGCCAAGACGATCAACGTCCTGAGCAACCTGCCGGACATCATCACGCGGGGCACGATCGACGGCCGGACACAGCCGGGCTATGCGGGCGTCCCGCTCATCGAGATCCACCGGGCCAACGGCGGTACCGCTGCGAACGGCCTTCACGTCATCGCCGACGGGCTCGTGGCCATCAAGGCCCTGGTCGTGAATCACTTCTCGAGCGGCTTCGCGATCGGCTTCGAGTCGCCGGGGTCCAACTTCGTCGAGTCCTGCTACATCGGGACGAACGCCGCCGGCACCACTGCCGACGGCAACGCGACGGGCATCCTGATCGCGACCGGCATCGGCGGGAACACGATCGGCGGGCTGACGTCCGACAAGCGCAACGTGATCTCGGGCAACGGCACGGGGATCTACATCCGCTCGACGAACGACAACCAGGTCGTCGGCAACTTCTTCGGAACGAACGCCGCCGGCACTGCGGGCCTCCCGAACACGGTGGCGATCGCGATCGCCAACGCCACGTCCGCGTCGACGAACAACGTGATCGGCGGCGACACGGCCGCGGCGCGCAACGTCATCGCCAGCGGCGTGCCCGCCGTGAGCGCGTGGGGCGTCTCGCTGGACGAGGGAACGTCGAACAGGGTCAAGGGCAACTACCTGGGCACCGATGCGACGGGGCTCGTCGCGCTGCCGCTCGAGATCGGCATTTACGCGACGGCGGAGACGAGCGATACCTTCGCGAACAACGTGATCGTTTCGACGGGCGACGGGATCCGTCTCGGCTGGGACGGCGTGACGCGCACGACCGATACGGACATCCAGGGCAATCGCATCGGCACCGACGCCACCGGCAACAAGCTGCTGAAGTTCGGCGGGGGCTCGGGCGTGAGCTTCCTCAACGCCCGCAACAACCTCGCCGGCGGTTCGGCCGCCGGACAGGGCAACGTCATCGGCGGATACGACTACGGCGTCTATGCGTTGGACTCGTTCAACACGATCCTCGGCAACCGGATCGGCATCGGCGTCACCGGCGCGGTCATTCCCAACGTCCTGGCCGGAGTGGCCGCGTTCGCGGCCGGCGGCAACACCGTCGTCGGCGGCGACGCCGTCGGCGAGCAGAATTACATCGCTTACAACGGACGAGGCACGCCGCCGCCGCAGAAGGCGCCCGGCGTCTGGGTCCAGTCGGGCGTCGGCAACGTCGTGCGCGGCAACTCCATCTTCATGAACACCGGCAAGGGTATCGAGTTCTTCGGCTCGCCGAGCGCGTCGCCCTACCCGAACGACCTCAACGACGCCGACTCCGGGCCTCCGAACCAGCTCCAGAACTGGCCGATCATCACCGGCTCGAGCATCGTCGGCCACGACATCCACATCCAGGGAACGATCAACAGCAAGCCGAACACTCTCTATGCGATCGACTTCTACGCGGACCTTCCGCCGGTGCATCCGGCGGATCTGCTCCAGGGCCAGAACTACCTCGGGCTCTTCGAGCCGACGACCAACGCGCAAGGGAATGCGACCTTCGACGTGACGTTCACCGTGCCGCAAACTCCGCCGGCCTACCTCTGGTTCACGGCGACGGCCTCGGACCCCGGAGGCATCCCCGGAGGCAACACCTCCGAGCTCTCGCAGAGAAGCCTCTTCTCCGTCACTCCCAACCGCGGCCCCGCCACGGGCGGAACCTCGACGACTCTCAAGGGGCAGCTCTTTCAGGCGGGCGCGACCGTGACTTTCGGAGGCGTGCCGGCGACGGGCGTCGTTTTCACCGATGCGCAGACGATGACCGCGGTGACGCCGCCGCTCACGCCCGGCGTGCTCGTCGACGTGGCCGTGACCAACCCCGCTCCCGGGGGGACTTCGGCCGTCATGCAGAAGGCCTTCGTCCCGAACTTCCTCGACGTTCCGCCGGCGTCGCCGATCTACTCCTACGTGATGTCGCTCGTCGGCGACGGAGTGACGGCCGGATGCGGGGGCGGCAACTACTGCCCGAACAACAACGTCACGCGGGCCCAGATGGCGGTCTTTCTGCTGAAGGCGAAGTACGGGCCGTGGTGGACGCCCCCGCCGGCGACGGGCACGGTGTTCCTCGACGTACCATCCGGCGCCTTCGCCGCCGCGTGGATCGAGGCGGTCGCCTCCGAGGGCATATCCGGAGGTTGCGGCGGCGGCAACTACTGTCCGAACAGCAACGTCAACCGCCAGCAGATGGCAGTCTTCCTGCTGAAGGCGTCGCGCGGCTCGGGCTACCTCCCGCCCGCGTGCACCGGAGTCTTCGGAGACGTCGCCTGCCCCGGCACCTTCACGAACTGGATCGAACGGCTGTACACGCTCGGGATTACGGGCGGCTGCTCCGCGTCTCCCCTGCTCTACTGCCCGAGTTCCAGCGTCAACCGGGGACAGATGGCGGTCTTCGTGGTCAAGACGTTCCAGATCCCTTAGGAAGAGTCGGAAGCGGCTTCGCCTTGTCGCGACGCGCGGCCGACCGGACGATGTCGATCGCCCTCCTCCATGCCCGGCGAGGGAGCGCCCGCCGTCCGAAGACGCCGTCCACTCCGGCCCGCGCCACGTGCCGGATCCGGCTTCGCCAACCGAGAAGGTCGTCGATCGTCCGGACGAGGTCGCCGCGGCCCCGCTCGACCGCCATCGTCCTCAGGTGTCTCAGGTGGCGGCGGTGCCACGGCGTGTCGATCCGAAGGGCCCGGACCCGACGGAGATCGAGACGATCGGGAAACGTCGGACAGGCGGGAAGCCCCACGAGCGTGTCGAGCATCAGCATCGCCAGGAGGCATTTCTGACAGCGGCCGCAATTGCGCCCGTCGGTCGACTTGAAGCACACGCGCAGATGGCGCCGGACGAGCTCCGAGGGCGCGATGGCGCGGACCTTGTGGGCGCGATCGTGCGCAGCGCCGTCGTCGCGGATCCGCAGCGTCCACGACGAGAACAGCGGGTCCGTCAACGGGTGGCTCCCCCAGGGCGCCTGGACCCAATAGACGTTCGACGCGGGGATGAACGCCCGCCCGTAGCGGCGTCCGAGGGCGAGGGGCACAGAGGCGAGCGCCGCGCCGTGGGCCACGTGTTCCCAATCCACGCTCCTGTTCCACCGCATCGCAGGCTTGCGAACGTTCGTGCGCACGGAGACGAGCGGACGGCCGAGCGCGCCGGCGACCTCCTGGAGAGAGCGCCGGACGCGGGCGATCGCTTCTTCGTCGGTCGAACTGAGGTCGAAGCCTGCGACGAAGAGAAACTCGTCGATCGGCCCGCGCTCTTCGAGGCCGTCTCCGTCACCGTGATCGAGAGCCGTGAAGAAGGAGTCCACGCCGCCCGAGAGGAACGCGCAGCTCCGCAGCGGAGGAGGGCCGGCGGGAGCCTCGGCTACAGGGCCCCTCAAGGGGACGACATGCGTGTGCCCGTACCAGGACCGCCAGATGCGGAGGACTTCGCGGGCGCCGTCGAGGAGGGGACGGTCGACCGGGAGCTCCCATTCGAGAGGTTCGTCGAGCGACGCCGCCAGAGGCAGCAAAAGCGCCAGCCACGGGTTGCCGTCGCGCGAAAGGTCACCGGCGAGCGCGGCGGGAACCTCGTACCAGTAGGCTTCGGAGCCCGGCGATGAGTCGTAAGTGACGGCCGCCGTCAGGCGGACGCGTTCGGGATCAGACTCGACGGCCTCGACCGAGCTGACGCCGATCCTCACGCGGCCAGTCTAACGACCGACGACCAGCGAAGTCAGGCTTTTCCAGGTGGCAGAAGGCGCGCCCGGCGCTCCCGGCGTCCCGTTCGCACGGGTTTCGCCAGGAAGCGCCGCTCCGCCTCCACTCGAAGCGATCTACTTGGGCGCGCCGGCCATCGCTTCCATCCGGCTCTTCATCTCCTCGGGCGACACGTCCTCGACGTGGGTCGCCACGGACCACTGATGGCCGAAGGGGTCGGTGACACCACCCATGCGGTCGCCCCAGAACTGGTCCTCGACGGGCCGCAGCGTCTGGGCGCCCGCTTTGAGCGCTCCGGCGACCGTGGCGTCGACGTCCTCCACGTAGATCAGCAGCGAGACCGGCGTGCCGCCCAGAGCCTTCGGGCTCTTGTGCCCCATTTCCCCGATCGGATCGCAGAGCATCACGACCGAATCTCCGATCTTGATCTCGGCATGCCCGATCCTGTCTTCCCCCGCGGGCATTCGCATGAGCTCCGTCGCGCCGAAGGCTTTCTTGTAGAAGTCGATCGCCTTCGCCGCTCCGTCGACGACGAGGTACGGCGTAACGGTGTGGTAGTTGTCGGGGATGGGTTTCACTTTTCCAGCCATGTGGGTCTCCTTTTCCAAATCGAACTGGGCCTCGAGCCCCGTTCTTTATCAGGAAACGAAGAAGAAGGCCGGAAGTTATGGTGGGTCTATTAGATCCACCCGCCTGCGTCAGAGCGCCACAGGAATCACAGCCTGAGCGAAGCAGACGGCGGCGGGGTCTATGTGGCGGGTCCGACGGGCTTTCGGGAGCTCAGTCGCCCGGAACCACGTGATACAGACGTATGGACTTGCCGACCCGGGTGTACGGCTTGTCCAGAAGCCAGGCATAGGGATGATCGTCCCGATGCGCTGCCTTCCGCTGGTCCTCGGCACCGACGGTCAAACTGAACTCACTGATGGCAATCCATCCCTCCGCCGGTTGGTACGGAAGGAGAGGTCGCACCGCGGGAAGGCCCTGGTCGTAAATATCCTCGGAACCGAAATAATCGAGCGTCACCATCGGCGCTCCCACCTCCCGAAGCTGCCGACTCAGCCGCCAGAGATCCTGCCCCCAGTCCAGGTCCGAGTCCACGATGATTCGTTCCGGGTGCGCTCCGCCGAGCTCGTTGAAGTACGCGAGGTAGTCGGGATGAGCCATCGCGGAGGACGCCGAGAACCAGAGGAGCAGCGCGAACGCGACGGCCTGAATCCATCGATTCGAGCGACCGCGTCGAAAGAGCGCCACCAACCCGAATCCGGCCGTGATCGAGAGGAATGGATAGATGGGAAGAACGTGGCGCACACCGATCGTGATTCGACTGGGAAGCACGACCATCAGGATCGCCAGTGCGCAGACGACCGGTGACCACCGTTCCGGCTGTGTCTTGCCCGGCATCCTCGCGAGAGCGCCGATTCCGGCAGCGAGGAGCAGGAGGAAGGCCAGAGGCGTCTTGACTCCGAGAACGACGGGGAAGAAGTACCACCAGCCGTCGCGGCGGTAATGGCCGAGCAGGTAGCCGTTATGGCCGCGAGCGTTGTGCGCTCGAACCTTCAAGACGCCGCGGACCAGGTCGCCGGCCGGCAGCGGAGCCTCGACGAGACGGTCGATGACAGCCTGCCACCGGGGATGGTCTCCGAGAAACCGCGTCACGCGCGGTGATCTTCCGAAATGCGGTCGCTCCGCGGCCGTCTTCAGGGGCGCCGAGGCGAAGCGGTAGCCGCCCCAGATCACCAGGAAGGCGGTCATCAGCGCGAGAGCCCCCGGACCGGCGTGGCTCTTCAGGCCCCGGCGAAGCTCCGCGCCGGTCGGGCGCTGCAGAACCCATCGAAGGGCCAGCAGTGAGACCAGGCAGGCCGGCAGGAACAGGAGCGCGGAAAACTTGGAAAGCACCGCGATCGCGAGCGCCACGCCCAGGAGGGCACTCTGCCGCAGGGTCGGCCTCCCCAGCCACACCTCGAATGCGAACACGGCCGCGGCAAGGCCCGCGGTGATCGCCATGTCGGTCGTCGCGAGGCCGGCATGTCCCAGGATGGGAGGCAGCGCGCAAAACAGAAATACCGACGCGAGCGCCGTGCGGTCGCCGAAGAGCCGTCGAGCCCATGCCCAGATCACTCCGGCGGCGAGCACGAAGAAGGGAAGGATGCCGATCCGTGCGAGCGTCAGGTTCCGCAGGTAGGAACCGGCGGAGCGCAGAATCGCATTGCCCGCGCTGTCCGTTCCGGAGAGTCCCCCAGACCGGAGCCCGGCGAGATACGGAAAAGCTGCCGCCGCGGCGTTCGGCAGAGGCGCCGCCTCGATGCACGATTCGGAATCTCGTCCCAGCGGATCGCCGGTCCGGAGGTCCATCCACGCCATTCCGCAGGCGAAGTGATGGGGCTCGTCGCAGGTCTGGAAGAAAACGGGATACGTGAACGCGATGCGCACGAGCGCCACGACGATCGTCGCCGCGAGCAGGATTCGGAGAGAGAACGGCGTGGGGACCGACAGGTCGAGCTCGGGTTCGACACTCCCCCGCGGAGCCGGATCCTCTCTCACGTCGACCGCTTCGAGAGCATGCTTGATTATGCGACGAGACCTCGCGGGACCTCACCGGCTCGGGATCCCGGCCGCCCGAGAGGGGCCGAAATCATCAATGCTGGCGGCCCTTCCGTCGGAGCCGGTGCCGCTTCGTGCTGTTCCATTATGGCGGGGCCGACGGGACTCGAACCCGCGACCTCCGGCGTGACAGGCCGGCGTTCTAACCAACTGAACTACGACCCCGCGACAGGAACGGCGCATGATATCGGAATACGGAGCCCAGTCAACCGGTTACAACGATTCTTTGGTACCATGAGCGCCCTTACCGAGGAACCCCAACCTCCCCACCCCATGAGCCTGTTCATGAAGCTCCGCAAAGCGTCCCGCATCGCCCCGATGGCGCTGTGGCTGGCGGGATCGCCTCCGGTCCCCGCGCCGGCGCCCTCGTCACCCGCCGCCGACGCCGACTACACGGTCACGTTCGACGGAACGCGCTTTCAACAGCCCGAGCCCGTGGAGCATCCCCTCGGCGACTGGGCCAAGAGGCATCGGACGTCGAAGCGCGGGCCCTGGCCCGATTTCCTGAAGCTGCCCCTCGGCTCCGCGCCGGCCGGGAAGGTGTGCGACGGCGAGATCGCCGTGACGATGATCAATCACGCGACGCTGCTCATCCAGATGGACGGCGTCAACATCCTGACCGACCCGACCTGGGCCGAGCGCTCCGTGCCCGTCGTCGGAATCAAGCGCCGTCGGCCGGCAGGCATCCGCTTCGAGGACCTGCCGAAGATCGACGCCGTCCTCGTCTCGCACAACCACCAGGACCACATGGACCTGCCGACGCTCCGCCGGCTCTGGCAGCACTACCAGCCTCCGGTCTTCGTCGGCCTGCGGAGCAGCGTCTTTCTCGAGCGCAAGGGCATCGGACGCGGCCACGACCTCGATTGGTGGCAGTCCGCCGAGATCGCTCCGGGTATCACGGTCACGGCGGTGCCTGCGCGGCATCACTCCAATCGCAGCCTCTTCGACCAGAACCGGATGCTCTGGTGCGGCTTCGTCGTGACCGGACCCTCGGGCTCCGTCTATTTCGCCGGCGACACGGGCTGGGGCCGGCACTTCGAGGAGATCGGCAGGCGTTTCCCGAACATCAAGGTCGCTCTCCTGCCGATCGGCGGATTCATGCCGGAGTGGTACCAGCGGAAGCAGCACATCGGACCGGTCGACGCGTTGCAGGCGACGCGCGACCTCGGCGCGAAGACGATGATTCCCATCCACTTCGGGACCTTCCCCAACGGCGCGGAGGGCGAGGGCCAGGCGGTTTCGGTGCTCGTCGACGCGGTCGCCGCTCAGCCGGACATGAGCGAGCGGGTGGTCATCCTCGACAACGGCCAGAGCTGGAGTTGCGGAGAGATCACGTCCGCGCCCCCGGCACCGGCACCCGCGACTGTCCAGGCGATGCACCCCGGATCGGCGAGCCCGGGCTACCCGGCCCCCTAGGCGACTCTCTTCCGCTCCCGCCTCCTCACCAGACGTCGCAGCGCTGGCCCTCGGGGCGCACCATCGCCGAACCGGGCTTGCAGCCGAAGGCCACCGCGAACTCCGGCAGGTTCGAGACCGACCCGATGACGCGGTACTTCCCGATCGGATGCGGGTCGCCCTGGGCCATGGTCCGCGCGAGCTCGGGCGTGACGGCGTCTCCGCGGAACTGCCCCCACGCGATGAAGAACTGCTGATCCGGCGTGAAGCCGTCGATCGTCGGCAGCGGCGGCTTGCCCTTCTGCGCGATCTGAAAGGCCCGGTAGGCGATCCGGGCCCCCGCCAGGTCGCCGACCGACTCGCCGGTGACCAGCTTCCCCTTCTGGAACACGCCGGGGTCGACCTCGTAGTGGTCGTACTGATCGGCAACGCACTGCGTCTTCGCCTGGAACTTCTTGAGGTCCTCCTCGGTCCACCAGTTCTTGAGGCGTCCCTGCGCGTCGTACTGCGCACCCTGGTCGTCGAAGCCATGGCTGATCTCGTGGCCGATGACCACTCCGATCGCTCCGTAGTTCACGGCGTCGTTGGCTTCGAGGCTGAAGGCCGGAGGCTGCAGGATCCCCGCGGGGAACACGATCTCGTTGAGTGAAGGGCTGTAGTAGGCGTTGGAGGTCGGCGGCGTCATGCCGAAGCGCCCGCGGTCCACGGGCTTGCCGATCTGCGCGAGGTCGTCCGCGACGTTGAACTTCCGGGCGGCGACGACGTCGCCCAGGTACGCCGAACGCGAGATCGGGACCCGGCTGTAGTCCTTCCACTTGTCGGGATAGCCGATCTTGGGATTGAAGGTCGAAAGCTTCTCGAGGGCTTTGGCCTTCGTCTCGGCGCTCATCCAGTCGAGGCCTTCGATCGTCTCCTTCATGGCGAGCTGCAGGTTCCGGACCATCTCCAGCATCCGGGCCTTGGCCTCGGGCGGAAAGTACTTCTCGACGTACTTCTGGCCCAGGGCTTCGCCGAGCTGCCGGTCCGTCGACTCCGCGCACCGCTTCCAGAGCGGTTTCATCTCCTTCTCGCCGCGAAGGAAAGCGCCCTGGTATTCGTAGCTCGCCTGCACGAAGGGCTCCGAGAGAGCCGGAGCCGCCGCGTCGAGCACCTGCAGGGTCAGGTACGTCTTCCAGTCGGAGACGGGCGTCGAGACGAGGAGCTTCTGGACTTGGGCCATGAACTTCGGCTCGCTGACGTTGACGTCGCCCTGCGGGAATCCGACCGACTTCGCGTACCCCGTCCAGTCGAAGGCCGGAGTCATTTTCTGGAGAGCGGCCCAGGTGGTCTTGTGGTCGGTGGCCTTCGGATCGCGGAGCGCGACGTTGTCGAGCGAGGCCTCGGCCAGTTTCTTCTCGATCGCGAAGACCGTTGCGGCGCCCGTCTTCGCCTTCGCAGGGCTCCAGCCGGCGAGCTCGAAGAGCCTCTGGACGTAGGCGACGTACTTGGCGCGCGCCTCGACGAAGCGAGGCTCGGTCTTGAAGTAGTAGTCGCGATCCGGCAGGCCGAGGCCGCTGGCGTAGATCTGGGCAATGACGTCGTTGGGGTTGTGGTTGTCGGAGCCCGCCGCGACGCCGAAGGGCGCCGGGATGCCCATCGCGTGGAGCCGGTCGATCTCGCGGCCGACGTCGGAGATGGTCTTGATCGCGGAGATCTCGGCGAGGTAAGGCTGCACCGGCTCGACTCCGGCGGCGTTGCGCGCGCTCATGTCCATGCAGGCCGCGTAGTAGTCGCCGACGAGCTGGTCGACGCTCCCCTTCGGCGCACCCGCCTTGTCTGACTTGGTCGCCGTCTCCTCGAGAATCCCTTTCAGCCTTTCCTTGGACTCCTCGCCCGCCTGCCATCGGCGGCTCCAGCGGGACATGGAGGGGGGGATCGGATTGGCGGCGCGCCAGGCGCCGTTGGAGAACTCGAAGAAATCCGTGCAGGCGTCGGCGCTGCGATCCATGTCGGAGAGCTCGATGCCCTTGAGCGGCTCCTCCGCGGACGCCAAGGCGGACGAGAGCAGAAAGGAAGCGAGAACGGTGGCGGCGCGTACACGTATGGCCATCAAATCCTCCGCCCCGATTCTACGAAGAAGCTCGGCAAAGGTTCGGCCCGCGGCCGTGGGATACTGCGCCCTCCGATGACTCCGACCGTCCCCGGACTCGGCGCCCCCCGACTGGACCGGGCCGCCCGCCTCGGGCTCGCGGCGATGGGCGTCGCCGTCCTCGTCATCGCGAACGATTTCACGGCGCTTTCGGTGGCCATTCCCGCGATCGAGGCCACGTACAAGACCGACGTCACGACCGCGCAGTGGGTCATCAATGGCTATGCCCTGGTCTTCGGGGTCGCGATCGTGACCGGCGGACGCCTCGCCGACATGTTCGGGCGGCGCCGCATCTTCTTCCTCGGCTGCGCCCTCTTCGCCCTGTTCTCTTTGGTCGGCGGCATGGCCCCGAACGTCGGCACGCTCCTCGGTGCGCGCGCCGTGATGGGAATCGGCGGCGCGATGATGTGGCCGGCGATCATGGGCATGACCTATGCCCTGCTGCCCAAGGGCAAGGAAGGCCTGGCCGGCGGCCTCATTCTCGGCGCCGCCGGCTTCGGCAACGCCGTCGGCCCGCTCATCGGCGGCGTCCTCACCGACACGCTGGGGTGGCGATGGATCTTCTTTCTCAACCTGCCGATCGCGGCTTTCGCGATCCTCGTGACTTGGAAGGTCGTGGCGCCGGACGCGCCCTCGACCGAGGAGCGTCGGCTCGACTACCTCGGCGTCGCGACGCTGTCGATCGGCCTGCTCTCGCTCCTGCTCGCTCTCGACCAGGGCTCGGACGACGGTTGGACCCATCCGCGGATCCTCGCGCAGTTCGTCCTCTTCGCCGTCGCGTTCACGGCCTTCGTGCTGGTCGAGCGGCGCGCCGGAGCCAAGGCCCTCATCCCGCCGGACGTCCTGCAGAACCGCGCTTTCTTCGCGGCGTGCATCACGGTGCTCCTGATGTCGGCCATCTTCTTCGCCGCGCTCCTCTACGTCCCGCAGTTCATGATGAAGATCCTGCACTACTCGGCGCTCCAGGCAGGCGCGGGCCTGCTGCCGATGATGGGCGTCTTCGCGGCCACTTCTTTCGCTGCGGGACCGCTCTACAGCCGTCTCGGTCCGAAGCGCATCGTCTGCGGCGGCGCGGCCTTTCTCGCCGCGGGAATGTACATGCTGTCGCGGGTCGAAGCCGAGTCTCCCTTTGCGGCGCTGGTTCCCGGCATGGTCGTCCTCGGCGTCGGGATCGGCCTCTTCTACTCCTCGATCACGACGGCGGCCGTGACGGCCCTCGATCCCTCGCGCGCGAGCCTCGCCGGAGGCGTCGTCTACATGTTCCAGATCGGCGGCGGCTCGATCGGCCTCGGGCTCAACACGGCCATCGTCGACTCGGCGGCTTCGCTTCCGGTCGGCATCGGCAATGCGTTTCTCGTGGACGCGATCCTCGCCGTGTGCGGGTTGCTCGTCGCGGCTTTCTTCGTCGGAGGATCCGTCGATCTGGAGCGTCTCCGCGAGCTCCGGCACCACCACCGGGCTCACGCCTAGGGCATCCCACGCTGCGCGCCCGGTGCCGAGCGCCTCGCCGGCGCGGACGAAAGGGCAACCCTCCCCGACCGGGCTCGTACCCACTGCCAGGCGAAACCGCGCTCCTTGGCGGCTCGTGGGGGGTGTATGAGGATCTTGCTGGCGGGTCTGCTCCTCGGTGTCCTCGCCATGGATGCACGGGCGCGCGCGGCGCAAGCGGGACAGGCCCAGCCCATCCCTCTCGACGCCGCGCACTGGGAGCTCGGCGGCGACGCGAAGTTCGAGACCTTCCTCGGCCGGCCCGCCCTGCGCATGTGCAACGCCGAGGTCGTCGCGAAGGACGTGCAGTTTCTCGACGGCACCCTCGAGTTCGACGTGGCCGTCTCCACGCGGCGCAACTTTCCGATGGTCGGGCTGCGGCGGCAGGGAGAAGGCGAATACGAGGAGTTTTACTTCCGCACGCACAAGTCGGAGCTGCCCGATGCGATCCAGTACGTCCCGGCCTGGCAGGGCGTCGGAGGCTGGCAGCTCTACCACGGCCCCGGATTCACGGCGAAGGCGGTCTACCCGCGCGACCAGTGGTTCCCGATCCGGATCGTTCTCTCGGGAACGAAGGCCGCGGTGTTCGTCGGCGACGTCGCCGAGCCCCAGCTCGTCGTCGAGCGCCTGCGCCGGGAACCGAAGGCCGGCGGCCTGGAGCTCTCCGACAGCTGTCCGCCGGGCTCGGTGCCCAAGGGCGAGCACGTCGCGGCGATCTCCAACGTCATGCTCCGTCCCGGCTACGTGCCGTACGACTTCTCGAAGTCGACGATGCACGAGAACCCGCCGGCGACGGGCGTCGT
>Ga0207691_10001407_pt1 | contig 24028 bp, 17 predicted proteins | sample KBSM13metaG_FD_184327 | JGI IMG/M metagenome (GOLD analysis project Ga0207691, IMG submission 184327) | Miscanthus rhizosphere microbial communities from Kellogg Biological Station, Michigan, USA - KBS M1-3 metaG (SPAdes) (version 2) | ecosystem: Host-associated > Plants > Roots > Rhizosphere >...
CGCGGGACATGTCCAGTTTTGGTCCCGAGCAACGGACATAATGCCAATATGCCCATCCCTGGCCCGCGCCGAGGGACATGCCCTGCGGGATTTTAGCCCTCAAAGGGACATGTCCAGTGTTGGTCCGCGCGGCCGGACATGTGCCGCAGGATTCACGCGTTCCGTGGAACGTGCCTTCCCGGGCGTGCGCCGAGACCCCGTTCCCTCCGCGGGACATGCCCAGTGTTGGTCCCGAGCAATGGACATAGTGCCAATATGCCCATCCCTGGCCCGCGCCGAGGGACATGTCCAGCCGGATTTGAGCCCTGCAAGGGACATGTCCCGTGCTGGCCCGCGCCGAGGGACATGCCCAGCGGAAATTCAGCCTTCCAAGGGACATGTCCCGTGCTGGCCCCCGGCGAGGGACATGTCCCGCGGGTTTTGAGGGCTGCGAGGGACATGTCCAGTGGTGGGTGCCCACGCTGGGCATGTCCCGGGGATGGGCAGGAGGCTACTCCCCCAGCACTTCCAGGGCCTCGAGCCATTCGAGTTCAAGGGCTTCGCGTTCCCCGGCCAGTTCCTGGAGTTTCGCGTTGAGCCCGGCGAGCTGGTCGAACTTACTGGCATCCCCGGCACCGGCGGTCATCTGGGCGTGGATCTTGTCTTCCTGCTGCTTGAGTTTGCCCAGTTGGCGGTCGATCCGGTTCTTGGCCTTGCGGGCGTCGCGCTTTTCGGCCTCAGAAGGGCCGCTGGCGGCGGGAGCGGATCCCCCGCCGGCGGAGGTGACGGGGTTGCCGCCGCCGGTGATCGTGGAGCCGGCCAGGGCCCCTTCCCGCAGTTCGAGGTACTGGTCCACGCCGCGGGGCAGGGCGCGGATCTTGCCGTCGCCAAGGAGCGCCATCTGGTGGTCCGTGACGCGCTCGAGCAGGTAGCGGTCGTGGCTGACGACGACGAGCGTGCCCGGCCAGCCGTCGAGCACATCTTCGACGGCGGCGAGGGTGTCGGTGTCGAGGTCGTTGGTCGGCTCGTCAAGCATCAGCACGTTCGGCTCCCCCACGAGCAGGCGCAGGAGCTGCAGCCGCCGGCGTTCGCCACCGGAGAGGTCCTTGACCGGGGTCCACTGCTTTTCGTTGGTGAAGCCCAGCTGCTCCACGAGCTGGCCGGCGGTGAATTCCTTGCCGCCGACGTTGAAGGAGCGCTTTTCCCGCTCGATCACTTCGATCACGCGCAGGTCCGAGACGTCGTCGAGTTCCTTGACCTCCTGGGTCAGGACCGCGGTGACCACCGTCTTGCCGCGCTTGACCTTCCCGGAAGAGGGCTGGATCTCGCCGTTGAGGAGTTTGAGCAGGGTGGTCTTGCCGGCGCCGTTGACGCCCACGAGGCCCAGCCGTTCCCCGGGGGCGAGGCGCAGCGTGATGTTGTCGAAGAGCTTCTGCCCGGGCTCGCCGCCGAGGAAGTCCAGCGAGACGTGCTCGAGGTCCAGGACATCCTTGCCCAGCCGGGCGGTGGCCATCTTGCTCAGCGCCGTCGAGTCGCGCGGCTCGGGGACGTCCGCGATCAGGGCGTTGGCTGCCTCGATCCGGAACTTGGGCTTGGCGGTGCGGGCCGGGGCACCGCGCCGGAGCCAGGCGAGTTCCTTCTTCACGAGCTGCTGGCGCTTGCTTTCCATCACGGACGCGGACCGGTCGCGCTCGGCCCGGGCCAGGACGTAGGCGGCATAGCCGCCGTCGAACGGGTCCATGATGCCGTCGTGGATTTCCCAGGTCTTGGTGCAGACTTCGTCGAGGAACCAGCGGTCGTGGGTGACCACGAGGAAGGCGCCCTGGTTGGCCCGCCAGCGGGTCTTCAGGTGCCGGGACAGCCACGCGACGCCTTCGACGTCGAGGTGGTTGGTGGGCTCGTCGAGCATGATGACGTCGTGGTCCTCGATCAGCAGCTTGGCCAGCGCCACACGCCGCTTCTGCCCGCCGGAGAGCGCGTGGACGTTGGCGTGCCAGTCGACGTCGGACACCAGCCCGCCCATGACTTCGCGGATCTGGGGATTGCGGGCCCACTCGTAGTCGGCCTGGTCCCCCACGATCGCGGCGCCGACGGTGAGGTCGCCGTCGAGCACGTCGCTCTGGTCCAGGTAGCCGATGTTGACCTCGCTGCGCTTGGTCACCCGGCCGGAGTCCGGGGTGGAGCGCATGGCCAGCAACCGCATCAGGGTTGACTTGCCGTCACCGTTGCGGCCCACCATGCCGATCCGGTCGCCCTCTTCAAGGCCGAGGGTAATGCCATCGAGGACGGTACGGGTTGCATACGAGACCGTGAGGTTCTCGCCGCCGAGCAGGTGTGCCACTGGGAACTGCTTTCTTAGGTGTATCGGTGAAGTGAAGCTGTGAAGTCATCGGATGCGGTGCGTCAAAAGCTCCTAAAGGAGCGTATCGGAGATGATGCGGGCCCCGTGCACCGGCCCGTGCACCGCCATGGCGTCGAGGCTGTGGTGCCGCAGCTCTTCGGCGAGCCCGGCGGCCGCGGCGGGGCTGTGCGCGAGGAACGCGACAGTGGGCCCGGAGCCGGAGACGATGCCCGCGATCGCGCCGCAGGCCTCGCCGCGGCCCAGGGTCTCGCGCAGGCCCGGGGCCAGTTCGATCGAGGCGCGCTGGAGGTCGTTGACCAGGACGCGGCTCAGGGCGTCGGCATCGCCGCTGCGCAGAGCCGTGAGCACGCCGGGATCCACGGCGTCGGGTTCGTCCACCGCCAGGCCCTCGGCCGCGCGCAGGCGGTCCAGGGTGCGGTAGACCTCAGGGGTGGGCAGGCCGAAGTCCGCGCTGACCAGGACCCAGTCCGTCTGGGCCTTGACCAGGGCCGGCGAGAGGTCATCGCCCAGGCCCAGTCCGACGGCGGTGCCGCCCAGCAGCGCGAAGGGAACATCGGCGCCGAGCTCGGCGGCCAGGTGGGCCAGCTCATCCCGGGACAGTCCGCTGTTCCACAACGCGTCGCAGGCCAGCAGGGTGGCGGCGGCGTCGGCCGATCCGCCGCCCATGCCGCCAGCCACGGGCACCCGTTTGGTGATCTCCAGGTGGACACCCGTGGAGTGTTCCGAGACGTCGGCCATGATGGCGGCGGCTTTGTAGGCCAGGTTGCGGTGATCGAGCGGAATGTCCACCCCGTCGAGGTCCACGGTGCTCGCGTCGCTGATGCTGACGGTGATCTCGCCGGTATCGGTGCTGGTGGCGGCAATTTCTTCGTAGAGCGAGACAGCCAGGTAGACGCTCGCCACGGAGTGGTAGCCGTCCGGCCGCAGCGGTCCGACATCCAGTGAGACGTTAACCTTGCCTGGAGCTTTCACCCGGACGGTCCTCGCGGCAAAGCGCCCTCTCACTGCGTTCATGGCTCCACGCTATGGCATCGCGGCCCGGGCTCCAAGCACGCAACAGCCCCCGGCGACGCCCATACAGAGCTCACAAGGAGCTCAGGAGTCCGCTTGTCCGTGGGCTTCGGCGATTCTGGCGAACGCCGCGATGTCGATCACTTCGCCGCGTGCGGTGGGGTCGACGCCGGCGGCCCGCAGGCAGCGTTCGGCCTCCGCGGCGCTGCCGGCCCAGCCGGCCAGCGCGGCCCGGAGCGTCTTGCGGCGCTGCGCGAAGGCGGCGTCGATCACGGCGAAGACCTGCTCCCTGGTGGCGGTCGTGACGGGGGGCTCCCGGCGCGTGAAGGCGACGAGTCCGGAATGGATCTTGGGCGCTGGCCAGAAGACGTTCATGCCGATCACGCCGGCCTTGCGCATGCTGCTGTACCAGGCGGCTTTGACGGATGGAACGCCGTAGGTCTTGGAGCCGGGGCCGGCCGCGAGCCGGTCGGCGACTTCATCCTGGACCATGACCAGGCCGTGCTGCAGGCTCGGGAAGTGCTGCAGCAGGTGCAGCACCACGGGAACGGCCACGTTGTAGGGAAGATTCGCCACGAGGGCGGTCGGCTCGACGGGAAGTTCGGTGACCCGCATGGCGTCGGCCAGGACGAGGTGGAAGTTCCCGGCGGCGTGCGGACGCCACGCGGCGACAGTGGCCGGCAGGCGCCCGGCAAGGACCGGATCGATTTCGACGGCGACCACGCTGCGGGCGGCGTCCAGCAGGCCAAGGGTCAGTGACCCGAGCCCGGGGCCGACTTCCAGGACGGTCTCATCGGCGCGGATGTCGGCGGCGTTCACGATCCGCCGGATGGTGTTGCCGTCGATGACGAAGTTCTGCCCGAGGGTCTTCGTGGGCCGCACGCTGATTTCCTCTGCCAGCCGGCGGATATCGGAGGCACCCATCAGCGGTGCGGGCGCCGCTCCGGGCAGGCTTTCGGGGGCGGAGGGGCTCGGTTCAGTCACCTAGGTATCCTATCCCGGCGCCGGTACGCCGCAGGCCGGGTCCGGAGGGAATCCGGACCCGGCCTGTGCTCTCCCCTGGCTGTGGTCGGCAGCCGCGGGAGTCGGGCGTTCAGTGGCGGGCGTTCAGTGGCGGGCGGTCAGCCGCCGGTCGGGCCTGTTAGCTGGAGGCGGCCCAGCCGCAACCCCAGGGCTGCAGTCCGCGCTGGGCGTAGACCCGGTTGGCGACGGCGATCTGCTGGGCCTTGGTGGCGGCAGCGGCGTTCGGGGCGTAGGCGCCGCCGCCCGAGCTGAGCCAGGTGCCGACGTCGAACTGCAGGCCACCGTAGTAGCCGTTGCCGGTGTTGGTGGACCAGTTGCCGCCGGATTCGCACTGGGCGATCTTGTCCCACATGCCCTGGTTCATCATGGCGGGGGCGGCCGCACCGGTGTTGGCGGCGGGCTTGGGCTTTTCCTTGGTGCCGACAGTGACCTTTTCGGTGACGGGCTGGACGCTGACGGTCTCGGACACCAGGGTCCGGGAGGCTTCGCGGCCATCCACGAGGACCAGCTTGAAGTTCTTGCTGGTGGTGCCGGCGACGCCGGCCTGGGTGACCTTCTTCTCACCCTTGAACATGTCAGCACTCTCGGTGGTGAGCGTTTCGAAGGCGACGGGCTCGGTGGTTTTGGCCGTCTTGCTGACGTCGACGCGGGAGACCTTGATCACCATGTCATTGACCACCGGGGCGTTCCCGGGCTGGGATACGCGGTCGCTGGCCCCGAGCGAAAGCCCGGCGTCCTCGAGCACTTTGGCGACTGTGGCCGCCGTCGTGGTGGTCGCTGCCGCCTTGCCGTCCGCAACGAGGCTCACCTTTTTAGGCGTCGAGATGGAGACGAAGGAGCCGGAGACGGCGAGCTGGGCGTCCTTGGGCACGGAGACCTGCGAGGCGCTGGCCACGCCGAGTTCGGTCACGAGCCCCTCGACGGTGGGTGCGGTGGTGGAGATGGTCCGTTCGGCGCCGTCCAGGCTGACCTTGACGGCCTTGGCGAGGTTGACGTTGATGACTGACCCGTCCTGCACGTGGGCGTCCGTCGAGGGCGACACCCTGTCAGATGGCTGCAGTTCAACCTTGGCACTCTTGACGACTTCCCCGACGGTTCCGCCGAAGGTCTGGACGGAGCTGACTTTGCCATCCACGTTGAGTGTGATCGTCTTGTTATTGCCGACGAAGGCCACGAGGCCCAGCACCAGTGCCACCAGCACCACGAGCTGCGTGCCAACCTTGACGAAGCTGAACTTGCCGTCCGATGTGAAGAACTTGACCACAATTGCCCGAATCTCTTGGACCTTCCGGGCACGGGGAAAAGTGCACGTGGCCATCCCCCGCGAGCGCGCCAACGGCGGCTCCGGACAGCGTCCGGAGCGTCACGGAACATGCGTGCACTGCCTCACCCAAAACGAGAGCGCGCATGTGGTTTGTTGGCCACAATGCACGCCCTGCTGGAGTGAAATTATCCGTAGGCCTTCCCCGACCCCGGCTAATAGTTGACCACTGTAATCGAAGCGTTATAAAGGAACCAAGAATTTGTGCATACCCGGTATCTACGCCGGGAGGCTGGATGAGGGCGGTTTAGTCCCAGGATCCGTACGCCCGCACCGTATTTGCGGCGATCTGCGCACACAGCCCGGAAAGCTCCGACCCAGTCACATCGGCCATAGCCCGCACCGTGTACGGAACCATGTAGCTCGCGTTGGGCCGGCCGCGATGCGGGTGCGGGGTGAGGAAGGGCGCGTCGGTCTCGACCAGGATCCGGCTCGGCTCAGCGATAGCCAGCGCTTCCCGCAGGTCCGTCGCGTTCTTGAATGTCACAGTTCCGGCAAAGGACATGTACCAGCCCTCCGCGTTGCAGGTCCGGGCGAGCGCCTCGCCGCCGGAGAAACAGTGGAAGACCACCCGCTCCGGGGCCCCCTCTTCGCGCAGGACCTGGACGACGTCGTCGTGGGCGTCGCGGTCGTGGATTTGCAGCGTCAGTCCGAGCCGTTTGGCGATGTCGATATGGCGGCGGAACGAATAGCGCTGGTGGGCCAGGCCCTCCCCCTCGGTCCGGAAGAAGTCCAGGCCGGTCTCCCCGATCGCCCGGATCCTCGGATGGGCGGCGAGCGCCTCGATCTCGGCCAGGGCCTCCTCCAGGCCGCCGCGCCGGGCGTAGCCGGGGGCGTCGTTGGGGTGGAGGGCAACAGCGCCCAGGAGCCGGGAATCGAGGTCGACCGCGTTGACCGTAAACCGGGACGATTCGAGGTCGCAGCCCACCTGCACGGCGCCTTGCACGCCCACGGCGGCGGCGGCATCGAGGGCGTCCTTGATGCCCACCTCAAGCTCCGCGTCGGGAAAGTCCAAATGCGTGTGGTTGTCCATGACCGGCACGGGAAGCGGTTCCGGTGCGGGCGGATACCCGCTGCGTCCGGTACCGTCGTTTCCAGGCGACCGGAAGGGGACGGGAGTGAGGGGATTGAGCATTCATCCACCCTAACCGGAGGCCAGATTTCCCCGGAACTCTCTGTCAGGGCCGGCAGTTGTGTTAGTAGTCTGTTAATACTCTGTAATTTCCCCGTTAGGAAACAGGTGAATGCCACTGCGGGGCCCCGGCCGCCGCGGGCGGTCAGATCCGGGACCCACCAGGGCTGAAAGGCTGCCGATGGATTACCACCGCACTTCCGTAGACGACATCCTCCCCCAGGGACAGAGCCTCCCGGGCCGCCCGTCCTTGGACCCAAACGCAGCCGGACAGCGGTCCCCGCGGCATGAACTGCCGGCCATGGATGCCGACGCTTTCCACTCAGCCAGCACCCGGATCCTGACGGCGATCAATACGGTCATCGACGGCAAGGCCGAAGCGGCCAAACTGGCGCTCACGGTCCTCCTCGCCCAGGGCCACCTGCTCCTCGAAGACGTCCCGGGGGTGGGCAAGACGCTCCTGGCGAAGACGCTGGGCCGCACCATCGACTGCTCCGTCAGCCGGATCCAGTTCACCCCGGACCTGCTCCCGTCCGACGTCACGGGCGTGTCCATCTACAACCAGGCGACCCGGACCTTCGAGTTCCGGCACGGCGCGGTGTTCGCCAATATCGTCATCGGGGACGAAATCAACCGCGCCTCGGCCAAGACCCAGTCAGCCCTGCTGGAGTGCATGGAGGAGCACCAGGTCACGGTGGACGGCACGTCCTACCGGCTGGATGAGCCCTTCATGGTGGTGGCGACGCAGAACCCCATTGAGATGGAGGGCACGTATCCGCTGCCGGAAGCGCAGCGGGACCGCTTCATGGCCCGGATTTCCATGGGCTACCCGGACCGTGAGTCCGAGATGGAGATGCTCGAAACCCACCAGGCCTCCTCTCCGCTGGCGCGTGTGACGGCAGTGGTCACCGCGGCGGAAGTGGCCGCCATGATTGCCACGGTGCAGCAGGTGTACGTGTCCCGGTCCATCAAGGAATACACCGTGGCCCTGGGCCGGGCCACGCGGGAAAGCGGGCTTCTCCGGCTCGGCGCCAGCCCGCGGTCCATGCTGCAGCTCCTGCGTGCGGCGAAGGCCACCGCCGCGCTGGAGGGCCGGGACTTTGTGCTGCCGGACGACGTCGTCAGCGTCGCCGAAGCGGTGCTCGCCCACCGGATCATCCTCGACCGCAAGGCGGCCAGCGCGGGTGAGACGCCGCAAAGCGTCATCCGGGCCATCATCGCCAAGATACCCGTCACCCCGGACGTGACGGCCTCACCCAACGGAACCGGCGGCCCTGGCCGGAAGAAGGCCTCGGCCATGGCAGCCGCGCCGCCGCCCAACGTGCCCAATCCGCGCTAGGGAATGGCTCCGCCGTGGCGATAAGGGATCGGTTCCCCGGGCACTTCTTCAGCAGCCGCGGCTGGGGCCTGCTCGGCGCGGGTGCGGTGTCGCTGCTGGCCGCGCAGATCATGGGGCGCCGGGACCTGCTGGCCCTGGCCGTCCTGCTGCTGGTGCTGCCGGTGCTCGCCCTGGCCGGAACCCGGGTCCTGAAGCCGAGGTTCCGGGTCTACCGCGAATTCAGCCCGTCGCCGGTTGAAACGTCCGCCCGTGCCACGGTGCGGCTGGCCGTCGCGCGGACCGGGGCGGGCACAGGCCACGCGGTCATGGAGGAACACTTGCCGGCCCGGTTCGGCGAATCGCCTGTCTTCCGGTTCCCGGCCCGTGCGGCAGCCGGCGGCACCAGCCGCTATGAGTACCACCTCCGCTCGGCCAGGCGCGGCCAGTTCCTGATCGGGCCCGTCACGGCGGAATTCAGCGATCCCTTCGGGCTCTCCTTCCACCGCCACGCGATTGACGACGGCGACCTCCTCACCGTGACGCCCGCCGCCATCGAGCTGCCGGAGACGGGGCTCGCCGGTGCCCGCGGGCACGACGGTGTCACACCCACGCGGGCCCGGGCCAATCCCAGCGACGACGACGTCATGACCCGCGAATACCGCCACGGGGATCCGCTGCGCCGGGTGCACTGGGCCGCGACCGCCCGCCACGGTTCCCTCATGGTGCGGCAGGAGGAATCCGTCACGACCCCCGAGGCGACCATCATCCTGGACCAGCGGCTCTCGGCCTACCCCCACGGGGTGTTCGGCCACAGTGCACATTCCTCCGGCGGCCACCCGGGCGGCGGCGAGGGGGACGGCCACGACCTGCTGACCTCTGATGCCTTCGAGTGGGCTGTCACGGCGGCGATGTCGATCGGGGCGCACCTCGCGGAACGCAACTACTCACTGCGGTTCCTGGACAGCGCGGGCGCACCGGCCTTCCGGAATTCGCCGTCCGCTCCCGACCCGGAAGCCGAGGAATACACCGGAACGGCCGGGCTGCAGTCCATCGCCGAAAGCCTGGCTGCCATCGAGCTTTCCGGCCCGCACCACACCCACCACCACAACCACCCGCGCCGTGACCGCACGGCGCCCCGCCCCCAGGCCCGCCCGCAGGAGGCCGCGGCGGGAACCAGCACCGGATCCTCCGCGCCGGGTGGATTCCGCTCGGGGGCCGCTGCGGGCACCGGGAATGCCCCGCACGCCTTCGACGACACCCTGATGGACAAACTTTCCGCCCACCGGCTGCGCGGACCTGTCCTGGCGGTCCTGGGCAGCCTGACCCCGGCCGAGGCCCGGGCGCTGTCCCCGGCCGCCGGGTTCGGCGCGAACGCCTTCGCGCTGCTGGTCACGGACCGGGCACAGGACTCCGGCGAAGTGCCCGAGGTGCTGGAGGCGCTGCGGCTGGGCGGATGGCGGGCCCTGGCGGTATCCGCCCAGAGCTCGCTGCCTGACGCCTGGGCAGCCTTCGACCAGGCAGACCCGGGGATGTCCGCCGGGGCCGACGTCCGCCGCGGCGTGGGGGGCCGGCCATGACCCTCGCCCCGCAACGCAGCCACGGCACCGGCACGGCCGGCGAAGAAGAACCGACGGCCCTCTCCCCCGGTGCGGCGTCCCGGCCGGACGGACCCGGCGCCCGGCCCTGGGTGATGGCGACCGCCGTCGCGGTAGCCGTCGCGGGCGCGGCCCTCGGATTCAACGGCGTCCTGCGGGGCTGGGCCTGGTACTCCCCGGTGTTCAGCACCGTCCTCTCCGTTGCGTTCTCCCTCGCGGTGCTCCGGTCCCTGCGTGCCCGGCCCTGGCTGGTGACCGCCGGCGGCCTGGTGGCGCTGATCGTGGCCGTGACCTTCATCTTCTTCCGGCAGCACAGCATTGCCGGGTTCATCCCCTCCCCGGAGACCATGAACTACCTGGGAAAGTTCCTCCGGCGGGCCAGCGAAACGGTCCTGGCCGAGAGCACCCCAGTGGCCCCCAACGCCGGAATCGTCATGCTGATCTGCGCGGTCCTCGGGCTGCTCGTGATCCTCATCGATGCCCTGGCGTTCCCGCTGGCGCTGCCGGCCACGAGCGGGCTCGGGATCCTGGCAATCCTCGTGGTGCCGGCCATGGTCAAGCCGCAAAGCGTGGGGGTGCTGGGGTTCGTGGGCGCCGTAGTCGGGTACCTGTTGATCCTCGGCTGCAGCCATTGGTACACGCCGGATACCCGCACCCTGGCCGACACCGCCCGCAACCCCGGACAGCTGCGGCGCGGCACGGTCACGGCCGTCGCGGCGCTGACCCTCACGCTGGTGCTGCAGCTGGTCATCCCGGGTTTCGACCAGGGCACGTTCCCGCAGGGCTCGCGGCTGAACCCGTTCGGCGGCGCCACCGGCCTCAATCCGATGATCAGCCTGGGCAACAGCCTGCGCAGCCCCTCCGGCGAGGGCCGGATCACCTTCGCCACGAACGCGCCGACGACGCCGTACCTGCGCTCGGTGACGGTGGACACCTTTGACGGCGATGCCTGGTCACCCGATGACCGGGAGTCGAGCCGGCAGCCGGGAACGGGCCGGCTCGAGGCCGGGCATGAGACCGCCCCGGCCGAGCTCCGCGTGATTACGGCCGTCAACACCGGCCAGTACACGAGCCCGTACCTGCCCGCGCCGTATGCGCCGGAAGCTGTCAACGGCCTCTCAGGGCGCTGGAGCTGGGACCCCGCCACGCTGAGCATCAAGGGTGTGGACACAAATTCCCGCGACCAGCAATATGTGGTCTCGTCCGTCACTCCGCAGCTCACGGCAGCGCTGCTGGCGGGCGCTTCCGGGCAGGTGCGCGGTGTCCCCGAACTGTTCCTCCGGGAACCGTCGAATGTTCCGGAGGTTGTGCGCAGCACGGCTAAAACTGTGACGGCGGGTGCCAACTCGCCGTATTCGCGGGCCATGGCCATCCAGAGGTATTTGCGCTCCGCCGAGTTCACCTACTCGCTGCAGTCCCCCGTGCAGGGCGGCTACGACGGCAACGGCCTGTCCGTGCTGGCGGACTTCCTGACCCAGAAGAGCGGCTACTGCATTCATTTCGCCTCCGCCATGGCCGTGATGGCCAGGCTGGAGGGCATTCCGAGCAGGATCGCCGTGGGCTACGCGCCGGGGCGCCCCACCGGGGCCACGGTGGCGGTCTCGGGCCAGGGCCCGCTTCCGGAGTTCGAGGTCGATGCCCGGGACGCCCACGCCTGGCCGGAGCTCTACTTCCAGGGCGTCGGCTGGGTCGCGTTTGAGCCGACGCCATCCCGCGGCGTCGTTCCGGCGTACGCCACGGATGCCGCCGCACGCAGCGGTGCCAGCACCAACGACCGCAACGACGCCCTGACCCCCGGTGACGGTTCCACCCAGGCACCGTTCCCGGCCCCCGGCACGGTCCCGCTTCCCGGAGCGGGCACGCCGGCGCCCAGCGGCGCCCAGGCGGCACAGGCGCTGTACGGTGTTGCCGCGGTGCTGCTGCTGGCGCTGCTGGTGGCCTCCCCGCGGCTGGTGCGCAGCGGCGTGCGGCGCCGCAGGCTGAGGACGGCGGCCCGCGGCAATCCAGGCGTCACGGCCGGGACGGCGCTGCCGGCCTGGGCGGAACTGCGGGATCTGGCCACGGACTACGGGGTGGCGCCCGGAGCGAGCGAAACGCCGCGGAATTTCTCCGAGCGGTTGCGCGCCTCGACGGTTTTCGGGGAACCCGGCGGTGCGGACGGGCCCGGCCAGCGGGCCGCGGCGGCCCTGACCGAGGACTTCGAACGTGAGCAGTACGGCCGCCCGGGCGGCCTGGCCGGCCCGGCGCGGACCGCGGGCTCCGCGGATCCGGCCGACTCCGCCGCTGCCAGGATCGCCCTGGTGCAGGCCTCGCTGCGCGCCAACGCCGGCTTCCTGGTCCGGCTGCGCGCGGCCTGGCTGCCGCCGTCGGTCATGGCCGGCTGGCGGCGGGCCCTCCGGCTGCCCCGCGGGTTCCTCTCCCGGACAGCACTACGCACCCGGCGGGGGTTCGCGGGATCCTGGGGGAAGATCCGCAACTCCGTCCGCCGGGTGCGTCGCGGGTAGCTGGTGTGGCTAGCCGGCGTAGGGGTCGGCGATGCCGATGTACTGCGTGTAGAGGTATTCCTCGATGCCCTCGAGGCCGCCTTCGCGGCCCAGGCCGGACTGCTTGACGCCGCCGAACGGGGCGGCAGCGTTGGAGACCACGCCGGCGTTCAGGCCCAGCATGCCGGTCTCGAGCCGTTCGCCCATCCGGATGCCCCGGTTCAAGTCCCGGGTGAAGACGTAGGCCACCAGCCCGTATTCGGTGTTGTTCGCGAGCCGGACAGCCTCGTCCTCGGTGTCAAAGGTGATGATCGGGGCGACGGGTCCGAAGATTTCCTCGGACAGGATCCGGCTGCCCTCGCTCACGCCGGTGAGGATCGTGGGCTTGTAGAAGTAGCCCGGGCCCTCGACGGCGGAGCCGCCGGTCACGGCGACAGCACCGGAGTTCACGGCGTCGGTGACGAGTTCGTGGACCTTGTCCCGGCTCTTGGCATCGATCAGCGGGCCGACCTTGGACTCGGCCTCGGTGCCCCGGGCCGTGGTCATCTCGGCCATCTTCGCGGCGAACTTCTCCGCGAACTCGGCCGCGACGGACTCGTGCACGATGAACCGGTTCGCCGCGGTGCAGGCCTCGCCCATGTTCCGCAGCTTCGCCAGCATCGCCCCGGCGACGGCGGCGTCGATGTCGGCGTCCCCGAACACGACGAACGGGGCGTTCCCGCCGAGTTCCATCGAGGTCCGGAGCACCGTCTCGGACGCATCAGCGAGCAGCCGGCGGCCGACCTCGGTGGAACCGGTGAAGGACAGCTTGCGCAGGCGCTGATCCTTGATCAGCGGACCCGTGGTGGCGCCGGCCGTGGAGGTCGGGATGACGTTCAGGACACCGGCGGGCAGGCCGGCCTCGACCATCACGGCCGCGAACAGCTGGGAGGTCAGCGGGGTCAGGTTCGCGGACTTGAGCACCATCGTGCAGCCGGCCGCGACCGCGGGGGCGATCTTGCGGGTGGCCATCGCCAGCGGGAAGTTCCACGGCGTAATCAAAAGGCACGGGCCCACGGGCTTCTTGGTCACCAGCAGCCGGGACTTGCCGTCCGGGGAGACCGAGTAGCGGCCGAACGCGCGGACGGCCTCTTCCGAGAACCAGCGCAGGAACTCGGCGCCATAGGTGACCTCGCCACGGGCCTCGGCCAGCGGCTTGCCCATCTCCAGGGTCATCAGGAGCGCGAAGTCCTCGGCCCGTTCGGTCACCAGCTCGAAGGCGCGGCGCAGGATCTCGCCGCGTTCCCGGGCCGGGACCTTGGCCCAGGACTCCTGCGCGGCAGCGGCCGCGTCGAGGGCCGCCTTGCCGTCTTCGGGACCGGCGTCGGCAATGCTGAGCAGGACCTTCCCGGTCGCGGGATCCTCGACGTCGAAGGTCTTCCCGGACACGGCCGGACGCCATTCGCCGTTGATGAGCAGACCCGTCGGAACGGACGCCAGCAGGGCGCTCTCCCGGTCCGCGGAAACAATAGGCTGGGCAGTTACAGTCACAATGACTCCCTCGTCAGCAATTCGGTTGAACTAGTGTGGGCACAAGTTTTTGAATGAGTTTTCGTTGTAGGCGCTCGTTCCCACAGGCAGGCACGGGCGTCTGGATTACTGCCACGCTACTGCCGCGCTCACTGGCAAGTCTATGCATGCGCGCACTACTGTATCCAAACTATGCTGTGCAGCTGCACAACCGTTCTGCGTGGGCGTGGAGCCCGGTTCCGGCCCCCGAGGCACGGCGGCGCGCCGGAACCCGCCGCCCGGCACCCACCACCTGGCTCAGCGCACGGCTCAGCGCGCGGCGAGGACCGCGGCATAGAGTTCGCGCTTGCTGACCTTCGCGTCTTCGGCCACTGCGGCGACGGCCTCCTTCAGCCGGATGCCCTGGGCTATCAGCCCGTTGACGGCGGCCACATGATCCTCGGGCCGGCCGGGTTCGCGTTCCGGGGCGCCGCCCACCACCACGGCAATTTCGCCGCGCACTTCGCTGGACTCGGCCCATTCAAGCAGTTCGCGCAGGGTGCCGCGGATGACCTCTTCATAGGTCTTGGTGAGTTCACGGCAGACGGCGGCCCGGCGGTCGGCGCCAAAGCTCTCCCGCAGGGCCCTCAGCATGGGCTCCAGCCGGTGCGGCGCCTCGAAAAACACCATGGTGCGCCGCTCGGTGTCGAGATCCGCCAGCCGCGAGGAACGTTCACCGGCCTTGCGCGGCAGGAAGCCCTCGAAGCAGAACCGGTCCGTCGGCAGGCCCGACAGTGCCAGGGCGGTCAGCACGGCGGAGGGTCCGGGCGCGGCGGTGACGGTGAGGCCGGCCGCCACGGCGCCTTCAACCAGCCGGAACCCCGGATCAGAGACCGAGGGCATGCCGGCGTCGGTCACCATCACCAGGGTCTTGCCGGACCGGACCTGCGCCAGCAGGTCAGCCGTCTTGGCTGCCTCATTGTGCTCGTGATAGCTGATGATCCGGCCCGCCACGGTGACGCCGAGGTTCTGCACGAGGCGGTGCAGCCTCCGGGTGTCCTCCGCGGCGACGATGTCCGCCGTCGCGAGCAACTCCACGAGCCGCGCCGAGGCATCGCCCGCATTGCCGATCGGCGTCGCGGCGAGGACGATCCTGCCAGGCCCGCCGGAGGCGGACACAGCGGCGGAAACAGACGCCGAATCAGGGGCGGGAACGGCGGCGGCGTCATCGCCGTCGAAGGGAGGATCGAGGGGAGGAAGGGGGGAAGGGCTGGGTTCGTGGTCCACAGGACCAGCCTACTGCCGCCGGGGCGGGGGCCTGCGAGCACAGCTGCGAAAGGTAGCATGGGCAACGTGACCCAGACCCCCACGCGGCAGCCCGAGACTGGCCCTGATGCATCGCCGGCAACAGGTCCCGGCCGTCCCGACGGCCGGGCGGCCGGCAAGGACCGGAACCGCTTCAGCACCGGCCGCAACCTTGAAGGGCACCGCTGGATCGGCCGCCCCGCCGAGGCCAACACCCCGGAGGCCCTCCGGGAGCGCCTGATCGGCGGCCTCCAGAGCTGGCGGGACTACCCGGCGTCGCTTCGGCTCTGGTACTGGCTCATTCCCGTCCTGACGGCCGCGCTGGGCGGCGTCCTGCGGTTCGTCCGGCTGGACACGCCGCGCAACCTGGTCTTTGACGAAACGTACTATGTCAAAGACGCGTACTCATTCCTGGTCAGCGGATACGAGCGCAGCTGGCCGGACCGGGCGAACGACTCGTTCATCGCCGGCAACCCCGGCGTGCTGCTGAACACGCCGGAGTACGTCGTCCACCCGCCGGTCGGCAAGTGGATGATCGCCGCGGGCATGTGGCTGTTCGGGGCGGACAATCCCTTCGGCTGGCGGTTCGGTGCGGCCCTGACGGGGACACTGTCCATCCTCCTGCTGGCCCTGATCGCGCAAAAGCTCTTCCGCTCGCTCACCCTGGGTGCCGTGGCCGGCATCCTGCTCGCCGTGGACGGCCACCATCTGGTCATGTCCCGGACCTCGCTGCTGGACATCTTCCTGATGTTCTGGATCCTCGCCGCGTTCGGGGCCCTGCTGATGGACCGCGACGACGGCCGGAGGCGGCTCGCTGCCCGGCTCGGCCGGCAGGCCGCGGCCTCCGCCACGGGGCGGCCCTCGGCGCTGCAGCTCACCTCCGGGCCCTGGCTCGGCATCCGGTGGTGGCGCCTCGCGGCGGGCGTCTGCCTGGGCCTGGCGGTCGGCACGAAATGGTCCGCCCTGTTCTTTCTGGCCGGATTCGGCCTGCTGACCGTCTTCTGGGACCTCAGCGCGCGGCGCATAGCCGGCGTGCATGCCTGGATCAGCGGCGGCATCCTCAAGGACGGCGTCCCGGCCTTCCTGAGCATCGTTCCGGTGGCCGCCCTGGTCTACGGCGCCACATGGACCGGGTGGTTCCGGTCCACGGACGCCTACTTCAGGCATTGGGCCGACGCCAACCCCTCGGCCGAGTGGGGCTGGCTGCCGAACGCCGTCCGGTCCCTGGCGCATTACCACCTGGAGGCCTACAAGTTCCACCAGGGCCTCAGTGCCGACCACCCCTACGAGGCCAGCGCCTGGAGCTGGCTGGTCATGGGCCGGCCCACGTCCTTCTTCTACGAATCCCCCGGGCAGGGCACCCCGGGCTGCGAGCTGACCAACTGCACCACCGCCATCCTCTCCGTCGGCAACCCGTTGATCTGGTGGAGCGCGGCCGTGAGCCTGGGTGTCCTGCTGTTCTGGTGGGCGGGCCGCCGCGACTGGCGCGCCGGCGCAGTCCTGGCCGGAGTGGCCGCAGGATATCTCCCCTGGTTCATGTACCCGGAGCGCACCACCTTCTTCTTCTACGCCGTGTCCTTTGAACCGTTCCTGGTGCTGGCGCTCGTCTATTGCCTGGGGCTGGTGCTCGGCCAGCGCGGTGACCCCCTCTGGCGCCGGCGGTCCGGGTTCTACCTGGTGGCGCTGTTCGTGGTGGCGGCCGTGCTGGTGTCCGCGTTCTTCTATCCGGTCTGGACGGCCGAGGTGATCCCGTACCAGGACTGGCGCATCCGGATGTGGATGCCGTCCTGGATCTAGGGCAGGATTGCAGGGGAATGTCCGCCGAACTCCGGGCGGACCAGGAAATGGAGACTCGGCTGTGAGAGAAGCAAGCACCGGACTGCTCGTGGAGCTGGACCCGGAGAGCAACGTGACTGACCTGCTCCTGGAGCAGCACGCGAAGGATCCCGTGCACGCCCTCTACTCCCGCAAAGGCCCCGGTGGCTGGACCGACGTCTCCGTCCAGCACTTCCTGGAGCAGGTCACTGCCCTGGCCAAGGGCCTGATCGCCGGCGGACTCACGCCGGGCGAGACCGTCGCGGTCATGTCCGCCACCCGGTACGAGTGGACGGTGGTGGACTTCGCCATCTGGTTCGCCGGCGGCGTCACCGTTCCGATCTACGAGACCTCCTCCGCGTCCCAGGTCGAGTGGATTCTCCATGATTCGGGGGCCCGGCGGGTGTTCGTCGAGGACCACGCCAGGGCCGCTCTCGTCCAGGGCGTCCTGGACGCCTCCACCGTCCTCGGTGACCGGCTTGTTGCCGTCGTGCGGATGGAGCACGACGGCGCCGCACCGAACCTGGCGAGCATGGCCGCTGCCGGCACCGGGGTGACCGACGCCGAGCTGGAACGCCACCGGACCGCGGCGTCCCTGGCGGATGTCGCGTCCCTGGTCTACACCTCGGGCACCACCGGCAAGCCCAAGGGCTGCGAGATCACCCACGCCAACTTTGCCCTGGTGGCCAAGAACATCGTCCTGTTCCTGCCCGAGCTCCTCATGCAGCCGCGTTCCCGGACGCTGATGTTCCTGCCCCTGGCGCACGTCCTGGCCCGGGCGGTGCAGGTGGTCTGCCTGAGCTCCGGATCCACCCTCGGCCACACCGCCAGCGCCAAAGAGCTCCTGGACGATCTGGACAGCTTCAAACCCACCTTTCTGCTGGTGGTCCCCCGGATCTTCGAAAAGGTCTACGCCGGAGCCGCGCAGAAGGCGGACGCCGCCGGCAAGGAGCGGATCTTCACAGCCGCAGCGGCGGCCGCGATCGACTACTCCAAGGCCCTCGACGCCGCCTCCCGGGGCAACGGCACGGGCCCGGGGCTCCTGCTGCGTGCCCGGCACGCAGTCTTCGACCGGATCCTGTATCCCCGGCTCCGGCAGGCCTTCGGCGGCCAGTTGCGGTACACGGTCTCCGGCGCGAGCCCGCTGAGCTCCAACGACGCCCATTTTTTCCGCGGCGTGGGTATCCCCGTCCTGGAAGGCTACGGCCTGACCGAAACCACGGCGCCCTGCACAGCCAACACCCCGGCACGGACCAAGGTGGGCACCGTCGGCATCCCGGTGCCGGGCACCACGGTCCGGGTGGCTGACGACGGCGAGATCCTGGTCAAGGGCATCGGCGTCTTCAAGGGCTACCACGCGAACGAGGCCGCCAACGCTGAGGCCTTCGTGGACGGTTTCTTCCGGACCGGCGACCTCGGTTCCCTCGACGAGGACGGATTCCTGACCATCACGGGCCGGAAGAAGGACCTGCTGGTCACGGCCGGCGGCAAGAATGTCGCCCCGGGCCCGCTCGAGGAGAAGATCCGGGAGCACCAGCTGGTCGGACAGGCCGTGGTCGTTGGCGACGGCCGGCCCTTCGTCTCGGCACTGGTGAACCTGGACCCGGAAGGACTGCGCAACTGGTGCGCCGCCCGGAAGGTGCCCGTCATGGCGCCGGCCGAAGCCGCCGCGGACCATACGGTCCGCGCCGCGATCCAGGAAGCCATCGATGCCGCGAACCTCACGGTCTCCAAGGCCGAGTCGATCCGCAGCTTCGTCATCCTGGACGCCGACTTCACCGTGGAATCAGGGCACCTGACCCCCTCGCTCAAACTCAAGCGGGCCGCCGTCGTGCGGGACTACGAACAGCACATCAACCGGATCTACGGCTGACAACGGCAACCGGCCCGTCGTCAGACGGTGTGCCGGGTGCGCGCCGGGCCCTCTGCGTCGCTGCCGGCCGTGCCGTCTGCCGCGGGCGCAGCCTCGGCGGTGGCGTCAGTGCCGGCGCCGGCATCAGTATCGGTGCCCTTGGACGTGGCGGCGGCCTTCTTGCCGAGGCCGCGGCGCCGGCGCGTGGGCCAGGTCAGGACGAGGGTGACCAAGGAAGCGAGCAGCACGAGGCTTCCGATGACGATCCCGGCGTCCATCCAGAACTGGCCCGGGAAGAGCCGGATCAGGGTGTCCTGAAGCGTAAATGTCCAGGTCCCGTTGGCGAAGAAAATACGGTGGAAATCGGTGAAGAACTGCTCCCAGCCGAGTACCGCGAGGGTCCCGAGGCCGATGATGAGCGCAAGGGTGACGATCGAGCCGGCGAACAAGCCGCGGCGGACTCCCCCGTTATGGCGGCGCTTGAGGTAGATCACGGCCACCAGGCCCAGCAGGATCAGCAGGGTACCGGCGCCGAAAGTGGACAGGATCACGGCCTTGACGTCGGCCATGTGGCTGACTTCGCCGTCCTTGAACAACCGCTCCCCGCTTTGGTCCACAAGATCGCCGAGGTAGCGGGGTCCCGACCAGTTGCTGAGGTAGTCCACCGCGTAGGAGCCGTACGTCATGCGGTCATCGGTGCTGAAGCCGTAGCCGTCACCGGGGAAGCCCGGACGGTTGTATTCCACCCAGAGGAACAGGGGGCTGGTCACGGCGCGGACGGCGAGCACCAGCAGGATGACCGGGTAGAACACGGCGAGCAGCACCTGAAGCACCCGAGGGAGGACGGGCTTGGCCTTGGCCGCCTGCTCGCGTTCGGCATTCCGGCGTTCGGCGTTGCGGCGTTCGACTTCGTCCTCGGGGGCGGTGTCAGGACGTGCGCCGGCTGATGCGCCGGCTCCTGCCCCGCGCGCCTTGTCATCCGACGGGGCAGCATTCGACGTGGCAGCATTCGACGTCGTCACATCCGACTGGGCAGTATCCGACGGCCCCGTGGCGGCGGCCTCGGCCGCCTTGCGGTCGGCGCGGCTCTCCGGCTGGCTGGCGGTGGGCGTTGCCGACGGCGCTGCCGTGCCCTCTGCTGATCCCGCTGCTGCGGCTGATCCTGCCTTGCCGGCGGCTGCGGCCGGCCCTGCCTTGCTGGCGGCTGCGGCCGATCCTGCCGGGCCGGCTGCCGTGCCCGCCGTGGGCTTGCCGGCGGCGGCCGGCTTCATCCAGTCGAACGCCGGTTCGTCGGTGTCGTCCGACGGATCCAGGTGCGGATCCGGCCGGTCGGGAGGGGTGGGACTCTTGTCAGTCACGTGGAGCTTCGCTTCCGTAGGCTTCTGCGCTGCCCGGCCTGCGCCCGGCTGCGCAACTTATCTGGCTCTGAGCCTACCGTCCGAGGATTGGGCTCAGCGAGGTGCCACCCCGTCAGTTGGCGTATTGGGCCCAAGGGATGTTCCAGTCCCCGAAGCCGTCATCGAAGTTGGCGTACTCCCCCTCGGTGTTCACCACCTGGACGACGTCGCCGGTGGTCATGTTGTCGAACACCCACTTCGCGCCGTCCGGGCCCAGGCCGATACAGCCGTGGGAGAGGTTCGTCTTGCCGATGTAGGGCATCGCGGACTCCGTGGCCTGGTGGATGAATTCCCCGCTGGGCGTCAGGCGCGTGGCGTAGTTGACGTCCAGCTGGCCGTAGTAGGCCGGGTCCCCCGGTTTGAGCCCGATCGTGGAGGCATCCATGTGCTCCACACGGTGCTTCTCCATGAACACGAGGAAGCCCCGTGCCGACGGGAACCGGGTGTCGCCCATGGTCGCCGGCCAGTGGCCGGCCGGCTTGTCGTTGATGCTGACGGAGAACGTATGGGCCTTGGCGTCGGCGACGGCCACCTTCTTGTCCCCGATGTGGACGGTTACCGTCTTGTTGAAGTTGCCGACCTGCCCGTTGCCGAGCTCAACGCCGAACAGCTTCATGTCCATGGTGATGGTGCTGTTCGCGGCCCAGAAGGCCTCCGGCCGGTACCTGACAGTGTTGTTGTTGAACCAGTGGAAATCACCCACCTGGCCGGACGTTGAGGTGATTTTGATGGCCTTTTCGACGGCGGTCCGGTTCAGGACCGGCTCGCTGAAGGTGATCTGCAGGGGCTGGGCCACACCCACCTTCATCCCGTCCAAGGGGTATATGGCGGCGTCAGCCTCGTTGGCGGTCGAGACGGTGGTGAACGCGCGCGTGCTGTGGGTCTCGCGTCCCGCGTCGTCCACCACGGAGTACGTGAAGTTATACCGCGTGTTGAACGTCAGGTTGCCGGAGGACGTCCAGGCGGACCCGTCCGTGCCCAGGGTGCCGTCAACGGTGTCGCCGCCATCGCTCGTCAGGGCCACGCGGTCAATCCGGCCGTTCGTGACCTTGAGGGAAACCGGCGCCGCAGGGTTGACCTGCTTGGCGCCGTCGGCGGGCGAGACGGCCAGTTCAGCGGGGGCGACCACCGGGACGGCGAGTCCCGGCGTCGTCCGGGCCGGGGATCCGGCCTCGGAGGAAATCCCGGACTGGGCCAGCCCCGGAGCCGCCGCGGCGAAGGCTCCGCCGCCGGCTGCCAGGGCACAGAGCACCCCCAGCAGGGCGATCTTTCGGCCGGTACTCCAGGTTTTCAGGGCCATCACAGGACCCGGGCGTTTCCACACGTCATCCTGCCAGCATAAGCGAATTACCTTGGAACCCCGGCCCGATTCGACCACGATCCGGTTACAAAAGCGCCCCCAAAACGGTCACAGCAAAGGGCCCCGGACCTTCGTCCGGGGCCCTTTGGGAGGGTTCCTAGTAGCGGTAGTGGCCGGGCTTGTACGGTCCGGCCACGTCGACGTCCAGGTACTCGGCCTGTTCCTTGGACAGCTCGGTCAGCTCCACATCGAGGGCACCCAGGTGCAGGCGGGCGACCTTTTCGTCCAGGATCTTGGGCAGGACGTACACCTGGTTCTCGTATTCCCGCTCGCCCGCGGGCTGGCCGGCCTTCGTGAACAGTTCAATCTGGGCGATCGTCTGGTTGGCGAAAGAGTTGCTCATGACGAACGAGGGGTGTCCGGTGGCGTTGCCGAGGTTCAGCAGGCGGCCTTCGGACAGGACGATGATGGAGCGGCCGCCCTTGCCCGTGGCCGGGTCAGCTTCGAAGACCCACTCGTGCACCTGGGGCTTGATCTCGACCTTCTTGATGCCGGGGACCCGCGCCAGCCCGGCCATGTCGATCTCATTGTCGAAGTGCCCGATGTTGCCCACGATGGCCTTGTCACGCATCTCGGCCATGTGCTTGGCCATGATGACGTCCTTGTTGCCCGTGGTGGTGATGAAGATGTGGCCCTCGCCGAGGACGGACTCCAGCTTGGCGACCTGGTAGCCGTCCATGGCCGCCTGGAGCGCGCAGATCGGGTCGATCTCCGTGACGATCACGCGCGACCCCTGGCCGCGGAAGGCCTCCGCTGCGCCCTTGCCGACGTCGCCGTAACCGCAGACGACGGCGACCTTGCCGCCCATCAGGACATCGGTGGCGCGGTTGATGCCGTCCGGCAGGGAGTGGCGGATGCCGTACTTGTTGTCGAACTTGCTCTTGGTGACAGAGTCGTTGACGTTGATCGCCGGGAAGAGCAGCTTGCCCTGCTCCGCCAGCTGGTACAGGCGGTGCACGCCCGTGGTGGTCTCCTCGGTGACGCCGAGCAGGAGGGCGCCGATGCGGGTCCATTTCTGCGGGTCGGCCTCGAGGGATGCGCGCAGCACGTCGAGGAACACCCGGCCTTCCTCGGACTCGTCCTCGGCGGCGGCGGGGACAGCGCCGGCGGCCTCGAACTCGACACCCTTGTGCACCAGCATGGTGGCGTCGCCGCCGTCGTCCAGGATCATGTTCGGGCCCAGCTCAGGGTTGGCGTCGGCGCCCGGCCAGGTGAGGATCTGCTGGGCGGTCCACCAGTATTCCTCCAGCGTCTCGCCCTTCCAGGCGAAGACGGGGACGCCCTGGGGGTCCTCGACGGTGCCGTTGCCGACCACCACTGCGGCGGCGGCTTCGTCCTGGGTGGAGAAGATGTTGCAGGAGGCCCAGCGGACTTCGGCGCCGAGGGCGGTAAGGGTCTCGATCAGCACCGCGGTCTGGACGGTCATGTGCAGGGATCCGGCGATCCGGGCGCCCTTGAGCGGCTGGCTGGCGCCGAACTCCTCGCGCAGGGACATGAGTCCGGGCATCTCGTGCTCGGCGAGGCGGATCTGGTGGCGGCCCGCCTCGGCCAGGGAAATGTCCGCAATCTTGTAATCGAAAGTCATCTGAGTCCTTTGTTGTGGCCGGTGGCATCGCGTGTCTGGAGCTGGGCGATTCTGGATTGGAGCAGGATCTAAGCAGTCATTCGGTGCCGCGGGCCTCCCCGATGGGTGCCCGGCGGCGTTTTGGGGCCGCTATTCCGCGGCGTGGCGCGGGGCGCGCTATTCGGCGGCGTGGCGCGGGGCGGCGTCGTGCAGCTTCGCGTCGTGCTGGTCAGCGGGGGCCGCCGCTGCGGCGGGCAGCAGTTCCGGCGGCAGCAGCAGCGGGATGCCGTCCTCGATTTTGTACCGCAGCTTGTTCCCGGCGCCATCTGCCGTGACGGTGACGAGCTCGTCGCCTTCCTGCACCAGGCCGGAGCCGGTGACGGGGCATCGCAGGACAGACAACAGTTCGGAACTGAGCTTGGGCATGGTGAACGCTCCCTGATGGGCGCCGCAACAGGGCGCCGGTGGCTGAGTGGCTGACGGCTTTTTGCAGTTTCCACCCTACCGCCAGTTGGCGCCTTAGGAAGGTTCGCGCAGGACGCGCAGATGTCCGCGCCGGGCACCCTCGGCCGGGGCCGGTGCCTCCAGCGCCGGGTGCAGCGTGCGCTGCCCCTTCGCCGTCTCCCCCGCAGCCGGACGTGAGGCCGCCTCGCGGACCGCGTTGGCGAGGGCCAGAAGGTCGTCGGGGCCGGGACCGGCCGGAGTTGCGGGCATCGCGAGCCGCATGACTTCCCAGCCGCGCGGCACGGTCAGCGAATCGGCGTGCTGTTCGCACAAGTCGTAGCAGTGCGGTTCGGCGTACGTCGCCAGCGGGCCCAGAACGGCCGTGGAGTCGGCGTAAACGTACGTCAAAGTGGCCACCGCAGAATTGCGGCAGGCAGACCTAGAACAAATACGAATTGCACCCACGACATCACAGACTACTCCCCCTCGGACCGGGCGCTGCGCATTGAAACGGCTGTGGTTGTGCCGCGGCGCGGCAGTGGTTGTGCCGCGGCGCGGCCACGGCGGGGCCGGGGCGGA
>Ga0207691_10001410_pt1 | contig 24023 bp, 19 predicted proteins | sample KBSM13metaG_FD_184327 | JGI IMG/M metagenome (GOLD analysis project Ga0207691, IMG submission 184327) | Miscanthus rhizosphere microbial communities from Kellogg Biological Station, Michigan, USA - KBS M1-3 metaG (SPAdes) (version 2) | ecosystem: Host-associated > Plants > Roots > Rhizosphere >...
CGAGCGAGTGGCGCCCTCGAGTGTCGCGTCGATCCGTGTCACTTCTCGCGCGAGTGCATCCATGCATTGTTCGATCGTGTCCCCGGCTACCTGTATCGCGACTTCAACCGAGGTGGGGAGTTGAGCGATCAGCAGCTCATTGAGGGCGGCTTCGTCCTGCGCGCGAAGCGTTTCGAGCTGGACATCGTGCTTGGAGAAGAACCGCATCGCATTCGAATCGACGATGGTCGCAGTGGCGCGCTGCTGGATGAGCGGCATCGGGACATCGAATAATTCGTAGACGCGGCGAAGTTGCCCGAGGTACGCCAGCTCGCTTGGGCCCGCGACGTAACAGACTGTTGGAAAGATCGTGTCCTGCACGATCGGCCGCAACAGCACGTTGGGGCTGAACTCCGCCGGGTTGGTTTGCGCGCGATCGAGCAGTGCGGCCTTCGACTGCGTCGCGTCGCCGAGCTGGAATCCATCAGGCGTGATCTTGATCGGCTCGCGGCCCGCATTCATATGAAACAGCGAGAGGCTGCTTTCGTTCGGCGTGACCTGCGCGTGATATCCACGGGCGGCGAGGGCGGCTCCAGCCTCTGACGCCAGTCGCGATGTGTCTCCCGCTCGCTCGATCTCGTGTGTAAAGACTGCGGCCGCCAGCGGCTTTGCCGCGGGATCCGACGCATCGAAGACGACGAGGCCGCGTGGTCCCAGAACGCGCTCCAGCCAGCGCGCGAACGCGTCCGCCATTCCGGTGCCAGGCTCATAACAGCGACGAAGGTCGTCGAGAAGTGCCGACGTGAACTCCGTTGCTGGCAACGCCGCTTGCAGCTCGGCGATCGCGGTGGTGATCGACTCGTTCAATTGCACGCGCGCGACGGGTCCCGCGTGTGCGCCCGGCAGATCTCCCAATGCGACAGACCGCGGCGCGTTCTCCGTGTCCATCACGCCGCACGACTTCACCTCGTCCCAGTCGTGATCCTCGGCATCCACCCAGAAGACCGCGACGGCCGGGACGTTGTGCTCCGCTCGAACGCGCTCGGCGAGCTGAAGAGCAGTGAGTGCTTTCAACAACGTGAAGAGCGGTCCGCCGAAGAGCCCAGCCTGCTGACCAGTCACGACGGCCACAGAGGCGGGATCGCCAAGGATGGCTGCGGTTGCCTGGGCAATGGGAGGCGCACCACGGCGTTGTTGCTGCGCGTGAAGCACCTGGACGACGGCATCGCGCTGCCGGCGGTGACGGGTCGCGCGGGCGATGGCGTCGCGCCACGCGGCGGGGTCACCCGGATCGCCCGCAAAGAAGTCCGCCAGGCGCGCGTAATCGAACGCGTAGTCCGACGCCAGCCGTCTAATCCACGGGAACCGACGAATATCGACGGGAATGCGACCGCTCGCGGTTGCGTCCCCCTGTCCGGCGGTGGGGGACCTGGCGGTCAAACCTGTGTGGGACTGCACCTTTCGGTACTTTTGCAGAGCGTCGCGCGCAGTGTCAAGAAAACCGCGTGCGAATGTTACGATCGGTTGATTCCATGAACGCAACCCTCGCTCTCGAAGACGGTACCTGGTACCGCGGCGTTGCCGCAGGCGCGTCTGGTGAAACCTCAGGCGAGGTTGTCTTCAACACCAGCATGACCGGCTACCAGGAAGTCCTGACTGACCCCTCCTACGCCGGGCAAATCGTCACCATGACGGCGCCGCAGATCGGCAACTACGGTGTCGCTGCGGGCGATGCCGAATCGCAGACGCCGCATGTGGCCGGTTTCATCATGCGCGAGGCGTCGCCTCTCGCCAGTAATTACCGTGCAGACGGGACTCTCCGCGACTATCTGACCCGTCACGGCATCGTGGCCATTGCTGACATCGATACCCGCGCGCTGACGCGCGTGCTCCGGTCTGCGGGCGTGATGCGCGGCGTCATCGCGACGGGCCAGGTCGATCCAGCAGAGCTGGTCGAGAAAGCTCGCGCGATTCCGAAGATGGAAGGCGCCGATCTGGTGAAGGACGTCACCTGCGAGGCGCCGTTCTGGTGGCGCGATCGTGCCCCACAGGCGGGGGAGGAGGATCACCTCGAGTTCGGCGTAGCCCCGGGCCGGCAGCCGTCGCGGCGCCTGAAGGTGGCTGCTTATGACTTCGGCATCAAATTCAACATCCTGCGTCGGCTGGACGTGTATGGCTGCGACGTTCACGTGTTTCCCGCGTCGGCTCCCGCGTCGGATCTGCTGGCGATCGAACCGGACGGGATTTTTCTGAGCAATGGCCCGGGCGATCCCGCAGCGTTGCCGTACTGCGTGAACAACGTCCGTCAACTCATGAAGGCCGAGGTCCCGATGTTCGGTATCTGCCTCGGCCACCAGATCATGGGGCTCGCCGTCGGTGGACAGACGTACAAGCTGAAGTTCGGACACCGTGGTGCGAATCACCCGGTCAAGGAACTGCAGTCGGGGAAGATCGAGATCACGTCGCAGAATCACGGCTTTGCGATCGACCCTGATTCGCTGCCCGCCGACACCACCGTCACGCATCTGAATCTGTACGACAAGACTGTCGAGGGATTCCGGCACGTCACGAAGCCGATGTTCTCGGTGCAGTATCATCCCGAGGCGTCCCCCGGGCCGCACGACGCCGACTACCTCTTCCGGCAGTTCCTCGAGTCGATGGAAAAGCGCTGATTTCTGTACCGCGAAGCTATTTGAATGCCCAAGCGCACTGACATCAAACGCGTCCTCGTGATCGGCTCGGGGCCGATCGTCATCGGCCAGGCCGCTGAATTCGACTACTCGGGCACACAGGCGTGCAAGGCGTTGCGCGCCGAAGGGCTCGAGGTGATCCTGGTCAACAGCAACCCGGCCACGATCATGACGGACCCGGAACTTGCGGACGCCACCTACATCGAGCCACTGACGCCGGAGATGGTCGAGGCGATCATCATCAAGGAGAAGCCCGACGCCGTCCTGCCGACCGTTGGTGGCCAGACCGCGCTCAACCTCGCCGTCGCGCTCCACGAGCGCGGGATCCTCGAACGACACAACGTCAAGCTGATTGGTGCGCAAATCGACGCCATCAAAGTGGCGGAAGACCGACTCCTGTTTCGCAATGCGATGAGGGAGATCGGTGTCGAGGTGCCCCGGAGCGGTGTGGCGACGACGCTCGAGGAAGGGCTGGCGATCGTCGAGGAGGTCGGCTTTCCGGCGATCATCCGGCCCTCGTTCACCTTGGGGGGGGTTGGCGGCGGCATCGCGTACAACGTTGAGGAGTTCAGAGAGCTGGCGGGTCGCGGCATCGATTTGAGCCCTGTGCACGAGGTCCTCGTTGAGGAATCCGTCATCGGCTGGAAGGAATTCGAGCTCGAGGTGATGCGCGACGTCGCGGACAACTTCGTCGTCATCTGCTCGATCGAAAACATCGATGCGATGGGCGTGCACACGGGCGACTCGGTCACGGTCGCACCGGCTCTGACGCTCACCGACAAGGAATACCAGCGGATGCGCGACATGGGGCGTCGCATCATCCGGCGGGTTGGCGTCGAGACGGGCGGCTCGAACATTCAGTTCGCGATCAATCCCGCGGACGGCCGCATCGTCGCGATCGAGATGAATCCGCGCGTCTCGCGGTCGTCTGCGCTCGCGTCGAAGGCAACCGGGTTCCCGATTGCCAAGATCGCCGCGAAGCTCGCGCTCGGGTATCACCTCGACGAGATCCCGAACGACATTACGCGCCTCACGCCGGCATCCTTCGAGCCGACGATCGACTACATCGTCGTCAAGTTCCCCCGATGGAACTTCGAGAAGTTCCCGCAGGCGGATCCCACACTCACGACGCAGATGAAGTCGGTGGGTGAGGCGATGGCGATCGGGCGCACGTTCAAAGAGGCGTTCCTGAAAGCGGTGCGGTCGCTCGAACTCGGACGGAACGGGAGTCTCTTCACGGCGACGGATGCGAGCGAGGAAGATGAGTCGGCGCTTCGTCAGAAGCTCGTGGTGCCGACCGATCGGCGGATGTGGGCAGTCTTCCGCGCGCTCGATCGCGGCTGGACAGTCGAGACCCTGCACGAGCTGACGAAGATGGACCCCTGGTTCCTCCAGCAGTTCCACGAGATCGTCCAGTTGCGCAAGATGGCGGGCCTTGGCGAATTCCGCGAGATGTCCGCGGATCTCCTGCGCACGCTGAAGCGCAGCGGCTTTGCCGATGCCGACATCGCTGGCGTGTTCGGCATCGACGAGGAACTGGTGCGGCAGCGGCGTATCGAAGAAGGCCTGGTGCCTGCATTCAAGCGCATCGATACGTGCGCCGCGGAGTTCGAATCGTTCACGCCGTATATGTACGGCACCTACGAGCGGGTCGACGAGTCGGAACCGACGCCGAAGAAGAAGGTGGTGATCCTCGGCAGCGGTCCCAACCGCATCGGCCAGGGTATCGAGTTCGACTACTGCTGCGTCCACGCCGTCTTCGGCTTCCGCGAGGAAGGTTTCGAGACGGTCATGGTGAACTGCAACCCCGAAACGGTCTCGACCGACTACGACACTGCCGACCGTCTCTACTTCGAGCCGTTGACGTTCGAGGACGTCATGGCTGTCATTGAGCGCGAGCGCGAGGCCGGTGGCGACGTCTCGTGTGTCGTCCAGTTTGGCGGGCAGACGCCGTTGAAGCTTGCGTTGCCGCTGCTTGCTGCCGGCGTCACGATCCTTGGGACGTCGCCTGATTCCATCGACCTCGCGGAGGATCGACGTCGGTTCTCGCAGTTGCTGTGGGACCTTGGCGTGCCCCAACCATCCAGCGGGACGGCGGTCTCGAGGGAAGAAGCACGAGAGGTCGCCGAGCGAATCGGGTACCCGGTCGTCGTGAGGCCGTCTTACGTCCTTGGCGGCCGGGGGATGGCGATTGTGTTCGATTCCGGCGCGCTCGATCGTTACATGACGGGCGCCGTGGATGTCTCCCACGATCGGCCGGTGCTCATCGATCGATTCCTCGAGGATGCCTTCGAGTTCGATGTCGACGCGGTGGCGGACGCCGGAGGTGCCGTCGTCATCGGCGGCATCATGGAGCACATCGAGGAGGCGGGCATCCACTCCGGCGACAGTTCGTGCGTGGTACCGCCATTCATGGTGGCCGAGCGCCATCTCGCGACGATTCGCGAGTACACGCGGCGCATTGCCCGCGCGCTCAAGGTCGTCGGGCTGATGAACATTCAGTACGCCATCAAGGACGACACCGTCTACGTGCTCGAAGTGAATCCGCGCTCCTCGCGAACGGTTCCGTACATCTCGAAGGCGACCGGTGTTCCGCTGGCGAAGGTCGCCGCGCGCGTGGCGGCGGGGAAAAGGCTCGCGGAGCTTGGGCTCGTCGAGGATCTCAACGCGGCCGGGGTGTTCGTCAAGAGCCCCGTCTTCCCGTTCGTGCGTTTCCCCGGGGTAGATACCATCCTCGGCCCGGAGATGAAATCGACGGGCGAAGTCATGGGTGGGTCGGACAACTTCGGCGCGGCGTTCGGCAAGGCGATGATGGGCGCGGCCCAAAAGCTTCCGGAAAAGGGCTGCGTCTTCATCAGCGTGAACAACAGCGACAAGCCGACAGTGTTGCCGGTCGCGCGCGACCTGGCGGCTCTCGGATTCACGCTTGCAGCTACACGTGGTACGGCGGCGTTCCTGCGAGCGCACGGCCTCGACGTCGATGTCATGTACAAGGTCAACGAGGGTCGGCCGAACGTCGCCGATCACCTCGTGAACCGTGCCATCGACATGGTGATCAACACTCCGCTCGGTCGCGAGTCGTTCTTCGACGATCGCGCTGTTCGTCGCGCTGCCACGATGGCGCAGGTACCCTGCATCACGACGCTGACTGGCGCGTCGGCCGCCGTCAGTGCGATCAAGGCGCTGCGTCAGCAGACGCTCAGCGTTCGCTCTCTCCAGGACTACTACGCCGCCGTTCAAGCTAAGGCTTGAACACGCGAAGACCCGAAGAGTACGAAGGGCACGAAGAGGGAACTGCCAATGTCCAAACCGCTTCGCGAGGATCAGATCAGCGAAGGCGGGCTTGTGGGCGTCGTGTTCCTCGCGGTCTTCGTGATCGTCCTGGCCTCGGTGGCGCCGAAGGCGCAGTCGTTCAAATCGCGGATCGATATCGTTCAGGTCACGGTCACCGTCTCCGATGCGGAAGGCCGGTTGATTACCGGGCTCACCAAGGACGATTTCCAGATCTTCGAGGACGGCGACCGACAGGACATCACGCAGTTCACCGACGCGCGGGTGCCGGTCAGCCTGGGCGTGCTTCTCGACGCCAGCGACAGCATGCGCGGTCAGCCGATCGTCGATGCGCGTGACGCCGTCGACCGGTTCGTCGGTGACTTACTGCTCGGTGAAGACGAGGCCCTCGTCGCCACGTTCAACCATCTCCCGCGGCTTGCGGCGCCGTGGACGATGCCACCCTCGAGAACCAAAGATTCGCTCGCGTCGTTGAAGCCGTCGGGTGGGACGGCGATCTACGACGCGCTTGCGAGCACGTCGAAGCTCTTCGAGCAGCGGAATCACGTGCGTGCTGCGATGGTCGTCATCTCAGATGGAGCCGATACGGCGAGCGACCACTCGCTCCTGCAGGCGCTCGAAGGCATTCGCCGCAGCGACGCGCTCGTGTACGCGATTGCGATCGACTCGGCCGACGCGAAGGAAAGCACACGAGTGAATCCGGAAGCGCTGCGGGAGATCACGAGCCTTACCGGTGGATACACGGAGGTGGTGCACAGCGCCGCAGATCTTGGTCCCGCGACCGCTCGCATCGCTGATGAACTGAACAAGCAGTACACGATCGGTTACGCCTCGTCGCGTCCGCCCGACGGCTCGTGGCGATCGATCCGGGTGCGCGTCACGAACAGCCAGTACTTCGCGCGCGCCCGGCGCGGCTACTACGCCATTCCGCCCTCGGATTCCCACCGCCGCTGACGCCCCTCCGCTGCTGAGCACTTGACCACTACAGAGGTCGGAGATATTGTGTCCTCCTGATTGTGAGACTCAGTCTCAATCTCGTGATTCCGATGCCGTTCCCCTGGCGGGCGGCTTATGTCCCCGGGCGGAGCGCATGACACTGCGGACCCTCATCTTCTGGCCCCATTTGATTGCCGGTGTCGTAGCCGGCGCCGTCGTCCTCACCATGTCAGTCACCGGCGTGCTCCTGACCTACGAGCGACAGTTGAACGCCTGGTCGGACAGCGAGTTCAGGTCCAGTCCGCCGGCGCAGGGTGCGGCCCGATTGCCCGTCGAGGACATCGTGACCACCGTCAGGCGCGACCATCCGGACGTCGAGGTCGGTGCCGTCACGTTCAACTCACGGGCCGACGCCCCCGTCTCCATTGCTGCGGGCCGGCAGACGATCTACGCCGACGCTTACACAGGGCGCGTCCTCGGTGAAGGGAATCAGGGCACGCGCGCCTTCATGAGCGAAGTTCGCGCCTGGCACCGCTGGCTCTCGATTGAGGGCGAAGCTCGGCCGGTTGCCCGCGCCATCACCGGTTGGTCGAACACGCTGTTCCTGTTCATCGTTTGCTCGGGCTTCTACCTGTGGTTCCCACGCAAGTGGACGTGGCAGCGCGTTCGGCCGGTTGTGTTGTTCAGCAGCAGCCTTCGCGGCAAGGCTCGTGACTTTAACTGGCACAACGTCTTGGGACTCTGGTCCTGTGTGCCGCTCTTCATCGTCGTCCTCACGGCGATGCCCATCTCGTTCCCATGGGCGAACGCGCTCGTCTATCGCGCTGTGGGCGAAGAGCCTCCGCAGCAGGGTGGGCGGGGTGGACGCGAGGGCGGCGGCGGCGATCGCGCCGAGTCGCGTCCCTCGCTGGAACCACCGTCAGTGGCCGGTCTCAACGCACTTTGGACCGTTGCCGAGAAGCAGATCCCTGGCTGGCGAACCATCAATGTTCGAATCCCCGCTTCGGATCGCGCTCCCGTGGTGTTCGCCATCGACAAAGGCGACGGCGGGCAGCCGCAGCACCGATCGACGCTGACCCTCAATCGCGCGACGGGCGAGGTCGTGTCGTTCGAGGCCTTCTCCGATCAGAGCTTGGGCCGGAGGCTTCGCAGCATCTCGCGGTTTGCGCACACGGGGGAAGTACTCGGATTGCCTGGACAAACGATCGCCGGCATTGCAACGGCGGGTGCGGTCGTCCTCGTGTGGACAGGAATCGCACTCACTCTGCGCCGCTTCCGCGCCTGGGTCACACGTCGAGCAAAGCGTCAGATCGAGGTTGTCGCGGCACGCGATGCCTCCGCAGCATAGAGCCCTGGAGACCTGGATGAAGAGCCGTACGTTCGCGCCAACAAATTCCTCGCGTGCTCGTCGTCGCCGCCGCGGCACGGCGCGCTTCTTTGTTCTGGGCGCGGCCTTCGTGACGTCCACCGCCGTGAGTGGAGAGCTGACGACACCGGTCTATGCCCAGGGCACACTGCGCGACATGCGCATCGTCACCAGCAGGGCTGCGACGTCGGGCGCAATCCGCGGCGTGGATGAGGGGCAGGCTACCCAGACGACCACCTTCGATATTTCCGCCGGCTCGATCGGCGACGTGGCGGATCGATTCCGTGCGGTGACCGGCATTCGCGTGGTGTTTGCGAACGAAGCCATCAAGGATTTGCCATCGCCTGGTGTCACCGGCGTGATGACTGCGGAGCAGGCCTTAGAAGGGCTGCTCGTCGGCACGGGCGTCAGTTACACGTTCACCGCTCGCGACCTCGTGACCATGGACATACGGACGTCTGAGTTCGTTGCGGTCTCCGGTCGTGAGACTCCAACGGTCTCCTCGCCTAAATACACCACACCGATCCGCGATGTGCCGCAGACGATTGCGCTCATCCCGCGGGCGACGATCGAGCAGCAGGGCGCCACGACGCTGAGTGAGACGCTCCGCAACGTGCCCGGCATCACGCTACAGGCGGGCGAAGCCGGCGGCGCTTCGAATACGGCTGGCGACATGTTCAACCTGCGCGGCTTCAACGCGTCGAACAGTCTCTTCGTGGACGGTGTGCGAGACGACGGTCTGGTCTCGAGAGACGTGTTCAACATCGAACAGGTCGAAGTGTTCATGGGACCCACGGGGTCCGACGTCGGACGAGGTACGGCAGCCGGCTACGTCAACATGCAGAGCAAGGTGCCGCACCTGGGATCCTCGGGCGCCGCGACGTTCGCGTATGGCAACGGCGATCGTGGCCGTGTCACGGCCGACCTCAACTTCGCGAGCTCCGGCAATTCAGTCAACTGGTGGGGTAAGTCGGCACTTCGTCTGAATGCCTTGTGGCAGGACGGCGGTGTGTCGGGACGCGACGAGGTCGACCAGAAGAGTCGCGCGGTTGCACCCTCTCTCGCCTTCGGTCTCGGTACTCCGACCCGGTTGACGGCCACGGCGCAGATTCTCCGCCAGGAAAACCTGCCGGACTACGGCATTCCGGGCGCAGCCTGGCAGGAAGAGCCGTTGACGCCGACGACGATCCAGACACCAGGACCTGTCGATCAATCCAACTACTACGGCAGTCCCGGTTTCGATCACGACGACGCCGAGCAGGATAGCTACACGTTGCGGCTCGAGCACGACGTCAACCGACGGTTCACGCTGCGCAACCAGACGCGTTACAACCGGGCCCATCGCGACGCCATCATCAGTACGATTCAGAACCCGGCGGCCTACGATTCCACCACGAACGAGGTCGCCATCGCGCGTCAGGGCAACATTCGAGAGAACACGATCGCGTCGAACCAGACGAGCATGATCGGGCGGTTTTCCACCGGCTCGCTCCGTCACTCCTCCAGCTTCGGCGTCGAGTTCACGCACGAATCGCAATACGCGCCGACGGTCATCGGCATGGGCACACGAGCGCCTGCTGACGTATTTCATCCCAATCCCAACGACCCGGTGACGGGATACGCCCCTGCGCAATCCGGAGCGTTCACGGACGGTAACACCAACACCGCCTCGGCGTACTTCTTCGACACGGTTGACGTGGGCAGCCGCTGGCAGTTCGTTGGCGGCGCCCGCTGGGAGCGATACGACACCGAGTTTCTATCGCAGGATGCGGCGGGCCTGGTGACGGCGGATCTCGAAGATACGGATTCGCTGGTGAGTGGGAAGGTCGGGGTGAACTATCGCCTCGCACCGACGGGCAATCTTTACGTGTCCTACGGCACGAGTGCGACCCCGCCCGGCAGTGCGAATTTCTCACTCAGCGCACAGGCAAACAATGTCAACAACCCCAACGTCGAACCGCAGACATCGGCGAACTTCGAGGTCGGCACGAAGTGGGACTTGGCCAACGGCCGGTTGTCGCTGAACGGCGCGGTGTTCCGGACGGAGAACAAGAACGTCATCTTTACGGTCGATGCGACAGCAGTCCCCCCGGTCTTCAACCAGGATGATTCGCAACTGGTCAAAGGCTTCACCTTCGGAGCGCTCGGCCGGATCATGGAGCGTTGGGAAGTCATCACCAACTTTGGTTATCTGGACAGTGAACTGAATACACAAGGCGCCATCAACAACGGAAACCGTCTTGTGCTGACACCGGAGTTCTCTGGCAGCGTCTGGACGACGTACGGGCTGGCGATGGGGCTGCGGCTCGGCGGCGGTGTTCGCCAGACGAGCGCTGTCTTCATCAATGCCGCCAACACGATCGAGGCGCCGGGTTACACCCTTGTCGATGGGTTGGCCGAGTACGAGGTGAATCGCAATCTCACGCTGCGCGTGAACATCTACAACCTGTTCGACGAGACCTACATCCGGAACGTCAACAACAACGGCGGGCGCTACAACCCGGGCTATCCGCGATCGGCGATGGTCAGCACGCAGTTCCAGTTCTGAGCGGATTGCTGGAATGCTGATTCAGATCCCGGACGTTCTGACTCCCGAGCAGGTGGCGCATGCGCGTCGCCTGCTCGACTCCGCCGATTGGTTAGACGGTCGCATCACTGCCGGCCACCAGGCCTCGCTCGTGAAAGACAACGCGCAACTACCCGAGCAGCATCCGGTTGCGCGAGAGCTCGGCGACATCATCATCTCGTCGCTACAGAAGAACGCGCTCTTCATCTCCGCCGCACTGCCACTGCGGGTGTTCCCGCCACTCTTCAACCGGTATCGGGGCGGCCAGTCGTTCGGCAATCACGTCGACAACGCCATCAGGCAAACGACCAACGGCGGGCTGCGGATCCGCACCGATCTGTCCTGTACGCTGTTCCTCGCCGATCCGGAGGAGTACGACGGCGGCGAGTTATTGGTGGAGGACACCTACGGCGTTCATTCGGTCAAGCTCCCGGCCGGCCACATGGTGCTCTATCCATCGTCCAGCCTGCACAACGTCACGCCGGTGACCCGAGGCGCGCGGGTGGCGTCGTTCTTCTGGTTGCAGAGCATGATTCGCGACGATGGGGAACGCACGCTGCTGTTCGACCTGGACACGGCCATTCAGCGACTGACCGTCGACATGCCCAGTCACCCCGCCGTGGTGCAGATGACGTCGGTCTATCACAACCTGCTTCGGCGCTGGGCGCAGGTGTGATGTTCGGAACTACAAAGTTCGCCCGGCAGACCGTCGGCAAGAACAGCAACATCGTCTCTGTAACCTACTGACAACCGTAGCGATCCGGCGATACCGCAACTTGCATCGACCGTGGTGTGGCTGCAGTTGCCTGCATTCCGGCTCTCAGCCTTCTGATCGGCGCGAGCCTCGGGCTGAACATCCCGCTCGATGCACGGGCATGTGCGTGGTCGATGTTGCCAGCCTGCGTGTGTGCATGTGTGCTCTGGCGACGCCGCGCGAGCGTTGCAGCATCGTCTGCGATTGCGTTCGGGTTTCTGATGGGCGGCGTTGCGCTGACCGTGGAGGCACGCGAACTCGCGCTGCAATCGTCGATCAGGCGACTGTTGAACGAGAAGTGCGACGGCTTTCTTATTGACTCCGTCGGTCCGGCTTGCCGACACAATCCGCTGTTGTCCCGCGCGGTGCTTGTGGAGGATGCATCTCGTGACGGCGACTTCGTTTCGCTCAGAGTCGAGATCGTTGCAGTGCAGTTGGGCGCCGTCTGGCATGCCGTCGAGGGTGGCGTCACGATCAGCGTCAACGGGACGGCTGAAGAGGAGCGAGTGGCCCAGTGGCGAGCAGGCCGTACGCTCGAAGCGCCCGTCACGTATCGCCGGCCCGCTCGGTACCTGAATGACGGCGTTCCCGACTTCGAGCGCGACCTCGCACTCGCCGGCACGACTCTTCTGGGTACCGTCAAAAGCGGTCTGCTGATCGATGTCGTGCGCGAAGGCGGCTTCTGGGCCGAGGTGAGCGCAGACATCCGGTCGCACGTCAGGCACGCCGTCGCACGATGGATTGAGCCGCACGATCCGATTTCGGCGGCGATCGCATCTGCTGTTCTCATCGGCGATCGAACCGGCCTGCCTGATGAGACTCGCGAAGCCTTGCAGGCCGCCGGCACGTACCACGTGATTGCGATCTCCGGCGGCAACATCGCCATTCTCGCTGCGGCCGCCACGCTTCTGCTCTCGGTCGTCGCCGTTCGCGGCCGGAGTGCCGCTATCGTCGCAATCGCCGTGCTCTCCGGATACGCGCTCATCATTACGGCAGGACCATCGGTGTGGCGCGCCACGTGGATGGCCATTCTCTACTTTGCCGCGCGCGCCGCCGACCATCGCAGCGGCGCCTGGCAATCCAGCTCGGTCGCCGCGGCATTGATGATCGTCGCCCGGCCGCTCGATGTACGCGATGCCGGCTTCATCCTGACCTTCGGTGCGACACTCGCGCTCCTCGAGGGTGTCCGCATGGGTGCGCGACTCAGACCCCGGATAGGCGCACTGTCGTGGGTGGCAGCATCCGTGGTCGCTTCGCTTGCCGTCGAGATCGCGTTGCTGCCGGTGTCCGCGACACTCTTTTCTCGGGTGACCGGTGCGGGGCTGGTGCTCAATCTGCTTGCTGTTCCCTTAATGGGTGTCGTGCAGATCGCGGCGCTGGCGGCCACGCTTGCGGATCCATTCCCGGCCATCGCCGGTCCCGCCGGGTGGATCTCGCACGCCGCTGCGCAGGCACTGGTTGGCAGCGCGAATCTCGTGACGCTTGCGCCCTGGTCGACCGCGCGCGTGCCGTCACCTCCAGTCGGTGTCGTCGCGGCGTATTACCTGGCTCTAGCGGCGCTGATCTTCTGGAAGTCTCGCTTGCCTCGCGTTATCGCCGCAGTCGCACTGGTGGCGATGACACTGGTCATCACCGGCGTTCCGTTGCCCACTCGCCCCCAGTCCTCAGAGCAGAAGCTGCGATTGACGATGTTCGATGTCGGGCAGGGGGAGTCGATTCTCATCGAGAGACCGCGTGGTCGCACGATGCTGGTAGATACCGGCGGGGCGCCGTTCGGTGGGGGAGTCGACGTTGGCTCCCGTGTGCTGGCGCCGGCCCTATGGGCGAGGGGCGTCAGATCCCTCGACACGCTGCTCATCACCCATGGCGATCCCGATCATCTTGGTGGCGCACTGGCTGTGCTCGGCGATTTCGCTCCGCATCGTCTATGGATGGGCGTGGCCGTTCCCAATCATCGCCCGACGTTGGATGTGCTCGACGCCGCGGCTCGAGTGCAGACGCCCGTCGAGTTCAAGCGAAGAGGAGAGGCCGACGCGGGTGACGATTTGCGCGTTCGCGTGCTGCATCCGCGGCCTCCCGATTGGGAGCGCCGACGCGTCCGCAATGACGATTCAGTCGTTCTGGAGATCGTCTATGGCGATGTCGCGGTGTTGCTGACTGGCGACGTCTCCGAGCAGATCGAGCGGGAGATTCTGCCGCAGCTCACATACGCGAAGACGAGGATTCTGAAGGTTGCCCACCACGGTAGCCGCACGTCGTCATCTGTAGAACTGCTCTCCGAGTGGCAGCCGCAGTTCGCTCTGATAAGCGCAGGACGAGGAAACACATTCGGCCACCCAACTCAAGACGTTCTGCGACGACTCGAGGCGATTCATGCGGTGGTGTTTCGCACCGATCGCGACGGGCAGATCACTGTCGAGACAGACGGGCATCGGATCGACTTCAGAACATTTGTGGAGAGTCGTCATGAGCACCAATAACCACGAAGACCCTGAACACGAAGACCACGAAGGTTTCTCTTCTTCTCAAGGGCTCAGGATTCCATCTCCTCTTTCTCCGGAGGCAGACCTGGCTATGTCCCGGACGATCGGCTGTGCGATCGCGGTGCACAGAGTGCTCGGACCAGGCTTCATCGAATCGATCTACCGCAAGGCGATGTGCATCGAGCTGGAGTCGAGGAATCTGGCGTACGAGAAGGAACGCTCGATTCGAATTACGTATCGGGGAGTAGAGATACCCGGACAGCGCGTGGACTTCATTGTCGAAGGCGTAATTGTCCTGGAGATTAAGGCCGTCACGCGGCTCGACCAGGTTCACCGGGCGCAGCTGATCTCGTATCTCAAGACGACCGGCTTGCATGGCGGTCTGCTGATCAACTTCCGGGTGCCGCTTCTGAAAGATGGAATCCGTAGAGTGGTTGCCTGAAACCACGAAGTTCACGAAGACCGCGACGTTCGGGAGGGTTCCTGTATCTTCCTTTCTAGAGAACTGAAAACCTTCGCGATCTTCGTGTCCTTCGCGGACTTCGAGGTTTAGTCGGGCGTGGGCGCGCTGACCGAGTCGATGACGATGACATCGATCGCCCCCGTTGTGGCCTTGAGTTCGAGACCCAACTGCTCTCGGAGCGCCGTGTAGATCGACAGATTGTCATCGAGCGATGGCTGCGCAACGCCGCCGGTGCTCGAAAGCGGTGTTTTCGCGGCCTCGGGAGTCCACTCGAGATCGAAATCGAAATTGCCGCTCAGCCCCGTGCGATTCTCGACTCGTCGCGCCACCTGACGCGCCAGGGATGCTGCGAGCTGATCGATTGTCCGGCTGCTAGCTCTGATGAATCTGTCCGACGCGATCATCATGCACGTCGGACGTCCATCAGGTCCCACGAAGTTCGGCTTGCCAGATTCCTTGAGGGCTGCATAGAAAGCGACGCAATCGATCTCTGTTGGCCGAAGTTTTGGACCAAGTCGTCGATCGTCGCGAACGATCTCGAGAGCGAATGTCGGTCCGTCCCTGACTTCCTTGTGCGCCCTCAATGCGAATCTCTCGGCGAGGAGCGTTGGCACCATCTCCGGCACTCGCCCCCGGTCATGCCGGACCGCCGATGAGTTGATAGTCTGCGATGCCGAACGCGTAATGAATGATGTTGCTCAGAGGCGCATTGAGCGTTCTGAAGCCTGACGGCGCCGGTCCCGACACCATCATTCCTCGTGCATCCGGTGCGCTTCGCTTGACGGATGCCACCTCGAAGGCGGCAGGAGGTCGAGTTGTTTCGGGTGCTTGCCGTGCGTGGCCGCTGACGCCGGCGAGGAGCAGTAGAGTGACAACAAAAGGATCACGCATTGTGAGATGCTTCCTGATCTTCGCGTCCGTGTTCTTCGTGGTTAAGGCGACGTCTTCTTCGCCTCCTGCCACTCGGCTTCCATCTCCTCGAGCGACGCCTCGCTGAGCGATCGACCCCGCGCGATCAGAGTACGCTCGACGGCATCGAACCTCGTCGTGAACTTCTCATTGGCTCGACGCAGCGCGGCCTCCGGCTCGACGCCGAGCTTGCGCGACAGGTTGGTGATGGCAAACAGCAGATCCCCCATCTCTTCCTCGGCGCGCGACATGTGACCCGTGGCGCCCGACTCGACTTCTCGACGAACCTCCGCGACCTCCTCATCAATCTTGTCGAGCACATCGCCTGCCTTCGCCCAGTCGAACCCGACGGCGGCCGCGCGCGCGCTGATCTCGTAGGCACGCAGCAACGACGGCAACGTCTTCGGTATCCCACCCAACGTCGTCTTCTGCTTCCTCACGGGGAGACCGGCCGCCTCACGCTCGCGCGCCTTCAGCGTCTCCCATTTCTCGATGACCTGATTGGTCGTGAGCGGCGCATCCTCGTCACCGCGAGCGAAGACGTGGGGATGACGGCGCACGAGCTTGTCGCAGATAGCGTCGATGGCGTCGCCGACCGTGAAGTCTCCGTTCTCTTCGCTCATCTGCGCCAGGAAGACTGCTTCGAACAGGAAGTCGCCGAGCTCCTCGCAGAGCTGCGCCGGCGTGCCGCTCTCGATCGCTTCGAGCACCTCGTAGGTCTCCTCGAGGACGAACGGACGCAACGACGCGGGCGTCTGCTCGCGGTCCCACGGACAGCCGTCGGGAGCCCGCAATCTCCGCATGATTTCCACTAAACGTTCGAACTTCGAGCCGGCCGATTGAGTCACGGTCGTCATGCTACCATCCACCACAAAGTGAGGCCGAGGCTGGAGAAGTTCAACGGTCAAAGTCGGGAAGTACGTTCGAAGTTGGCCTGCCTGGTTCTGATTGCATCGCTGTCGCCGCTTGTTGCAACAGCGCAATCGACGGGCGCGTCTTCTCACCCGAAGACTCCGTGGGGTGATCCGGATCTTCAGGGTTACTACACCAACAAGTACGAGTACGGAACTCCGTTCGAGCGGCCTGCGGCCTTCGCCGGTAAGCGCGTTGAAGAGGTGAGCGCGCAGGAGCTTGCTGATCTGATGCAGAAGCGTCAGCAGGAAGCGCTCGATCGTGCTCGGTTCTTCGGCGGTGATCCCGAGGGCAAGATCGGGAACTCGGCGGAATTTCGCGACATTTACGAAGTCACGAAGGGGAGCCGTGCCTGGTTCGTAACCAATCCTCCCGACGGCAAGATTCCGCCCGTGTTGCCTGAGGCACGATCGCGCGTGCAGGATGCTGGTCGAGTCGGGAGCTTCGGCGGTGGACCCTTCAATGGTCCGGAAGATTTCAGCTTGTGGGAGCGCTGCATCACGCGGGGGTTGCCAGGATCGATGCTCCCGGGTGTCTACGGCAACTCGTATCAGATCGTGCAGGGGCCGGGGTTTGTGGCCATTCGGTATGAGATGGTTCACGAGACGCGCGTCATCCCGCTCGATTCGCGTCCACGCCTCGGCAAGGACCTGCGGTTCGACATTGGAAGCGCGCATGGGCACTGGGAAGGGGACACGCTCGTCGTCGAGACCACTAACTTCAAGCAGCGCAGCGCGTATCGCAACGCCAACGCCGACACTCTTCGGCTGGTCGAGCGCTTCCTGCGCACGTCAGCCGATCGCGTCGAGTGGTCTGTCACGGTCGAGGATCGGTCGACCTGGGCACAGCCTTGGACCTTTGCGATGCCGCTCACACGCAATGAGGACGAAGCGGTCGAGCTCTACGAGTGTCACGAGGGAAATCACGCGATCTTCAACATCCTGGGCGCTGCGCGAGCGGCCGAACGGGAGCAGGCGGCCTCGCAGTCCCGATGACTCGGGTCGCATGCTAGGATCGCGAGGACATGTCAGACGAGATCCCGCAGGACGCCTCCGACGTCACTTTCATCGGCTTCGTACTGTCGCTCGCCCATACTGCGGCGTATCACTTCGGTGATGTTCCCGACCCAGTGACAGGACAGGCAGGACAGACCAACGTTGTCGCCGCACGCCAGATCATCGACATCCTGACGCTGCTCGAACAGAAGACCCGTGGCAACCTGACCGCTGAAGAACGGCAGCTGATGGAGCAACTCGTCTACGAGCTCCAGATGCGTTACGTGGAGGCGACGAAGACCGAGCCGCAGGAAGCCTCGCGCATCATCATTCCTTGACCCTTCGATTGACACTCAGGGTCATCCCGAGCAGGGTCGGAGGGTGACCCCAGCACAAGTGACGTTTCTTGGTACAGGCACATCGCACGGCGTGCCGATGATCGCCTGCGACTGCGCGGTCTGCCGATCCACAGATCCGCGTGACAAGCGTCTGCGTCCGTCGATCTATCTGGACGTGCCCTCATACGCGAGCCTCCTCGTTGATGCAGGGCCGGACCTTCGACAGCAGGCGCTGACCTTCGGAGTGCGGCACCTCGATGCGATTCTGCTGACGCACGCGCACGCCGATCACATCCTCGGCCTCGACGAGGTGAGGCGCTTCAACGCGATCACCGGCAAGCCATTGCCTTGCTACGCGAGCCCGTCGACGTGGGAGACAGTGTGGAAGACGTTTCACTACATCTTCGACGGTGTCCCGCGCATGGGCGGTGGAATCCCGAAGCTCGACGCGCACGAGATTCGCGGACCGCTGCTGGTCGGCGGCGTTCGTGTCGTGCCTGTCCCCGTGTGGCACGGGCAGATGCCGGTGCTCGGTTTCCGCTTCGGCGACTTCGCGTACCTCACCGATTGCAACAAGATCGATGACTCGTCCATGGCGCTCGTCGCAGGCGTTGACACGCTTGTCATCGACGCGCTTCGCGACAAACCGCACGTGACGCACTTCAGTGTGAGCGAGGCGCTCGACGTCATCGCCAGGCTGCGGCCGCGGCGCGCGTACATGACGCACATGACGCACGATCTTGGACATGCCGCCACCAGCGCCCGTCTGCCTGCGGGTGTTGAACTGGCATATGATGGGCTGGTGCTCGACGTGCGAGTCGACGTGGAGTGAATGGAGACCATCCACTTCCCGGACGACGCTCGGCCGCCGTGGCTGGTGCATCCGGTCCTGGCGCTCGGCAATTTCGACGGCTTGCATCGCGGTCATTTCAAGATTATCGAGCGCGTACGGCGTGGCGCTGCCGAGCATGGTGGCACGCCGATGGCCATGACCTTCGATCCTCATCCACCGCGCGTGCTGCGGCCGGACAAGGCACCGAAGTTACTGATGACGAAGACGCAGCGGCTCGAGGCGCTGCACGGCGCGGGCATCGGTTGTGTGGCCGTCGTTCGGTTCACGCGTGAGTTGTCGGAGTGGGACCCTGAAACATTCGTCCGGACTGTACTGGTCGACTGGTTGCGGGTCTCGGAGGTGTGGGTTGGAGCGAACTTCCTCTTCGGCCATGGCCGCAGCGGTAACTTCACGGTGCTGCGCACGCTCGGTCAGCACTACGGTTTCCGGGCTGACAAGATCGATCCCGTACGCTACAAGGATTTCGTGGTGAGCAGCACACGCATCCGGCGGCTCGTGTCCGAGGGCCGCGTCGACGAAGCCGGAGCGCTGCTCGGCCATCCGTTCTTTGTCGACGGCACGGTCGTCACGGGGCGGAAACGCGGCCGTGAAATCGGATTCCCTACGGCCAATCTTCAGACCGACAACGAGCTCGTTCCACCGCACGGTGTCTATGCGACGACGACGACGGTCGATGGCGTGGTACACGCCGGCATCACGAACGTCGGCGTGCGTCCGACGTTTGGCGAGAAGGAGTTGACGATCGAGACGCACTTGCTGAATTACTCGGCCGATCTCTACGGTCGCCCTGTGCGGCTGGGATTCGTGCAACGCATCAGGGATGAACGCCAGTTTCCCGACGTCGACGCGCTGCGGGAGCAAATCGCGGCGGACCGGCGCGTGGCCGATCGCCTCTTCAGCCGGTTCTGCGTGTAGCGTGGACGCCAGCACCTTCGAATTCACGATCTCGGTCCCACGCGACCCGCAGTTTGTGTCCATGGTCCGCGGGCTCGCCGTGCAAGCCGCGCGCTACGCTGCGTGCGGTAACGCAGAAACCGAAACCTTCGCTGTCTCCGTCGAAGCTGCGGTGCATGCCTGCCTTCGCGACGCGTCACCGAACGCGAGCATCTCCGTGATCGTTCGTCGCGATGCCGGACCCCTCGAGTTCCTCATCGACGGCCGCACGATCGCGGTAGAACCCTGACCCGACATGCTTCGCCTCTACAACACCCTCTCGCGGCAGGAGGAGGCGTTTGCGCCGGCACGCAACAACACTGTGCGAATGTATGCCTGCGGGCTCACGGTGTACGCCCGCGGCCACATCGGCAACTTCAGGACGTTTGTCTGTATTGACGTTCTTCGCCGCACGCTGAAGTACCTCTGCGGTCACAACGTCGACGGGGTGATGAACTATACCGACGTCGACGACAAGACCATCGCGGGATCGGTCAAGGCAGGCAAGCCTCTTCGCGAGTACACCGAAGAGTGGGTCAACGCCTTTCGATCTGATGTCGAGCTCCTCGGCATCGAAATGCCCGAACACACGCCACGGGCCACCGATGACGCCAACATGCAGGCCATGTGCGACATGGTCATGGCGCTCGAGCGCAACGGACACACCTATAACCGTGACGGATCGATCTACTTCAAGATCGGAACGCTGCCCACGTATGGCCGTCTCGCTCGGCTCGATCTGCAGAGCCTCCATGCCGGCGCAAGCGTCGACCTTGACGAGTACTCGAAGGACGACGCACGCGACTTCGTGTTGTGGAAAGCCGCCAAGCCCGGAGAGCCGACATGGGAATGCGCTGGGTTACCTGGCCGCCCCGGTTGGCACATCGAGTGCTCGGCGATGGCGCTGCGGCTGCTCGACGGGGCGCCGATCGACATCCACGCCGGCGGTGTCGATCTGATCTTCCCGCATCACGAGAACGAGATCGCGCAGGCGGAAGGTGCGACGAACCAGACCTTCTCCCGCTTCTGGGTGCACGTCGAACATCTCTTCGTCGAGAACGAGAAGATGTCGAAGTCGCTCGGCAACGTCTTCACGGTCCCCGACATCGTCGCCAAAGGGTTTCGGCCGTCGGCGCTGCGCTATCTGCTGTTGTCGTCGCACTATCGGAAGCAGCTGAACTTCACCTGGTCCGGCATGGAGCAGGCGGAGGAGTCGCTGAGGCGAGTGGTCGACTTCCTCGTCCGGCTGGATGGCGTGACTGGGCAGGGGAGGTCGGAAGAGATCGAGGCCGCAGCGATCAAGGCGCGCGACGCGTTTAAGGCCGCGCTCGAAAGTGATCTCAATACCGCGGCAGGGCTGGCGGCGCTCTTCGATCTCGTCAAGAGCGGCAACGCGGCGATCGATGCCGGGAAGATGGGCGCGGAGGATGCGGCCCTGGTTCGATCGACGATCGAAGATCTCGATCGCGTGCTCGGGGTGGTGTCGCTTCGTCGAGCTGAAGACGCGAAACCTCCGATGCCGGTCGAGGAGATCCAGCGCATGATAGATGAGCGGAAGGCCGCCAAGCAGCGCCGGGATTTCGCCGAGGCGGATCGGATTCGCACATCGCTGGCCGATCGCGGCGTGCTGCTCGAGGACAATCCGGCCGGAACGCGATGGAAGAAGAAATGAGATGAACGGGCCAGCCCTCAAGACTGCGTTACCGGGTCCGCGGGCGAAGGCGCTCATCGAGCGTGACGCGAAGGTCGTCTCGACCTCCTACACGCGCGACTACCCGCTCGTGATAGCGCGCGGGGAAGGCGCGCTCGTCGAGGACGTCGACGGCAACGTGTTCCTCGACTGCACCGCTGGCATCGCGGTGACGTCGACCGGCCATTCCCACCCTGACGTCGTCGCGGCCATCGTCGAGCAGTCGCAGAAGTTCCTGCACATGTCTGGCACCGACTTCTACTACGAGCCGCAGGTTCGGCTCGGCGAGGAGTTGTCGGCTCTCGCCCCGATGCCCGGGCCGCATCGATCGTTTTTCGGAAACTCGGGCACCGAGGCCAACGAAGCAGCGATCAAGCTCGCTCGCTATTACACGAAGCGGTCGAACATCATCGCGTTCTTCGGCGCATTCCACGGCCGCTCGATGGGATCCCTGGCGCTCACTGCGAGCAAGCTCACACAGCGCCGCGGCTTCGGACCGTTCGTGCCAGGCGTGTACCACGCGCCCTATGCCAACTGCTACCGGTGCCCTGTCGGACTGAGCCCGGACAACTGCGCTGCCGAGTGTCTGCGCTTCATCGAAGAGCAGTTGTTCGTCCACCTCGTCGCGCCCGACGAAGTAGCCGCGATCGTCGTCGAGCCGATCCAGGGCGAGGGCGGTTACGTGGTTCCGCCCAACCTCTTTCACGAGCGGCTGCGCGAGATCACCAGGAAGTTCGGCATGCTCCTCATCGTTGACGAAGTGCAGTCAGGGATGGGGCGTACCGGGAAGATGTTCGCGATTGAGCACACCGGCGTCATGCCGGATGTCGTGACGATGGCGAAGGGGATTGCGTCGGGGTTGCCGCTGGGTGTCATGACGTCGCGATCGGAGATCGTGTCGTGGCCGCCGGGCACGCACGCGAGCACGTTTGGTGGCAATCCCGTGTCGTGCGCCGCCTCGCTCGCCACGCTCAAACTGCTTCGCGAGGGCCTCGTAAAGAATGCCGAGGTCGTTGGCGCGCACATGATCGCCGGCGTGAAGACGCTGATGGACAAGCACTCGATCATCGGCGACGTTCGTGGTCGTGGGCTGATGATCGGTGTCGAACTCGTTCGCGATCGTCAGACCAAAGAGCGTGCAACCACCGAACGCGATCGCATTGTCCATGAGTGCTTCAAGCGCGGCCTGCTGGTGCTCGGGGCGGGTCAGAACGCGATTCGTCTCTCACCGCCGCTGATCCTCACGAAAGAGCAGGCCGACACGGCGATCAAAATTCTCGACGACGCGATCGGGGCGCTTTAGGTCCTCAGTCCTCAGTCCTCGGTCCTCGGTCCCCAGTCCTCGGTCCACGAATCCCGAATCCCGAATCCCGAATCCCGAACCCCGAATCCCGAACCCCGAATCCCGAACCCTGAGTCCCGGCCCCGAACGTGCAATCACGGCGAGGCTATGAAGACAGACAACCGTCAATCCCTGGGACAATCGGGCGAAGACCTCGCGTGCAGCGAACTTGGGCGACGCGGGTACGCGATTCTTGCGAGGCGTTACAGGTCGCGATTCGGCGAAATCGACATCGTAGCTCGCTCGAATCAGACGATTGTGTTCGTCGAAGTCAAAACGCGGGCGGGCGATGAGTTTGGCGGTGGCGCAGCTGCGGTCACGCCCTGGAAGCAGCGGCGCATCGCGCAGATGGCTGTCGACTATCTATCGCGCAACGACTTACACGACCGGCCGTGCCGCTTCGATGTCGTGACCGTGGATATGAAGGAGAGTGGACCCGAAGTCGTCGTCTATGAGCACGCGTTCGAGGCACCGGACTAAACGGTGGACTGAGGACCGTGGACCGAGGACCGCCTCAGTCTTTGCCTTGCGTCTGCACGTAGACGAGGCCGAAATCGGTGCCATTCCCGTGAGGCTTCACCGAGACGATGTGCTGCTGGTGTTCGGGACCGGCGACCAACTGGAAATCGTCGGCGAAGAGTTTCTCGCGACACACCGGGCGGCCGTTGCGGTAATTGATGTTGCCGCGGCACTCGACGACCTCACCGTATGCCTTCAGCTCGTTGCGATAGAAATCGATGACGCGCTCCTGAGCGTCGCTGCTCTCGAATTTCGCCGCGACGACCTTCACGCCGAACGTCGAGTTGCCGACGTTGACGTTGGCATTGCGCGGCTCGTTCTCGTCCTCGCGCGGGCGGGCGCCCGGATACACCGCGAGACCGGTATCGGCGGTGCCGACATTCGTGCGAACGGACACGTTGCCGACAGGCGTCGTGATATCGACGTCGGCCTTTGCATCTGATTCATGTTTCCGCACATCGACGTTGCAGGCCGCCAACGGGACGGCCATCGACAGAAGAACGGCCAGGCTCAGCACCGAGCGGCGGCTTCGATTCATGATGGAGGAGACGGCGGGACGTGTCCGCCGGTTCCGTCTGTGCTTTTCGAACCGCCGAATCCCCAGTCCCGAATCCCGAATCCCGAGTCCCGAATCCCGAGTCCCGAATGCCGAATCCCGAGCCCAGGGCCCCGAGACTTACGGCAGCCGCTCCGGCGGGATCCCGAGTGCGAGGGCGATATTTCGCAGCGAGGTCTGCACTGCGCGCTGGCTGTCCGGACCAAAACGGATCAAGAGCTTTTGCGTAGGCGTCAGCTTCTCGAGCACCGGGTTGGCGAATCGATAGCCGACAGCGCCATTGGGCTCGACAGCGACTCGACCCTCGGGCACCGGCGTTTTCAGAAGCAGGACGATGGCGCGTTCGAGCGTCTGGTCGAAGGTTGTTCCGGTTTGGCCGAGTTCGGCGTAGGCCTCGTCGATGCGCGGCTTGAGCATCGTGTAGAGTTTGGCGGCGTCTCCGGGATTG
>Ga0207691_10001411_pt1 | contig 24005 bp, 16 predicted proteins | sample KBSM13metaG_FD_184327 | JGI IMG/M metagenome (GOLD analysis project Ga0207691, IMG submission 184327) | Miscanthus rhizosphere microbial communities from Kellogg Biological Station, Michigan, USA - KBS M1-3 metaG (SPAdes) (version 2) | ecosystem: Host-associated > Plants > Roots > Rhizosphere >...
CGAGGCGCGCGTTGAATCGCCCTGGCCGCTGGATTCCCACCAGCCAACGGTCGTGTCGTTGTCATGCGTGCCGGTATACACCACGCGCGACCGAGGGAAATTGTGCGGGCGGAACTTGTCCGCCTCGGCGTCCGTGCCGAACGCGAATTGCAGGATGCTCATGCCCGGATAGCCGAACTGCTCGCGTAACGCTTCGACGGCAGGCGTGATGACGCCGAGATTTTCGGCCACGATGGGCACGGGACCGAGTGCGGCGGTGACCGCCTCGAAGAGCGCTTCGCCGGGACCCTCGACCCAGCGACCGTTGACGGCGGTGGAGGCGTCACCCGGCACTTCCCAGTACGCCTCGAAGCCGCGGAAATGGTCGATGCGAACGATGTCGAACAGCTCGAACGATGCGCGCAGGCGACGGATCCACCACGCGTACCCATCGGCGTGCATCGCGCTCCAGTCGTAGATGGGATTGCCCCACAGCTGGCCCGTCGCGCTGAAGTAGTCGGGTGGAACGCCTGCCTGTACGATCGGGCGACCGTCCTCGCGAAGCTTGAAGTCGTGCCGGTCGGCCCACACGTCGGCGGAGTCGTGCGCCACGTAGATGGGTAGATCGCCCATGATGAGGATGCCGCGGGCCTTGCAGGCGCGCCGGAGCGCGTCGAACTGCGAGTAGAAGAAATACTGTTCCGTGCGATAGCGATCGATCTCGCCAGCGAGCTGCTGTCGCCACCGTTCGAGCGCGCCTGCATCGCGACGTGCGGCTCCGGACTCCCACGTGGTCCACGCGGCACCGCCGTGTGCGTCCTTGAGCGCCATGAACAGCGCGTAGTCGTCGAGCCATGACGCGTGTGCGCTGGCGAACGCGCGATAGCGGTCGTCGGGCGTGAACGATGCAATCGCTCGATCGAGCAGCGCGCGTTTGTGCGGGATCACCGTCTCGAAGTCGACGGTGTGAGCCGGGAACGCCTTGCCGTCGCTTGGCGCCGCGATCAGCAGCGGATTGCCCGCGAAGGCCGAGAAGCATTGGTATGGCGAGTCGCCGTAGCCGGTGGGACCGAGCGGCAGCACCTGCCAGATCGTAATACCGGTGGTCGCCAGAAAATCGAGAAAGCGATGCGCCTCGTCACCGAGCTCGCCGATGCCGTTGGGCCCTGGCAGCGACGTGGGATGTAGGAGAATGCCCGCTGCGCGGGTAAGCGTCATGGTCGTTGGGAGGAAGCAGAGCGGGACGCCCTCGTATGGACGTCCGTGATCGGAGCCGTAGGAGACTACAGCGACCCGGGTGTTCGCGCGAGCGTTGACGGGAAGCGCATCTTGCTTCGCATGCGTGGAGTTCCGGCTACCGGTCGTGTCGTCGTGGCGCTGGCTGCCCTGTCGCTTGGGTGCGGTGGCGGCCGATCTGCACCGCGATCGTCAGTGCCGACCGCGGATGGTGTGACGGCTTCGGTAGGTGACTGGAGGCGCGGCGCAACCTGCTACGAGATCTTCGTCCGGTCCTTCTCCGATAGCGACGGGGACGGCATCGGGGACCTGCGCGGCCTCACGGAGAAGCTCGACTACATCAACGACGGCAACTCGAGCACGGATCGCGACCTGGGGGCGCGGTGCATCTGGCTCATGCCAGTGAACGAGGCGTCGAGCTATCACGGTTACGATGCGACCGACTACTATCGGGTCGAGCCGGACTATGGGACGAACGACGATTTCAAGCGGCTCGTGGTCGAGGCGCATCGGCGCGGCATCGCGGTGCTCGTGGACATGGTCCTCAACCACGTGTCGAGCGAGCACCCCTGGTTTCGGGAGGCGTTAGGCGACTCCGCCGCGCCGCATCGCGCATGGTTCCGATGGGCAACATCGCGCCCGGCGGAGCGGGGACCGTGGGGCCAGGAGGTGTGGCACAAATCGCCATCGCGAGACGAGTACTACTATGGCGTGTTCTGGCACGGTATGCCGGACCTCGATTACCGCACGCCGGCTGTGCGAGAAGAAGGGAAGAAGATCGCTGCGTTCTGGCTCACGGACATGGGCGTGGATGGCTTTCGCCTCGATGCCGTGCCGTATCTGGTCGAGGAGCCGGGCCAGCAGGTGGGCACGGCGACCACGCACGCGTTGCTTCGCGAGTACGCCGCGTCCCTCAGAGCGATCGCGCCTCATGCATTCACGGTCGGCGAAGTATGGGATGGTCTCGACCGCATGCTGCCGTATTACCCCGACCAGCTCGAGTCATATTTCGCGTTCGATCTCTCCGACCTCCTGATCGCCGCGGTGCGCGACGGATCGGCGCAGCCGCTCCTCGAGCGGTACGCGCGGTTCCAGCAGTCCGTTCCTGACGCGCGTTATTCGACTTTCTTGAGGAACCACGACCAGACGCGAACGCTCAGCGCGCTCAGTGGTGACGTCGCCCGCGCGAAAGTCGCCGCGACGCTCCTGCTGACGCTGCCGGGCCTGCCATTCGTCTATTACGGCGAAGAGATCGGAATGACGGGCGACAAGCCGGACGAACGTTTGCGCACGCCGATGCAGTGGAGCAGTGTCGGCGGAGCCGGGTTCACGCGCGGGAAGCCATGGGAGTCGCTCCAACCCGACTCGGCGACGACCTCGGTGGAACGGCAGGACCGCGACCCGGCTTCGCTCCTCAACCTCTACCGCCGGCTCATCCACCTTCGCCTCGACCGCTCGGCGTTAGGTGTCGGGGACTTCATGCCGCTCACATCTACCCGCCCGGCTGTCGCCGCCTATCTCCGACGTGATGGAAAACGCGTCGTGCTGGTGGTAGCGAACCTGGGCACTTCCGCGGCGGAGAATGTGACGCTCGCGTCGCCCGACGCGGCGTTGCCACCCGGGACGTACACGGCGACGCGATTGCTCCAACCCGGCGTGGCGCCGAAGCTCGTCGTTGCTGCGGATGGCCGGATTCGGGGCTACGTTCCGGTCACCTCGATTGGCCCGCTCGAGACGTGGATTGTGCAACTGTCGTTGGGGGAAGGGGGATGAGGGATGAGCTGGAACGACGCCATCATCCCCCGATCCCTCATCGCCACCCTCATCCCCCATCCCGCATCCCTCATCCCTCAATGCGTACTGCCTTGCCGCCAGTGACCGCCGCCCTCGCTATTCTGGCCTGTAGCCCGAGCGCGAAGAACGCGAGGACCGACACCGCCGTCGCGACTCCCGCGCCCGCGGGTCTGTCGCGCGCAACCGCGACGAAGCCGAGTGCGGACCCGTCGTTCCACCCGGCGTGGTCGAAGCATGCGGTGATCTACGAGGTCAATGTCAGGCAGTACACGCCCGAAGGCACACTGTCGGCGCTGCGGTCGCACATTCCCCGCCTCAAGGCGTTAGGCGTCGACATCCTGTGGCTCATGCCGGTGCAGCCTATTGGGCAGAAGAACCGGAAGGGGAAGCTCGGCAGCTACTACGCGATCTCCGACTACACGGCCGTCAACCCGGAGTTCGGGACGCTCGCCGACTTCAAGGCGGTCGTGGATGCGGCGCACAGCGAGGGGCTCAAGGTCATCCTCGACTGGGTGGCGAACCATACCGCCTTCGATCACGAGTGGGTCACCGCGCATCCCGATTTCTACGAGCGGAAGCCCGATGGCTCGCTCATGAACGCGCGCGACAACGAAGGCCACGAAACCGACTGGACTGACGTGGCGGAGCTGCAGTACACGAACCAGGCGCTTCGCCAGGCGATGATCGGCGAGATGAAGTGGTGGGTGGACTCGACGGGCATCGACGGGTTCCGCTGCGACGTCGCGGGCGGCGTTCCCACCGATTTCTGGGTCGACGCACGAACGGCGCTCGAGGCCGTGCGTCCCGACCTGTTCTTCCTCGCTGAGGCGGAAGACCCCGGGATTCACGCGGCGTTCGACATGACGTACGGGTGGGACCTCCACCACCTGCTGAACGCGATCGCACAGGGGAAGCAGAAGGTGTCGGCGCTCGACGCGTATTTCGCGAAGAACGATAGCCTCTACGGTCCCGGCGCCTTTCGCATGTACTTCACCTCCAATCACGACGAGAATAGCTGGAACGGCTCGGAGTTCGAGCGCATGGGCGCGAACCACAAGCCAGCCTACATCCTGAGCGCGACGGCGGCGGGGTCGATGCCGCTGCTCTACAGCGGCCAGGAGGTCAGCATGAAGAAGCGCCTGCGATTCTTCGAGAAGGACACCATCGATTGGCGCGGCCCGTCGCTCGCGGACTTCTACCGGTCCGTGTTCGATCTCAAGCACGCGCAGCCCGCGCTCGCGAACGGTCCCTGGGGCGGCCGCCAAACGAAGCTCGAGACCACGGGTGGCAAGGCGGTGTACGCGTTCTCGCGCACGCAGGACACGAACACGGTGGTGGTGGCGGTGAATTTCGACGGCAAGCCCGCAACCGCAACCTATCGAGGCCTAACGCGTGCCGGCGCGTACCGGGATTGGTTCGGCAAGACGCGCGTCACGCTCGCGGATTCGGGGCGAATCGACATACCGGCGAATGGGTATCGGGTGTTCGTTCGCTAGGCGGCGGGCGGCGGGCGGCAGGCTCGTGCCGGCGGGGGGCAGGCGGCAGGCGGCAGGCGGCGAAAGAAAGCGTGTCATCCCGAGCCGCCAGGCGAGGGATCGCGCCTGTCCCGGCCGAGGGCCACGGTTCCCGTTTCCCTGGTCCCGGTTCCCGGTGCTCCCGATTCCCGATTCCCGATTCCCGCTTCCCGACCGTTAGGCAGCAACGCCTCGAGCTCTCTCGCCTCCAGATCAAATCGCTGCCCGGTGCCGACCAGCCCAACACGCAGGTGGCTCAACGTCAGCTCGCCACCCTTCGTCACGGTGCTCGCGTTGTCGAATCGCACCGTGTCGCGGCCATCCACGAACGTCACGCCGCCCTTGCCCACCACCTCGCCGATCGACCCGTGCACCACGAGCCCCGTGTCCTCGTCGATCCCGAGGCCGAGGAGCTGCGGGTACCCCGCGATCGCGACGAAGAGGCGGTGCAGACGACGCCGTTGGGCGAAGTGCGTGTCGATTAGCGCCCCGAAGCAGAGCAAACCCAGGCCCGGGCCGATGTACATCTCCACTTCGTTGCCGTCCTCGTCCACCTCGCCGCCCGCAAGCGTCGTCTCGGTGAGCGCCGCGGCACCAGCGCTGGTGCCGCACACGACGGCGCCAGCGACGAACGCGTCGCGAATGGCCTCGCCAACGAGCGTCCCGCTCAGCGTGGTGATCAGGTGCACCTGATCGCCGCCGCCGAGGAAGATGCCGGCAGCCCCGCGCACGCCCTCCGCGATCGACTTGTCGTTCGCCGCGTCGCGTCCATCGACGATCGGGATGTCGACGTTGCGTACGCCCGCCGCCTGAAAATCGCGCCGCCAGGCCGCGGCGGCTCTGCCCGGATTGCTCGACGCGGTGGTGAACCCAACGACCGGGGCGCCGCGATCGGCCCCGGCCAGACGGATGAAGGCGCCTAACGCATTGCCGTCCGCGCTGCAGGCGCCGCCGATGAGGACCAGCGCGCCGCGCGCGTCGCCGGCGCGCTGGCTGCGGGCAGCGCCATTGCCGGCCGTCCGACGCGCGCGCCGACCGTCGCTACGCGACGCCACGTGTCGTCGCGAAGTCTGCCGCGTCCCGAGGAGCGAGCTCCGCGAGCCCGAACGCGCATAACGCGGCAGCCACCTGGGGCCCTGCCGGCGTGTCTTCGCGAAGCGGACCGCGCTCCAGAAGGCCATCGGCATGCTCGATCACGATGCGCCCGTCGCACACCCATGCTGCCGCACCCGCGACCTTCTTGTCCTTCGCCGAGATCGCGTCGTCGGCCGCGAAGACGGCGACACGACAGCCCGCATCGCGAACGCGGTCCTGCACGTCCCACGCACTGGCCGGCGCGACGACGAACCCGCCCGGATTGACGGCGTCACCGACGACGGACACGAGCCGCGAGGCGCGCTCGCGGTCGCGATATCGCTCGGGGACATCGGTGGGTTGGTCGTCGAGCACGATAGCGGCGTCCGAGTGCGAGTACGGGAGACCTGCCTGAAGGATGTACCCGGGTGCGACGTCGACGACCAGATCGTCCTCGCCGCCGAAGCCCAGTCGTTGCAGCTCGGCCCGCGTCTCGCCGCGAAGCGCTCCGCCGGTGATGCCGCACAGCACGCGCGCACGCAGTGGTGCGGCGCGCGGGAGCGCCGCGAGCGCACGGAGCTCGGCCACCGCAGGCTCGATGGAATCCAGGGTGCCGGCGAACGCGCGCTGGACGGTGTCGAGCGCGAGCGCGGCTGCCCGAACGCCGACACCCTCGTTCGCGTGCTCGAATACGACCGTATACTCGCCCGGGACGTCGCCGCCGCGCGTGCGTCCATACCCGACCTCGTGGCCGATCAGCCCCTGCAGCTCGAGAGCGACGTGCTCGATGATGTGCGGCGCATATGTCCCGCGGCGGAGTCGCGTGATGAATCCGCCGCGCTCGCCGATGCTGCACCGGTGCTCCACGAGGCCGGGCATCGCGGTGACGAGTGAAGCCGTGACCCCAGGCACCTGCGCCGATGAGATGTCTTCGAAGGCGCCGACGACGACGTCCAATCGCGTCACCGGCTCGCGCGACCAGTAGTTCGCGCCGCGTGTCGCGTGCAGCGCCGTCATGCGGATCTCCACCGCTGGATCGGGACGCGCTGAGAGCTCCGGAGTCGTCATGACACCGCCGCTGGCTGCGAGCGCCCGCGCAGGTGCTCCAGAACGGCGGGGACGTCGTCGGCGAGCATTACGATGAGGTCACGGTCGTCCAGCAGCGCGATGCCGCGGTCGACCGCGTCGAGCTCATCCGCGACGACCTCGATCTCATCTTCGGACAGACCGCCGGCGACGAGTCCCTCACGAACGAGACCGGCGATCTCGCCCGGCTCGCGACCGCGGAGATCGCTGTCCTCCTTGATGATCACGTGGTCGAGCCCCGCGGCGAGCCGGCCGAGCTCACGGATGTCCTCGTCGCGGCGATCCCCTGGCGCGGTGATCACACCGATACGACGCCCGGCATCCATGCCTAACACGAGCTCCATGAGTCCGCCCACGGCCATCGCGTTATGCGCATAGTCCACGAGGATCCGTCCGCGCCCGACGCGCATGAGGTTGAGCCGCCCGGGGGTGAGCGCCGGGGAAGGGAAGAACGACAGGAGGCCCGCGCGAATGTCGTCGTAGCGGATGCCCTGCACGTACGCTGCGGCGATCGCCGACAGAATGTTGCCGCGCTGAAAGCGCGCCGCGCCGCCCATCATGAGCGGAACCTCGTGCGCGCCGGCGATGGGGATGCGCAGTCGCCCGCGGCGGATGACGAACGTGTTCCGCTCCACGAGCACCGCGATGCCCGACTGCGCGAGATGCTCGTCCACGGCGGGGTTCTCCTCCGGCGACGTCGAGACCAGCACGACATCACCAGGCGACCGCTCGCGCATCGCGAGCACGCGCGGATCGTCGGCGTTCAGCACAGCGTGGCCCTCACGTTTCACCACGGCCGCGATCACGCTCTTCACTTCGGCCAGCTGCTCGAGCGTGTTGATGCCCCCGAGCCCGAGATGGTCCGCGCTGACGTTCAGCACGATGCCCACGTCGCACTCGTCGAAGCCAAGGCCCGCGCGGAGAATTCCGCCACGCGCCGTCTCGAGGACCGCGACATCGACCGTCGGGTTCGACAGGATGATGTTCGCGCTGAACGGCCCGGTCATGTCGCCTTCGATGACGAGCCGGTTGTTGAGGTAGACGCCGTCGGTCGTCGTGAAGCCCACCGTCTTTCCGGTGTGTCGGAAGATGTGCGCGATGAGCCGGACCGTCGTCGTCTTGCCGTTCGTGCCCGTCACGGAAACGACGGGTATCGTCGTCGGCGCGCCCGGCGGGTAGAGCATGTCGACGATCGGGGCGCCGACGTTGCGCGGCTCGCCCTCGGTGGGATGCGTGTGCATCCGAACGCCGGGCGCCGCGTTCACCTCGATGATGGCGGCACCGTTCTCCCGGAACGGCACCGAGATGTCCGGCGTGATGACGTCGATCCCGGCGATGTCGAGGCCCACCACACCGGCCGCCATCTCGCACGCGGTCACGTTGCTCGGGTGAATCTCGTCGGTGCGGTCGATTGACGTGCCGCCGGTGGAGAGGTTGGCCGTGGCCGCGAGGTAGACGGACTCGCCATCGTTAGGCACGCTGGCCAGCGTGAGCCCCGAACGCGCGAGCAGCTCCACCACGCCGTCGTCGCACTCGAGTCGCGTGAGCACCTTGGTGTGCCCGACGCCACGTCGAGGATCCTGGTTGGCCGCGTCGATCAGCTCGCGGATGGAGTGCACGCCATCGCCCTTGACGTGTGCAGGCACGCGCTCGGCTACGGCGACGACTTTCCCGCCAATCACGAGGACGCGGTGATCGCGGCCTTCTGCGAACTGCTCGACGATCAGACGGTCGGAGATCTGGCTCGCGCGCGCCCAGGCGTCGCGAACTGCGGTCTCGTCGGAGAGGCGCGGTGAGATCCCTCGACCGTGGCTCAGATCGAGCGGCTTGATGATCACCGGAAATCCGATGTCCTGCGCGAGCTCGACGGCCTGCTCGGCCGACTCGGCCACGGCACCGTGCGGAACGGGCAGGCCGATTGCCTCGAGCACCCGCTTGGTGTCGTCCTTGTCCTGCGCGATCTCGATCGCAATCGCGCTCGTGTGATCCGTGAGCGTTGCCTGAATGCGTCGGAGGTTGCGGCCAAGACCGAGCTGAACCAACGAGTGGGAGTTCAGGCGACGGACGGGTATCCCGCGTCGCCGCGCTTCCTCCACGATCGCCCATGTGGACGGGCCGAGTCGGACGCGCTCGTAGAGATCCTGCAGCTCGCGTATGCTCGCCTCGGCATCGAACGGAGGTCCGCCGAGCGCGGCGCGCACGACCGAGATCGCATCGCGCACGCTCTGGAGGCCGACGTCTTCCTCGTCATACGCGACGATGACCCACCAGACGCCGGCGTCGCCCGACGCGACCACGCGTCCAAATCCCACGTCGCTGCCGGCGAGATTCTGCAGCTCGAGCGAAACGTGCTCGAGGATGTGGGGGATGTGGGTGCCGCTGCGCAGTCGCTCGACGAAGCCGCCAGGCGCACCGAGCGAGCATGGGTGGGTCGCGAGCGTCGGCACGGCATCGAGCAGGCGGTCGTTGAAGCCGGGCGGGTCGACGGACGATACGGACTCGAGCGCACCGAGCCGGACGTCGCACGCGATGACCGGCGCGAGGCGCCAGTAGTTCGGACCGCGAAGCGCGCGGATTCTCGTTACGCGCAGCTCATTGGGGTCGATGACGAGGATCGACGGCGGAGTGGCGAGTCTGGGCTGTGACATCGGGCCGCAGAGAATTGCAAGGAACTGGCCGTTTGGCAGGCCTGTGACAGTGTCGACACCATTGACCACTAACGCAGCGCCGAGCACGACGCTTACGTATGCCAGTCACGTCGGCGCCCCCGAGCATCATGCGCGTCGGCGGTCGCGCACACGCGCCCGCGCGTAACCCGTCCCCAGTCAATCGCCCGAGCGCTCGGCCGAGCGATGCGGAGCTCCTTATGACCAGACGACGTGTTGTTCTCGTCCCACTCGTCGCCGCGTGCACGAGTCTCGCGGCGTGCGCCGACTCGCCGGTGTCGCCGCACATCAACGCGGACCGGCCGTCGCTGCAGCAGAGCGAAGGGCGCGGCGTGTTTCAGCGCTACGTCGCGATAGGAACGAGCATCAGCATGGGGGCGCAGTCGGACGGTGTGGACTCCGTAACGCAAAAGAGCTCGTGGCCGGCTCAGCTCGCCCGCATGGGGAATCGAGAGATCACGCAGCCTTACATCCAGCTTCCTGGATGCCATTCCCCAATCGCGCCGCCACTTGGTCTTGGCGTGCGGTTGAGCGGGGAACAGACGCTCGCGAATCCGGCGACCCTGTCGTGTGCGCCGCTCGTTGATGGTGTCACATTGCCGACGCAGAACGTGGCGATCTTCGGGGCCCGGGCGTCGGACGCGCTTTCCACCACGCCGCAGAACGTCCTCGACCCCGCCAACGGTCCGTTGTACTCGCGTGTGCTGGCTGCGGGCCAGACGCAGGTCAGCGCGATGGAAGCGGAGACTCCGAAGCTCGTGTCGGTGGAGCTCGGGGCGAACGAAGTGCTGAACGCGAGGTCCGGTGTCGCGCTCGTTGGTCCGCCGCCGTTCCCGATCGAAAACCCGGCGACGTTTGCCGAGCAGTACCATGAGATTCTCGATCGCATCGCCGCGGCGGAGGTGAAGCACGTGCTGCTCGTGGGACTGCCCGCAAACCCGTTGGTGATTCCCGGATTCCGGAGCGGTGCGGAGATCGCGGCAAATGCGACGGCACTCCTCGTCGCGTTCAATGTCGCGGTGGACCCGGACTGCGGCACGACGGCCGCACAGAACCTGATGTACGTGCCGCTCAAGCTCGCGCCGGTGATGCAGGCTGGGCTCCTGGCGCGCCTGGCTAGTCAGCCTCCGGTTCCGTTCAGCTGCGCGGCATCTCAGTTCCCGACGACTGTTGACCTCGTGCTCACTCCCGCGGAGCAGTCGGTCGTCGTGGCCGTGGTGACGGCGATGAACGCCGCGATCCAGGGCGAGGCGCAGGCGCGGGGCCTCGCGTTCTTCAGCCTCGATGCGTTCTACTCTGCTCCCGGCGTCCGCACGCCGCTCGATGTCGTGGCGCTGTTCACGACGCCGCAGCCCTTTGGGCCGTTCATGAGTCTGGACGGGCTGCACCCTAACGCGGCCGGCCAGGCGATCATCGCTCAGGCAGCCGCGCAGGCGCTGAACGCCACGTACGATCTTGGGATACCCACACCGTAACGGCGACAACAAAACAGGTAATTGGTTACTGGGATTGGTTATTAGTGATTTGAACCCTCGGGATGCCTCTCGAAGCGAGATGAGCATCCCGGGGGTTCTGATTACCTGTAACCTTTACCAGTAACCAATTACCTGTGGCTGTTGGGCCGTCAGATGCCTAACAACTCACCCTTTGAAACGAGCACGCTGTTTCCGCCGACTCGAACGGCCGTGATGTTTCCGTCCGCTTTGTCCGCTTCGATGTGGATGATGCTCGGTCGTCCCATTTCGAACCCCTGCTCGACCACCCAGCGCAGAGTGCCGTCCCTCGGCGTTCGGGCAGCGAGATAACCGGCGAGACACGCGCAGGCGGAGCCGGTGGCCGGGTCCTCGATCACGTTCACGGACGGTCCATACATCCGCGCGCGCATGTCGGAGCCCGGGCGTTCCCCGTCCGCCGCGAACACCATCACCATCTCGTGCTCGTTGCCCTGGAGCGCCCGCTCCCATTGCTCGAGCTTGAGCTTCGAGCGGGCCACCGCGCTGCGATCGCGCAGTGGCACGAGGAGAAACGGCAGCCCGCACGACACGCCCTGCGGAGCGTAGTCGCCGTCGAGGAGGTCTTTCGCATCGAGGGACAGCATCGATGCGAGCGTTTCGCGTGAGACGGTCGGCTCCGTCACCTTTGGCAGCATCGCCACCGAGAACTGCGCGAATTCCGGCTTCCCGTCGCGCGCGCGGATGACCACGGGGACCGGACCGACGTTTTCCTCGAGCACAATCCGCGTCTCGGCGCCGGTGAGTGGAACGTCCCCGATGGCAGCGAGGACGTGCGCCGTGCCGACGGTTGGGTGGCCGGCGAAGGGCACCTCGCCTCCCGGCGTGAAGATCCGCACTCGACGCGTGTGCTTTGGATCGTCCGGTGGGAAAACAAACGTCGACTCGGAGTAGTTGAACTCCCGCGTGATGGCGGCCATCTGCTCGGTGGTGAGGCCGCGGGCATCGGGGAGGACGGCGAGCTGGTTACCGCCAAATTGCGTGTCCGTAAACACGTCGGCGGTGTAGAACTGGTAGGGCACGTTAGGCTGCGTCGGGAATCGGGAATCGGGAATCGGGAATCGGGAATCGGGAATCGGGAATCGCTTACGAAGCTAGTCTAATTGGGTTGTGACTAGGCCAGCTACGAGCATGCGCAGAATCGATTTCATCCATACAATCGCGAGGGTCTCGACACATCGCCGGCGCTTCGTTTCGCTGTCGTTCCCGTCGCCCGTCGCCCGTCGCCCGTCGCCCGTCGCCCGTCGCCCGTCGCCCGTCGCCCGTCGCCCGTCGCCCGTCGCCGGCAGTTCTATTCCCGATTCCCTATTCCCGATTCCCGATGCAGTGGGCGCCACACCCCATAACAATTCCAGTCATTGACCCGGCGCCCGGGTCGGCGGAGCAATGGTGACAGCACGTACGTATCGGCCGTTGTACGACCGAGGCGGGTCGTATCGCTCAGGTCGAACAGGTACGCCGTCGCAATGTCGAACGGCGCCGGCCCAAGAGCGCGAAACGAGCCGGCGAGTCGAACCGGCAATGAATCGCCGCGAACGCCGATCGTGCGCAGATAGCCATACTCCGGTGCCTCGGGGAAATACCGCCCCGTACCGACGATCACCCACGCTCGCCGCCGCCCGCGCAGCGCATCGGCCGCGCGGAGGGACTGGCGCGGATCGCTCAAGTCGCAGGGGCCGAGGACGTAGTCTTCGGCGCGCAACCCGAAGTGCGGCGCGCTGTGCAGCACCTCGAAGGCAGTGCCGTATGTCGAGTACACCATGTCACCCGGCTGCCATCGGTCGCGGATCTGCGCGAGATAGGATCCCGTGACCGACCACTGATACGGCGGCGGAAACGTAATGATGCGATAAATCGGCGGCAGGCAGACCAGCACGGCGAGGAGCCGCGGCACCACGCGCACACGACCCCACTCGGCCCCGGCGAGTTGTCCGATCGATTCCCCGATGCCGAGCACAAAGACCGCGATGGATGCGAGGACGAGTCGCGCCTCGTATGGGTATTGCTTCGCCATCGAAACGACGACGTACGCGCCAACGACGCTCGCCGCGAGTATCGCCTCGCCAGCGCGCCGCATGAGCAGGCTCACAAAGCCGATGAGCGCGAGCGCGACGTAAAGCGACGTCCAGACAGGGTTCTCGACGGACCAGCCGTGAAAGAGCAGCAGTTGGATCCGCCACGCGTCCCAGAGCCATCGGAACGCGGCTGGCGAGCGGAGCACCGGCATCATGGCGTCCCGCCACCACCAGGCCAGGTACTCACGCGTCGTCGGAAACATGCCGTGCACGGCGACCCATGCCGCGGCCGCAGCGCTCGCGCTCCACATGGCCGCGATGGGCCAGAGCTCGCGGACGGCGGCGCGCCAGCCGCGCTCGCGCCAGGCGATGGCGCCTAACGCGACGCCAAGCCCGAAGAGCGCGACGAGGGCGGCGTTCGAGAACCAGACGGCGACGGCGCCGAACAAGCCCGCGGCCCACACGCGCTCCGGCGGATACGCGAGGCGCCGAAGGTCGATGCATACGAGCAGCGCCGCCAGCGACAACGCCAGGTCGAGCCCATAGGGGTGTGTGTCGGACGCATAGACGAGGAACCAGTAGCCGACGGAAAAGAAGAGCAGGGCGCCGAGCGCGCCGGACGGCGTGAGAAGGCGGCGCGCGATGGCGGCGAACAGAAACAGACTGACGATCCCGCTGACGAAGGGCACGAGCCTGAACGCCAGATCACTCGTCCCGAACGCGCGCGTGACGAGCCACTCGAGCAGAAGGAACCCCTTTGGCGCGGCCTGGCCGTAATCGAGCGGGATGGTGAGCAGATCCGAGAGCGATCGCTCCATGATGTTGCTCGCCAAGGCCGCCTCGTCGGTCCAGAGAACCGACCGACGAGTGTAGCTGATGCAGCGAAGCACCACCCCCAGGGCAATGACGGCCCAGGTGATGGTGCCTAACACTCGGGAGTCGTTAGTCGATGGTCGGGAGTCGTTAGCTGTTGGGTGTGACGCCGGCTGATGGACCATTCAGTCGCTGTGTTGGGTCTAACGACTTGCGACTATCGACTTACGACTATCGACTACTGCCTGGCTTCACTCCTCCGCCATGAACGGATACTGATAGTCCGTCGGCGGCGAAAACGTCTCTTTGATCGCCCGCGGGCTCACCCAGCGAACGAGATTCAGCTTCGACCCGGCCTTGTCGTTCGTCCCGCTCGCTCTCGCGCCACCGAACGGCTGCTGGCCTACCACCGCGCCCGTCGGCTTGTCGTTGATGTAGAAGTTTCCGGCCGAGTTTCGGAGGGCGAGGTTGGCCTGCTGGATGGCGCGACGATCCGTCGAGAACACGGAACCGGTGAGCGCGTACGGCGACGTCTGGTCGATGACCTCGAGCGTCTCCGTCCACTCGTCGTCGTCGTAGACGAACGCCGTCACCACTGGGCCGAAGATCTCCTCGCACATGAGACGGTAATCACGCTGGTCGGTCTCTACGAGCGTCGGCGCGATGAAGTAGCCCTCGTCGCCCTTCGTGACGCCGCCGGCCACGATCCGCGCGTTCTTGCGTGCGTCGCCGATGTACTCGTCGATCTTCTTGAATGATTTCTCGTCGATGACCGCGCCCATGAAGTTACGGAAATCGCGAACGTCGCCCATGCGGATCTGCTCGATCATGCCGACCGTTGCATCACGTACCTGCGGCCAGATCGACTTCGGCACGTACACTCGGCTCGCCGCGGAGCACTTCTGGCCCTGATACTCGTAACCGCCGCGCGCGATGGCGACTGCGAGCGCCTGCGGGTCTGCCGACGGATGCGCGATGATGAAGTCCTTCCCGCCGGTCTCGCCCACGATGCGTGGGTAGCTGCGATAGCGATTCATGTTCGCGCCGATCGTCTTCCACATGCTGTTGAAGACGGCGGTGCTGCCGGTGAAATGCACACCCGCGAGCTCGCGATGGGAGAGCAGGATATCCGAGATCATTGCCGCATCGCCGGGCACGAAGTTGATCACGCCCGGTGGGAGCCCCGCGGCCTCGAGCAGCTTCAGCACGTAATAGCCGGACAGCATCGCGGTCGACGCGGGCTTCCAGATCACCGAGTTGCCCATGAGCGCCGGCGATGTCGGCAGGTTGCCGCCGATCGCCGTGAAGTTGAACGGCGTCACCGCGTATACGAACCCCTCGAGCGCGCGGTAGTCGAGCTGGTTCCACATCGCGTTCGTGCTCTGAGGCTGCTCGTCGTAGAGGTCTTGCGCAAAGGCGCAGTTGAAGCGCCAGAAGTCGATCAGCTCACACGCGGAATCGATCTCAGCCTGGAACGCCGTCTTCGACTGGCCGAGCATCGTCGCCGCGTTGAGCGTCGTTCTCCATGTCGTGGCCAGGAGCTCCGCGGCACGGAGGAACACCGCCGCCCGATCTTCCCATGCCCAGTTCGCCCACTCGCGCTGTGCCTCTCGCGCAGCGTCCACCGCGGCGAGCACATGCTCCTTCGTTGCCTTGTGCCAGTCGGCGAGCACGTGACGGTGTGCGTGCGGCATCACTGCCTGAGCGATCTCACCCGAGCGATATTCCTTTCCACCGATCACCACGGGTATCTCGATGCGCTCCGACGCCATGGACGTCAGGCGGTCCTTCAGCGCAGCGCGTTCGGGAGAGCCTGGCGCGTACGAGCGCACCGGCTCGTTCACCGGAGGAGGCACACGGCGGTTGCCGTTGAAGCCGGTCAGCAGTCCCATGTTCGGGAGCGGCTCTGTTGTGTTCGCGGCAGATGACGTCGCGGAGGCGGCGCCGCGCTGTGCGGGTCGCGGCGGATTCACGGTAGGAGCAGACATGGGCAGTCCGGGTAGAGGCAGCAAGGATCGAGGACCGACGTTCTGAAGATATTCGATCGTCTCGCGAAGCGCTTCCCGACCGCCATCCTGCCTGTCTCTTGCACGCTGGCGCTTGGCGGGTGCGAAAAGGAGCCGGTCGATTGGCGCGGCAACGCGCTCACGGTTGCCATGCCCGCCTCGGGCGACGAAGGGTCGGTCCCGGCCGACGCGCATCTGGTCCTGAGACCTGATGGCTCGCTCGCGCTCGAACCGATCGCCGCGGTTCCCTCGACGCCAGGCGATTCGTCGGCGTGTGCCGGCTCGTTTCGTGTGTCCGCGCTGTCGTCGACGGAGATCTACGGCGTATGGTGGTCGAAGCGAGCAGGCGGCCGCGCGGTGCTGCTTGCATCACGCTCGGATGACGCGGGCGGAACCTGGATCGCTCCAGTGCCCGTCGATACGACGGATCGCGGCGCGGTTGGGTGCGCGCGGCCCGCGCCGGCGATCGCCGCTGACGGCTCGTCAGGCTACGTGCACGTGGCGTACTTCCTGAACGCGGCCGGTGGACCGGGCGTGTTCTTCGCCCACTCCATGGAGCGAGGCGAGCTCTTTCACTCGCCGGTGCCGATCATGTACGGCGATCGTCCGTCGTCCACTGCGGTGGCCGCGGCCGACAGCGTCGTCGTCGTGGCGTTCGAAGACCCGAACGGCGAGCGCTCGCAGATCGCGCTCGCGATGTCGCGCACGTGGGGCCACATCTTCACGCCCGAGCGACCCGAAGCGTCGAGTGGTACGCCGGAGGCCGAGCGGCCGCTCGTCGCACTGCGAAAGCAACTGGTCGCGGTGGGCTGGCGTGGCACGGACCGCTCGGTCGTCGCGAGAGTCGGAACACTCAAGATGAATTGATACCGAGAATCGAAAACCAATTACCCACGCCCCAGAACTCACGACTCGCCACGACATCTCGTGATGTCATGGCGAGTTTTCTGTTTGGGGTCGTGGGTCATTGGTGATCGGTCATCGGTAGCGAAAGGGCGGCGCCTCGGCGAGAATTCGCCCATGCTCATCCTCGGCGCTCACACCATCGACAACGGCGGCATTCACATGGCAGTGCGCCGCGCTGCGCGCAGCGGAATGCGTGCACTGCAGGTGTTCACCGCCAAGCCGCAGTTCTATAACGAGAAGATCTCCGTCCGTCCCGAACGCGTCGAGCGCTTCAAGGCGGCGCTCGCGGGGACCGACATTCGTCCGGAGCACATCGTCGCGCACGCGGCATACGTCCTCAGCGTCGCGACGCCTGACGACGCGAAGTACGAGCGAGCGACGTTGGGTCTCACAAAGGAAGTCGAGCGCGCCGCTGCACTCGGCATCGGTGCCGTGTGCTTCCACCCGGGATCCGCCCTCGACAGTGAGCGATCCGTCTCGGCGAGACGCATCGGCGCGGCGATCACGAGAGCGCTCGAGACAGTGCCTGGGACGACGCGTCTTCTCGTGGAGAACACCGCCGGCGCAGGCCGCACGATGGGGCGCACGGCCGAGGAGGTCGGAGAGATTCTCTCGCACGTGCCTTCCGCGCTGCGGGAACGCACCGGCTACGGCCTGGACACGTGTCACCTCTACTCGAGCGGGCACGACATCACGATGTCGGACGATGCAGTGCGCGTGGTACTCGATCAGTTCGAGAGCGCGACCGGCGAGGCGCCGAGCTTTTTCCATCTCAACGATAGCGAGGGGGCGCTCGGGTCGAACAAGGATCGGCACGTGCTGATCGGCGATGGACAGATCGGCGTCGAGCCGTTCCGCTGGCTGCTGCGTGACAAGCGTGCGAAGGGGGTTCCGCTCATTCTCGAGACGCCGCAGGAGCATTACGACATCGCCGAGGACGACGACACGCCGGACCCGTACGACGTGAGAATGATGGCGCTGCTCGAGAAGCTCTCGGAATCGCGTTAGGTAGAGCTCGACGAACCTGACGCTGCAGAGGGGAAAACCGATTGACCCGCAGAGGCGCGGAGGATGCCGGGGACAACCTCCGCGCCCTCAGCGCCTCTGCGTGCAATGGGTGTTTCTGCCCTATTTCATAGGGAAAACGCGCCTCTCTGCCTATTGCGTCCAGCACAGGGTCTTTTAGCTTGTTGCGCGACGGATTCGTGTTCGCCCCTCGAGAACGCGTGTCGATCATCCACCAGGAGAGCAATCGATGGCCACTGCCAAGAAGAAGGGCGCCGGCAAGAAGAGCGCTGGGAAGAAGGCCGGTGCTAAGAAGAGCGCCGGGAAGAAGGCCGCCGCGAAGAAGGCCCCAGCCAAAAAGGCGAAGCGTGCGCCAAATCCGGCGTTCATGAAGGCGATGACGCCGTCCGCTCAGCTCGCGCCCGTCGTCGGCGCGAACCCGATGCCACGCACCGAGGTCACCAAGAAGCTCTGGCAGTACATCAAGAAGAACAACCTGCAGGACGCGAAGAATCGGCGCATGATCAACGCCGACGACAAGCTCAAGCCCGTCTTCGGCGGCAAGGCGCAGGTGTCGATGTTCGACATGACGAAGCTGGTGAACAAGCACCTCAAGTAGTCTGTCGCTCTTACGCGAGTCGTTGTGTCAGAGGGGCGCGCTCCATGGAGCGCGCCCCTCTGGCGTTTTCGCCCTCGGGAGAAACACCCCTCGCCGAGCGGCGTAATTAGATTGAACGATCACGTTCCCAAGTCCCTCGCTCTCTCACCTGCGTCACGTGGCGTCCACAAAGAAACGCTCGGCCCCGCCTGCGAAGAGCTCGAGCGTCGCCGCTGCTCGCGGCAAGTCCCAGCCCAAACGTGCGCTCCCGACGACCCTCTGGGAGAATGTGAAATCGATCGCCGGCGCGCTGGTGATCTTCCTCTTTATCCGCACGTTCTTCGTCGAGGCATTCCGGATTCCGTCCGGCAGCATGATCCCCACGCTGCTCGTCGGCGACTGGCTGTTCGTCAACAAGCTCGTGTATGGCCCTCACATTCCGTTCACGAGCGTCAACCTTCCCGGCTACTCGGACCCGAAGCGCGGTGAGGTCGTGGTCTTCGTCTCGCCGTATCAGCCTGACGAGGCGGCGATCGGCAACGATCCGACGCCGACGCTCGTGAAGCGTCTCATCGGCATGCCGGGCGACACGATCTACATGCGCGACGGGCTCGCGTACGTGAACGGCATCGAGCAGCGGCAGGGGTTTGCGGCGGCCAACAACGAGAAGGGCAATCCCGACGAAACGAACGATCTGTTCATCTGGCAGAAGCGCTACGCACTCGCGAGCTCACGCTTCGGTCTCGCGCCGTCGCAGCCCACGCACGACAACTGGGGCCCGCTCGTCATACCACCGACGCATTACTTCATGATGGGCGACAACCGCTACTGCTCGAAGGACAGTCGCTACTGGGGACTCGTGCCGCGCGAGAACGTCCGCGGCCGTCCGATGTTCGTGTACTACTCGTATCGCCCGGGCGACCAGCCGTCGCTCGTCTGCGCGTACGAGACGAGCGATCGTCCGCTCCCGTTCATCAGCGATGTGCGCTGGGGGAGGATCGGGACGCGGATTCGCTAGGGCGCCCGGATCGCCGGACCAAAGGGGTCAGAGTCGTTTGAATTCGAGATCTCGACGTAGCGAGAATCTCGAATTCAAACGACTCTGGCCCCTTTGATTCTACTCTGACCCCTTGATCGCCTTCGCTCCTTTCAACAACTCTCGCTCCTTGGACGTTCTGTTCCAAACGCCAACCAGCCGAGCTCTCATGGGGAACACGAGTCGAATGATCAGCCTCGTCACGATTGTCGCCGCCCTCGCGATCGGCGCGATGTTAGGCACGCGGTCCGGCTCTGCGACACCGTCGCGCGCGACCGCGGGGACCTCGACGGACACCCTCCGCGACCAGGCCGCCAAGCGACTCGCCCAGATCGACGGCACGATCGACGTCCCCGGCCTCGACAGCGTCGTCGAAGTACGCCGCGATCGATGGGGCGTGCCGCACATCTACGCGCGCACGCAGCACGACCTCTTCTTCGCCCAGGGGTTCGTCGCCGCGCAGGATCGTCTCTGGCAGATGGACATCTGGCGTCGCACGGCCGAAGGACGGCTCGCCGAAGTGTTAGGCGCTCCCGCCGTCGAGAGAGACAGACTGGCGCGACTGTTCCGCTATCGCGGGCCCGCAGACGCCGACTGGGCCGCATATGGTCCTGATACGAAAGCCATTGTCAGCGCGTTCGTCGGCGGTGTGAACGCGTACATCGCGCAGGTGAAGGACCGACCGCCGATCGAATTCACCCTCATGGGCTATGCGCCGGAGCCGTGGACGATCGACGTGCCGCTCGCACGCGTCACGACGCTGTCGGGTGTGTCGAACGCGACCACGGAGATCCTCCGCGCGCGCCTCATCGCGGTCGTAGGGAAGAAAGCAACCGAAGCGATTCTCCCGACCGAGCCGACACGTGCGCTCGATCCCGTCCCGGGACTCGACCTCACCGGCCTCGATCTGTCTGCGCTCGGCGGCGTCAACAACGCTTACGCCGACATCGCGTTCCAGCGCGTGGAGGGATCGAACAACTGGGTCGTGAGCGGCAAGAAGACGCGAAGCGGCAAACCGATTCTCGCGAACGACCCGCATCGCGCGATCACGCATCCATCGGTCCGCTACATCACGCACCTGGTGGGTCCCGGCTGGAACGTCATCGGTGCCGGCGAGCCCGCGAGCCCGGGTGTGTCTATCGGGCATAACGAGCGCATTGCGTTCGGACTGACGGTCGTTGGGATGGATCAGCAAGATGTGTACGTGGAGAAGATCGCGCCGTGCACAGCGGGAACCGGGAACCGGGAACCGGGAACAGGAACTGCCAGCGGCGCCACTGTTCCCGGTTCCCAGTTCCCAGTTCCCGCGCCGCGCTGCTACTTCCACAACGGCAGGTGGCAGCCAATCAAGACGGTCATCGACACCATACGGGTTCGCAACAACAGCGCGCGCATCGTTAGGCTGGACTTCACCCACCACGGGCCGATCGTGTCGACTGATTCCGCGCGCGGCCGGGCGGTCGCGATCCGTATGGTCGGCCAGGAGCCGGGAACGGCGGCCTACCTCGCCTCGCTGCAGCTCGGGCGCGCACGGAACTGGCGCGACTTCCAGGGCGCCATGGCGCGATGGAAGATGCCGAGCGAGAACATGATCTACGCCGATGTGGACGGAAACATCGGATGGATCGCATCGGGCTACATGCCGCGTCGCCGTTGGTCCGGCCTGCTGCCAGTGCCGGGCGATGGACGGTTCGAGTGGAACGGCTTTGTCCCCGTGAACGCGCTGCCGCAGTCGTATAATCCCGCTAGCGGATTCATTGCGACCGCGAACAACAACATTCTGCCTCCGGGCTACAAGACGCCGATCGCGTACGACTGGTCGAGCGATTACCGCGTGTCGCGAATCAGGGAAGTCCTCTCGAGCCGCAACGACTTCACCGTCGCTGACTTCGAGAAGCTGCAGCACGACGACCTCTCGCTCCTCGCGCGCCACCTCGTCCCGCAGCTCGTTTCGGCCGCGCAGCGACTCGGCAAGCGCGATTCGCAGGCCGTGCAGATGCTCGCCCGGTGGGACTTCCGCATGTCGCGCGAGGCGTCCGCGCCGCTGCTCTTCGAGGCGTGGGCGCCTACCCTGGCGCGGCGCGCCAACGCGATGCGGATGCCCGCTGAAGCGGCGGAGGCGATCGGCCGATACACCGACTATGAGGAATTCGAGAAGTTCCTCGCGGCGCCAGCCGGTGCAGTGTCCGCGGCCGCGCGTGACTCGCTGCTCGTGGGCGCGCTCGCCGACGCCGTCGCTGAACTGACCCGGCGCTTTGGCGCCGACACGACGAAGTGGCGCTGGGGGACCGTGCATGTCGCAGAGCTTCACCACCCGCTCGCCCGCGCGTTCGACCTGCCGCCGGTATCGCGCGCCGGCGATGGGAACACCGTCTTCGCGACGGCGGGAGCGAACTATCAGCAGACCGCGGGTGCTTCCTACCGTGAGGTCATCGACCTCGGCAACTTCGACAATTCGGTGGCGATCAACGTGCCAGGTCAGTCGGCGCAACCGGGTAGCGAGTACTACGACGACCTGCTCCCGCTCTGGGGCAATGACAAATACTTCCCGCTGGTCTTCTCGCGATCGCGTGTCGAAAGTGAGACGAAGCATGTGCTGCGGCTCGTTCCGAGCGGGAATCGGGAACGGGGAACCGGGAACCGTGCCTCTCGATCGGGATGATCGCGATCCCTCGCTTGCGCTCGGGATGACAACAGTCTGTCATCCCGAGCCGACAGGCGAGGGATCGCGACGATCCCGGTAGAGCGCTCCGGTTCCCGGTTCCCCGTTCCCATCTTCGATGCGTCGTCTCCTCAACAACCTGACGTTTCGCGTCCTCGTCGCGATCACGCTCGGTGTGATTCTCGGCGTCGTGTCGCCAGGCACGGCGAAGGCGATGCGCCCGCTCGGCGACACGTTCGTGAATCTCGTGAAGATGGTGATCGCGCCGATCGTGTTCCTCACGATCGTGCTCGGCATCGCGACCCTCGGAGATCTCAAGCGCGTCGGACGCGTCGGGGGAAAGGCGCTCGTGTATTTCGAGGTCGTCACGACCTTCGCCCTCGCGATCGGGCTCGTGGTGGTGAACGTCATCAAACCCGGCGCCGGGCTCGACGTGAGCCGCATCGCCGGCGGCGATATCTCGCGCTACACGACGCAGGCCGAGCAGATGACGTTCGTGGATTTCGTCACGCACATTGTGCCGGCGAACATGCTCGAGGCGTTCGTGCGTGGCGAGATGCTCCAGGTGGTATTCGTCGCCGTGCTGTTCGGCGTCGCGCTGAGCGCGTTAGGCGAGACCGCGCGTCCGGCGCTTACCGTCTTCGACGTGCTGTCGAAAGCCCTGTTCCGCATCGTCGGGATCATCATGATCGTCGCGCCCATCGGTGCGTTCGGGGCGATGGCGTTCACCGTCGGCAACTTCGGGCTGCGTACGCTCATCCCGCTCGGGAAGCTCATGCTGTCGGTCTACACGACGATGTTCCTGTTCGTCTTCGTCGTGCTCAACCTCATTGCGCGCGCGTACGGGTTCAGCCTGTGGCGATTCCTCCGGTACATCTGGGAGGAAATTCTCCTGGTGCTCGGCACGTCGAGCTCCGAGGCCGCGCTGCCGAGGCTGATGGACAAGCTCGAGAAGTTCGGGTGCGCCAAGCCGATCGTCGGGCTCGTCGTGCCCACGGGGTATTCGTTCAACCTCGACGGCACGTCGATCTATCTGTCGATGGCGACGGTGTTCCTGGCGCAGGTGTCCGGAGTAACTCTGTCGTTAGGCCACGAGCTCACGGTGCTCGGCGTGCTGATGCTGACGTCGAAGGGCGCCGCGGGCGTCACGGGGTCGGGCTTCATCGTGCTCGCGTCGACGCTGAGCGCGATGAAGATCATTCCCGTCGAGTCGATCGCGCTCCTGCTCGGAGTCGACCGATTCATGTCGGAAGCGCGCGCGATCGTGAACCTGATCGGCAATGGCGTCGCAACGGTCGTGATCGCGAAGAGTGAGAAGGCCTTCGATGCGGAGCAGAATCAACGCGCGCTGGCGGGTCACATCACCCTGGAGGAGGATGGTCCCCTCCGCGAACCGGAGGTCGTAAGTCCCGCCGCGACGGTTTGAGAAACTGATGCCCGAGAACCAATGACCCACGACCGAAAACTGACGACTCGCCATGAGTTGTCGTGATGTCATGGCGAGTCGTCGGTTATGGGTGGTGGGTCATTGGTTCTCGGGCATCAGTCGTTACTGCCTGCGTTATCCCTTGATCTCGATCTTGCGGGCGCGCGCCGCCTGCGCCTTTGGAACCGTGATCGTCAGCACGCCCTGCGTGTAGCTCGCCTCGATCTTGTCGCCCTCGACGTACTCGGGCAGCCGAACCGCGCGCTCGAACGGTCCGTTGACGCGCTCGGCCGTGTAGACACGGACCTCCTCGTTCTCCTGCGGCTGTAGCCACGGCGCCTTCGTCCCGCGAATCGTGAGCGTGTTGTTCTCGAACGAGATCTCCACGGCCGACGCGTCCACGCCGGGCAGCTCGGCCGAGATGAGATACGCGTCCGCGCGCTCCACAACGTCGAGCGATGGGACGAACGACCGCTGGCCGTTCCAGTTCACCAGGCGATCCAGCTCGCGATCGAACGCGAGCACTCGGTTGAACGTCGGCATGAGCTGGCTGGTCGTGATCATGGCAGTCTCTCCTCAAAAGGTTGGGTTCAAGAAAAGGTCGCCACGTGGGTTTGAGCCCCGCTGATTGGTGCGACCGTTACGGCGCCTGAGGAAAGGCAGCGCTCGTGCCCGGGA